>Ga0209831_1000707_pt1 | contig 32040 bp, 19 predicted proteins | sample Maine_Asex4_meta_FD_187451 | JGI IMG/M metagenome (GOLD analysis project Ga0209831, IMG submission 187451) | Marine algal microbial communities from Maine, USA - Maine_Asex4_metaG (SPAdes) (version 2) | ecosystem: Host-associated > Algae > Red algae > Unclassified | place: Maine, USA | collected... | reverse complement strand
GTACTACCAGTTAAACTGACTCATTTCTCTGGTCAGGAGAGTGGTTGTCACGTTAATTTGAAATGGCACGCTGAAACGGAAGAGAATTTTTCTCACTATGAAATCCAGCGCAGTGGCGATGGTCGTCAATTTACGACTATCAAAACCATTAAAGGAAATGGAAATACTGCTACTGGCATTTGGTATAGTTATACCGATAAGACCGCTAGCGAATTTAATTACTACCGATTAAAGATGATTGATTTAGACGATAGCTTTGATTATTCCAAAATAATTAATGTAAATACGGACTGTAGCATGGACTACAAACTAGAATTATATCCAAACCCAACCAGCAATGGCATTGGCGTATTGAATGTTAAATTCTACGCAAAAGCGAATGAAACGCAAATACGGATAATTGATGTGCAGGGACGTACTGTCAGGCAATTAACGGTGGATTCTCAAAGAGAAGTGATAAATAATATGCAGCTTGACATTTCCGACTTGATACCAGGTTCGTACCACCTGAATATGATAGGAGGAGGAAAGGGTAGCTCTAAAATCTTTATCATTGCTAACGAATAGAATATTAAACCACTTTCTGGTAATAATATATTGAACACTTTCAGCCACTCCGAATTAATTTTCGGGGTGGCTTTTTTCTTTAAAATATTAGTTTTCATTTTATTCACCCCTTGCTCTTTAACCGAAAACCTACTCCGTGAATATTTTCAATTTTTAGATTTTCGTCGTGTTTTAAATATTTGCGTAAGCGCGAAATAAAAACGTCCAGACTACGTCCCAAAAAATAATCGTCTTCGCCCCATACTTTTTCCAAAATATCAGAACGTTTGATCACTTCATTTTGATTTAGAAAAAATAAATTTAACAAATCTGCTTCTTTTTGAGTAAGTACTTTATTATAATTTTCATTGCGAAGTGACAGGTTTTTATAATCAAAAATATAATCTCCCAGCTGGTTGTTAGCACGCTCGACGTGAAAGACTTTAGAGCGTTTTAAAAATACCTGAATTTTTAATAATAACTCTTCAATGCTAAAAGGCTTAGTCATATAATCATCCGCTCCCAATTTGAGTCCCTGGATTTTATCTTCTTTTAAAGAACGGGCCGTCAAAAATATAATCGGTACTTCAATATTCGTTTTTCTAATTTCCTGCGCAATGGTAAAACCATCTACGTCTGGCAACATGACATCCAGAATACAAAGATCAAAATTTTTTTGTTTTATTTTCTCCATCGCCGATGTACCATCCGCACAATAGGTGATCTGATATCCTTGTAATTCCAGATTGTCACGGGTGACAAAACTTAGACTTTCGTCGTCTTCTACGTAAAGTAAATGTGGTTGCATGGTTTTTAGTTAGTTGGTTATCGGTTAATCAGTGCGCTTCTGGCGTGAATTGGTTATTGGTTAATTGGTTATCGGTTAATCAGTGCGCTTCTACCGTAGATGGTTAATCACAGTGCACCGCTATCATGAAGGGCCACTAATCAACTGATCACTAACCCACCGATCAACCAATCCGCATCTCAATCTCCGTCCCCTTCCCCACCTCACTATCCAGCTGCAATTCCCATTCGTGGGCATCACAAATATTTTTCACATAAAACAATCCGAGCCCAAAACCTTTGACGTTGTGTACATCACCAGTCGGAACCCGATAGAATTTATCAAAAACCCGTTGCTGGTTTTCTTTATTAATTCCAATACCATTGTCCTTGATACTAACAATCAGCTGACCTCCTTCGTTTCGGGTAGCCAGTTGTACTTCTGGATTTTGGTAACTATACTTAATCGCGTTGTCAATCAGATTGTATAAGATATTATTGAGGTGAAGACGGTCGGCACGAATATTAGGTTGCGTAGCCCTTAGTTTGGTGACCAACTGGCCGCTGACTTCTCCCAGCCGAACCTGCGCGCTGGCGATCACCTCTTCCAATAATTCGTGTACATTCACTACTTCTTTTTTCAATGAAAATCCATCCCGTTCGATCTTTGCCAGTTGTAGTACTTTTTCAACTTGCATATTGAGTCGCTGATTTTGATCTTTGATAATTTGCGCGTAGCGACTAAGTCGTTGATCATTTTGAATTAGATCATTTTTTAAAAAAACATCAGCAGAAATTTTGATTGTAGAAATAGGGGTTTTAAACTCGTGGGTCATATTGTTAATAAAATCCTTCTGCATTTCGGATAAACGTTTTTGGCGCATAATAATAAACATAGAATAAATAAAAAACAGAATAGATAAAAACAGAATAATTGAAAAGAAAATCGCCAGTCGCATATCTTCTAGCAAATACCCTTTTTGATTGGGAAAACGTACACTAAAATAATAATCAAAATTCCCGTTAGTTGGTAATGGGTTAGTCTGTGTATTGAGTTCTTTATCTTCCGAATAATTGATACGACGACCATACACCATCTCCCGGCTTTCACAATCAAAAATACCATATTCAAAATCGGCATTAACGGCCCGGGCTTCCAGTTCTTTTTGTAAATAAAATTCGAGGGTAATGGCATTAATTTCGTCGTTGATGTTGACAATATAAGTATTACTGGATTCCTGGCTGATCAACCCCTTGATGGGTAGACTATTTCGACCATTCAAGGTTTCAAGTTCTTTGGCTACGCTGAGCAAGGCAATTTTTACCGTTTGGCTAAACTCTTGCTGCTGGATATCCCAGGTACGCATCACCCAATATCCCTGAATGCCCAAAATACCAATAATGGTGATGGCACCCAAAATAACTACCCGCCGAATGATATTATTTTCCATAAATAATTGCTCAAAAATAACGATAAGGAATGGCGATTAAATAAAGTACGATTCTACACTTATTTATTTGCCATTCCTAACAGCCTATTAACAAGCAGGTTTATTAATCACAATTTCTTAACTTTGTGCCATGCTAAAAATAGGAAAACACTTTTTTATTATTGTAAGCTTACTGACCATTGCGATAGGTCTTTTTGCTCAGCAAGGAAGCAACCCCTTTGAGTTGCCAGGCCGGGTGGCGCCCACCAAAAAGCCGGATTCAAACAACAACGATCCAAAGTCCTCTACAACCACTGAAAATCCCTTTGAAATTAACACCGACTCCACCACTGAAGTTCCTGTAGAAGCAGCAAATGAAGCCACCACCGAACAATATAATCCTTTCGAGGTAAATACTCCTTCCACCTCTTCGGTTTCGAACAGTATACCCGACCTGAAAACAGTGTCCCGGAATCCGTTTGAAATTAAAAAAAATACGTTTACCAGTTCCAAAAAAAATACGACCAAATCCAAAAAAAAGTTAGCCATCTCTGATTTTGAGCCACTCAGCGGAAAATTTAAGCTCTGGATGACCATTTTGTTGGTAACTATACTAACGGTGTTGGCAAATATTTATAAATCGGTGCTTGAGAAAGTCTATCGCTCCTTTTTGAACGATAATTTCCTAAAAATGGTCCATCGGGATTATGGAACAGTAACGATGATCCCATATTTAATTTTGTACAGTTTTTCGTTGATTCTGATGGGTGTTTTCCTGTTTGTTCTACTTAATTTTTATGAGATATCTTTCTTTTCCGTTCAGATTTTTAATTTATTGGCTTCTATAGGAGTCGTTTTTACCATTTTTATGGTAAAACATCTGATTCTGCAGACCATTGGGTCAATTTTTCCTATTTCAAAAGAGATAGAACAATATAGTTTTACCATCATTATTTTTGGTATAATCGTCGGATTTTTCTTGTTCCCGATAATTTTGCTTGTCTCGTATGCTCCTCCCACCCTTACGATCAGTATAATTTACGGAACATTTATTTTTATCGGCTTGGTATATCTTTACCGTATCTTACGTAGTCTTTTCATCGCTATAAAATATATTAGCTTGCACAAATTTCATTTTTTTGTTTACCTTTGCACCATCGAAATTGCACCATTATTGGTTTTAATGAAATTGGCAACGGCCACCTGATTTCCTTATATTATTTAATTGCTCATACCTAATAAGTTATTAAATAACATCTTAAGGAAGATAGATTTAATACATTTATTCTAGATTGTATATACTTTTTTATTACGATCTAAAAACACTATTATAAATGACTTCATCGTCTAAAGCTTTGGAAGAAACCTATAAAGAAGTAAAAACCATTCTGGTTTCACAGCCTAAACCAGAACGTTCTCCATACTATAAACTGGAAGAAAAATACAACATAGAGATCAACTGGCGTCAGTTCATCCACGTTGAACCTGTACCCGTCAAGGAGTTCCGTAAACTAAAAGTTAAGCCGGAAGAATATTCGGCGGTTATCCTTACCAGCAAGAATGCCGTAGATCATTTCTTCCAGATGTGTGAAGAACTGCGAACTAAAATGTCTCAGGATACCAAGTATTTTTGTATGACAGAGCAGGTAGCCAACTATCTTCAGAAATTTATCGTTTACCGAAAACGTAAAGTCTTTTCTGGCAAGAGAACCATTCTGGACTTAAAGCCCGCTTTGGTCAAACATAAGGCGAAAGAAAAGTTTTTATTACCCTGCTCTAACCTGGGAAGTAAATCAGTTTCCAAGTTCTTAACAGAAAACGAATTTGACTGGAAAGATGCCATGATGTATCGTACCGTCAGTAGTGATCTCTCCGATCTGAGCGACGTGCTTTACGATGTACTCGTATTTTTTAGTCCTTTGGATTTAAAATCACTTTACGAAAATTTTCCTGATTTTAAACAAAATGAAACCCGCATTGCAGTCTTTGGCAACAGTACTAAAAAGAAAGTAGAAGAACTAGGGCTCAACATCAATATCGTTTGTCCTGCGCCCGGCATCACTTCTATGACTGCAGCACTGGAAGCATACATAAAAGATGCTAATAAATAATAGATTTTAATCGATAACCGATTATTTATAAACGATCCAAAGCGGATGCACTCTACCGAGCGCATCCGCTTTTTTTTGAAATTGTTTAATATTTATGGCCAAAGAATATATATCATTTCGCGTTTGGCCCAGATTTTGAAAGCTAGTTCATTGTTCACGTGATTTTCACTTTTCCCCTTCCGAACAAATTTCCCCTCAATCATAAGATTTTAATATTATTTTCAAATAAATACTGACAAAAAATTCAGTTAAAATTCAATTTACATGAGATTTTTTTCTACAAAAAACATTTCCGGGAAAATTAAAAACGGTTTCTCAACCTTGGCTTTAGGACTACTGATGATTGGTAGCGCACAAGCAGAAATTATCGACTTCCATGCAAATGGTAATGGATGTAACGCAGACCTCGCATGGACCAGCAATGGCGTTTCCGGTATCACCTCTTACGAAGTGCAAAAAAGTTCAGATGGGGTAACTTACACTACCATAAATACCATTCGCAGGAGTCAAACAAACACGTACGAATATTCAGTACGACAGCCAGAGCAACGAGCTATTTATCGGATTGTAGAAAACAATAACAATACTTTTCCTAATGCTTCTACGGCCACAGCGGTAAAAACAAATTGTAGTACTGGAATTATTATCGATACGCCTGCTATTGGTTTTTATCCAAATCCAATGCTCGCTTCTATTGGTGGTGATTTGCATATTACGTTAGAAAACGAGGGAGCAAAAATACTTAACATTCAGATTACGGACGTGACAGGTCGAATAATTGTCAGCCAAAATAGTAAACTACACCGAGGTCTTAATCAGATAGATATGAACGTAGGTGAACTGGCAACTGGCAGTTACCTGATTGTTACTTCTGCTGACGGAGCTACGCCAAAAGCGGCTCGATTTATCGTACAAAAATAAAAAAGAAGTAGCTGAGATGCTACTATCTAAAAAAAGTAAAAGCGAGATCATCCAACGGGTGGTCTCGCTTTTTTAGTTGATTCTTGAAATCAATATTTATTATTTTTATAAACCTATCTCATTGGTTTAGTGTTTTAATATCATGCAGTTCACAACCGAATTAATTGATACGATTCAGAAAAAATTTTCCGGTATACTTCCCGGACGTGCCGCGCAGTATCGTATGGCGCACGCGGGACGGGACCACCCTGCTCCAGAACTTGACAAAGCTCGAGAAGCGGCAGTGGTTGTTTTGTTATATCCAAACTCAATCGGAGTAACAGAGCTGGTTTTAATTCAGCGAATGTTTCATCCCAGGGACCGACATTCGGGGCAGATCAGTTTGCCTGGTGGAAAACTGGAAGCCTCGGATCCTTCTCCAAAAGCGGCAGCTTTGCGGGAACTGGAAGAGGAACTTGGCGTGCCAACGCGTGATGTGACCATTTTAGGACAACTCTCCGACCTGCATATTTCCGTTAGTAATTTCCTGGTGTATCCGTTTTTAGGGGTAGTAGACAAACGTCCTGATTTTATCCCTCAACCGACAGAAGTATATGCTGTAGTAGAAACACCATTACAGGTTTTTTTAGAAAAATCAATGCGTCAAAAAAAGAACCTGAAATTACCCAATGGAATCGTATTAAAAAATGTTCCCTACTTTGATATTCAGGGACATACAGTTTGGGGTGCCACCGCGATGATCTTAAATGAGTTTTCGGAGTTGTTAACGGGCGATGTTTTTTCGGTAGAAAAAAGCTAGTGGTTCGGGTCCTAAGGAATGTATTTCAAATTGTTGATTTTTCCTGGACATTAAGAACAGTTAATTAGTAATTAGTTAATCGGTCCTTCTAACGCATAGGTATCGCAAGCTAAAGTATTTGAAAAACTCAAAAAAGATAGTAGAGAAATTTAAGTTAACAGATCAATGTAGTGGCTTCGGCACTAAGTTGTTGATTAGTTAATCGGTGGATCAGTCACATAGTACGCAATGCGAACGTAACCATCTTGGTTGCGCTCTTACATCAGGATTACCTAATATTTGACCGACTACTGATTAACCAATAAACTGATTAACAATTATTTACAAATAGTATATTTATTCATGAATTTTAAATTACTTTATTAAACACCATGAAATAAACACACCATCAGATCTATCAAGCACCCTTAACCTTTATACATAGAAATTTAGTTCCGGAAGCAGTAGGTACAAAGCAATGCATTGCTCCTACGTTGATCAATATGCCCAGTTATTTAGTACCCCAAGCACTACTGCACTTTAATCGACATACTTATTTTTTCTTCCGCAATAATCTACGTAACTGTTCCCGTTCAATAAATCCAATCATCAGCGTATAAAACAGAAGCAGTACTGTATTAAATAACAAAGAAGCCGGAACGGATAAATTCAAATTGTCTTTCAAAAATTCACTCATAAAGTAAATCCCCACGGCTAAAGAAATATAGGTAAACATTTTGCCAATCGGGTAAGGAACAGGATAATATTTTTGACCTGTCAGATAGCTCGCCGCAGCCATAAAAGCATAACAAGCCATCGCCGTATAAGCCGCGCCCATATATCCCATTCTAGGAATCAAGAGAAAGTTCAACCCCAATGTAATAATCGATCCAGAGACCGAAATATAAGCCCCCATCGTGGTCCGGTCCTTTAGCTTATACCAAATAGAAAAATTATAATAAAGCCCCAAAAAGAAATTGGCCAATAATAAAATCGGTACAATTCGTAATGCTACCCAATACTCTGGATTACGAATCAGATGCTTAAATATATCCAGATATAACAATATTCCTAAAAAAATAAAACTCCCCGCCAGTGCGAATGCCTGGCCTACATCTGCATATGTTTTTTGCGCATTTTTTTGTTCGGACTGATTAAAGAAAAAAGGCTCCGCTGCGTAGTTAAAAGCCTGAATGGCCAAACTCATCAACATCGCAATTTTAAAGCAGGCACCGTATTCTCCTACAAGAATCTTCGCTAGTTTTTCGTCAGTCGTTGCCCAGTTTTTTACCAATAAAATATTAAGATGTTGATTAATGGCCGCAGCCAGGCTTACGACAATTAAAGGGGCAGCATAGATGAGCATCTTTTTCAATAATGCTTTATCAAATTTGAATTTAATTTTAAAATAATCCGGTAATAATAAAAATAACGTAACCGTACTAGCAAAAAAATTGGCAATAAAAACGTACTTAATCCGGTCCGTCGAATCGTAGATGGCCGCACCTCCCTGCCACCCTCCTTCTATCAATCGGGGCAGACCTTCCAGAAAAAAGAAAAGACTGATAATATTAACCAGAATATTCAGGGTCTTTAACATCGCAAATTTTACGGGCCGATTGGTCAACCTAAGTCGGGCAAATGGAAGTGCGGTCAACGCGTCAAAGGCGACAACAAATGCAAACCAGAAAATATATTTTTGATAATTACTGCTATCTAGGATCGGTCCAATAACGGGAGCGGCCAGGACCAATAAAAGGGTCAGCAAGATGGTGGTAAAAAATAAGGCGACACTGGCCGTAGAAAAAGCCCGGTCTAAATTTCCATCCCGACTTCCAAAACGAAAAAAAGCAGTTTCCATCCGATAGGTAAAAAAGATAATCAATATCGAAACCAACGCATACATCTCCGTGTAAATTCCGTACTCCTCTCTCGGGAAGGCTCCCGTAAGGTAATAGGTCATTACCAAAAAATTGAGCACCCGACTCAGGATACTACTTACTCCATAAATAGCCGTATCTCCCGCTAATTTTTTTAATAAGGACATTTAGAATGTTGAATTATTGAGATAATTTTCCAGACACAGTTAAACGAACACTCTCTTAATTTGCATAAATAGTTCTACTGTACAAAGCTTACCTCTTTTAGCGCAAACGCTTCCATACCTCCCGCATTCTCGATCTGGAGTTTACCGTCAGAGGCGATTCCGGTAATTTTTCCCGCAAAGGTGCTTAAATTCTCGCGTTGAAAGATTGCCTTTTCTTCATATCGGTATAAACGCTGCAAGTAAGTTCGTTCAATCTCCTCGTATTTTTCTGCCCGCAACTGTCGGTAGCGCAAGTCAATTGCCTGGCAGAGTTGGATGATCAATGTGTCTAAATGATAACTTTTCCCGGTAAGCTGCGTCAAAGAAACGGGATTCGGCGCATCACTTACAAAAACCGTTTGATTGACGTTAATACCCACTCCCGCGATGGAAGATTGTAAACGAGGACCAGATAATACATTTTGAATAAGAATTCCTGCAATCTTTTTATTTCCTACATACAGGTCATTTGGCCATTTTATGCGTAAATTGCTGGTAATATATGTACTTAGAAAATCATAAATAGCCAACGAAACCGTTTGAGATAATAGAAACTGTCGCCGACTGGGGAGAAAATCGGGAAAAAGAATGGTACTTAACGCAACGTTTTTGTCAGGCTCACTTTCCCATTTACTGCCAACCTGTCCCCTCCCACCGTGTTGTTGGTAGGTGTAAATGGTCGTTCCATCGCTTGGAGTATTTTTTGATAGGTATTCTATAGCCGTTAGATTCGTCGATTCGAGCGACTGATAATACAGGAGAACTTTTCCTATAAAAAGTGTGTTAACTATTGTGTTCAACATAATATGTTTTAGTACTTTTACACATATATAAATAATTAATTCAAAGCAGCATTATTTCTGCAAAAATAATAAAAACTTAATTTGGGATTACAAAATACAGCAAAACAGCATCCGGAACTATCTATTGAAGCACTTAATGACTTCATAATTGAATGTATTCAGGATATTAAAGGAAAAAATATTGTTAAACTAGACCTTAGACATTTAGACGAATCACCGACGGACTTTTTCGTTATTTGTGATGGAGACTCCGTCACACAGGTACAGTCTATCGCTAATAATATCTATCGCCGTTTAAAAGATGAACACCATGTTCTGGCTGGCCATTTCGAAGGACAGCAGACTGCTGCGTGGATTTTACTGGATTACTTCAATGTTGTCGTACACGTATTTCATCCAGAATCCAGAGCATTTTACGAACTGGAAGACTTATGGGGTGATGCAATTATTACAGAATACAAAGATTTATAAAAGACTGTTTTGCCCACGAATTTACTGTTCGTGTTTCAATGACAGTTAACTGACTTTAGAGCGGCAACTAAATGCCTTTTATCGTTGTTTCTATTACCAAGGAATGAGGTATAAACAAATAACTATCCATTCTGACTTTCTAAAATATCAATTTATTTATGTACAGTCCCTAAGTGATTAACCGAAAATACAGGCAGGATCAACAACAGGCACAACCTGTTTTAGTCGATTTCAGTCGTTGAATTTACTCACTATCACTATTTTTTGATCATTTGAACTTCTCTTAATGGAAAATCAGGATAATAATAACAATAAACCGAATAATACGGGTCGATTTAATTCTTACTGGATTTATGGATTACTGGCACTGCTATTACTCGCGCTTAATTTCTACAGTATCGCAAACTCAAGCAATGATCCGCTAAAATGGAGTAAGTTTAGCGACATGGTACGTGCCAATGACATTGAAAGCCTCGTCGTTGTTAATAAGGAATTTGCCGAAGTCTTTATCAAGGAAGGATCACTGGAAAAATATCCTGACGCAGCCAAAGCCAAACTTGGCGCTGCACGGCCTCACTTTACTTTTCCCATTGGCTCAATAGAGGTTTTTAAGGAAAATCTTACGGAAGTTTACGAACGGTATAATATTCCGCCTGCTAACCAAAAAATGCCCAGTTACGAAACCAGACAAAACTGGCTGACTCCTATCCTTAGCTGGGTGCTGCCGATCGCTATTTTGATCGGAATCTGGATCTTTATCATGCGTCGAGTCAGCGGCGGTGGCGGTGGACCAGGTGCACAGATTTTTAATATTGGAAAATCTAAAGCAACCCTCTTCGATGCCAATGCTAAAGTAAACGTAACGTTTGCGGATGTAGCGGGTCTGGACGAAGCAAAAGAGGAAGTCATGGAGGTCGTTGACTTTCTAAAACATCCTAAAAAATATACTTCCCTTGGTGGAAAAATTCCTAAAGGAGTACTACTCGTCGGCCCTCCGGGTACGGGTAAGACGCTTTTGGCGAAAGCTGTAGCGGGAGAAGCAGGTGTTCCTTTCTTTTCTATTTCTGGTTCGGACTTCGTGGAGATGTTCGTAGGAGTAGGTGCATCACGGGTGCGTGATTTGTTTAAGCAGGCGAGAGAGAAAGCACCTTGTATTGTTTTTATTGATGAAATTGACGCCATCGGTCGTGCCCGTGGAAAAGGTTCTATGCAAGGTGGTAACGACGAGCGGGAAAATACATTGAACCAGTTATTGGTGGAAATGGATGGATTTAGTACCGACAAAGGGGTGATCCTCATGGCGGCAACCAACCGTCCGGATGTACTGGATAGCGCGTTATTGCGTCCGGGTCGTTTTGATCGACAGATCGGAATTGATCGTCCGGATATCAAAGGTCGGGAAGCTATTTTCCGTGTACACCTCAAACAAATTAAAGTAGGTCCGGATATGGATTCACAGGTATTGGCGGAGATGACACCCGGTTTTGCGGGAGCAGAAATTGCCAATGTTTGTAATGAAGCTGCTTTGATTGCTGCTCGTCGTAATAAGAAGGAAGTTGACATGGACGACTTTAATTACGCACTGGACAGAGTCATCGGTGGACTGGAAAAGAAGAATAAAATTATTAATCCACAAGAGAAGAAAATTATCGCTTATCACGAAGCAGGTCATGCGATCTGTGGTTGGTACCTAGAACATGCTTCTCCTTTAGTAAAGGTGACCATCGTTCCTCGTGGAATCGGTACTTTGGGATATGCCCAGTACCTACCTAAAGAAGAATACATCACTCGTACCGAAGCGTTGCTAGATCGAATGTGTATGACTTTTGGTGGACGAGCGGCAGAGCGTATTATTTTTGATAAGATTTCTACCGGTGCACAAAGTGATTTGGATCAAGTAACTAAGATGGCTTACAGTATGATTAGCGTCTTCGGTATGAACGATAAAGTTGGAAACGTCTCTTTTTACGGGATGCAGCAGGATCAGTTCAGCAAGCCTTACTCCGATGAAACGGCTACCTTGATTGACAACGAAGTAAGAAAGTTAGTAGAATCTCAATATGAGCGTGCCCAAAAATTGCTTAAAGATAAGATCAATGAACTAGAGATTATCGCGAATAGCTTATTAGAAAATGAGGTATTACTAAAATCTGACCTGGAAAGATTGATTGGTCCAAGACCGGTCGATCTAAAAGCTAAGGCTAACGCTTTAGAAACAGAGGATGATACCTACGATAAATTTATTGAAGGTGGTTCTTCTAGCGGAAAAACTGATAGAACAGAAGAGTAAATACTGTATTATTTAGTTAGCAATAATAGCTGACGTTCCGATATAAAAAGGTTATTAAAAAGTCTCGTACGAATAGTTCGAGGCTTTTTTTGTTAGTTCCTTAATCTATCGTTACTAACGACGAAAATTAAACATTATGGCAAGTGATTGATTACAAAGACAAGTTATCACTTGATAAAACATGATATTTTTTAATTAAAACTCACAGTAACTTTAACAATTAAAATTTACATTTTACTTCTATTCTTATTTCATTTTACTTCTATTCTTATTTTTTATTCTGTATATTTGGTATTTAATCACCTAAAATATATTTATTATGAAAATTAAAAACGTATTTCTAAAGTTAAAAACCAAGTTGCCCTTACCTTACCTTACCTTACCTTACCTTACTACTATTATTTTCAGTAATCATTCTATTCTCCGGATGTGAGGAAGACGAATTAATAAAAACTCAAGAAGAAGTTTTTCCTACAGATGAGTCAGATTGGAGTGACAGTGGCGATTTTTTTAGTGATGAAAAAACAGCAGAATTATTGCCAGAAGCCAATCAAGCATGGAAGAATGCATCTCGGGTAGCTGCCATTCGTGATGAAAACCTAGAAGAAGCTAAGAATGAAGCAAAATCTAATGTTCTTAACTTAAATGCTCATTTTGACGATTTATACACAGAAAGTATAATTAGCAAGGCTGGTTATCCACTTTGGAATGCGAGTATTATTCTTCCAGCTGGGGATCAAGGATATTTATATTTTGCACCAATACTAAAGGAATCCTCAACTGCTGTAGAAGGTATCTTTACCTTATTAAGAACAGATAATCCAGGTGAAAATTCTTCTAAAGCTTATAGTTTAACTTATTTAGATGAAATAACAAATGTCACTGCCCCAGAAGAAACGATTGCAAATGCTGATATCTTAGAAAAAATTTTCCAAATTTACAATAATGTTTTATTTCCACAAGGTGGCAATTCTTTTGATATCAGTCTATTGTCAGAAGTATCTTTTCTTTTTAATGATTTAGACGGCTGCTCCCTAGGTCTTTGTGGTTGGCTACCATGTCCAGCAGCTATAGGTGTTCCTTTTGACCCAACCTGTACTGTTACTGTGTGTTACGAATACTGTGCATGCACACAGAATTTGCTCGCACTTGGTATTGCTGATACTCCCGAAGAAAGAAACTGGATCAATGGAAATTGTAAATTTTCAAGTGAGATTGAATCATTTTTAATAGAACAAGAAACGAACTCGAATTTTCCTATAGAGGATATCGCTCAAGTTTTTCTAGATTTAGGTATGTCAGACACCTATAGTTATTTTTTGTTCAGAAGACTAATTAGTGGTTCATCTAGGTATTTTAATGATCCTACAAACGAAGAGGAAATCATAAATATGTACAACTTTTTTAGATTGCATAATATATCTCCATTTGATTTTTCTCCATTTACGAAAAGCGATAGACCACTTCCACCTCTTTCCACCAATTCAAATGTTGGCTGGCAAGATTTTAATGGATCTGAGTTTTATGATATGAATGCCTCAGGCTCCTATCGACAAGCACTTAGAGATCAATATGTAGGCAACACAACTGCTCTTAACTTAATAAATGGTTTGTGGGCGTGTAGAGTGTTAGGTCCAGCATTGGAAAGAGCAAGTTTATCTTCTATTGGACTTTCCCCTGAAAACAACACAGACCCTCCTGGATTTAGTAAGTTTCCTGATGGATACGCAACAGAAAGATTTATTCTCAATGGTGTTTTGATAAATGAACAGCCAACCTTTGTGGAAGTTAAAGGAAGGTTTGCAGTATCTACCCCTTTAGTGTATAATTATAACGGAACACAACAACAAATAGATCAATTTCAAGCTTATCGAGATTATTTATCAAGTTCAACTAATACTTTTTGTCCCTCAAATTCTGCTTCTCATGGTCTCTATATGATTTTACCAGATAATGTATCCTTGGGCCAAAGTACCGTTATTGAACCTTGTAGCAATCAAAATATTCCTCTTTATCGCTCTGGTGTACAGCGTAGAATTGATACTCCTGATATTTTTCGTGTAAAATCACCAGAATTATTGAACATAGCAGATATTGACTACAGTAAGCACATGTTTAGTGACTGGGGAGACTTTATATATAAATTTGTGTTTGAAAACTCCTTATTAGCAACAATTAGCGGATTAAATAATCCTCTTGAGACAATCGTTCCATATCCTCTAGTTGTAAGTAATTTTGAACAATCTTATTTGGTTGGTACTAGTCCTCCAGAATGTGATCCAGAAGAATAGATACCTCCTCTTTAATTAACTATATTCGTGTATGAGATTCATACACGAATATTTTTTATAAGAATAAAAAATGAAAATCTGGAATAATAAAATTGAAACAAAATATACGTCTGAAATAGAGGGAAATAATCTAATTGAAAATAACAATGGCCAGTTACTTGAGGATTATGTAGTAGAACAAGAAAACCATTGTAGTTATCTCAAATTTACGCCCTATTTATTAGATGATGGACGTGTTATTGAAATAATGAATCCCTTCCAAGAGGCAGCTATATATAGTAATCTAAGCGGGTTTATTAGTAAATACCTTTTTGGTGAATTTTATAAATTAAAAAAGTTAATTCCGAAAGAATTTCCAATAGCCCGTATTGAGTATTTACCTAGTAATCAAAAATTACATTATCAGATTATTGACAAATCTTGGGGCACCATCATTCAAAAAAATTTTGACCCATTTTTACCAGATGGTTACGAGTCCTTTCGTGATAAACGAAAGTTATATTCTTGTTTTTATAACGAAGTCCTAGAATACAAACCTTCATCCAATCCTACTTACGATCGATATACGCTTTATCCTTCTAAAAAAACTTACAGTCTAAAATTAGAGAAGGAAAAGCTTACTTCAAACATTCCTAAAACTATATTTACAGAATTTACAATGTGCGGAAGGAATCCTTACGGCGAAAAATTTACAGATCACGTCGAAGACTTAGTTCAGCAACTTTTTAAGTTACTATACATTGGTGATTCACAAAAATTGCTGAGATACAACTGGGAAAGTACTACTTTATTAGACAAGCTTTTTTACAAAAATATTGTTACGGACCGCTTAGCAGATGATTTCTTTCTTCCTCTCTTAGCCTATCTAGGAAACGTTTGTATCAATATGAATGGCGGAGAATGGTCCATCCGCTACGATCAGGTATTCGACACATGGGTTCCAGATATCAAAAGAGGAGAAAAACACCTTAGAATATTTGACCCACTACTAAAAATTCTTGATTCTACCAATCCTCAGTGGGATACTTTAAGGAGAGTTGCAATGTGTAAGTAAAATATTCGCTATAATATAATCTCTAATTCACCAAAAAAACGCCAATCCAAATTAATGGACTGGCGTTTTTCTTATTCTATTATTAACGTTCTACACTACTTCTCCTCCTCGTACTAACAATTGAAATCCATTACCGTGAATATTCACGATCTCGATATTCGTATCGCCTTTCAGATACTTACGCAGCTTGGTAACAAACACATCCATACTACGCGCCGTGAAATAATTATCTTCTCCCCAAATCTTCGTCAATGCTTCCGAACGAGGTAAAATATCATTCATGTACACACAGAACATCTTGAGTAACTGTGCTTCTTTTGGAGACAACTTATCTTTAGACGCTTCGCCGTCATCACCGGTAAAGGTGAGGATACGCAACGGAAAGTTAAAGTGGTATTTTCCAATGATAAATTCTTTAATTTCTTCTTTTGGATTTGCAACTGCCTGGTTGCGCTTGAGGATCGCCTGAATACGGTAGAGTAATTCTTCGGAAACAAAAGGTTTGGAAATATAGTCATCCGCACCAATCTTAAATCCTTTCAGAACATCTTCCTTCATGGTCTTGGCCGTTAGAAAAATAATGGGTGTTTTATCCCCGTCCTTTTCGCGAATTTCGGTCGCGAGGGTAAATCCATCTTTTTTAGGCATCATGACATCAAAGATACAAAGGTCAAAAGTTCCTTTGTTATACGCTTCCAGACCGAGTTCTCCGTCGGTAGCCAGGGTGACGTTGTAATCATGCATTTCCAGATAAGAGCGCAATACGTCGCCAAAATTCTGATCGTCTTCCACCAGTAGTATTCGATTGTTTTCGTTTGCCATCGTTTATTGATTTTTCTGAGCGGATAATGAGCAAAAAATAACAGCAGTTGTTCATTACCTGGTTTATAATAGGTCTGATCTTTATTAATCAACGATCAGATTGTTTGTTTTGTTTTTTTAGCATTCATTTTTTGCCACCCGCACCTCGGTCCTCAAGGAAGCCAAACGCGCAGACACACTTCAAGAAACATTCTTTAAAAGATATACACGTTATAGCATCTCAACAAGCGCAGCGTTTCAACTCCTCTAATCGGCATCCGGAATTTTCTGTTGATGCGGAAAGACCAGATAAAATTTACTTCCCTTTCCCGGAACACTTTTTACTTCGATTTGGCCGTTGTGTGCCGTAATCATTGCCTTAACGTAGCTGAGTCCCAAACCGAATCCTTTTACATTGTGAATATCACCGGTATGTACCCGATAAAATTTGTCAAAAATATGTTTTAGCGCTTCTTTCGTCATTCCGATACCATGATCCTCTACTATAACTTCCACGCCGCTCGGAACATTGCGTGTATAGACCTTAATTTTCGGTTTTTCCGGTGAATATTTATTAGCGTTTTCTAATAAGTTGTTGATAATGTTGGAGATATGTGTCATATCGCCTTGCACGATGGGGTTTCCGGCCTTCAACTCCGAGTCTACCGTCCCCCCTTTTTTAGCAGCCTGTAAAGCCGCATTTTCCAGTGCGGACTTGATTACCTGATGTAAATCAATGGTGGTGACTTTCATCTGAAAATCCCGTTTATCAAGCACGGCCATTTGCAATACGCGTTCCACCTGACTATTCATCCGCTTGTTTTCCTGTTTGATAATTTCGGCAAAACGCTTCACTTTATCAGCGTTGTTTAAAATCATCGGACTGGTAATCGAATCTGCCGCCAACGAGATGGTCGCAATCGGTGTTTTAAATTCGTGGGTCATATTATTGATAAAATCCGTTTTCATTTCGGATAATTTCTTTTGCATAAAAATGACCAATACCGAATAGGTAAAGCAGAATAATATAATTCCAATAAAAATACTCGACAACAATAAATAACGCCATACCCCACTCCACAACACACTCGTTCGGGTAGGAAAATGTATCATAATCAATCCTGGTGACTGCAGCTCCGAAGGAAATAAATCTACTCGGTACTGAGAATTATAAATATTTTTGTTACCCGCCAAAAGAACCAATGGCGCTTTGTCCTGAATTACGTAGTGGCCATTAATGATAACAAAAGACTTTTCCTCCCGATCATAGACCCCATAATCGTACGCAATATTAATCGCCTGATTAGATAGCTCGTTTTTGAGAAATACGTTCAGGTCATTCAGGTTAATTCGCTCTCCCAGCGGAATCCCGTTGATTAATTCCCGGTAACTGGCTCGTTGCCGTTGCCGCTCCAGTTGTTTATAGCGTTGGGTTCGATCCTTATCACTGAGCAGGTCTTCGTTCACTGGCGGAGCGCCATCAATGGGTTGATTATATTCATCAAATCCGCTTGCATTAAAATCAATTTCCTTATTTCTCTTATCCTCTACTACTTCTAGCTTCAAACTGACTCGATTCAATGCTTCGGTCACATTAAGGTTGAACTTATCTTGTTTTTCTTGAATAGAAATACGAATCCAGTACATCTGCAACAGCACAATACCAATCAGCGCAACGCTCATTAACCCGATGATGGCCCATATTGCTTTTTTGTTCATAAAGTGCTTGTTCAGTTGCTCTTCAACAAATTTAACATTTAGATTCTTCCTTTTTTCTTATTTAACAGTCTTTTAACTGGAAAAAAAAATACCCAACCTTTTCCTGGCTTAAAGCCGAGAGAAAATTTGGGTATTTTTTAGCTATTGGACCGCTTTAACGCGGACAATAACGTATGCAATAACACAACAAAGACGTTTTCTATAAAAATCAATCTTTCAGCGCAGTACCACACGATTAAGGACAGCCAATAACTAACCGCTAATAGCTTGCCTTAATCCAAAGTAAATCGAATCCGTACACCCCCCGCGATATTTGTCGTTGGAAACTGTGCCGTAGTCGTCGGAATCGTACGCGTATAATCGAAGAATAATCGTGCGTTCAGTTTTTTACTAATATCGTAATCTACTGCTGGATTAATCGTTATTGTTTTGTTACCTCTGGTCGCTTCTGACGTTTCAATACTGTTGTCAAATGCGTTACGGAAAGATCTATTATTACGGTATCCAAAATCAAAAGCAAAATTCAAATCACTCGATTCATCATCTTTATTCTGACCACCCGCGTTGGGCGCCGGATTATTTTTAGAAGACTTTTTCCTCCTTGTTTTCTTCTTCTTTTTCTTACCTCCTTTCAGAAAGGCGATATAAACATCTTTCATTCGGTAACCCCAGCCAATCACGTATTCATCCGAACGGGTCTCATTCAAACTATTGTCCTGCATACTCAACGCCAGCGACCTTGATTTTTTAAAGTCTACTTTAAAAGTCATCTCGTTATGCAATCTTACATCTAATCCAAGTAGCGGTGCAAATTGCTCATTGATGACCAACTCGGGAATTTCAAAACGGGTGATAAAATTACCCGTTGGGAGGTTGATAAAATTAGGATCACTATCCATAAAACGCTGGTTGGTAATAAAACTATTTACCTGCAGAGTGGACCGATAACCGTGTGTCACGTTAAAGCTGCTAAAATATTTCTCAAAGAACCCAAGTTTGGATAATCCACGGTAGTTCAGTTGCCAGTTTACTTTTGGCAATACTTTAAAAAGTACTTCTTTCGCATAATTGTCTGTTGCTTGTACTGCGTTGGGATCACTATCTGTGTAGGCAGAGATAAAAGCAGGCAGTACTACATTTTGCTGCACCCGGCCGTATCCTTTGGCATACTCGTTTCCGTCAATGTCGTGCTCTCCCGTTCCAAGGTTTTGAGAAATAATTTCCCGGTTATCCAGAAAGGTATTAAACAAATCATCGGCATCGCCAAATAAGGTATTCAAGGCAAAATAGGAGACTTCGTAAGAACCAAATTCCCGTGGCAAGGCATGATCAAAAACAGGATCATCCGCATCTCCAAAATTCTTAAAATACAAAGATTGATTTTCGGTAAACTTTCGCGTAGCGGTCAAGTCGATCGAAAAGTCTGTAAACGGTTCCAGAGTAATTTTTGCATCAATCTGTTCCGTTGCATTCTGGATTACCTGCTGATTTAAAAAGACATCTTCCGAAATCCAGCCTTTGGCGGCCGCCCGGTCCAGATAATCATCGCCACTATTTGCATCAATGTCCGGCTGTAATCCCGTTACAAAACCCCAACCCGGTGCGTCAAATCCACTCGACTGACCAAATAATTCCGAATTGGGCGTAAACCCGGGAATCACCGTAGAGAACTGCTGAGAATAAGACAATCTCGCTTTTCGTAAAAACAGTAATGGACGCAAAGCCAGTCGGGTGGCATTGGAAACTTCGCCTTTTTTCTTCTTCTTTTTCTTTTTCTTCTCTTCTTCTTCCGCCTTTTCTTCTTTATCACCTTTCTTTTTCACCTTTTTATCCTCCTTGGCATTCTTGCCCCGGCGTCTGCGGCGCTTTTTCTTATCAATAGCGCTTAAGAACTTGGATTTTTTATAGAGTTGCTCAAAATTAAAGTCTCCATCCAGCTTACGCGTCTGATTATTTTGGATAACATTACCGAGCTCCAAAGTATTCAGAGCCGCTGCCGTCCAACTATAATCTGCATTATATTGTGCCTTAACCTGAACCCAGTCGAGGAATGGAATACTCTTTAATGGCAATTTATAATCTACGCCAAACTGATGGGTATAAAACTTATTACGACCGAAGTCTTTCAGGCCTTCCTTGATAAAATCTTCCTTTGCATCTTTAGTTGGTATAGTACCATCCTGATTAATTTCCTTCAGCTCGTCAATCACCGCTTCGTTTCGTGCGTTGAAATTGATTTTTAGATTCTTGGTAAGATCCCAGTTCAGATCGTAGCTACGGTTCCAGCGGAATTGCTTATTGAAAAACTCTTTATTGAATTCTCCCGCACCATCATCCACAAATCGGTAACGCGTCTGCTGAAATTCCCGAATCATATCCGTCGAAACGGCCACACTATTTGGCAACAAACTAAAATTAAAATCAGTAATCAGCTTCAAATACTTGCTCTTCGACAGTTTTTTAAAGGGTTGAATATAGTTTGACTTTCGGTTGAATCGATAATTAATTCGGCCTTCGCGCACTTCTTCCACATCTCTTTCGATAATCGGATTGTGGCGATTCGTATTGGTATATGCATAGGTAAGGTCAAAGTTTTCAATATCCCAGGGTTTGGGTTTATCATCTTTTCCACCCGTTCGTTCTTTTCGCAGGTTGGTAATATTCCAACTTTTGATTTCCGTTACGTCGAGTGCACGTTCTTTAATTTCTCTGCGCTCTTCTTCCGTCGCCGCCGCATCCATACTTTCTTCCAGTGTCAAATCCTGATCATACGGATCGTACTGTGGCGTATCGGTTGATTTAGAATATCCAACAAATAATGGAATTTTCACACCACTCTCTTCTGGTAAAAATTTATCAAGCGCGACGTTGGCACTCACATCATAAGCGAAAGTGGATTCCCGCGCTCTTGAGTTCACATCGTCTTCCAGTTGTCCCCAGCCGATCGTATTAGCATTCGCCGCAACGGTCATATCCGCAAAGTCAGCCAGCTTGATATCCGCACGCGCCAGCGCAGCTACCCCACCTCTCTCGTCAATCCCGTTAAGTCGCAATTCATTGCACCATACTTCTACACTATGCTCATCACCTCCATTATTTCTAATACCCAGCATGACACCTTTGACTTGTCCAAAGTTTGGATTCCCTTTTACGATAACGTTATTTATTTTTGTTTTTTCATCTTCCGTCGTATTCGTAGGATCGTCACGGTATATGTATTCATAAGGTTTGACAAACCGCTCCGTAGCACTAAATCCACTGGCGTTCCGTTCGATCTTGGCCGTTTTAAATTCCTCCAGTTTGATATTGATTGCATTGGACGTACGCCAAAGTTCGTAAGCATCCGTCGCTGCCAACATCGGGTCACGACTCAAATCCAACGGTATTTCGTATTCGTAATAGTTTTGTTCAAAATCACTACCCATTCTAATAAAAAGAGAGACATCTCCATCCGGTACGGCTAGCAGGTCATTGTCATCAAAGGCTTCGGCGTGTACAAACATGTTCATGTTTTCGTAAAGCCGCCAATCCATATTAATGATTTTGTAAGCACCGACCCCATAACCTCGGTCGAGATTTTGCACTTCTAATGTGAGTGATTGCTCATTCTGAAATTGATTGGGGAACGTCGTATTTAAAGATCGCTCCCGAATAATACCCGGTGGCAGATCATACGCAAATGGAATTTTTCCTGAATTTTCTTCTACGTTTACAGCGTTAATATCAAAGACGACATCATTATCGAAACAACCATCTGTATTGGTACAAGGATTCGTATCCAGTCCCCGCAAGGTATACCGACGCCACTGATTTCTAACCAGTTCGAGGGTCGCAAAACGCAGGGTCACTGGCTCCTGAAAATCCGTTAGATACATTCTAATAAAACGAATAGAACGGAAATCCTGAATACCACCAATAGCCGTTTTTTCGGGACCATCCAACGGAATTCTAAAGCGGTACCAGACCCGATCGGTATTCGGAATACGTCGTACATCTGAAATAAATGAAGAAGAAGCTTCGTCAATTTCAGTTACCCCACTTGGACCAGGGATATCCGTAGGTCGAATAGGAATTCTATAGTTAAAGTAAGATTCCGTCTCGCCTAAAGTATTATCATTATTCAAATCTTCCGAATCCGGAATATTGGTAGAAGAATTGACGATGCCATTCATCGGTGCACCAGAGTTTCCTTCCGGATTGTTATTGGCGCGATAGCGATCAAATACGGTCGAATTGTTATCAAAATCTGGAGCGCGAAAGTTAACAAAATCATCATTCGCAATATCAGCTCTAATTCTATCCTTGGCAGGTTGACTTAATCCAGAAGCATTAACATCGTTGAGATATTCTCCGTAAACAATACCTTCGTCACTAGAGTTATAACCGTCCAGTCCGACATCCTGCACTGCCCGCTTTTCCGGATCACTATCAAACGCATTGGTTACCGCATTGGTCCGGGGTATTCTGGACCAGTTGGTAAGGTCGGTAGGAACCTCATCATCAAGAGGAATTCCATTCTCAAAAAACTTTCGGGAATCCCGTAAAATATCTTCCGAGATGTTTCCGAGGTCAATATTTAATTCTCCTCCCTGCGTATTGGTTCCGTTATCTGGATTATCCATAAATGGATTCAGTACCCAAAATTCCAGGTACTCAATATTCGCTGCCTGAAAATCATTGTTATTTAAAGCACGCATGATCCCCCCCCATCGAGTACCAGGATCCAGCAAATTACCGTTAAGGTCCAATCCACCACTCTGCCCATCGGGTAAAGGTACGCCGCCTGGTAAATCAAAATTGTAAGGTCCTCGCTCCCGTGGATAGTAGGTAATGTCAAAAGTTCCCAATGTTCCAAAACCTAAGTTCTGCACCTGACGACCCGGAAATACTTCTTCCTGGTCAATCAATCGCGTATATGGATTATCATTGTTCCCACCGATCGTCTGGTCAATTCGATACCAGTTAATCAAGGCACGATTTGCACCACCTTTGGTATCATTAATCAATTGAGATTCGGCAAAACGACGAGAACCATTTTCATCAACTGCATTTTGTGGAACTGAAGCCAGCACCCAATTATTGGCGGGTGTTCTTAGATCATTGTTACTGGTCGTTCCTTCAAAATCATCTACGTATACGGTTCCACCTTTCTGATCATCATCGTTTGTGCCTACGTTAATAGCTTTAGGGTGACTTGGTTTTAAACCTGCTACCTCGGCTACAAAATTAATACTAGATGCTTCTTTAGTTTCAATAAAAGGAATCGCGTCTACCATTTTTGTTAAAAATGGTGCTTCTTTTCGGTAATTAATATCAAATCCAAGTACCCGGTTATTAATCGGATCATCTCCAATATTTACCTTTTGGGTAAAAGGTCTTTCAAACAACCGCATGTAGGTAGCTCCAATATTAAAATCTTTATTTACTTCGTAATCAGCCCGCACCCCTAACATGGTTCTGGTCTGAACTGAAAACAAAGTGTTGTCTTCAAAAGATACATCTACCGGTGTTCCGGAATTAAGTACCCCGTCGTTCAGAATTTTTATTCTACCAATATTATAATCAATATCATAATCCTGTCCGGCCACCAGAACCCGACCACCCGCACGTACGGTCACTGACCCTTCCGGCAGATTAAAGGCACCCAAAGATATTTCGGAAGAAACACTGGACTTATAAGTACCCTTCATAACAAAGCGATTCTTTTCGGTAAATTCCCGCGCGTTAAAAAGCGTCCGGTCGTATAGTTCTTCGTAGATATATGCCTCTGCTGCTGGCCCGGTCAGTGGATTATCAGGCAAATTAGCCAATGATTCTCTTAATGAGCTACCGAATGGTTCCAGGACCGGATACATGATCCGTCCGTTCCGTGGATTGATGGTAATATTAGAAACAAAATCAAAAATTCCATCGGGGCAAGGATCTCCCTGTACGTTCAGTTGATCTAGATTAAAGATACGTAGCAAAGGCTGATCTGATCTTTCTGGAATAAATCGCTTGGGCGCTTTTCCCGGATCATCATAAAATATATCAAAAATAAAATCGTCAGGGTTCACCTGAAAAGCACCAATATTATAGTGGTTCTTCATCATCAAATGCCAGGTAGAAACATCTACTCGCTGCGTAGTACTCTTGAGCATCTTAACGAATAAAACGGTCAAGTCTCCCTCTGCATCACTTCCTGCTCCTTCTTTGGTCAATTCTCCTACCTGATAAGTTGCACCGTTATAATCATATTCAAATGATACGCCCAGTACTTGGTCAGGTCGTAAGTTTACATTTAAAGAAATAAAACCGAGATCGGCATTATAAGTATATTCATTGGGGCTCAATAGACGCGCACTTACTTTTTCAAAATCCCGACTCTGTTGAAAACCGAGGCCCGTTAATTCGGCAACGGCATTATCCAGACTTCTGGCAGCTGGATTGGCGATCAAATCACTGAGTATATCGTTGGAACCAACATTGGTTGCCAGATTCACCCCGGGTAATGGCCGACCGTCAATATCTGGGTGACGGGCCGGCATCGGAGTCATACCGTAAAGTGGCGTATCGTTGGTCAGACTATCGGTTTCACCAATATCAGATATGGCCACAATATCCCGGATATTCTCTACTTCGTTACGATCGTTCGTAATCCAGACCTCCATTCGGGTCACCTTAAAAAGAGATTTTATTTGTGGAAGATTTTCAAGCGATTCTTCGAAAGTAGATCGGTTATAATGCGTCAATAAAAAGTGACGATTTTCGTCGTATTCGTCGGCTCGTACATCAAACTCCTGCACCTGACTTCCTCCTTCAATACGAATGCTTTGGTTTTGTGATTTTTGCTGAGAAGCCACCAACCCGAGGGTTAGTTTTCCAAATTGCAATTCGGTATGGAATCCAAAAAGACTCTGGCTACCCTTGATGAGGGAAGAACGGAGTGGAAAACTGATATTACCTACTTCGATGGTTTTGATGATGTCGTCTTCGTTAAAAGCATCCGCATCGTAGTCCAGTTTCATGGTATTCTGAAAATCGAAAGTTGCCTGTGTATTATAATTGGTACTCATTTTGAGTTTTTCTCCAATAGCTGCTTCCACACTCATTTCAATCTCCATATCAAAATCAAATCCACCGGTTTTTTGCTGACGGATGGTCCAGGCTGGGTTTTCCGTACGCTGAAAATCCACCCCAAAAGTCAAATCAATATTACCTTGTGGTCGAATATCTACGCCCGTACCACCAAATAGCCGATCTCTTAAACTCTCCTCCACATCAATTTTACTCAGTGGATCTTCTCTGTTCGATAGCTTTCCACCTCTTTTACCGACCCCTGCAAGTCGATCAAAATAGGCCTTCTCTTCCTGTTTGGATTTATACTCCAGGTACTCCTCAAAAGTCATGTAGGAAGGCATTCGAAAATATTCATCCCCGATTTTTTCGGTGATGATATAAGTCCCCGTGGCAGGATCGAAGTTCACCTCTTTTTCGATGATGGACGGATCTCTAAGGTCAAAGGGGTTATTAGCCGGATTAGAAATATGATCGCCGAAGCGTTCCGTTACCGGCGGCAGGGTATCCTGTGCCAGTACTATTTCCGGACCGAAAGGATCCTTTAGATTTTCACCGGCGGGAGAAGTGGCAGTTGTCAGATTGATCAGACAGAAACAAAAGATCACTGACAGGAGTAAATTTTCTATTTTCATAATCGATTTCAGTGCAAAAAATATAAACGATACCGATTGTATCGCCATGGAAGTAACGTCATTAGGGCGCTATAATAGTTTGGATAAGTATTTTTTAACGTTTGTTATGAATACATCCAGGACACACCCGGGTTAAGGAATGAATTAATAATAAATTAAAATTATTTCAGTCTCTTTTTTCATTATACTTACGGAAAAAACTCAAATAAGTTATTACCGCTTATTTGGTCCTGCTGGTTAAGATTAATGGTAAGGCTGTAGTTTAATTAACGTGAATAGAAGGTCACTGAGAAAGTTGTTTTAAGGCTACCTTTATCAGCTGTTCAACACTAGTAAATTTTTCGGCTTGCAGCACCCGGTTTAAGGTCTTCTGCACGGAGACTTTTGCGAAGCCAAGTGCAACTAAAGCAGATAACGCCTCTGCTCTCAATGTATTGTCCTGACCGCTTAAACTTAGGCCATTTTCCCCCGAATCTTTCATCACTTTGTCTTTTAGATCCAAAATAATTCTTTTTGCCGTTTTTGGTCCAATTCCTTTTACCCGATTGAAAGCGGCTACATTTTCCCCTAAAATCGAAGCTCGTACTTCTTCTGGAGGCATACCGGAAAGGATGACCCGAGCCGTATTGGGGCCAATCCCGGAGACCGAGATCAGTAGTATAAAAAGACTCCGTTCTGTCTCTTCACTAAACCCGTATAAAGTATTGCTATCTTCTTTGATGTGCTGATGAATCAGGATCTTGATGCGTTCTTCTTTTTCGATCCGTGCGTAGGTATGCAGACTTACATTGACGTGATAGCCAATGCCACCCGTTTCTACGATGATAAATGTTGGATTTTTGTGTGTTATTGCTCCTTTGATGTAGGAAATCATATGTTATTCCTTCTTTTGTGCGAAAATACTAAAATTTGAGGCTGATTAGTAGAAATTGTGGTAGCAAAAGGTGTTTTGTCGGCGCTGCTAACTTTTTAAACTGGATGGCTGGTTGGCTTACAGGAACGGTACATAAATAAATTGATATTTTAGTGACGCAGAGTAGTAGCAAAAAAAGCAGTCAAAAGTGTAAAGTTATTTAATCAACATTCCTTTAGGAATGGCGATTAAATAGATTGAGATAAAAGGCGAAATATTTTTTCATCAATCAAGGCGCTGAAATGGGCCCTGCCCGACTGACGTCAGTCAGGCGGGGTTATGCACCGCATAATAACCATTTTAGTAACCCTGCCCGATCTGACAATCTGTCCGGCGGGGAAGAGTGATGGACAAAGATGAAGCATAGTGTCTTAATTTATTTAATCAACATTCCTTAACTGAATAGGCCCCAGATTCTTACTATCTTTGGCCAAAAAACAGCTAATATGAAAATTCTTTTGCTCGGTGGTGGTGGCCGCGAACACGCTTTTGCTCTTAAATTTCAAGAAAGTCCTTTCTGCGAAAAAATATTTATCGCTCCTGGAAATGCTGGAACTGCAAAATGTGGTACCAACGTAGATCTTAACCCAAACGATTTTTCTGCTTTAAAAACTTTTGTCCTCGATCAGGAAATAGAAATGGTGGTCGTTGGGCCCGAAGATCCGCTGGTACGAGGGATTTTTGATTTTTTTGGGACAGATGATGAATTGGAGCATATTCCTGTGATCGGACCATCGCAGAAAGGTGCTCAACTGGAAGGTAGCAAAGCTTTTGCGAAAGAATTTATGACCGGACAAAAGATACCAACGGCTGATTATCAGGAGTTTACCATAGAAACGCTACAGGAAGGGCTGGATTTTCTGGATAAAACAACGACGCCTATTGTGCTCAAAGCGGATGGATTGGCGGCTGGTAAAGGTGTTTTGATTTTAGAAGACCGAGAAGAAGCTAAAAGAGAATTTCGTGCCATGCTGGACGGAAAGTTTGGGGATGCGGGGACCCGGGTCGTCATAGAGTCCTTTTTGGATGGCATTGAATTTTCTGTTTTTGTCTTGACAGATGGACGGGATTATAAAATTTTACCGGTAGCCAAAGATTACAAAAGAATCGGTGAAGGAGATACTGGATTGAATACAGGTGGAATGGGTGCCGTTTCTCCCGTCAATTTTGTGGATGATAAAATGATGGAAAAAGTTGAAAAACGAATCATTATTCCAACCATCAAAGGATTACAGCAACGAGATATTATCTACCAGGGTTTTATTTTTATTGGACTCATCAGCGTTGGAGGAGAACCTTTTGTTATTGAATATAATTGTAGAATGGGTGATCCGGAAACAGAAGTCGTTTTTCCTCGCCTTAAAAATGATCTAACAGAACTAATGGTCGCCACGGCGAATGGTACGTTGAGTGAAATTACCATCGAGGAGGATGCAAGAGCAGCTACTACGATTATGCTGGTTTCTGGAGGATATCCGGAGGCTTACGAAAAAGGAAAAGTCATTACTAATTTAGATCAGATAAAAGACAGTACCGTCTTCCACGCCGGAACAAAAATGGAGAATGATCAGGTAGTTACCAACGGCGGAAGGGTTTTAGCGATTACTTCTTTTGGCGATGATTTTAAAGAAGCTTTGGCTGTTTGTAAAAAAAATGCGGAACTGATTGAGTTTGAGGGAAAATATTTTCGGGGAGATATTGGGATGGATTTGATGGAGGATTGAGGCGCTTCGCTTGTTTAATTATTGAGATTACTAACGTGAAATAATCGTTATTCGTTTTTGAATTTTCTATATTTATTAAGACACTTTAATCCGCTCTTTGTGTTTACCAAACCAATTGGTGAGGGGTTTAGTAAACAACGTAATATCGTACGTAAAAATGGAATATCTTCTTTCAGAAATCGCGGAAATCACCAACGGAAAGCTTTACGCTCCATCCGACGATACTGGATTGATCAGCAATTTGATTTATGATAGTCGCAAACTGGTATTTCCCGAAAACACGTTGTTTATTGCGCTCACTGGAGATCGAAACGATGGGCATAAATACCTGAAAGAGCTTTATAAAAAAGGGGTTCGCTATTTTCTGGTACAGCGAAAACCGGATCTTGAAAAAATGCCGCTCGCCGGATTTATCGTCGTTAAAAACGCCCTGACGGCCTTGCAAAAACTAGCGGCATTTCACCGTCAGCAATTTAAAATTCCCATCATTGGCATCACGGGCAGTAATGGAAAAACCATCGTAAAGGAATGGCTTTTTCAGGTTTTAAATAATCAGTTTAAGATTACTCGAAGCCCTAAAAGCTACAACTCTCAGTTGGGCGTTCCACTCTCTGTTTTACAATTAGAAAAAGGAGATACCCTGGGAATTTTCGAAGCAGGAATTTCTCAAGAAGGAGAGATGAAAAATTTGGGAAAAATCATTTCACCGGAGATCGGAATTTTCACCAACGTCGGCGATGCGCACAATGCCGGATTTACGTCTGTTACACAGAAAATAAAGGAAAAACTGCGCCTTTTCAAGGATACTGCCCTCCTGATTTATCGCAGTGATGATATTCGCCTGGATCGATTAATCAAACGATCTCACAAGGGTAAAACACTCAATTGGGCTACCGAAACCGCAGCGGACTGGAAGATTGTTTCTACCCAACGTATTTCAAAAAATAAAACCAAAATATCCGCTATTTACAAAGGGAAAAAACAACAAATCACGATTCCTTTTACCGGACCTACGGCCATTGAAAATGCGATTCATTGTTGGGTCACTGCTACCTACTTGAAAGTAAACATTCAAAAAATAAAAGCAGCGTTTAAAAACCTGGAACCGGTGGCCATGCGGCTTGAATTAAAAGCAGGTATTCATAATTGTTTGTTGATTAATGATAGTTACAACGCAGATTTGTCTTCTTTAAAAGCGGCTCTTAATTTTATGGCACAACAAGGAGACGACCGTCCACGCACACTCATTTTATCTGACATTCTGGAATCTGGAAAAAAAGCAGATTCTTTGTATAAAAAATTAGCAGAACTACTGAAAACACATCAGATACAACGAGTCATTGCGATTGGAAAACAAATTTCTACATTAAAAAAATACCTTCCAAAAAAGATACAATCCAGCTACTACCCTACCACTGATAAATTTATTGCTAAACTGACAGCCAGTGCTTTTCAATCTGAAATAATTTTAATAAAAGGTGCCAGGGTATTTCATTTTGAAAATATAGTAGCACGCCTCCAACAAAAGCATCACCAAACCATACTCGAAGTTAACCTTAGTGCGCTTCAACAAAATCTATATTTCTATACCCAACAATTAGCACCCACCACCAAAGTAATGGTAATGGTCAAAGCTGCTGCTTACGGAATCGGAAGTGTAGAAATCGGAAGATTGCTCACCGCTCGTTCGGTTGATTACCTCGCCGTGGCCTATACTGACGAAGGAGTCGCGCTGCGTAAGGCGGGCATACAATTGCCCATCCTCGTATTAAACCCGGAAGAAGCATCTTTGGAAGCATTGGTGAAACATCAGCTGGAAGCAGAAATTTATAGTATTCCTCAACTTAAGCGACTCATTGAATTAACCAATTTAGCGACCTTACCCGCTGGTAGTTTTCCGGTACACTTAAATCTCGATACGGGGATGTCCCGATTGGGTTTACAGACCGTAGATTTTCCAGCTTTGTTTAAAATACTCACCAATTATCCAGCGCTGAAACTGGCCTCTGTTTTTACGCATCTGGCTGCCAGTGATGAGGCCAGACACGATCAATTTACCCAACAACAAATCACGGCTTATCAAACCAGCTACACGAAAATTTGTGAGAAAATTGGCTATCAGCCGACCAGACATGTATTGAATACCTCGGGAATCTCCCGTTTTCCACAATACCAAATGGACATGGTGCGTTTGGGGATTGGACTCTATGGCTACGATGCCGCGATTCCCGGAAGCACACACCTGGAGACGGTACACACACTAAAAGCCAGTATTTCTCACATAAAACTGATAAAAAAGGGTACTTCTATCGGATATAGCCGGAAAGGTCGTGCTCAACAGGACAACCTCATCGCTACGGTAACAATTGGTTACGCTGATGGTTTGCTGCGAAGAGCCGGCAATGGCCGGTTCAGTGGTTTACTCCATGGAGTCCGAGTTCCAACCATTGGAAATATCTGTATGGATATGTGTATGATGGACATTACCGCAGTTCCGCAGGCAAGTATGGGCGATAAAATCACCATTTTTGGACCCGATTTACCCGTTACCGAGCTGGCGAACAGCCTGGAAACGATTCCTTATGAAATATTTACTGGAATTTCAGAACGGGTGAAAAGGGTTTATTATCAAGAAGTTGTTTAAGTAAAATTGAATATCGAGTATCTAATTACGAATATTAAATAATCCTTCTATCGCAAAATTAGGTTTATTGTTTTAGAATTCAATGCTGCTTTAGTGAAATTTCAGGCGTAAAATTCGTATTTTTACAGCTTGTCTGAGTGCAAAATCAAGGACTTGGTCCAGATCATAATATTTATATTCTCATAGCGTAAAAAAATAGAAAATGTCATTTCGTTTATCCATTTTAACCATCTTGTTTTTCGGTATTCTACAGACTGCTACCGCGCAGAAGGATCCCGTTTTATTTTCTGTACAGAATAAACCTGTACAGGTCTCTGAATTTGATTATATCTACAAAAAGACCAACGGAGAAAAAGCCGATTATTCCCAAAAATCACTGGAAGAATATCTGGATTTATACATTAAATTTAAACTAAAAGTACAGCGTGCCCGTGATATGCAACTGGACACTATTCCAGCGCTTATCAAAGAACTGAGCGGCTACCGACGACAACTGGCGAACAGTTATCTAGTCGATAAAGAAGTAACCGAAAAACTGGTCAATGAGGCTTACCAAAGAAGTCTGGAAGAAGTAGACCTCAGCCATATTATGGTAAAGATGCCCAATAATCCACAACCAGCGGATACTTTAATGGCTTATAAAAAAATTATGAAAGCCAAAACAGCATTGGATAGCGGTCAGTCTTTCAGTGTTGTAGCAAAGGAATATTCTGAAGACGAAAACTCGAAAAATCTCAGTGGCCGACTTGGATTTTTCAGTGCTATCTTCCGACCAGGTTTCTACGAGATGGAATCTGCAGCTTATGACCTTCAGGTTGGTGAATATTCCAAGCCAGTGCGTACGGCAGCCGGATACCATATTATCAAGCTCAATAGCAAGCGTCCTGCCCGTGGAGAAGTTGAAGCAGCTCATATTTTGATCCGAACGGAGAAGGGAAAAGATGATAAGCAGCAGATGGCGACGATCGATAGTATTTATAC
>Ga0209831_1000706_pt1 | contig 32073 bp, 27 predicted proteins | sample Maine_Asex4_meta_FD_187451 | JGI IMG/M metagenome (GOLD analysis project Ga0209831, IMG submission 187451) | Marine algal microbial communities from Maine, USA - Maine_Asex4_metaG (SPAdes) (version 2) | ecosystem: Host-associated > Algae > Red algae > Unclassified | place: Maine, USA | collected... | reverse complement strand
CGATTACATCGAATTATTTTACAATCCAAAACGCAGGCATGCTAACAATGGGATGTCGTCACCCGTCGAATTTGAGATGGCAGCAAAATGAAGTAGCAAAGTGTCTACAAAAATAAGGGCACATCAAACCCTGAATGCGCTGGTATATTTAGAGAACTATTGGATTAACGGATTAAACCAACTAAGTTTCATCGCTTTAGCGCATCAAACGAACTCTATCTTTTAAGGCTTCCGAGATATTCTCAAATTGTCGAATAAGTGCGTTATTGTTGTCTGCCGTGTCCGTCGTCAAATAAAATGGCACAGATTATGGGCCAGGCTAAGAGAGACTTTGCTCATCCCTTTGGTTGATATTTAAGCGACGGCTTTGCGGTATTGCAAGCGTCGATGTTCGATTGTTTTGGTTTTGATCCTTTCTCTTCTGTTTAAAATGGATTGGGCCCGGCCGAAGTAGACGTCAGCTGGCGTCACATTTTTTAAGCTCTCGTGGTAGCGCTCATGATTGTAGTGCTCAACGAAGCTGTTGATCTGACGTTCTAGGTCACCAGGCAGAAAGTAATTTTCCAACAACACACGGTTCTTCAACGTTTGGTGCCAACGTTCGATCTTGCCTTGCGTTTGTGGATGATAAGGCGCGCCTCTCACGTGGCTCATATCGTTGTCTCGGATATAATCTTTGAGCTCGCCAGAGATGTAGCTGGCGCCATTGTCTGACAGCAATCGAGGCTTATGAACGACATTCGCTTGATCACAGCCAGAGGCTTCGAGAGCCATGTTCAGCGTATCAGTGACGTCACTCGTTTTCATCGTCGTGCACAGTTTCCAACTAATAATGTAACGTGAGAAGTCATCCAAGATTGTCGACAGATACATCCAGCCCCAGCCGATGATTTTGAAGTACGTAAAATCTGTTTGCCACATTTGATTTATGGCCGTCGTCTTGTCGCGGAACTCACTCGCAGCTTTCATCACAATGAATGCCGGGCTGGAGATCAGGTCATGCGCCTTCAGAAGGCGATATACTGAGCTTTCAGAAACAAAATAGCCTTTGGTGTCTGTGAACCGCACAGCCAGCTCACGCGGAGATAGCTCAGGTATATCAAGAGCCATTTCGAGTAAGTCGTCACGGATATTCTCTGGAATTTTGTTCCACACACGACCTGGATGAGACGCGCGGTCGATAAGACCGTCCTCGCCTTCATCCAGATATTTATCATACCAACGGTAAAAGGTTCGCCGAGGAATACCCAGCTTATCTAGTGTTCGTTTAGCAGGGAGATGTGAGCCTTCGACCAACTTAATGATCTCCAATTTCTCTGACGAAGGATACCTCATTCGTCTTCGCCCCCAGCCCCTAGCATGCTTTTTTTAAGCAGGCGGTTTTCAAGCGTAAGTTCTGCGACACATTCCTTCAGCTCGCGAGCCTCAGACCGCAGTCCTTTGACTTCAGTTGTGTTAGCCTGGCGGGTGATGTCTCCGGCAAGGCGTTTCTTCCCTGCTTCTAAGAAGTCTTTGGACCATTTATAATATAAGCCCTGAGCAATACCTTCCTGTCGGCACAGCTCCGCAATGCTTTCTTCGCCGCGCAGACCGTCCAGCACAATGCGGATCTTCTCCTCCGCTGAATACTGCTTGCGGGTTTTGCGTTTGATATCTTTGACGATGCGCTCGCCGGACGTTTGTTTACTCTGTCTCATCTTTCTCTCCATGAGAATGAAGATGAGCCAAAAGTCTCTCTTAGCCTAGGCCCAAATCTGTGCCATGGGCGCTGACGTCAGACAATATATTCAGAAATATCTCTTGCATGCCGATTTGCGTTGTTTCTTCCGTGCGCCTAATTTGCCAGGGGTCGAGCTTTTCAACGCGGCAGATAACATAATCCCGCCATTCGCGCTCCAGTTTGTGGATTTGAAGGTCAGCCAGATTGAGTTCATTCGTAAACGCCACATACTGCACCTTTATGTTAAAAGTATCTCTTGATGTTGCACCTGTAGCCCGCCTCATTTGTATCAGAGATGGATGCTCCCCCTCACCTGAGAGAGAAGATAGTAATACGTCCCGCGACTTCTGATCTGATGCCTCTGTCATAGATGAAAATATTGCCGTATCAACCTTGTCACAAAGTGAATCATTAGCGCGCTTCATCCATTTAGCTGGTGGCGTCGAGACAGAATTACCGATTGCCCATTTCAGCATTACAGCTCCAAGCTTTGCATATTTTATCGCCGCTAGACCTCAGTCGTACGTCAAATGCTTTTGCAGGCAGTCAAAGTCTTCCTCGCTGCAATCAACAATGCCTAGGTAGCTAATGATTATATGCCTGCGCCTTCTCTGGTCTAGATTGTGTAAATTGGGCCCATAGCTTGTGATGGTTTGAATGAAAGTTGATCGCCAACATAATCGACAATTTTATCATTAATTTCGCTGCAAGGGTAAAAATGTCCGAAGGCGCGATAGGAGGCAATTTTACAGGTAGATCCAACGGAGCGAGATTTTGCAGCTCTGGAATGAAAGTAAAGTAGAAGTAATTATGTGTTTTAGTCTCAATTGTTCCTTTCAAAAACAGTATCTATTAGCCTTCCATTGGTAGTATTGTCACACAGTTGGATGACTTACGCCAGTATTTGATTGAAAAGTATCGAGCTCAAGTAAATTGCTATATATTTGTTCTAATAGTTGAAGTTTTTGAGCAGGGTTGTTGCCAGTAGGCCAACTAGAGCGTGGTAGCCTCATGCGCAAAAGTAAGATATCTGTCACAGCTTCTAGAAGGAATAGACTGGCACACGCAAGAGCGCTCTTGATGTCCTGTTCATGAAGGCTATTTGACGACAGCGCCTACGAAATTGGTTTAAGTCCGGGCTAAGTAATCTCAATTACACATCAGCGATTTCGAACAAATTAAATCAAAACCGTGGCAATGCTCACTTGAAAAGCGCGTTTCTTTCAATTGTTTCGCCAATTTATAAAAGTAACGCCACAATATTCAAAAATTCTTTTTGATACTCGCCCCAATTTTCTGTTGCTGCAAATGTAGTGCAATTGGATTGCATCGCTAGCAGATCTTCATCCCGAATATCAGTCACCGCTTTGGCCAATGCGACACCCTGTCCATCCCGTCGGTAGGTCACACCAATTTCCCACTTCTCCAGAACTGTTGATATATCTACCAGATTATTTGACAGGACTGGAACGCCAGCTAGGGGGTATTCCCACAATTTATTGGGCAAACAATATATATGATTGGCCGTGCTCGCTGGGTAAGGAATGAGGCCTAGGTTCGCCCCCCGAGTCCAGTTATGCAATTCATCATTTGGAACCGCGTCCATCGTATACAGGCGCTTCATATCTGGAATGGCACTGTGCAATTGACCATATCCCATGAAAACTGTCACCCAGTTTTCGGGCAAATACTTACTCGCCAGTGCCACATCTAATAGGCCCCGTCCTACCGAGACTCTGCCCTGATATAATAGTATTTTTGTGTCGCGGGATAGGGAAAGTGCGTTATGTAACCGCCCGTCATATGGGCCCAAAGACTTTGCTTCAGGCGCGTTGTAAATTAGCGTTGCAGACGGAAAGCATGGGTAATGATCAGCATATAGCCGCTTTAGTCCAGGGCTGACGGTAATCAGCGCGTTCATTTTATCCGAGGCGCGGGCATAGGTTTTGCGTAACCACGCAATCCGGTCTTGGGTAGCCAACACTTGTTCTTCATAAAACTCATGAGCGTCATAAATCAGGGGCAGGTCAATTCCGTCTAGATAAGCTGCGGCGACATCCAAAGCTTCCGGTTCATGGGCCAGAATAAGATCAGGAGCAAAATCATTCAGCATTTTAAACAACAAACGTTTGCGTAAGCGGTAAGCGATCGGTTGCAGGACACGACGCGTTACTTGCCCTGTTGAGATTGGATTGTTATGAGTCAGAATTGGAAAAATCTCCACCGCGTATCCTGCGCGCCGCAGGGCGGAGCTTTGGCGCAAAAGTCTGCCATCCATGGCGTCATTCCGTAGCACCAGCATAGCCACCCGACGGGGTCGAGAGCCTAATTGCGCATCAGTGCGAGCCGGATCGAGGTTGGAGACCATAGGGAGAAACTATAGCGATTTTCTAGCCCGTCCAGAAAATTTTTCTCTTTATCATTGTGTACGACTCTCATATAATTGGTCCAGACTGAAATCATTATTGAATCCGGTAGAGGCCTGCATGCGCGACGCCTATCAAATTTTTTCAACCGTTTGAGTATGATAAAACCGGTACGGGATCTCCACGCGGACGGGCAGGCCAATGTTGAAAAGCTTCCACGGGCCAAAATTCTGCATGACGACTACTCGGTTTGAAACGCCCAAATATCGACAGATGGAGAGAGGTGGATCCTGCATCCCATCCATATGACCAAGACCCGTTTCTACGTGCTGTCCGGTGAGCATTGGCGACCCGGTAACCGGGTGGTGATGGGGGAAATCTCTCGGTCTATGAACCGACTAAAAACTACCCATTGCTGGGATTGTGAATGCCGATACGAACACGCAGGATTCTTTGATAAGGGTTTTTCTATTGGCGTATGACACGTCGGGTTTATTGCAATCTACCTCGCCTCTCGGGGTCTTCGGGCGCGGGCAGACGGAGCTGAGTTATAGCTTGGCGCGGCCCGACTTGGCGGATTTGGACTTGGCAGATTTGCGAGACACATTCTGGAACTTGGCCCTGCATATCGACGCGAGAAAGGCGGAATGTGGATTTATAGATGTAGTCTGGACCGTATCACGGTCATTGGCGGAGGACTTCACAGTACTTTAATCGCTAGCACCGACAAAAGCCCTCGCATAATGTTGACAGGATGATAAGCGACTGCTCTCATCCTGGGCAGTTCTTTGTGCCAATCAGTATGCTTACGGACACAGTATGAATCTTTTATCGCAGCTTCTAAATTATTTGGTGACTTTCGTCTCACTGACCCGAGAGAAAATTCGATATAATCGTCTATTCACAATTTTTTCTATGTTCGTCGTCTGCACTTCAGCTTTCATTTATCCGTTTCCGACACTGCTTCTAATTGCGGTTATGATTGCTATTTCTAAATCGCAATCCGTGGTCAGTTTTGACGTTGGAAAAATCTCTTATGAACTACCACTCAATCATGCCATTTTTGTGGCCATCGGCTTGGCGATCATTGCTTATGCGCTCAATTTTTTCGGTATTTCGTCGATTATCAAGCAGAATATTCGGTGGCAGAATACTTTATTTTCGAAGATTATCAATCAAACGTCCAGCCCAGCGAGTCTATCACAGGACACAAAAATGCTTCCCGGGTCTATGCGCTACGTCATGGGGCAGGCGACGCGTTTGGTCGGAGCTGCGGCATTGATTGGGCGTTTGTTATCTAATGGTCTCTATAATGCGATTGTGTGTTTGGTCTGCATCTTAGCTACGCTATATTTAAACTACAAGGCGACCCTTACCGTCTTCGTTATCAGCGTGGTATTTCTCCCGCTTTACGCCCGCTATTTTCGACGTGTTTCGAATGTTCGGACAGCACAACTGGCTGAAAGATTATCCCTGAAGGATGACCTTAAAAAGAGAATTGAAACTCAACTAAGCCTTAGGAGGGAAAGACGTGACCTGAGCTTGCCGGACAACGGCGACACGCAATATCAACCGTTTTACGCTATCGCAAACCAACAGTATCTGGCGCTAAATAGTATTAGGCTTCTGGTGGCATTCCATTTCTTTACCGTACTTGCCGCTTTGATTGTTATCCTTAAGCCACAAGACGGCGGGGTATCGCAAAAAGAATTTTTTCTGTTTGGAGTTCTAGTTATATTAATCCGGGCTGGGACAGGGCTTTTGGCGTTAATGGGAAACTTGACCAGAAATTATGAGAACCTATCCGAATTGAGGAATTTTCTGTTCGGCAAAAAAATAAAGCCAGTGGTGGATATGGGTCCCGAGAATGGCCTAAGTGTCCGTACAAATCCCGAGAATTTTGTTGTGCCGGGACAACCCAATCTTTTAGCAACACAGCGACCCAGAAATATAACTGATGTCCATAGGCTGATAAATTCACTTCTGATGCACACCTCACGAAAAAACCAAACGCGCGATACATTTTATTATTGCAGGAGTCTGGAGGTATTTCAGACTCTTGACCTGACATCGCTTTCAACCACGGGCGCCTTTCTAATTGAAAGAGGTGCATGGCATAAACTAAGTGACGGTGATAAAACAAATCTTTTAGCACAACCCTTCGTCACATTTATCCGGCTGCGACCGTGTGTCAGCGATGAACGCTTTGCCCAAGATACTAATGTTGCAGTCGCTCATAGCTATGCCGTGACAGAGGTGATGTCGTACAGTGATTATGGTGAAAAATACCCGACTGCAGTACACAACAATGACAATAATAATGGGGCGGGTTTCGACAACACTGATCTGGACGACGACCTCTAAAATGCCGTGTAGTTCCGAGTTTAAGTGTAGCCATACTTCTCCAGCGCATCTCCAACAACGTCCATAAATTCGCTGATCTGTTGTTTTGTCATTTCTTTTTTCCATCGCCCCACCTGACTATCGTCAATAGGCTTGGCGACCCGCGCTCCGGACAGGTGTTTGGCATTGTGAATGGTTAAATCCTGTTTGTCATGATTCATCATGAGGTCGCTAAAGGGGAGGCCGATAAAATCGCACATTTTTTTGATTTCCGCTGCGGGACTGCGAACAAGTTTTTCATAGCGCACTTCATACGCGTGTTTCGGATTCTTTTTTTGAAAATTGCGGAATTTTCTATGGCTGGACGCCCAACCCTTGGCCACTTTCGCTGGAGTCTTATCACCTGACATATTATTGATCTGACTGGCCATGACATCGCGACCGTCGCGCATTACATTGATCACCCGACAGTCGGGCCATCTGTCAAGGAAGGTTGTATAGTCCCCAACCATTTTCATGCCCCAGTGGGTTTTATTTTGACGTTGCATCTTCACCAGACCGCCAATCTCCATCATACGCAGGCGCCCTGCTACGGTTTGCAAATCCAGACCTTCAGTATGCAGTTGTTGCAAGTGGTCGGCAAAATCCCGATGGCTCAACCCTCCACGGTCATAGCGGACGATGTAAGTTCCCATCCCCGGGGTCGGGCAGAGCGCCCGTGCGGCGACGGGCGTTTCCGCAGATCGGATAGAGGCAATAAGCGCACTTTCATCCGTGCCGGGGTCAATTTCCAAAAGGTTCGGATACTGCTCATACGACATCGCAATGTCGGGATGACTGTCGAATAAGGTGACGACTAATGTCCCACCAGACCGGCTCAAACCGCGTACAAAAATTGGGTTACCCATACTGTTTTTCCTTAGAATTTAAAGGTTGTATTGCCTTAAGAACGTTATTATTTCAAGTGCTGAGCACCCCTGATACATTGATATTTGAAGGAACTTTTAACAATGCTGACAGACCCAAAAGAGATTGAAATTATCTCCAACGCCAAGCAAAAAAATGTCCGAGATCCGCACCGTTCTAGAGCTCATTTTGAACATATTATTGAAGATTTTTTTGCCGGTGTTGTCCTGGATGGGCATTATATTGATATGGGGCCGGGACAATTTGATTTCGGTGAATTGGCAAAACTCCAAGGCGGGCTATGTGACGGAATCGATTTTGACCCAGCTGTGTGTGAATTAGGTCGGCATAAGGGTTTTGACGTTTATGAATTAAACTTAAAACAGTTTGCTAAGACTGACCTCAAAAAAAAATATGACGGGGTCTGGAATAAATTCGCCCTAAATGCCTTTTGGCACTTTGAGCATGAAGATCGCCACGAGGCATTAATTGATGCAATTGCCGAAATTTTAAAACCAGACGGGTGGAGCTGGATTTCACCTTGGAATGGTGTACCGAAAAAGCGCGAATTTAGTGAGGACGAAATTTCCCATACTTTGAGCTTACAAGAAAAGTTTTTCGCAAAGCATGGCTTTGTTAAACATAATCTGACAAAGGCGCAGTCGAAGCATTACGGCGTCCACGGTGCGGTCGCCAATGACTGCGTTTTTGTAAAAGGTCTGACATGGAAACCGTAGACCAACGCCGGGCGCGTCTTGACAAAACAGAATATTTGCGGGCCAACCTAGAGCCTGTAAAAATATCTGACGGGTCCGGGGCCTATTTTCCACGACGCTATCTGCTTGATTTTTTTGAATATTTGAAAACACATTCCGATAAATATAATATCATCACTTATGATGATATTCCCATTCAAGACACTAAGGATCAGGAAGCCAATTATATTGGTGAATTTAAAAACTGGGTGCAGACGGTTGCTAAGACTGACGAGGGCAAGGCTAAGGCCCATGTACTGATTCAGTATGATATCGACTCACGCCCGGAACGTGCAAATGCATTGCTGGCGTCGCCCCACCACGATGACATCCCCGCGAATGTAATGCTGTTTCGCGACAGGATTGACCGCAAACGTTTTAAGAAAACTGGCGAACTGCGGTTTACAGAATATGATTTTGATATGGAGCTTTTAAAAAAGCGTATGACTGAAAATTATGTCATGGGCTACCACACAAATGCCTATGAAAAATCTGAGCATAATATGGATCGGGCGCTTGAAATATTTAATGATGACATGACGTATTTTCATGACAATTTTGGCGTTAAGTACTTTTCCGCTCATGGGGGCGTACCTGGTCCTAATGGCCTCAATAATAACAGCTTGCCCTTTGATGAACGTTGGGTTGAACGCTCAACGTGGGTACACAATGGCCGGACCTTGCGCTTTCAAGGCTATTTTTCGGATGGGGGACACAACTCCGAAGCTCGTGACCCCCAAAAAAGGGACCTCAGGGATTTTGTTGCTGGCATGGAGCCGGGCAAGCGCTACCGCATGCTCTTGCATCCGCAATATTATGCTGACAATAATACCCGATCCGAGCGTTTTACCGGCACGCCGTGGTATGATGAGATGATTGACAGTCATAAGAAATCGCCGTCTAAATCCTTGTGGAACGATATTAATCCGAACCCCGCATTTGCCGGTTTGGTTTAGACAACGGTCTGGTCTTGTTTGTGTGGAATAGTCGGCTTTTTTGAATTGCCACTCGAGGTCGAGGGCGAGTTTGATGATAGTTTATCTCAAAATCCTTGGCCCGGTCCGGATAATACCAACACTTGGACACAAGGTCATGTCGGCTTTGGGTTATCACCGCCTGAGTATTCTCGACCTGGATACACGCTCTAACCAATCCATGACACGGGATGGAATGACGTTAGTTTTCAACGGCTAAATTTATAAATACAAAGGCTACGTCGACAATTGCGCGCGGTGTGGTCCTATTACACAGATAGCGATACCGAGGATATTCTTGCAGCCTTTTATCACTGGGTAAAGACATTAGTCAGGCGTTCGCTGGCGATTGGGACTTAGCCATTTATAATGCTAAAACCAGTAAATTTTTATGAGTCGGGACCATTTTGGAATTAAGCCCCTCCATTATTTCATCACTGAAAAGGGTTTGGTTTTTGGATCGGAATATCCTCAAAATTGCGCCCAGGACGATTTCTGACTAAGGACTCAATGGGCAGATGTATCGGCTTTGGTAAGTTTGGCACAGAAAAATTCTATGGCAGTCTCCCACCTTGCGCATCTGGTGGGTTTTGAAATACGCGTAGGACGCGGCGGCATAAGATCGCGAGCGATTTAAATTTTAGAATGGTTAGACGCAATCAAGTGCATGTAATTATCGCAAGGTTCAATTGTTTAACGGCATTCAATAATAACTGCTGACACTGCGCCATAGTTGGTACGTCGTCTCGGGCATAGGAAGCAACGATGAATAAAGTTTTAATCCTATTATGTATCGGGATAGCGCCCTGCAGTCTTTCATATTCAGTCCCGTTGATTGTCACGTAGCCAAGATCGATAGCCTCTTGTTCCTACACTTTGACAAATTGCTCTAACGTATCGGTTCGTAATGACATTTCGAGCGGATCTGAGAGGGTATCCAGCGCAATAAGAGATTTACGTTGCCCCTCTTCCCACGACGTTGTGGGACCCGGAGGCATTCCAAACCCCGGCATGCACAATCTCAAAACAGTTTTGCCATTTGTTCTCTTCAACATTGCGCCGAAGAATTTCGATGTTATCCGGCATCATTTCAATCGCGGGGAGTTTGCCAGTCGTCCCAATTGTAATATCCTAGGTGGATGGAATTGTGCCCGAAAAAAGCGCCACACTTGACAATCGTGCCCCTTAGCCCAGCAAATGCCGTTGATCGGGCCAGTTCAATTTTTCTGCGTAATGCACCTCAACATTTAGGGCCAACAAATATGCCTCAGCCGAAAAACGCGAATCGAGATCTTGCTGGATAAATTCAAATTTTTTTCGGTGACCTTTCTGCTACAAATTGCTGTAAAATACTCGGCCATTCGGTATGGAGATACAGGCCAAGCTGTCCCTTAGACCGATGCATTTAAATAGTGTCTTTTGCAAAATGCCAAAATTGCAAGAGACGCGAGGACCCTTGCGCAGCACTTCTTCACCCGATCGTACGATCGTCTGGGTCTGCGTTTCAATCCGGGCTTGGCTCGAATTTGTCAGACGCATCTACATCTCAGCATTAAAATAGAATCCGACATGACGCTGGGCTCATTACAAACATGCAGAAATTTATGGCCCGGACGTTAATTAAACAATCGCTAAGTGAAGACAAAATCATTGACCGTTAGGTCTGCGATAATTATGTGTTCGATGCTCAGCGTATCGAGTGTTCCGTAGGAAACGTCAACGTTAGCCGCGTTCTGCACTAGTAGCAGGTCAGCAAAGCTATCCACGCTCGTATTATACTGCTGAAGTAGACCAAATCAATGCCGTCCTCGAAATCCATAATTGTGTCCAGACCCGCATCCATATGTAAATAGAACAAGGCCCTAGTGCCACCGATTAGCATGTCATTATCAAAATAGCCGAATAGGACATCATCGCCCCCGTCGCCATTAATATCGTTATCACCGGCCAAGCCGCGATTAAGTCGTCGCCAACTGTTGCGAGGATGGAATAATTGCTGTTATCACCTGTGCAAGTGCACGTTGCCGCGTCCTCATATTTTGTAACTTAGCGTAATAAATAATGAATGTATAATTACGGATTAAGTCAAGCTTCTTGTCAGTCAGTGGTCGCATTCCAATGCGTATTTATTAAACTACAGTCGAAATGTTGCGGACCGAGCCGGTGTAAATTCGCTGAAAATTTTTTGAGATTTTCCAGGAGTTCCGGGTTCTAGTTGGCAGGTAACTTGCTGGGGCAAAATTTCAGAATTAGAGTCCTCTCAACTGGACAAAAGGGCCTATAGTTCCTAACAGGGGGTGAATGTGAAAGAGAATACCATGGTAAAAAATCAACACGAGCAGCCAAATGGCCGCCGCATGAAAATTGCGATTGTTGTTCCCAACCCTTGCAACCCGGACTACCGGGTTATCCGACAAGCGGAATCGTTGGCGCGAGAAGGTCATGAGGTCCGCCTTTACGCCACCAAGAATACGGTGACACCGTCTTACGAAGAGTTCAATGGGGTCAAATATATCCGTAGCACATGGAATATCGCCCGGGATTATGCCCTATATTTTACAGGCCTCTACAAATTGAAAAGCGAGTTAGAGCCCCAGCGCAAAGAGTTCAAGAAAATGCTTGACAGGGCAGAACGGCAACGCATGGATCGTCAAGACTAGCATTTTTATGCCTTCAAGATATTACACACAAAAAGATAAAACGATTATGGGATTTTTCATAACAAAACTGGCCCAGATTTTGGCCGGCAAACAAAAAACGTTTCCGCGCATCAAATTCAACAGCTACATCCCCGTCCACTATCAACGCCTAAAAGCGTTCAAACCGGATGTGATTTATGCCCATGATTTGTCATCTTTGCCCCTGTGTCACAAAGTTGCTGAGGAAACAAATTGTAAGTTGATTTTTGATAGCCATGAGCTTGAAATTCACCGCAACCCGCCCTTAGGCCGTCTTGCGCGTCGCCAAGTTCACAAAACAGAGAAAGAATATTTACCCGATTGTGATTTTGTGACCACCGTCTGCGAAAGCGCGGAAAATATTTTGCGCTCAGAATATGGTATTCGAAATACCGACCTCATTTACAACGCACCTGCGCTCGGCGGTGGGCGTAGCCATCCCCGGTGGGAACGGTTTAGCGGCGTCAGCATTCGATCCGATGCCGGGTTAAACTATTCTGATTTTGCTTTGGTATATGTAGGTTTAATTACGTTGAACCGAGGTATAGAATTTGCGCTGCGCGCCATTGAGCACTTGCCTGAAAATATCAAATTGTTGGCTCTGGGTCCCGGAACATCAGCTTTTAAAAAGCAATTGTTAAGATATGCGGCAGAGCTTGGATTGGAGGAGCGATTTACTATTATGGACCCCGTCAACCCGCCGGATGTTTATAAATACATCCGCAATGCGGATGCGGCGATTATCCCAATCACACCAATTACCTTATCGTATGAAGTGGCGTTGCCGAATAAGTTTTTTGAAAGCGCCTTTGCGGGATTGCCGATCATTTCGGCCGACTTGGTCGAGATTACAAAGCTTACCAATAAATATAATCTCGGTATAACCTATGATGCATTAGATGAGCAGGCCTGCGCCAATGCAATCCTAGAGGTCTATGAAAACCAGGCGAAATACAAACCTAGCAGTGCGAACACCGAAGCGTTCCAAAAAGAATTCAGTTGGGAAGCCCAAGAAAAGAAGCTTGTGAACATACTCGACACCGTTCTTAGTTATGATGGTGCACAGGAGAGAAATGGTCATGGATGATATAGTGAACAATATGGATGATACAGTGAATAATAGTGCAGTCGATAAAATTGCCAAGCTCGCCCGCAGTGCTGCCGAAATAAAAACTTTGGGTCGCAAAAACCGACTCATCGCCGTCCCAGAGGGCGTTTCCGTCGTTTCCGAAGAAAGTCTGTTGAAGCCGGGTCTGGATCGGTCGGTCTATATAGATCGAACAGAACACGTCTCAAACTCGCAATCCTTTGTGGATTTTGTCGAAAGCTATGCCAGCAATGAAACAGTTGTATTTGTCGACAAAGCGCGCGGCACGGCGCAGGCTATACTGAATTATATTCCAAAATCGACGCTTTATATAGACCCGAAACAACGCAATAAGCCTGTTAACGTTGAGGATGTCGTCGCCTACCGATGTGATTGGCAAATTATATATCAACAAAGCCTTTCAGAGCAGTGGGCATTTTTCAAATCACTAACTAAACCCAAACTATCTGCCCGCGATAAAGCGATGAAACTGACGGCACTAAAAAGTTATTTCTTGCAGCCATATCAAGACGAAGATGAGGCAATTTCGTTTCGGGGAACCGATAAAACATTCCTCTATCCCGAAATTCTCAAGGCGGATATCGCAACTGAAAACGATATGTTGAACCTCGTTTTTGACCGCCCACTGTCTGCGAAGCGCTTAGTCGCTTATTTCTCTTTACCTGTACATGAAGGCAGTAGCCCGATGCAAATCACACTATTTATTGAGAATAAAGCCGGCAAGATATCGTTTGAGATTATTGATGCGGAGAGTGTTGTCGAGTTATCCTCACAAATCGGCATGTCCAAAGTCCGGGCAAAACTGAAATCCAATTACAATGTGTTTGATGCCGATTTAACGAATCTGGATGTCTGATTTAAGCCTTTACTCGCGCTGCCATTTTGGCTTGAGACACAAATACGTAGCGATCTCGAAAGTTTCGCGCATTGTGATGTATGACACGAGAAATGCCCGGATATGAGTTCAACGGGTCGTCGCAACACATTGATCAAACCGCTCGGCCAATGTTTCATATAGGAAATCTGGATCATCCAGCGCATTTAATACCTAGTAAATAATATCTAGGCTAGACACGTACATAGCGAGGCCGCGCCACCTAGGGCGAATGTAAAAGACGGTTTTGAGGGCGGGATCGTAATCCCCTATATATCGTTCCTAAGCGTGCTAAGGTCCTGAATCAATCTACAGAGGCTCCAATCCTCGCCCCCCCCCCTTCCAAGACTATAACACCAAGCCGAGCCACAGCCCCGTAACTTGTTACGGCGATGCATACTGCCAGAGACAGACTGTCCAAAATATAGAGTGCGCCGACATAAATTATTAAGTGCAATGAAAGAGATGGTTTCTTATTTAGTCGATATCTAAGGAATTAATTTCGCAACGTTCTGCTGAGAAGCCGCCTCGAATTTTCATAAAATGAGTACTGAGCGTCGCAATGGAGCCATGTCTGTTTGTGCATTGACCATAGGAACCCAATATCATCAAAGTCAATAGTCCAGTTTCTACCTTAAGCCATACGGTCAATATCTCCTGAGGATATCGCTCACTTCCCACAATTGATGGGGCGAGGTTACTTCAAATCTATAGAAATCGGAGATTAGCGAACGTTGTGCATATGTCCCATAAGGTAGGAGGTGGCGGGGATGCATTTGGTAAAACCTCTAGCAAACCGTTATTACTTATCCTTTGCAACGATGATTATAATGCAAAGCTGATCTCGAACACTGACAGGCTAGGCTTTAACAATCTTGTTCGGAAACTTGTCGAAAATGTCTTTTGTCGCGTTGCGGGTATCAATGATCAGAGGCACAATATGGCATAATTGATTATAATTCACTGCGCTGTGGGCAGTTGCAATCACAGCCGCATCGAAATCCTTCAAGCGAGACTCGGACCATTCGACGGACGCCATACCAGTAAATTCTGGATGCTCTCGGGTTTCGGGAATTTCTGGTATCAGCGGATCGTAATAGCTGACCTCTGCGCCATGTTCTTTCAATAGATGTATAAGTTCCAAAGATGGGCTTTCGCGCATATCATCAATATCTTTTTTATACGCAAGGCCGCACAGTAAAACCTTCGCGCCGGCCAAGGATTTTTTTTCACGGATAGATAGTTCTTCCAAAAGGCGGCTAATAATCCGGCGGGGCATATTGGTGTTAATGTCACCAGCAAGTTCGATGAAATGCGTTGACAGACCATGTTCCCGCGCCTTGTAGGATAGGTAATAGGGATCAATACGGATACAATGTCCGCCCACACCTGGACCGGGGTAGAAAGCATGAAATCCGAACGGCTTGGTCTTGGCCGCGTCTATGACTTCCCAAATGTCGATGTCCATTTTCTCAAAAATTATCTTCATTTCATTAACAGCAGCAATGTTAATCCAGCGATATATGTTTTCGACCAGTTTCGTGGCCTCTGCCGTTCGGGCATTAGATACCATAACTGTTTTGACGATTATATCATATGTAGCTTTGGCCATAACTTGACCATCTGCGCCGTCAGCGCCGATAACCTTTGGAATAGTCGAGGTTTCAAAGTTCAGATTGCCGGGGTCTTCGCGTTCCGGAGAATAGGCCAGCGCAAAATCACGACCTGCTTTTAGCCCGCTTTTTTCTAAAATTGGCTTCATGACTTCTTCTGTCGTGCCGGGATACGTAGTCGATTCTAGAACAACTAACTGTCCGACGCGCATATGCTTGCTGAGCGTTTCGCAAGTATTAATCACATAAGACAGGTCCGGTTGATGATGCACGTCAAGGGGAGTTGGAACCGCAATTAAAATTGCGTCCGCCTCGACCAAATCCGCGGCATTCGCTGTGGCCTTGAACAGGTTCTTGTCAATCATGCCCTGTACGCGACTATCATCGATATGCTGCATTCCTGACTTACCGCTATTTAACTTATTGGCGCGTTTTTCGCTAATATCATATCCAATAACTCGAGTATTTTTCAGCACATAAGCTTCTGCGAGCGGAAGGCCAACATAGCCTAAGCCAACAATGCCAATCGTCAGATTGCCGGCTTTAACCTTATTCAAAAAGGCGGTAGTCATGCCGGTAGTTGTGTTATCTCGTGCCATTTTATTTGCCTGTCTTGAAAAATAGCGGTGCTGTTAAAGCGCAGCTTTTGCAGTTTCGATAATTTTATCCTGTGTGTCCTCGTCCAGATAGGGGTGCATCGGCAGGCTGATGATATTATTTATGCAATCTTCTGTATTGGCCATACCGCCGGCCCCGGACGGGAACATTTTATATGCAGTTTGCATATGGACGGGTTTTGGATAATAACGGGCAGTCGGTATGCCCTTGTCTTTCAGCGCCGCGCCAAAGGCGGCTTGATGGGGAACCTCGATCGTATATTGCGCCCAAGTGGAAACAATGCCGTCCATAACAGTCGGCACGCGCATGGCATACCCCCGCAAACCATCATTATAACGGGCGGCAACGGCGTTCCGTTTTTTAATTTCGTCTGTAAAAATGGCCAGTTTCGGTAGGAGGATAGCGGCCTGCACCGTGTCTAAGCGAGAATTCAAGCCCACGCGCACATTGTCGTATTTATCTGTGCCCTTGCCGTGAATCCGAACGCTATCCATCGTGGCGGCCAAGTCATCATTATTGGTTAGAACCGCGCCGCCGTCCCCGTAGCAACCTAAAGGCTTGGCCGGGAAAAAGCTGGTTGTAGCAACATCACACCATGCAAGCGGGTGTTGTCCGTTCAGCGTCGTGCCAAAGCCCTGTGCGCTATCGGCAATCAGTTTCAGCCCATGCTCTTGCGCAATCGGCGCAATGGCTTCGTAATTTGCCGACTGGCCAAACAGGTCGACAGCAATCACACCAAACATCTCCATCTTGCCGTCCTTTTTGACGCCTTCAACGGCGGCCTTAAGGCTTTTGGAACACATATTGTAAGTTTCCCGGTCAATATCTACGTACACGGGAACCGCGCCCATAATCACGATAATTTCCGCCGTGGCGCAATATGTAAAGGACGGACAGAAAACTACAGACCCGCGAGGAATTTTCCAAGCCATCATCGGTAGGATCAGGGCATCTGTACCATTTGCACAGCCCAGTGCACGTTTTGCCTGTCCGAAATAGGCCAATTGCTTTTCAAGCTCTTTGACTTCGGGGCCCATAATATAACGGCCTTCTGCCAGAACCTTAGCGATACCCGCATCAATTTCAGGCTTAATGCGCTCTTGCTGCGCTTTCAGATCGATAAATTCAATACCCATAGAATTATCCCTTCGGGAGGTGAGGAGTTTCAAGAACGCGTAGAACTCGAAGAGCTTCCTCCACGTCTGTAAACGGTTTGGTTTCGTTGCGCACGGCATCAAGGAAATGTGCGCACTCAGATTTTAAAGGCTCGCCTTGCGGCACGTTGGCATAGGTGACATCGGCTTTGACAGCGGTAGGCACAGGGCCGGACCTATCGACAGAATGCTGATAAAGCGCTAATTTATGCTCCCACGCTTGAGTGTCATCAAAAACGGCCATACCGTCTTCCCCGACTACTACCAGACGCTGTTCTTTAAATGGGTGCAGCCAGCTTGCAAAGACGTGTGCCCTCGCGCCGCCTTTAAAGACCATATCCAAGCGGCTTTCGTCGGAAATGCCCGAGGTGATGAAATCAAGCCCGCCGCCCCGAACTTCAATCGGCTCCTCATCAAACAATGCGAGAATCATGGAAACATCATGCGGGGCGAGTGACCAAAAGGCATCCTCCTCAATGCGAAATTTTCCCATAGAAAGTCGGTGTGAATAGACATACCGAAGTTTGCCAAAATCTCCAGCCAGCACCTTATCGCGCAGCGCGACAAAAACCGGATGATATTGCAGCAAGTGCCCGACCATCAGATTGAGGCCGCTTTTTTCCGAAGCCGCGCGCATCTCCTCGCCGTCGGTGACTGATAATGCGAGGGGTTTTTCAACATAAACGTGCTTGCCCGCCGCAAAGGCTTCTAACGTGAGCTTCTTGTGAAGTTCGGCTGGAGCCGCAATCGCGACGGACTTAATAGATGGATCGGCCAGTACAGCCTCCCACGTCATAGAGGCAACACCATTGACTTCAGCCTGAATTTTTGCTGTCTCAGGGACTGGATCGACAACCGCTTTGAGGGCGCCAAGCTGAGCAAAATTCCGCGCGAGATTTTTGCCCCAATAGCCACAACCGATGACGGCCAAGTTTTGAGAATATGATGTCACGGGAAGCTCGCTTTAATTAATAAAAAGTAATCGGCGCAACACTACCACTGACCCGTCCAATAACAAGCTTGTAATCCAGCAACCAATCGTTACGAATGATTTCAGAAGTTTATTTCTTTGAGCCCCGCACTAGAGCGCCGTCTTGCACGACGTAAGCGTCGCCAGTCCGCGGGCAAGTGAGGTCATCGCGTAGCATTTCGCCGCTATGCGCGACCCACCCAATTTGTTTTGCCGGAACGCCTGCTACAACCGCATGAGGCTTTACATTCTTTGTAACCACAGCGCCCGCGGCGATGAAGCAATACTCACCAAGCTCATGCCCGCACACAATTGTGGCATTCGCGCCAATCGTTGCACCTCTACGAACGAGAGTTGTCGCATACTCTTCTTGGCGATTCACTTCCGAGCGCGGCGTTGTGACATTGGTAAACACCATAGACGGCCCGCAAAACACGCCATCTTCGAGAATTACACCTTTATAGAGCGCCACATTATTCTGAATTTTACAGCCATTGCCAATTTTAACGTCCGGCCCGGCCATCACATTTTGGCCAAGCGAGCACTTTTCACCAACTATCGTCCCGGGAAGGATATGACAGAAGTGCCAGATTTTTGTGCCAGCGCCTATACTAACATTGTCGTCAATATACGAACTTTCATGGCAAAAGTAATCCGTTTCAGTCTTTGACATTCAACTCTCCAGTTCTTACTATTTTAGTGAGTATATATAAACAAGGCGTGATACAACGAAAGCGATCAATTAGGCAAACAATGCATATTTTCCTGATTACACGCCATTATCCGCCTGAAATATCCGGCGGTGCACGGCGTCCAAGTCTCTATACACAAGCGCTACGTGGCCTTGGGCACCGAGTTACGCTTATCACGCCGTTCAAACTTGATGATCCGGACAGTGTCACTATTGAAAACAGAGCCATTACCAGAGGCATTCGGGCCCTTCAAAATTTGCCTGCGGATGCCAGCTCAGAAAATATTATTTCTCTTATGAAAGTCAATTTGCGCATTTGGGTCTACTGGCCAGATGAAAACATTCGTTGGATACAATCCGTTGTAAGTACCATTAAACAGCAAGGTATCAAACCAGACTGGATCATGACAACGAGTCCACCTGAATCCACCCATATCGCAGGCAGAAAGCTATCCGCGCATTTTGGAGTGCCTTGGATCGCTGAGTTGAGAGATACGTGGATTGAAGCTCCTCACCGTATAATATTAGCTAAGTCAAAATTCAGGGCTTTCGTGGAAAGGCGTATCGCCAAACATGTTTTAAAATCTGCAACAGCCGTTACAGCGGTCTCTGAGGCCGTAATGAGTGAAGCCAGGATGTATATAAGCCCCGGAACGCCGGAATGCATAATAGACCATTTCAGCGACCAGCCTCCCGCCCCATATAATTTTGACTCTTCAAAGCTAAACCTCGTACATACGGGCGGCTTCACGCTATCAGATCGCCGCCGAACACTTCCACCCCTTCTCAAGACGCTTGACGAAATCCACGCGAAATGGCCCAATATGGTTTTTCATATTGCCGGCCCGTTATCGTCTAATGAAGTCGATATGATTGAAAAATCTCAAACGCCAGTAAAGTGGCATGGCCCTGTCGAGCTATCGAAAGCGCGCGCCCTGCAAGCCGGCGCTGACGGACTTGTATTATGTACGCCTAAAAACAGTCATGCCTTGCCCGGAAAATATGCGGAGTATGCCTTATCCGGTCGGCCGGTGTTCTATACAGGAAGTGGAAAATGGCTTTCTCTTGTAAATAAATCTATAGAGATTTATCCGCTTGAAACAGGGTTTCTTGATCCGAAAACGATTACAGATACAAGGCCTAAGCGAGGGTTAACTAACCTGGAAGCTGCTAAAATTCTTGCGGAATTTCTTAAAAGTGTGGCTTCCGGTGTGCGACAAGTGGATTAATTGCGAGCAACATTCAAGCCATGACATTTTTAACATTTAGAATGAAGCGGTGCCGAAAAATCGGATAGTTTGCTAAAGTTTGTTTTTTATCCTTATGAGGAGGAGAACGAAATGACTAAACGCAGACGAATCAGCGATGATTTTAGTCCGAAGATTCCGCTTGAGACTATGCGGATTAATCGAACGCTCTCGCAGTTTTGGTAATGCCTTTGAATTGTCACCGCTTGAGCTCCCTGTGCGCTTTACAGATACGCAGCGTCATATGTCGGAAAGCTCGGTATATCGCACCCTGAACGTCTACGACCTATTCTACAGCTTAGCCTTCATCGTAATGAAAGCCGCGAGTGAATTATAGGATTGAGCGACAACCATAAACCCAATCCTGAATTTAAATTTTACTGAGCCGCCCGAAATGGTCAATTGTTCTATTTTGACACTTCAAACGAATAGAAGCGAGTTTTAGCCAGGCTGGTTTTAATGATCGCGGTTTATAAAGTTTCATCTATACTCCTATGATTAGACTCTGGCGGATCGCCTCACTCACTCGCAGTTAGACCCGTCACGTTATAGAAGGTAACCGTGTTGAAAAACGTTTTGATTACAGGGGGATTGGGATTTATTGGGTCTGCCGTTGTCCGGCATCTTATGACGGCGACGGATTGCAATGTCGTTGTTGTGGATTCCATGACCTATGCTGCAATGCCCGAAGCTGTGGCGGAGTTTGAGAGCGACCCGCGTTACGCCTTTGAGCGCGGCGATATCTGCGATTATGACCATTTCAAGCGACTACTGGATAAGCATAACCCCAATATCGTGATGCATTTGGCGGCCGAGAGTCATGTTGACCGCTCCATCGACGGGCCGGCGCAATTCGTGCAAACCAATGTGGTTGGTACGGTTCAGGTGCTGCAGGCCTGCCGATCTCACTATGAGGCCCTGCCCTCTAATGCGCAGAAAATGTTTAGGCTGCACCATATCTCAACGGATGAGGTTTTTGGGTCACTTGAAACGACTGACCCGGCCTTTACGGAAGATAGCCGGTATGATCCTCGCTCCCCCTATTCTGCGTCCAAAGCCGCGTCGGATCATTTCGTTCGCGCCTGGGGCGAGACGTTCGGGTTGCCTGTTGTGTTGTCAAATTGCTCGAATAATTACGGCCCATGGCAATTTCCCGAAAAACTCATTCCCTTAATGATTGCCAAGGGCGTTGATCAAAGCCCTCTGCCCGTTTACGGGACCGGTGAAAATGTGCGCGATTGGCTCCATGTCGAAGATCACGCCGAAGCCCTCTGGCTTGTCGCGAGCCGGGGGCAGCTCGGCGAGAGCTATAATGTCGGCGGTGCGTCTGAACGCACCAATTTGGAAGTTGTTGAGGCTATTTGCGCTGTTTTGGACACAGAGTTTCCGGATCGTCCATCGCATAAAGAGCTAATTACCTTTGTTTCGGACCGTCCCGGGCATGACTTCCGATATGCAGTAAATTTTGACCGTATCACCAAAGAACTGGGATGGACACCGCGCCACAATTTTGAGGACGGTTTGGCCGAAACCATTCAGTGGTATTTGGAAAATGAAAGCTGGTGGCGCTCTATTTTAAACAAGACTGATGGTGCAACCCGCAAAGGTTTGGCGAACCAAAAACCTTCTTAAACGGTCATTTATGACGAGTTCTTACCTTTTATAAGATCTCGAACATAGACCACATATTCGCTCTGGCTGCTTTCATCGACAGTGGCGCGGAGCTGATCTTGGCTTAACCAGCCTTTCATGAGGCCGATCTCCTCCAAACACGCGATTTTCAGGCCTTGTCTCTTCTCGATGGTTGCCACGAATTGTGACGCTGCAAGGAGACTGTCATGTGTGCCGGAATCCAGCCAGGCAAATCCCCGCCCGAGCAGTTCAACGCGCAAATCTCCTGCATCGAGATAGGCATTGTTGACCGATGTGATTTCCAGCTCTCCTCTGTCTGACGGTTTAACAGATTTGGCTATGCCGGACACACGGTTGTCGTAGAAATAAAGCCCTGTGGCCGCGTAATCGCTTTTCGGCTCGACAGGTTTTTCTTCCAATGACAGCACGGTGTGGTTTTCATCAAATTCAACAACGCCGTATCGTTCCGCGTCTTTGACTTGATAGGCGAAAATTACCGCGCCGCCCTTTTCCTCAACGGACTGAACCGCGCTTTGAAGGATCGGCATAAAGTTTTGACCATAGAATATATTGTCTCCCAGGACGAGAGCGGCCGTGTCATCGCCGATAAAATCTTCGCCGATGATGAACGCTTCCGCCAACCCGTTCGGGGCGTCTTGGACGGCATAAGTCAGCCTTACGCCAAAACGCGATCCATCTCCCAGAAGTCGTTGGAATTGCTTTTGATCCTCAGGGGTCGTGATGATCATTATGTCTTTGATTCCGGCCAGCATCAGCACGGATAGCGGATAATAGATCATCGGCTTATCGTGCACGGGTAGCAATTGTTTAGAAACCGCGATGGTGACGGGATGGAGCCGACTGCCGGCGCCGCCCGCAAGGATAATACCTTTCATAAACACATCTTTCTCTAATGATGAGTGGGTTTGTCACTCACCCTAATTGATAACGAAGCCAGCGCATGAGTCCATATGCGGGTTTTCAGCGCTCTATTCCCTAAATATTAGGATATTTGCGCTAATACGCGTCTAAATTGTGAACGTATAGTTTTGGATAATTCGCCGACATAGACTATCGTTCTTCGAGATGTGGAGACCCGATATGAAGCCTGTACGAAAAGCTGTCCTTCCGGTCGCCGGATTTGGCACACGTGTTCTCCCTGCCACAAAAACGGTGCCCAAGGAAATGCTGACGGTCGTGGACCGTCCGGCCCTGCAATATGTGGTCGATGAAGCGATTGAGGCGGGAATCGAGCATTTCGTCTTCGTCACCGCACGCGGGAAAATTGCGATCGAAGACTATTTTGATAGTGCCTATGAGCTGGAAGATGCCCTTCAGCGAAAAGGCAAAACGGACATATACGACAGGTTGAAAGCGAAACAGCCGCGCGAAGGCACGATGAGTTTTGTGCGCCAACAAGAGGCCAAAGGGCTCGGCCATGCCGTATGGTGCGCCCGCGATATTATTGGCGATGATCCATTTGCCGTTCTACTGCCCGATGTGCTTATCCAAACGGATGTCCGGTCCTGCCTCGCGCAGATGATGGAGGCTTATCACGAGGTCGGCGGAAACATAATTGCGGTGGACCCGGTTCCCGATGAGCGCGTCTCGAGCTATGGCGTTATTAAACCCAAAAACTCGAAGGCCGCGAAAAAGTCCGGCCTTATTGCGATGGACGGCATGGTTGAGAAGCCCGCCCTGAAGGAGGCTCCTTCAAACCTAAAAATCACGGGTCGATATATCCTGCAACCGGAGCTTATGGGACTTCTGAAAGACCAAGCTGCGGGTGCTGGCGGGGAAATCCAACTAACCGACGCCATGGCGCGCCTCATGCAGATCCAAGATTTCCATGCCTTTGTCTATGACGGCCAAGACTATGATTGCGGGTCAAAACTCGGCTATTTCGAAGCCGTGATGGCTTTCGCGCGGACCCATCCTGATATCGGCGTAGACGCGAAGGCGCTCATAAAAGCATTTGCAAAATAGCCGGAGAGGACCCCTCCCCGTCTTGGAGGGCCAAGAGTTAGCGGAATTCCAAGCGTTCTTTCGATGCAAAAAAGAGCGACGCGACTTCTTCGTCATCCGTCGACGCATCGGGCGCAAGATCCAGAATTTTAGAGATCGTATCTTTTCTCTGGCTCAATGCTGTCTCAAAATCCTGCTCAATTTTATCCCAAGTCCCTCTGAGCTTTAAATGCTGCATGAGCGTCTGATAAATATCCACACGCCCCATCAGAAAATAGCTTTCATAGAGGATTTTGCTTGCGATTTTTTGATGAATGTCTCCATAGGCTAACTGCTCGAGCATGGTCTCGATGGGCTTGACGATAAAATCCAGCTCTTCTTGTATATTGGGCGTAATCAGATAGGCTTTTTTGGTTGTAAGCAGCTGGCTTTCTATTCGTTCTATCATGTCATTTGGCGCGCCGCGATTGGTGACGATAACGATATCAATATCTGAACCATTAATTTCGACACCGAGTTGCGAATGAACGCGCTTTGTTTGATGCGCCAGAAAATAAGCGATATCCCCTGACAGAAACACAACGCAGTGATCATAGATGACTTGTTGTAGGTCATCGTCGAGCTGGAGGAGTGCGTTGCGCGCCCAGCTTAGTTTTTCCAAACTGACAGTCCGAAACCGGTTAGCCAACATGGTCGCGCCTTCGACCATATCAACGATCTGGTCAGTCAAGTGAACAAGACTAAAGGTCAAAAAATCTCGGAGAATAGAGGGAGACAGGCGTAGTTGATTGCCGCGTAAGATATCGTAGCGCAGGTAGTAACGTGCGCAATTGCTCACCTGGATTTCGCCTGACCCGTAGCAAGCGCGCCATATGGCAATATCACTTCTGTCCGGCAGTTTCTCAACAAGTTCCTTGCCCGTTTGCGGTCCATCCCTGAGTAAAATGTCTCGAATTTCGGTGTCGATTTCTGCCAAATCAGCCAAATGTTACTCAATTCTATCTTAAAGTTTTTGAATGCGTCAGTCGTCAAAGTCACATGGCTTGAGAGGCACTCAGTCAAACTTGTTTTATAGTTGCGATGAATACAGATTAAATACTTACTAACTAAGACGGCACATTGTTTAAATTTTAGTTTATTTTGCACGCAGTTTCGGACACGTACCTTATTCAAATATAAACATGACTGACGACACGTAAGGCACAAGATTATGACACGTATTCCACGCTCTGACATCAGCGCTAATACACTTGAGTTCGAAACGCTTCCTCTGGTCAAACCGACGGGCTTTCGCGAGTATGATGCGCGTTGGTGGTTTGGTCTGCCCGGCGAAGAGAAACCATCCGAACTCAACCTATACGGCATTCAGGCCCTTGGCGAAGGTCTGGGCACATTGATGCATGAGCGGGGCGTTGAGCCAAATATCGCTGTTGGTCACGATTTCCGGCACTACTCGCTCGGTATCAAGATGGCTCTCACGGTTGGCCTGATGAATGCGGGTGTGAACGTGCACGACATTGGTTTGGCGCTGTCGCCTATGGCCTATTTCGCACAGTTCCATTTGGACTGCGCCGGCGTGGCGATGATCACGGCCTCTCATAACTCAAATGGTTGGACAGGCGTGAAGATGGGCATTCAAGCGCCCCTCACCTTTGGACCTGATGAAATGAGCCGCCTCAAAGAGATCGTCCTGAACGGCGAAAGCGTCTCGCGCGACGGCGGATCTTATCGCTATGTTGACGGCGTTCGCGAGGCTTACATTGCCGATCTGACCAAAGGCATTAAACTCTCGCGGCCGATCCGTGTCGTCGCGGCTTGCGGTAACGGCACTGCGGGGGCCTTCGCCGAAGAAACCCTAAAGCGTATTGGCGCGGACGTTGTCCCCGTCGAATGTGATCTGGATTGGAGCTTCCCGAACTACAACCCTAACCCCGAAGCTATGGAAATGCTGCATGCCATGCGGGATGCCTGCCTCGAAAACAAAGCCGAAGTCGCTCTTGGATTTGACGGAGACGGAGATCGTTGCGGCGTTGTTGATAATACGGGTGAAGAAATTTTCGCGGATAAAGTCGGTGTCATGTTGGCGCGCGATCTGTCTGCCATTCACGAGAACGCTCAATTTGTTGTCGATGTGAAATCAACAGGTCTTTACCACACCGATCCTGTTCTGAAAGCCAATGGCGCGAAAACAGATTACTACAAGACGGGTCACAGCTATATCAAACGTCGCGTTAATGATTTGAACGCCCTCGTCGGCTTTGAAAAATCCGGCCATTATTTCTTTAATGCGCCGCTTGGCCGTGGATATGATGACGGTTTGGTTTCAGCCATCGCCATCCTGCAAATGCTCGACCGCAATCCGGACAAGACAATGGCGGATCTGCGCGAAGCCCTGCCAAAGACATGGGGATCACCAACCATGAGCCCGTATTGTGCGGACGAAGAAAAGTATGGTGTCATTGACAGTATCGTTGCGGCCGCAGAAGCCGACGGGAAAGCCGGAGTTAAAATTCTGGGTCAAAAAATCGTCGACGTGAACACAGTCAACGGCGTGCGTATCACGCTCGAAGACGGGACATGGGGCCTGATGCGCGCCAGCTCCAACACACCAAATCTTGTCGTCGTTGTCGAGAGCCCGACCTCCGAGGAGAATATGATCGGCATGTTCCGCGAGATTGAACGCCGCTTGGCAGAATATCCCGAAATCGGAGAGTTCGACCAAAAGATATGACATCTGACGCTCTTCAATTAAGCGCAGCCCGTTTGAAAAAATGGTGCTCTGAGCACGCCCTCCCCTTATGGGCTGAGCGTGCGCATTTAGAGGATGGTAGCTGGGTTGAGCACCTGCATCTGAACGGACAGCCCGACCTCGCCGCTGAGCGCAGATGGCGGGTCTTGGCGCGGCAAGTGTATGTTTACGCCAAAGCGACATCGCTTGGATGGTTCGACGGACAACAGATAGCAGAGACCACATATCGAAAAATGAAAGCCGTTGGTTATGTGCACCGGGTGACGATGAGCGGCGAGATCACCAATGACATGCGCGATCTCTATGATCACGCCTTCTATATCCTCGCGGCAAGCAGTTTATATGGCTTAACCGGACACTCAGACTATCTCGACGATGCTGACGCGCTCCTCGATTGGGTAGATGAATCCCTAGCTCACCCGAATGGCGGTTGGCGCGAATCTGACCGGGCGACGGAGTCTGATCCTCGCAGACAAAACCCGCATATGCACCTGTTTGAAGCGAGCCTATTTCTCTATGGCGTTTCGAAACAAAAGCGGCATCTAAAATTTGCTAAGCGGGTTTACTCTCTTTTTGAAGACCACTTTTTTGACTCCGGGGCTGTCAGTGAATTCTTTAATGCGGATTGGACATTGAGCTCCGGCGAAGCCGGACAAACCAATGAACCCGGCCACGCCATGGAATGGGTTTGGTTGCTGGGAGAGTTCCGTAAAGCCACGAGTCAGAATACCCGGCACTATCAAGATGCCCTCTTGTCGAGAGCCCTAGTCGAACGCGCCCACTTCTTAAACGATGAAGAAGCAAAAGACGGCAGCATCAGGCGTGAAAGCAAACGTCTTTGGGTCCAAACCGAAGTCATCAAAGCCTATCTTGCTATGACCGAAAACGGTGTTCCCGGCGCCCGCGATATGGCAGCCGCGACAATTGACGCATTATTCCCGACCTATTTGACGGCTGAAGGTTTATGGAATGACCAGATCAATGCTTGCGAGGCAAACATTGCCAAAACTATTCCAGTCAGCACCTTTTACCACATTCTTTGCATGGCGTCAGAGGCCGACCGCGTTGCAAATAAGGATTAGGTTAAGACCGCCATTGAGCATCTAGGAAAGTGGACTGAAGTCAGATAAGGCAATCTTCTTTGCAAGATAGCTATCTTCAGGTGATTTTTGGTTTCAAGTCATACAGTCGAAAACTACCGACCCGGCCTGGATGGTCTTCGGGCCTTGGCGTCGCTCGGTGTTTTGCTGTTTCATGTAGGAATCATAATGTTCCAGAATAGGTTTTTGGGCGTTAATGTTTCAAGCGACCTGCAAGACATCTTTCGACCATTTATGATATAGGCCCGAGCTTCAAGCAAATAAACAATGCCGAGCGCTTAAACTTTCAGCGTGTAAACTGGCTAATCAAATAACGTGCCAACTGAGCTCTGCGCCATAAGGTTGTTTAGTCTTATCGGCTGAAGTTGCGGAATATCCTAGACGTGTGGGGATCTAAACGGTCATAAACTTCAGATAAACTTTGCCCATAAGACCAAGCTCTTCAAGGCGCCATGTGTTGAAGGCGGACTCCGCCGATGAATTTATAAGCTAGTAACAGCGAGTTGCTCAGCCAAATAAGCGCCGTCCTGTCCAAAAATACCTGTAACAAATGCTGTTTTCATCAGAAAGCTCCCACGCTTCTATAGTCTATCCAGTTTCGGCGCGATTTATCTGCACATGCAGCCAATAGCAAGGTTTTACCCTCTGGTGGTCAGAGCAATCGCATTTATACGAAAATGTAATTTAAGGATGAGGTTCCAGCTTCAAATCGGAAGTAAAATTCTTAAATTTAATGTCCGTTAAAACCCTGAACCTGCACGCTTCGTGCGGTAAGGAGAGCCTTACTAACAATTTAAATATCAAGAAAAGGGTCATAAGAATCTTAGGCTCAATACCGGCAATCTGCGGTGTTTCTAAAAACCCGGCCACAAACCTTACTGTAAATTAAGCAACTAACTCGCTTCATTCAACCGTTCAATCAAGCGCGAAAGCTCATCTGCCGTTGCTTGAATCATCTGTTTGTCGCCGCCCTCAACCATCACGCGAATGAGCGGCTCTGTGCCTGAGGCCCGAACCAAAACGCGGCCTTCACCGGACAAAGCCTTATTGGCGGCGTCGATAGCCGAAAGAAGATCCGGGTTGCTCATCGGGTTTTGACCCGAATAACGTACATTTTTTAGGCGCTGCGGGACAGGTTCGAACACATTTAAAACCTCGCTCGCCGGACGGCCTTGTCGCTTTATTTCTGACAAAATTTGAATGGCCGCCATCGTGCCATCCCCTGTCGGACTATAGTCCGTCATCAACAAATGCCCGGACTGCTCGCCGCCAACATTGTAACCGTCTGCCCGCATGCGAGAGGCCACATGGCGATCCCCGACTTGGGTTCTCACCAAATTCAAGCCATTTGCCTCGAGATAGCGTTCCAGTCCAAGATTGGACATGACGGTCGCCACAATACCGCTGCCGCGCAATCGCTCTTGCGTCTGCCAGCTCGTCGCGATGAGGCCTAATAGTTGATCGCCGTCGATAATTTTCCCGGTCTCGTCACACATGATAAGGCGGTCCGCATCGCCGTCCAAGGCCACCCCAACATCCGCACCTTCCGCCACGACTGTTTTTGACAGGAGCGCGGTTTCCGTCGAGCCGCATCCCGCATTGATATTATCGCCGGTTGGGGAGACGCCGATTGAAATGACTTCATCTGCGCCCAACGCCTTTAAAGTCTCAGCAGCCGTTGCGAAAGCGGCGCCATGCGCAGCATCAATAACGATCTTCATCCCGTCCAAACGCTGCCCGGTAGGAAGGGTCGCTTTACAAAGCTCTATATAGCGCGATTGGAGCCCCTCGACCCCGCTGACCCGTCCAAGTTCGGCGGACGCCACACCGCCCTCTCCGCCATCAATCAGCATGGTCTCAATGTCGGCTTCGGCTTGATCTGAAAGTTTGCATCCATCCGGCCCAAAAAACTTCACGCCATTGTCAGGGTATTTATTGTGGGAGGCCGTGATCATGACGCCCACGTCCGCGCCAAGCGCCTGTGTCATAAGCGCCGTGCCCGATGTTGGCAGAACCCCGGCGAGTTTCACATCAACGCCTACCGACGTCAGGCCCGCAATGAGAGCAGACTCAATCATGTCTCCGGACAGGCGCGTATCCTTGCCGATCAGGGCAGATGACCGTCCGCCGGATTTTGAGGCGAAGTATTGTCCGGCAATCTGGCCCAAGCGCAACATGCTGGCAGGCGTCATCTTTCCTGCATTTGCAAGTCCGCGAACACCGTCTGTTCCAAAGAATTTTGCCATGTTAGACACTTTCTGAGCATCATCCCGATAGGTTGTTCCCGCGACTGCGCCGCGCCGGGGTCATAACAGGATTTTTAAATTGGATATATCTTGCTCAAAGGCGTATCGCGCCTTGATGGAGATTTTACTAACAGGCGCGGCGGGGTTTATTGGCTTTCACGCGGCAATGCGGCTCTTGGCGGATGGACATCGTGTTATCGGCGTCGACAACCTAAATGATTACTATGCGCCAGCTTTAAAGCGCGCCCGATTAGCCCAGTTGGAATCCCATCGTAATTTCACCTTTCACACCCTCGATATTTCGGAAAAAGGCGCATTAGAGGCGGCGCTTGACGGTTCGCAAATCACCCATATTCTCCACCTCGCCGCGCAGGCGGGCGTTCGCTACAGCCTTGAAAATCCGCATAGCTATATTCAATCCAATGTAATGGGGCATTTGAATGTCTTGGAATATGCCCGCCATTGCGAAAGCCTTGAGCACCTTGCCTATGCCAGTAGTTCTTCGGTTTACGGCGAGCGTGAAGCGAAAACGGGGTTTCAGGAAACAGACCGCGTGCGGGAGCCCGCCTCGCTTTACGCCGCGACAAAGCTGAGCGGTGAAATGCTGTCTGAAAGCTACGCGAGGCTATACGGGATTCCTCAAACAGGCCTTCGGTTTTTCACAGTCTACGGCCCATGGGGACGGCCGGATATGGCCTATTGGATTTTCACAGAGAAGATACTGGCGGGGCAGCCGATAACCCTTTTTGCGCCGGAGCTAATGAAACGTGACTTCACATTTGTGGACGATATTGTCGGTGTTCTGCCGACCTTGCTCAAAACACTGCCGAAACGCCACTCGATCTATAATCTTGGGAACTCATCGCCAAACACATTGCATGAATTGGTCAAGGCGGTTGAGGTGGCCTGCGGTAAAAAGGCCGAGACAATCATCCTACCTCAACAACCCGGCGACGTGCGTAGCACATTTGCAGATGTGTCTGCGGCAAAACGGGATTTCGGATTCGCGCCAGAGACCAAACTTCAAACCGGCATTTCAGAATTCGTCCAATGGTATCGGGACTGGACTAACTCTAGGGTGATCTAAGTGGTTTCTTCCGGGGCCGCGATAATTTTGCTGGTCTTATCTTTCTTTATCCGGTTGCTATCAGGCCATTCGCCCGTGACCATATATATAAGCTCTCCAGCGATATCGGCGACATTATCGCCCATGCGCTCAATGTTTTTCGCCATAAACATAACGTGCATACACCCTGAGATATTGCGCGGATCTTCAATCATATATGTCAGCATTTCGCGGAACAGAGAGTTATGGAGCCTGTCAACGATTTCGTCTTGCGCCCTCACCTCTTCAGCCAGCTCATCATCCAACCGCTCATAGGCTGTTAGAATGGAATTCGTCATGACTTGCACTGTTTCGCTCATCCGTACCAAGGTCTCAATCGAGCCAACTTCAGCCTCAGCCTTGGTAATCGTATTTGTACGCTGAGCGATATTGCGCGCGAGATCCCCCATCCGTTCAAAGTGGCCGGCGCTTTTCAACGTCGCGACAACTTTACGCAAATCTTTCGCGAAAGGCTGACGCAGGGCCAAGATCTTGATCGCGAGCTCATTCAACTCAGATTCAAGTGTATTCAGTTCCCTGTCGCCCGCGATAACTTGCTTGGCGAGCGCGCGGTCTTCTTTGCGCAGCGCACGCGTCGCGGCTTGAAGCTGCGATGACACAATATGACCCATCTCGAGAAACATGTCCCGCAAGCGGGTCATGTCCTCGTCAAAAGAGGAGACAATGTGCTCGTCGCTCATGCGTTATCCAATCCGGCCGGAGATATAGTTTTGCGTGCGCTCTTTTTCCGGGTTGGTAAAAATCGCCTGCGTATCGCCGCTCTCGACCAATTCCCCCAAATGGAAGAAGGCTGTCTGTTGGGACACCCGCGCAGCTTGCTGCATGGAATGGGTCACAATGACGATCGTATATTTCTCCTTCATGGAATCCATCAGCTCTTCGATAATCGCGGTCGCAATCGGATCGAGGGCTGAGCAGGGCTCGTCCATCAAGATAATTTGCGGGTCGACAGCGATGGCGCGTGCAATACAAAGCCGTTGCTGCTGTCCGCCCGATAGGCTCGTCCCCGGCTCGTCCAAACGGTCTGAGACTTCATCATAGAGCCCTGCCCGTTTTAAAGAGGTAATGACGATATCTTCCAGATGGTCTTTGGATTCAGACAGGCTGTGAATGCGCGGGCCGTAGGCGACATTGTCGAAAATGGATTTTGGGAAAGGGTTGGCTTTTTGAAACACCATGCCGATACGCGACCGTAGCGCGACGACATCAACCTTCGGATCATAGATATCCTGACCGGC
>Ga0209831_1000703_pt1 | contig 32124 bp, 30 predicted proteins | sample Maine_Asex4_meta_FD_187451 | JGI IMG/M metagenome (GOLD analysis project Ga0209831, IMG submission 187451) | Marine algal microbial communities from Maine, USA - Maine_Asex4_metaG (SPAdes) (version 2) | ecosystem: Host-associated > Algae > Red algae > Unclassified | place: Maine, USA | collected... | reverse complement strand
GCGTGCCTTGACCGCCGCCGGTCAAGTCCGCGAGATCACCAAGCGCCGCCCGGTGCTGAATCTCGATCTTGTCGAGTTCGGCCCGCCATCCGGGCCAGTCAAATGGCAACCCGCTGCGCTCCATCTGATCGAGAAACGGTCGAGCCCGATTCTCGATCTCGCAGATCTGCTGTAAACCTGCCGCCTCGACCTGGGTGCGGATTGCATCGCCTACCCACAGGGTTTCAACCGCGTCTGCGGCCGAGTACCGAACCTGTTCCGCTGTGAGATCGTCGGTTGCGGTGTACGACAGCTGCACGGTGCCTTTGCCCTCGGCGACAAGTCCGAGGTAGTGCTCTGTCGCCCACGCCAAGCCGTGATACCAACTGAAGCCGCTGCGCCCTTGAAACAACAAGGCGTCGGCGAGCTGAGCGTCCCACCACTGAAGCCCGTGGGTCGTATCGTCAGATTGATAGACCGCCTGATCGATGACGCGAGCATCGAAATTTGCGTTCCAAGCATCGGCGGTGACGGTGGCAAACAGCGGCCCCAGCAGGGTCGGGTCGACATCGCGGGCATCGACGACGAAGGCAAGCTCAGTGCCGGCCTGGTCCCGAGTTGCGATCGAGGCCACCCGCAGTTGCCTGGCCATGGGGCCGTCGATGGGCGTTTCTGTATCGATCGCAACCCGAACCGCGCTCTGCAGTGCGGCCGCAAGCAACTCAAGATCACGTGCGTCGTTGATGAAGGTGCACGGCACATCGGCCGGATCGCGGCTCACCGCCGTCGTCCTCGCCCGATTTGGCTGCACACGAGCGGCTCCAGCTTTTCCATCCGTGTCCGACACTAACGGATGCGTGCGACAGGAGACCCAGCAGCCAGAGTATAGGGACCTCCTGCAAGGCGGTGACTGGCTAGGCGCTTTGCCCTTCCACGAATCCCGTGATCAAACCAATCACGGTCTCGGCATCGTCGTGGTGCATGATGTGGCCGACTCCATCGACGATCTCGGACCAGGCTGAGGCCCCAATGGCGCGAGCGGTGCTGTGGGCTTGTTCGTCGCTGGCATAGGTGTCGTCTGCACCCTGGGCGATCAATGTCGGCACGGTAATTGCCGCGAGCTCGGGGCGAATGTCCCAGCTGCGAAACTCATCGGAGACCCAGACGCCGCTCCACGCTTCGAACAATTCGTGTGGAGCCCGATGATGCGGCGCGAGGCCCATCGTGATTTTGGCAGCGTTTGCCCTCATGCCAGTGATCTCAGCAAGGCAGACTTGCTCGACCCAGCTATGGGGCGCAAGCGCGAGTACTGCGACCGCAGCGCAAGCCGGCTGGGCGGTGTGGATGAGCGCCGCGCTGCCGCCGTCAGAATGGCCCACAAGAATCGGCTGACGAGCGCCAACAGCTCCGATGAGGTCTCCGAGCACGGCTGCCTCACGATGAAGCCAATCAGTGGGCCACGGACCGTTTGGAATTGGCTGCGACTGACCGTGGCCGGCCCGCTCGTAGGCCAACACTGTCGTGTTGGTCCGTCGAGCAACCTCGCCTGGAACCGACCGCCACTGCGGAATCGACCCGAGCCCATCGTGCAACATGATGATCTCAGGGACACCCTCTCCCCATGTCGCGGTACGTAGTGTGCAGTTTCCGATCTCGATCGTCGCAATCGTTGGTTCATTCATGGACCCAGTGTCCTGTAGACAGCAATGCCCAGCCAACTCAGCTATCCGCTGGGCCCCGTGACTACTAATGTCGGCAAGGAATCGGGGGCGCTATGCACGAAGAGTTCAATGCGGGCACATGGCTGCTCGACCGCCATGTCGAGGCTGGCGATGGCGAGCGGGTAGCCATTAGACAGCAGGGCAAGTCTTACAGCTACGCCGACGTGCTCGATGCTACAAAGCGAGTCAGTACTGGCCTTCGTGCCCTAGGGGTGAGGCCCGAGGAACGGGTGGCGATGGTGATGCTCGACTCGGTCGAGTTCATCGCCACATTCCTCGGTGTCCTGCGTATCGGGGCGCTGCCGGTGCTCACGAATCCGCTGCTTCCCGGCCGGGATCTCGCCAGGATCATCGCCGACAGCCGCGCCCGAGTTCTGGTCGTGTCATCAGATTGCGAGGCGTCGGTCGCAGATCTACTCGCCGGTGCTCCCGAGGTCGAACAAGTCGTGACCACCGGCGACGCGTCCGTTGCCGGCGGCCCGGTCTGGAGCGATTTCTGTGCCGCAGACGACGATTCGGAGCCCTATGGAACCTGGCGAGATTCGCCCGGCTTCTGGCTCTGCACATCGGGCACCACCGGCATGCCCAAGCTGGCCATGCACACCCACGGCGACATTCTCGACACGATCGAAACGTATGCCGCAGGCGTGCTTGAAATCGATCAAGACGACCGCTTCTTCTCCGTCGGCCCGATGTTTCATGCCTACGGACTAGGCAACTCGCTTACTTTCCCATTCGCAGTTGGTGCCACCAGTATCTTGGAACCGACTCGTCCGCCCACGCCGCAACTTGTTGCCAATATCGCCACCACCGAAGAGCCGACATTGTTCTTCTGTATCCCGACGTTCTACGCCGCGTTGACCAATGCGGAACTTGCCGCCGAAACTTTCGCATCGGTGCGCTTTGGCGTGTCGGCAGCCGAAGCGCTTCCAGCCGAGACCTTTCACCGTTTCAAGGAACAGTTTGGTGTCACCATTCTCGACGGGATCGGCTCGACCGAGCTGCTCCACATTTTTGTGTCCAACAACGCCGACCAAACGAAACCTGGAACCAGCGGGGTTGCGGTCCCCGGCTATGAACTCCGCATCGTCGACGACCAAGGCAACGACGTTGGCGACGAAGAACCTGGTCAACTCCTGGTCAAGGGAGAATCGGCAGCCAGCGGCTATTGGTGTCGTAGTGATACCACTCGGGCGACGTTCGATGGGCCGTGGACGAGGACCGGCGATCTCTACGTCCGTTCGTCTGACGGCTTCTACACCTATCTCGGTCGTGCCGACGACATGTTGCGGGTCGGAGGCGAATGGGTATCGCCGGCCGAAGTCGAGGGCGTGCTGATCGGACATGGTGATGTCCTCGAAGCTGCGGTCGTTGGCGAGAAAGACGACGACGACATCACCCGTCCAATTGCGTACGTCATCTCGGCGCCGGGTGCCACGGCCGAGTCCGAAGCGCTGACTGGGTGGTGTCGAGAGCGACTCGCTGGATATAAACGCCCCAAGCGCTACGAGATCGTCGCCGAGCTACCCAAGACCGCCACCGGCAAGATCCAGCGCTACAAACTCCGCTGACTATTGGTGCTTGTGCCCCACCCAGTCGTATCTGTCTCAATTTCGCCGCTGTCAACCCGTTCCATCATGATGTGGCCATGAGAATTTCGGTCTCCATCGGTAGTGCGTACTACGACGGGTCTAACTGGGCCGATGTCGTCGAATATGTCAAGGCGGCCGATCGACTTGGTGTCGATGCGGCGTGGTCCGCCGAGGCGTGGGGCATGGAAGCAGTCTCGTCGCTCGGCTATCTGGCGGCGGTGACCGACAACATACGGCTCGGATCCGGCATCATGCAGATCTCAGCCCGCACCCCCGCCATGACGGCAATGACGGCGCTTTCGCTCGGACAGATCAGCGGCGACCGCTTCAACCTGGGCCTGGGTGTGAGTGGCCCGCAGGTCGTCGAGGGACTGCACGGTGAAGCTTTTGCCCATCCGCTCGGTCGGTTGCGTGAATACATCGACATCGTGCGCCTGGGCATCAACGGCGAGCGCATCGTCTACGACGGCAAACACTACGTGCTCCCCCGGCCAGGCGGCGAAGGTAAGGCGCTCAAGTCGTCGATACCGCCCAAACCCGAGATGCCGATCTACTTGGCCACGCTTGGGCCGAAGTCGTTGGAACTGACCGGTGAGCTTGCCGACGGCTGGCTCGGCACTTCGTTCATCCCCGAGCACGGCGATGTGTTGCTCGATCCGATCCGGACGGGTGCGGCCAAGGCGGGCCGAACGTTGGCCGACATCGACATTCAGACCAACGCTCAGCTTTCGGTCTCAGAAGACGTCGACGGTTTGATCGCCAAGTATCGGCCCGGCATGGCCTTCACTCTGGGCGGAATGGGTTCGGCCACCACCAACTTCTACAACGCGGCATACTCCCGGGCTGGTTACGAGGACGTGTGTAAGGAAGTGCAACGGCTCTGGGTCGACGGCGACAAGGCCGGGGCCGCAGCCGCCGTGCCCGAAGAACTGGTGCTCGGGGCGTACATGATCGGCACCGAAGACATGGTGCGATCGCGAGTCAAGGCCGCAGCCGATGCCGGTGTGGATTGCCTACGGCTCGGGCCTCAGGGCAAGACTGCGACCGAACAGATCGGCAACCTCGAAGCAGCGGTCGACCTCATCCGCTCAGCCACCTGAACCAAGGAGCAAAGCATGAAGTTCGGCATGCGCTACTGCAACGGCGGCCCGTATCTCGACGGCGACAAAGGCATCGAGTTGGTGCAGGCGGGCGAAGCGGCCGGTTTTGAATCGGCGTGGACCGTCGAGCACACCGTGGTGCCGGCCAACTATCAGTCGACGTATCCGTACCACGAGAGCGGCAAGCTCGCCCACGGAATCGATGACATTCCGTGGCCAGATCCGTTGATGTGGATGTCGTTCATGGCGGGCGTGACCACGACGCTCAAGTTCGCAACCGGCATCTTGATCGTGCCCCAGCACAACCCGGTGGTAGCGGCTAAACAGATCGCGACACTCGATCGTCTTTCCAATGGTCGAGTGCTGCTCGGCGTGGGTGTTGGGTGGCTCAAAGAAGAATTCGACGCCATTGGCGTGCCATTCGAGGACCGCGGTCGCCGCACCGACGAGTACATCGCGGTCATGCGCGAACTCTGGACCTCGGACAGCCCGACCTTCCATGGCGAGTTCATCGACTTCGACAATGCCTATTGCCTCCCGCAACCGGCCCAAGACTCAGTCCCGATCATCGTTGGCGGCGACAGCAAGATCGCGGCTCGCCGCGCCGGGCGGCTCGGCGACGGCTACTTCCCCGCTCGGGGAGCGCCCGAAGAGCTGTTGGACCTGGCTCGACGGACCGCCGAAGAACACGGTCGCGACCCGGACGCGCTCGAGATCACCACCAGCATCCCCGAGGATCTCGACACGATCCCCGAACTGGCCGCACGTGGCGTCAGCCGCCTGCTTGTGCCCGTGTCGTCAATCGCGGGCCAAACCGTGGCCATGTCAGGCCCCGAAGACGCCGCCCGCTGGGCCGACATCATCGACAAATACCGCGATCAGTAACAGCCGACGAAGACGTGCCTGGCAGGTCCTCGTTAGCTGGAGCTAGCCGGAGTGGCCTCCCACGGCATCGTCGCTGAACGTGATTGTCTGGACAATGCGGTCGAACGGCTCGCCAAATGGTTCAAGGGAGAACGAGTCGAACAGGATCGAGCGAGAGCTCTATGAGTCCAATCCCGCGCCGAACCAGCCACATTGGCCCATCGGCCACAAACGAAACCGAGCCGCCGAGCACGCTGGAACTGAATCGTCCTTGAATGAGCCGCGGAAGTTCCTCGTCGGCGAACGGCGCGGCAACTGACATTCGCCACTCGACTCGCCGTCGGCGAGAGATGGAGCCGAGGATCCGTCGGCGACCTCGAATACATCGGGGGTGGCGGTTCCGACGATCAGCCGGTGGTGAAGACGAATGAGCTGTCCATGTCTTCTTCGATGGCGTGGATGTGGTCGATGTAGGCGTGGAAGCCGCCGTTGTAGTTGCCGTCTTGGCGGCGGTTGTCGGCGCCTTCGAAGTTGTAATAGCCGGGCGTGCATTCTTTGTTGCGGTCGGTCTTGCCGCGATGTGAGATCACCTCTTGCACCCACCACTCTTCGGCTACCTCGCTCACATCGACGGTGTCGTAGTCGTTGCTACGTACGTAGTCGATGACGTTGGCGATGTGATCGCCCTGCACCTGCAATAGATCAGTCAAGTTGAACTGAAACGATGCCTGATAGCCGCCCATGATGAACATGTTTGGATACCCCTGGGTGTGGATGCCGAGCAGGGTGCGGATGCCCTCGGTGTATTTCTCGTTGAGCTCGAGTCCCTGCTCCCCTTCGATGCGGTTGTAGATACCGGTTTGTTGCACCTCGAAGCCGGTGGCATAGATCAAAACATCGAGTTCGTACTCGACACCGTCGAAGATCGGACCCTTGGGACCAATCTCGGTGATCCCTTTGCCCTTGGTATCAACCAGGTGCACGTTGGGCCGATTGAACGTGGGCAGATAGTCATTGTGGAAACACGGACGCTTGCACATCAGCATGTACCACGGCTTGAGGGCTTCGGCGGTCTCGGGGTCCTCGACGGTTTCGTCGATGCGGGTATGGATGCGCATCATCGCATCGATGTTGGCGTTCTCCTGGCGTCGTACCTTTTCTTCTTGGGTGATGCCCTTGAGCTTGCCTCGCTTGTCGGCCTGGTAACGGAACTTGTCGATGATCTTCTGGCGGCGCTTACCTTGCCAGCCGGGCTCGAGCTTTTCGGCCCATGCCGGGTCGGTCTCCCAGTCGTCGCGAATGTCGATCGACGACGGCGTGCGTTGAAATACGTGGAGTGACTTGGCGACCGCACCCACGTTGGGCACGATCTGCACTGCGCTGGCGCCGGTGCCGATGATGCCAACTCGAAGGTCGGCAAGGTTCTCGAGTTCGGCGCCGGTGAAGTCGTAGTCCCATCGCGACGTGTGGAACGAGGTGCCTTCGAACGTCTCCATGCCGTCGATCAGCGCAAGCCGGGGTTTGGCCAATGTGCCGTTTGCGCAGATGACGAACCGGGCGCGCATCTTGTCGCCCCTGTCGGTCGTGATATCCCACAACTGATCGGCTTCGTTCCAGATTGTCGAGGTGACAGTCGTCTGAAAGACCGCCAAGTCGTACAGGTCGTATTTGGTGGCGATGGCCTTGCAGTGCGCCAAGATCTCTGGTCCGCCGGCGTAGTGGCGTGTGGGCACGTAGTCCATCTCATCGAGCAACGGAAGGTAGTCGTAGCTCACAACATCGCACGCCACACCTGGGTAACGATTCCAGTACCAGGTACCGCCAACATCGGCGCCACGCTCGACAATGCGGATGCTCTCCACTCCATGTTGGCGCAGCCGAGCCGACGTCAACAGCGCGGAGAAACCGCCGCCGATGAAGAGCACCTCGACCTCGTCGACAATGGGGTCACGCTCGATGACGTCTTCGGCGTAAGGATCGGTCTCGTAGTCAGCGAACTCACCTTCGAGCGGCTGATACATCTCGGTACCTGGCGGGCGATACCCCAGCCGCACCTCGCGCTGCTCGGCGTACTTGGCCTTGATGTCGTCGTAGAACTCTTGGGGTGGACGTTCGCGCTTGTTGTACTCGGAGATGTCAGCGTTCATCTGAAAGCTCGCGGACAGCTTTTTGGCGTCGTTCTCGTTATCGGCCATACCGCAGTCTCGCGCAGACGCCCACGCAGCCTCGCTATCGAGCAACCTGGAAGCCATCTCCGTGCGCAAGATCGCAGTGTGTTCTTCGCTCACCGCAGGTGCTTGACGATGACGTGCTCGTGATAGTCGATCCCGTGCTCGACGGTGTGAAGCAACCGATCGGTCACGGTCCACCCCGAAGCTCGATAGAACCCGATGGCGGCGAGGTTCTCGACCCGAGCGTGCAGTTCGAGTTCGATATGCCCAGCTGCGTGCATCGTCGCTTCGGCTGTGGCCAGCATGTGCGTGCCCAGGCCGCGGCCTTGGTGCTCGGGTTCGACGAACAGATGCACCAATTGATGACCCAAGATCGTGAAGTGGCCAATGGGAATGGCGTCGACGACGACGACCTGAGTCTCGAAGCTCGACTCTGGTCGGAACCACTGTTGTAGCTGGCGCAGGGTTCCTTCATGATCGGGAACCCCAAAGTCACCGGCGAGAAGCTGCACCGAGTAGTTAGCCCGAAAGCACCGCTCGTGATAGTCCGCAACGATGGTGGCGTCCGCCGGGACCGCCGTGCGCATCTCGATCGCTTCCACCCAGAAATACTGGCACGAAGCGAACTGCTTCGCTGGCGGCCCGTTGGTCATTGCCGTACCGTTCAGACGATGGAGCAAGCCAAAGCCGACCTGATCAAGCGTTTGCATGACCTGAACGAAGCGGTGTTGTCGAAACTTGATGGACTCGGCGAGTATGACTTGCGGCGCCCTATGACTCGGACCGGTTCCAATTTGCTTGGCATCGTCAAACACCTGGCGAGCGTGCAAGCTGGGTATTTCGGCGACACGTTCGCACGGCCGTGGCCCGAACCGATGCCGTGGCTCGACGAGGAAGCCCCCATCAACGCCGACATGTTCGCCGCCGTAGGTGAAACAAGCAGTTGGGTGCTGAATTTCTACCAGACGTCGTGGGCCCACGCGCTCGAGACGTTCGCCGAGTATGAGCTCGATGACACCGGAACAGTGCCGTGGTGGCCGCCCGAACGGCGCCATCCGACGTTGCGTACGGTCTTGCTGCACATGGGATTGGAGACGGCTCGCCATGCCGGTCAGATCGACATCTTGCGTGAGCTGATCGACGGCGCCGCAGGCCGCTATCTCGGCGATCAGAGCATGCCCGGCGACGATGAAATCGATTGGCCTGCCTATGTCGCCACCGTCGAAGCCGCCGCCGTCGAGGCTTCGGCCGTCGACTGACGCGACCACGGAGCGTGCTCGGTCACTAGGTCCGGCGCTTGGACATCCGTCTAGAGTCGCTCCATGGGCGAAGACAAAGCAGGAAGCGTGCCATTGCCACTCGCTGGCATCAAGGTGCTTGATCTGGCACGAGTGTTTGCGGGGCCGGTGTGCGGACGCATTCTGAGCGATCTCGGCGCCGACGTTGTCAAGATCGAACCGCCCGAAGGCGACGTGACCCGGCTCTGGGGTCGCAAGGCAGCCGGGTTGTCTACCTACTACGTCCAACAAAATGTGGGCAAGAAGAACATCTGCATCGATCTGCGCGAGGCCGCTGGTCCAGAACTTGTCCGCAAGCTGGTGGCTCAGGCCGACATCGTCATCGAGAACTTCCGTCCCGGAGTGATGGCCCGCTACGGCCTCGACTACGACTCGCTCAAACAAGTAAAGCCCGATCTGGTGATGGTGTCGATCAGCGGGTTCGGCCAGGTGGGCCCTGAGTCCGGCCGGGCAGCCTATGCCGCCATCTTGCATGGCGAAGCGGGTGCAATCGACATGAGCAATGGTGTCGCCCAGGCTCACGATGTCAGCTTCAGTGCGGCCGACGTGCTCTCGGGCATGCACGGCGCCATTGGTCTTCTGGCGGCGCTTCGAGTTCGAGACCAAACCGGTATTGGTCAGCACATCGACATCGCGATGATGGATGTCATGACCTTCTCGAGCGATGCCAGCCAATCGATCCTCGACGATGCTGGCCACGAACCTCGTGGTGCTCAGCTCTTCGAAGCAACTGGTGGCCCTATTTTGCTGGCCGGAGATACTCGGTGGCTGTGGCATCAAGTCAGCAATGTGCACGGAGTCCTGGATCCCGGTGCGAAGGATCGGCCCGTACATCAGAAGAAGGCCGAACGCCACCAACTCATCAGTAATTGGCTCGTCAGCTTCGACGATCGGCAATCGCTTCTCGATGCGCTCGACGAAGCCAACCTGGCGTGGGGCAACCTCCGCAATCTTGGCGAGGTGCTCGACTCGCCGACGCTGAAGCATCGCGACACTGTCGCGATGATCGACAATCGTGATGGCGGCAGTCGACCGATTTTTCGGTCGCCCTATGTCATGTCTGAGAGCGACACTCGTGAACCGGGGACGATCTCGATGCGGGGCGAACATAACCACGATGTGTTGAGCCAATGGCTTGACATGTCCTTGACCGAAGTCGACCAACTGGTCGCCGACAACGTGCTGCTCCAAGACGAGTGGGCTGCCGAACAAGGAGACTGAATCCCATGCGTTTGAAAGACCAAGTAGCGATCATCACCGGAGCCGCCAGCGGAATTGGAGCAGAGAGCGCCAGGCGTTTCATCGAAGAAGGCGCTCGCGTTCTCATTGCCGATATGCAAGACGACAAGGGCCAGGCAATGGCCGACGAACTGGGCAACAACGCCCAGTTCCTCCATGTCGATGTTTCGCAGGAACAACACGTCGAGGCTGCCGTGGCCGAGGCAATGAGCACGTGGGGCCGGCTCGACATCATGTTCAACAACGCCGGTTTCGGTGGAGCACTTGGTTCAATCGAAACAACCAGCGTCGACGACTTCGACATCACCTTCGACGTGCTGGTCAAGGGTGTGTTCCTTGGCATCAAGCACGCCATTCCTGCGATGCGGGAGTCGGGCGGTGGGTCGATCATCAACACTGCGTCGGTCGCTGGCCTGCAGGCGGGGTATTCGCCGCACCTGTACAGCGTTGCCAAATCGGCGGTCATTCACCTGACCAAATCGGTGGCACTCGAAGTCGGCAAAGACAATATTCGCTGCAACTGCATCTGTCCTGGCATCATCGCTACTCCCCTGGCAGCCGGTCACCCAAAGACCACCGATGAGCAGCTTGCCAAGCTCAAGAAGGGGCTCGGCAAGACCCAGGTGTTGGGCAAGATCGGCGATCCCGTCGACATTGCAAACGCAGCCGTGTTTTTGGCCAGCGACGAGTCCGGTTTCATCACCGGCCATGCCCAGGTCGTCGATGGCGGCGCCTATGCCGGCAAACCGTGGGCCCGCCAAGGCGAGTGGATCACAGCCGATCGGCCCATCCGGATGTACCGGCCCGAGGATCGATAGTAATTGTCGGCCGAACCCGCCAGCGCAGCGCTAGCGACTGCCCGCAGCTTGGCCAAGCTCTTAGGCACCTTTCACAACATCAGCTACTACGCGCCCGAGATGAAGGCGTTCGGCGACGTTGGGCTGCCTGAGTATTGGCGGGCATACATGGCGTATCGGTCGGCTCCGATGGGCGTCGTCGCGCCGTCCGTCGTGCAGGCCACTTTTTACAACTTCTCGGCGTCGCATGTGCAAAGCGCAATCCCTTCGGCGTGGGAGACCACCAGCCCAGCCGAGGCGCTAGCCCTGCGCGACCGGTGCATCGCCGAGGCGTTGGCTCGCGGGTTCACAACAGCAAACGAAATCACCGCGGAGCTACTCGAAGCGTCGTCGCTTGCGCTCGATGGATTGGCCCACGTCGATGCTGGCGCTCGACCGTTGTTCGGCGCACATCGCGATCTTCCAGTTCCCGATGAACCGCTGATGAGGCTCTGGTACGCCTGCACCCTATGGCGCGAGCATCGGGGCGACGGCCACAACATCGCACTCGCCGCAGCCGATATCGACGGCATCGAGTGTCACCTCCTGCTTGCAGCCAAAGGCGTCGGCGCCAAGGACATCATCGGCAAGATACGCGGCTGGAGGGGCGACGAGTGGGACGCCGCTCAGGCACGGCTCGCAGAACGCATGCTGCTCACCGCTACCGGCGACTTCACCGACGCAGGGCGCCAACTCCGAGCCGATATAGAAACCCACACTGATGCACTCGCTGCCGCTCCTCGCCTGGCGCTCGGAGAAGCCAACTGCGCTCGTCTCATCGAGTTGGTTGAACCTCTCGTTGCGCAACTGATCCGGTCAGGCGTCGTGCCCGGACGCTGGCCCCCAGCAATTGTTACGTCCCCTGGGGACGTAACAATTGGCGTTCGGTAAACCAGGCGTTCAAACGTTCTGCGACTTCGCTCGGCTTCTCGATCATTGCCATGTGGCCGCAGTTCTCGAGCATCGCCAGTTCTGAGTGCTTGATGGCCGAGGCGATCCGTTCGGAGAACTTCGGGAGCGTCGCCTTGTCATCACGCCCACACATGACCAGCGTTGGAGGACCATCGAGCGAGAACGACGGACGAAGATCCAAGGTCGCAGAAGCCACGGTGACGAAGGTCCGAGTTGCCGGCGGACAGCTCGCCGAGAGCTGTCTGATCCAGTCCAAGTGCTCGGTTTTCGGTTTTTTGCCGAACCACGTGCTGATGATGAGCCGTCCCAGCCTTTGCGTGCCCAGCGCCCAGATTCCAGCTCGGCTGCTGAACAAGCGGGCGCCGAGCTTCATGATCGGGTTCTGCAGGGCCTGTTCGGTACCGGCTAGTGAGGTCACGCTCACGATCGAGTCCGCCAAGCCGCTGACTCGAACCACGAGCGCAATCACGGCGCCAAAGGAATGGCCAACCAGGTGCACCGCGCTGAGGTCAAGTTGGCGCATGATCGCTCCGATATCAGCAACAAGCTGGTCGAGGCTCGGCTCAGACGTTCCTACCGTCGAAGCCCCATGACCCCGGAGATCAGGAGCGACTACCCGGTAGCCGCGAGCGACCAAGTCCTGGGCAAGCGGAACCCATGTGCTGTGGTCAAGCGAAAACCCGTGCAGCAGCAGCACCAGAGGACCGTCGTCATCTCCTGCGCTCCAAACACACAGCTGCGCTCCATCGTCGGCCACGACCACCTGCGGCGGCTGCCGGAAAGCCTCGGTACGCACGATGTGTGTCACTCAGCGTGACCTTAATGTGTTCACCCCTTGGGTCGACACACTGGCGAAGCGCGCTCTGCTAGCCAGGTGCGGTGAAACCGTTGCCGCTGACAGCCGCGGGCTGGGTTCGCGTGGCCGCGCTTTGGCCCGGAGGCGGCGGTTGCGGATTGGCCTGCTGGCTCGTTGGAGCGGGAGGCTGTCCGCCTTGGCGTTGCGGCGGGGGCGGCATCGACGACGAGACATCGGAACGTGCAACCGGACGGCTTGCTGGCGGTGGTGGCAGTGGCGACGGATTCGCACCCCGTGCGGACGCCCCAGCGAATACGGGTGGTGGCGGCAATGCAGTTCCCGCCCGCGGAGGTGGCGGCATCGACGTGCCATCTCGGTCCTGGGTCGCGGCGGCAATCGCAGTCAGGTAGTCCTGCGGTGGCACTTGTGTGCCTCGCGGAGCAAGCGGCAGCCGTTGCTCGACCAGGTCCGAGAGCGCCAATGCCAACTCCGACCGAGCTGGCTCTGCCAGGTCGGTTCGGGTGAGAAAGTCACGGATCATCTGGTACACGTCGTTGCCCAGCGCCGCAGTGTCCACCGTCGACGACCACGCCCGAAGGTACTGCGGTGGCCAGAAGAAGATTGCGCCGGCACTCCCACTGATCTTGGGCTGCCGGATGACCATAGTGCCCGCCACCAGATCGCCCAGTCGTTGACCGCGCTTGGTCAGCAGCGACGACACGACCGCCACCGTCCCGGCGGTGCCGTAGAGATCGACCAATGCTAGCAGCGACCGGATGAACGCTTGACGGAACTGCACCGGCGCACCCTCGACCGTCACAACTCGAGTGCCAACGGCCATGCGGCCGAGCGTGCGGCCCCCGTTGAGCATCTCCATGGCAATCGGATAACCCAGTACGATCGCCATCAATCCGACCAACAATACGATGATGCCGACGAGCGACGAACCGACTGCAACCACGCCCAGCACAGCGAAGAAGCCGATCAGTGCAATGAGCTGCACCGCAAAGTCGATGGCGAATGCGATCGAGCGAGACCCCAGGCCCGCGACCTCGAAGTCGAGCAGCACCGCTTCGGGAGTGATGATGGAACCGCGGCCGTAACCGTGGGGTGATGTCACGCCGACTACTCTAGGACGATCCCGACTATCGACCAGTTCATCCGAACGCACGAATCAACGTGGACCGAGTTGGCAACGTTGACCAAAGACGTACGCGCTCGGCCGTCGAGCATGTCCCTGGCGCAACGCCACCAGTTTCTGGATCTCTATCAACGCACGTCGGCCCATCTTTCACAGTTGCGTTCGACCACCCCAGATGATGCCCTCGACGCTCGACTGACTCGCATCGTTGCCGACGCTCACCATGCGCTGTATGGCCAACGCAAGACCGACCGACGCCAAGCACTGCGGTTCTTCAACGAGACATTTCCGGCTGCCGTGTGGCACATCCGGCGCCAGATCCTGGCCGCCGCATTGTTGTTCTTCGTGCCAGCAATCATCGTCGCAACGTGGCTGGGCGTTTCGGAGCAGGCTCAAGACACGATCCCACCCGCTTTGGCCGAAACCTATGTAAACGAGGACTTCGAGTCGTACTACTCGAGCGAGGCCGCTGCTGAGTTCGCCACCACGGTGTTCATCAACAACATCTTCGTTTCATTTCTTGCGTTCGCTCTCGGCATCGCATTTTGTGTCGGCACGGGTTACGTGCTCATTAACAATGGCGTGGCCGTCGGCACCGCCGGTGGCTTGTTTGCTGGCGCCGGTGAACTCGAAAAGTTCTTTGGTCTGATCCTGCCCCACGGCCTGTTGGAGCTCAGCGCAATCGTGATCGCTGGCGGAGCTGGCTTGGTGTTGGGTTGGACGATCATCTCGCCCGGCGACCGAGCTCGCACCGACGCACTGGCCGACGAAGGACGACGTTCGGTGGTGGTCGTGATGGGGCTCGTGCTGGTGTTCTTGGCTGCCGCGCTGATCGAGGGCTTCGTCACTGGTGCACCGCTGTCGACGCTCACCCGAGTGGGCATCGGAGCGGGCGCATGGGTCGCGTTCACGCTCTACATCGTGGTCTTCGGGCGCCGCGCCGCCGCCCACGGCATCACCGGTTTGTGGGGCGACGATCGCCCGCGCTGGACCGACCCCGCCCGCCAGGAGCTATCGCGTCGCGCCACTGTCTCGCTCGGCTGAAGACCCCAACTGACACGCCTTGGGAATCTGGGAGATCACAGACGACCGCGGGCTTTGAAGGTCAGGTAGGCGTCGGCCAGTTCGGTTGCGAGCTCCCCGGGTGCTGCATCAATCACGGTGGCACCTAGGCCGCGAAGTCGAGCGATCGCGTGGTCGCGGTCCGCCAGCGACGCAATGGCCGCGGCCCGACGGTGTGCGGTTTCGGGGTCGTCGCCTGCGGCATGCGCCCATGCTTGGACCTCGGGATCACGCACTGCGCCGACGAGCACAAGATGGGTCCGAGACACCAACGGAAGTGCTGGCAGCAGCGACTCGTCGACGGCCTGCACCACAAGATCTGTCAGGACCACCAGCATCGCCCGGCGCCGGAACCTCGCAATAGTTGCGGCGAACGCCTTGCGGTAATCGCTCTCGGCGAGCACCGGTTCGAGTGCATACAACGCTCTTGTAATCCTCCCGACCTGGCCCCGGCCAGCAGCCGGAGCAACGATGCTGCGAACGTCGCGGTCAAAGGTCACCAGGCCGCACTTGTCTCCCAGCCCGGTCGACACGGTTGCCAACGTGAGCACGGCATCCATAGCGTGTTCCACCCGGGGCACATCGGCCACTCGTCCGGCCATGACCCGTCCGTTGTCGAGCAAGCACACCACTCGCTGGTTCTGTTCGGCCCGGTAGGTTCGCACGATCGGCCCGCCGGTGCGCGCCGTTGCCGCCCAGTCGATCTTGCGATACTCGTCGTCGGGGCCGTATTCACGTAGCTGATCGAACTCGGTGCCCGATCCGAGGCCGCGAGACGACCGAAGGCCAACCTCGAGGATCCGAGACTTGCCAATGCGCAGGTCTGCTTCGTCGCGTGATCGAAACGGTGGCAGGACCCGCATCACTGCGGGTAGCGATCGAGTTTTTTGGCGAGCGCCGAGGCCGAGGGGGCCCTCGACCCGAACTGCGAGTGCGTCGATCGAGAAGTCGCCCCGCCGGGCGGGAATGAAGTGCGTTTCGACGACCGCTCGCGCCCGAGAACTAAGTGTCACCCGTGCCCGCCGGACCTCGGCTCGCAGCGAGGGAGCAAACTCGTCGCCGAACGACACCGTTCGGCGGACGTTTCCAGGATTGTGAAGCGTCCATGTGATCTTGCCCCGCACGTCGAGAGCGATGGCACGCGGTAGCTCTCGTTCGATCTCGATGCCATCGGGGCTGCCTGCCAGCAACGCGTCGACGCCAGCCAACGCCAAGAGCGCCGCGTTCGCGACCACCACCGGGCCTGGTAGCGGCCACGGCCCGACGTCGATCGAATCAGGAACGCCCGGCCACGAATCGGGCCCGAACAGCATCGCAAGCGCGACGGCGATCGCCAGCATCGCAAGTCGTTTGGTCGGGACAGGCACGGGGTGAAATCAGCGAGGAGCTGGCACAGCAGCCAGGACCGATTCGAGTACCGCATCGGTGGTGAGCCCGTCGAGTTCGAGTTCGGGCCGAAGCAGCAGCCGATGCCGCAACGCCGGGTAGACGATTGCTTTCACTTCGTCGGGGGTAGAGAACGGACGTCCGACCATCCACGTCCAGGCCTTCGTTGCATGCAGCAAGGCTGCGGCGCCACGGGGTGACACGCCGACCACCACCGACGGCGACACCCGGGTCGCACGACAGAGATCAACGATGTAGCGCAGCACCTGATCGTCGACCTGCACGCGCTTGACCAACTCTCGCGCTGCCAAAATGTCCGCCGGCCCGGCAACCGGCCGCACACCAGCCGCCACGATGTCATGGGGATTGAGGCCTCGATGATGACGAGCAAGCACCTCGTACTCTTGGTCGACCTGGGGATAGTCGACGATCAGCTTCAACAAGAAGCGGTCGAGCTGAGCTTCGGGTAGTGGATAGGTGCCTTCGTACTCGACTGGGTTCTGCGTCGCGATGGTCACGAACGGCTGCGGAAGCTTGTGGGTGTGCCCACCCACCGAGACCTGCGACTCTTCCATTGCTTCGAGGAGCGCAGCTTGGGTCTTGGGTGGGGTTCGGTTGATCTCATCGGCCAGCAAGAAGTGGGTGAAGACGGGGCCCTTGCGGAACTGGAACCCCGACGTGCTGCTGTCGAAGATCATCTGACCCACGATGTCGCTCGGCATGAGGTCGGGCGTGAACTGCACTCGGTTGAAGTGCAATGACAGCGAGTGGGCAAGAGTCTTGACCAGCAGCGTCTTGGCCACGCCCGGCACGCCTTCGATGAGAACATGGCCGCCCACCAGCAGCGCGCTCACCAATCCGGACAGCGCGGCGTCTTGGCCGACGACGACCTTGCCAACCTCGGCCCGCACCGCCAACACGCGAGCACGCAGCTCGTCTTCGGTGACTCGCACCGGTTGCGTCGTAGGTGACGCTTGGGCAGGTGACGCTTGGGATGGATCTGGTTGGTTCGGCGTGTCGGTCATGGCCGTGTTGCTTTCCTTACAGGTGAGATGGTGACGACGCCGCAGCAGCGGTCAATTCGCCATAGAGACGTTCGTCGATTTCGAGCAGATTCTGTGAAACGGCGACAAGGTCGGCTTCGGTCTGGACCGGGCCGAGCAGCGTTGCGCCGACGGAGTCAGCGTCGATCCCGGTTCGGGATGCGATTCGTTGCACCACGACTGTGTCGTCGACCAACGTGGGTATCGACATGGCACTTCGCGCTCGTGCAAGAGTGTCGGCGCGCAGGAGCCCCGCTGCCGACGCCGGGTCTTTGGCGCGTTCGGACAGCAGACCCGCCTTGACGATGATCTCAGAGCTTGCGATGCGGACCGGCACTGGTTCGGGCACGACCTTGCCGAGCCTGCGCCCGCGGAACAAGGCATAAAGCAAGAAGGCTGCCAACAGCTGAAGGATCGAGTTGCGGATCCGAGGCGCAACCAAGTCGCCCAGGCCCTGGTCACCAAAGGGCACGACCGACGGCGCGATGATCGTGACCTGAGGTCGCTCTTGATCACTGGTCAGCAATGCCACGGCCAAAACTGCGGAATCTTGCTCGTCGAGCAGAGCGTTGGTGAACACGTCGGGGCTGCCGATCGACACGACGGTGCCCTGACCCTGGCTTTGAGCCACCACGAAGGCACCTGCGTTGTTACCGAAGCACGATTCGAAACCACGGGTTGACAGCCGCACGTCGGTCGCCACCAGCGTCTCGACATCCCGAAGCAGGTCGATGGTGCACAGCTGGCGTTCGATTCGCATTGGTCCAGATGTGCCACTTTGACGAATCGCTCGATCGAGCCCGCTTCGACGGTCGGCAACCACGAGTGTTCCACCGTCGTTCACCCACTGCGCCCATACTTCTTCGTCTTCGACCGACAGCCGATCCTGCAGCAAGAGCGCAGCCGTGGTACCAGAATCGGGCAGCGAGCCATCGATTTGCACTGAAATCCCAAGCCTGTCGAGTGTTTCGACGAGCCCCCGGGTGCCATCAGGACTGACCGAGCGAGGGTCGAGTGGAGGCCCCTGGTCGCCTGACCCACCAATCAGCAACACCACCACGACCAGCGCTGCCAGCAACAGCAGCCAGAAGCGGGCACCGCTGCGGGTCACGCCGTCACCAAGTCAGTCTGGTCAGTCTGGTCAGTCTGGTCAGTCTGGTCAGTCTGGTCAGACTGGTCACGGTCGCTCTCACGAGCGATCGCTGCGGCCAGCTCCATGAAGCGATCCCGCGACGAAGCGTCGGCATGGACCCAGCCGTACCAGGTGTCTTGGAACAGCCAGGTTGCCTCGTTCATCGGCGTTGCGGCCGGCGGGAACTGAGCTGATACGAGCTGGTTGATCTCGCCTGCGGTTTGGTCGGGGCCGACCGCCACGAGTCGCTTTTCGACCAGCGACGAGACCAGTGCCTGGTGGCGGCAACGAATGCCTTGGCGATAGTCGCCTGCGGTCTCGGCTTCGGCGGCAGCGGCGAGCCATTGCTTGGAAGACCGTTCGGTAGTCACATCGATCGTCGGCTTCGGCTGGACGCTCGGCTTGGGTAGCGCCCCGAAGTTTCGCGTCAGACGGCTGACCAGATACAGGATCACCGCTGCGAACAAGATGATCACCAACCAAGCAATGAGCCCGCGACTGCCACTCGACGACAGCGAGTTGAAAAGATCGCTGAACCGATCGCCGATCCAATCGAAAATCCGTTCTTGCAGCGACGGTGGACGTGCTGCGGTTTGATACGCGCGGCCGGACAAAACCTCGTCCGCAGTGCGGCGAATCTGATCTGGATCGCGTTGGGGAGGTTGCATCACTGATTGGCCTGGGCCGTCGCGATGCGGTGCGCGATATCGAGACCTTCGGTGCGCTCACGCACATCGAAATAGGCAAAGACGGCGACGCCGACACCCAAGATCTTCAACACCGTCGAGCCGATCGATCCCAGAGCAAAGAACGCAATCCATCCCCACTCGTTGAGCAAGAAGGCGCCAAGGAGCGGCAAGGTCAACAGGGCGTAGACCAGCAAGATGTTGATCAGGATCACGAGCAGCAGCAACACGAATAGCTGGCCGTAGCGGCGTCGTCCAAGCGCGAACGACCTCTTCACCGCCGCTATCGGGCCCAGTCCTTCGGCTGCGATGATGGGCGCCACCAGAAGCAGCCACGGAGTGCCGAGCAGCAGGGTGCACACCTGGACAATCTTGGCGATCACAAACGCAGCGAGAATGATATGGGTTCGCTTGAGCGTGAACAGCAAACAGTCTTTGGTGCTGCGATCGACTCCCAGCCGCCAGCCCTGCACAAGGTGGGTCAGGGCGACACCCAGAAAGGGCAGCACCAGCAACGCGAGCGCAGTCGACGCGTCGGCTCCCTGCAACGCGCCGAACGCCGCCAGATCTTCCTGGCCTTCGAACTGACCCGTCTCGCTGTCAAAACTGCCCAAGTCAAACGACGAAAAGAGCTCTCGATCTGCCCATGCGCTGAGCAACTCCACCGGAAGAACAAACGCGGCGGCGATGCCGACGACGGTGCGCGGTTTCGCCCGAAGAATCGCAAACGCCCCATCGGCCATATCGAGCGCATTGAGCGGCCGGTTGGGTACCGGCTTCGGTACGTGCGCAGGAGAAGTCATCGCCGCCTCAAAGCTACTACCGGCGCGACCGTGATGAACGACTATCGTTTCGGCCGTGACGCTGACTGAACGCTCGCTGGGCTGGCTCCGCTATCTGCATCGCAAGGCGCACACACCCGATGACTGGAATCGCGGCGGCGTACCTCACCCCCACTGGGATGACCGTTCGGATCCGCCAATGGCGAGCTGGCACCGGTTTGATCTCGTCGACTCGTCCTACGCCTTGGGGTTGATGGCTCATTGGACTCCGGCGTGGACCGAACCATACGTCGCAATTCTCGATCAGCTGATCGCACGCCATACGTCGTGGTGGTCAGCGGCTGACTGGCTTACCCAGTTCGGACACGATCCGGACCGTGGTAACTATCCCGCCGGCTACAAGGCGCTGATCCCGAGCGATCTCTGGGGCGACTACGACGCACCGGGATGGACTGCCAACGGTATCGAGCCCTACGGCCGCCAAATGGACCCCGTTGCGGCCGATGGCATGTTGTTCTACAAGGGCTTCTTCCTCGTCCTGCTCGGAATTCGGTCGATGATCGACAGCAACGATCGGTGGAATCAGCCGTTCGAGATGATACGCGACGGCAACAGTTCGTTCACTTGGACTCACTCGCAGATCGCCGAACACCTCTGCCACCAGTGGATGGCGGCCCCGATCGGTTGCCATTGAGAGAACACCAAGATCTGGCCGTTTTGACTGGCTGGAGCTGGCCTCGGTCTGAGGCTTCACGACAACCGACACGGCACTGATTTTCACGCCCGGGCATTTGAGCCCTGGTGGCAATACGCCCGCGAGCACTACCTGGACCTCGAAGGCGACGCCGAACCGACGATGACCACGTTGTACTACGACCCGACGATCGATGTGCACCATCGGTTGCCGGTGTCGCTCGCGCTCACTACGTCGTACTATGCAGCTCCACAACACCCCAACGATGCCCGCCGACTCTTCGAAGCGGCGGCGCATGCGTCTGGGCTCACCGGCGACATCGACGTGCCGCTTCGCCCGACTCGCGGAGCCGGGTCCGCACTCGTGCTGGCTCGCGAGTGGGACATGCACGAGCTTGCCGAGAGTCTTCAGCGCGCTATTGATGCGTCCTATGAACCCACTTGGGACCGCGAAACCGGCGAGTTCACCTGGGGTATGGGCCTGGACGAGCCGCATCCGCGTGGCCAGTTCAATGCGTTCCTGGCCGCAGCCGAAGCAGCAGGCCCCGGCCGCTGGGAGTCGCTCTCGGCCGCACCGTTGCCAGACTGCCCACAAGTGGTCGGCGTGGATTTTCCGACCATGGCGCTCGACCGAGCCGAGTGGATCGGCAGCTCGCTCTATCTTGGGCTGGCACCGCGCTTCGAGGATCCTAACGTGTACACCACTTTCCGAATCGTCGGCGTCGAACCTCGGCAGTGGGATATCGGCGGAATCGACGGCGCCATGGTCGAAGCCAAATCCGATGGTGTCGTCGTGCGAGTTCCGCTCATCAAGTCCACGATGACTTTTACGCCAAGCAGCTACTGACGGCTCCGCACGTATCGCTTAACGATTGCCGCAGCGAGTCCTTGGGTTGGCGGTCGTGCCGTCGAGGATTCGTCACTCACGCACCTCGGCGAACAAGCCGTGTCGGAACCATTGGCGGTCGGCCGAGGTGAACACCGAGATGGGCGCGTCGTTCCACGGCTCGGCGTCGACCTTGTAGCCGCGACGCCGCAGCTCACCGGCGAGCTCGGCGTCACCGACGCTTATGTCCGGCCACGCTCGACACACAAATCAGGGGGCGTCGCCCACTACGAGGCGCAGCACGTTGGCGACTACGTTCGAGTCCTTGGTGCCTGCGCCCATTCCGATCGAGTCGATCGCCAACGACGGCATGGGCTCCCACACGTCGACCAAGGTTGCGAGAAGCGCTGCGCCGGTTGGCGTGGTGCTTTCATAGGGGGCCGGGCCAGCCTGTACCGCGCTTAGGCCTCGCATGAGCTCAAGCACCGCCGGCACCGGCACCGGGATCGGCCCGTGTGCTCCTCGAGTTGAGCCGCTGCCCAAGCTGAGCGTCGAACAGGAGATCGTGTCGAGACCAAGGTGCACGACACCGGCCGCCGAAGCCACAACGTCAGCGATCGAGTCGAGCGCTCCGACCTCGTGAAAATGCACGGACTCGATGTCGGTTTGGTGCACCGCTGCCTCGGCGATGGCCAAACGGTTGAACACCTCGGAGGCAATGCGCTGCACATCGTCGGGCAGCACCGCCAACATGTCCAAGATCTGCCTGAGATGACGGACGGTTCGGGTGTCGGGGACGTCGACGTGCATCTTGGTAGCGCCGAGACCAGCACGTTGCACCGACTCAGGCCGCAGCACGATCGCCAGGTCCAGCAGATCCAGGCTGGATTGCAGCACCTCGAGCGGGACGCCAGCTGAGCACAATGCACCCAGCATCATGTCGCCGCTCGCGCCTGCGCCGCCGTCGAACCAGCCAATAGTCATGATGGGTCGCCCAGAAGGCTCACCATGCGGACCGCAGCACACGCTGCGCCGAAACCATTGTCGATGTTCACGACAGTGACACCTTGTGCACAACTCGCGAGCGCGCTGTTCAGGGCCGTGGAACCGCCGGTGGCGACGCCGTAACCCACCGAGGTCGGAACCGCGACGATCGGAGCGCCGATCAACCCGCCGAGTACGGACACCAATGCGGCATCCATACCAGCAACCGCAATGACGATGTCGGCGCTGCGAATCTCGTCGAGACGAGCTTCGAGACGCCATATCCCGGCAACACCCACGTCGGCGATCAGGTTCGAATCGACGCCACTGAAGCGCAACGTTCGAACGGCCTCGGCGGCGACGCGGAGATCAGATGTACCCGCAGCCACGACGGCGATGACGGGCCCGTTGCGGCGTGCGAGTGCGCCATGCAAGAATGCGGTTTCGCTTTCTGGGTCATAGTCCATCACTGTTCGGATGTCTGCTGGCAGCGCATCGAATCGTTGTGCGGTCAGCCGGGTGAACAGCGTCGGCTCGCCAGCACTCGCCAGTTTGGCCACGATTGCGTTCACTTGTCGATCAGACTTGGGCGAACACAGCACTGCTTCGGGCATGCCGATGCGTGCCATCCGTTGGTCGTCGTGTTGATGCATTCGAACTAGTTACTCGTCACCTGAAGGATGGCGCGCCCGGGGTGGTACGGCCGGTCGTCGAGCCTGACGGAACCGAGCTCGGGCTCGATCGCTGTCATCGCCGACGCCACGGCGGCCAGGATCGCTTGCGTGACACGGGGTCGATCATGCTCGGCGACCTCGACCATGACGTCGCTGTGGCGAACTCGGCAACGCACGACTGCGATACCGGTGAGCTCAGTGATGAGCGCTTCGCCGACTTCGATGGCGTGCAGTCTGCTCGGCGTGACTCGAGTGCCGGTGTAGAGGCGGCTTGCCAAACAAGGCGAGGCTGGAAGTTCGGCTTCGTCCAGTCCGAGCGACCGGGCAGCGGCACGAATATCGGCTTTGGTCCAGCCCGCCTCGACGTAAGGATGATGTACGTCGTGCTCGTCAGCTGCGATCAGGCCCGGCCGGTATTCGCCCAAGTCGTCGACATTTGCGCCGCTCAGGATCACGGACCCGGCAGCAACCACAGCAGACTGCTGCAGTTCGGCTACGGCGTCGTACAGATTCGTCTTGCAGTAGTAACACCGGTCGGTGGGATTGGAGAGATAGCGCTCGTCTTCGAACTCGTTCGACCGAATCAGTTCAAGATTCCAGCCTTCGCGCTCGGCAAACGCGACTACCCGAGCGGTTCCTGGACCCGGCACAGCCGGCGTGACCGTGTGGGCCACCGCAGTCGTCGTCGGCGCAGCTCGATGCGCAATCGTGGCCAGCAAGAGACTGTCGATTCCGCCGCTGCACGCGATGAGGCGAGCCGGATAGTTCGCCAATGTTTCTCGGAGCCGCTGCATCGCCCGCAACGATAGCCACCAATCACCCGATAGATCACCACCTGACGACGATCCGCAGGTTGGCCGTGACCGATGTCGCGGCCAAGGTCACTACTCCGAGGGGCGTCACGTCAGCCGCCGCTGGTCAAGCCTTCGGCGAGTACATCGAGGCAGGTGTCGAGCTCGTCGTCGCTAATGATCAGAGGTGGACAAAAAGCCAGGCTGTCGCCGATTGGACGGAAGATCACACCCATATCCAGCATCTTGTCGCGATAGGCAATCGTCTGTTCGGGCGCAGTGCCCTTGGGCAGCTGGGCCGACCACAACGCGCCGACGCCGCGATAGCCCGACAACATCCCATCAGACACCATGGCGGCAAGTCCAGCTGAAAACTTGTCGCCGATCTTACGAGCGCGCTCGACGAGTCCTTCACTTTCGATGATGTCGATGTTGACCATGGCGGCAACTGCGCACGCAGGATGCCCGCTGTAGGTGAACCCGTGGCGGAAGTAGAAGTCGGGATCAGCCTCGAGGATGTCGCACACCTTGCGAGACACGATCACGCCACCCAGCGGCTGATAGCCGCTGGTGACACCCTTGGCGAAGGTCATGAGGTCGGGTTTGACGTCGTAGGTTTGGGCAGCAAACCATTCGCCGGTACGTCCAAAACCGCATATGACTTCGTCGAACACCAGCAACGCACCTGCTTTGTCGCACAGCTCGCGTAGTCGACGCATGTAGTCATCGGTGGGTGGCCACACGCCACCAGCGCCCTGCACTGGCTCGGTGATGACACCCGCAATTCGGTCACCGTGTTCGGCGAAGACGCGAGCTGCCGACTCGATGTCGTCGGGGTCGATCTCGATGATGTGCGGCATCAGATCGCCCCAGCCCTCGCGGTTCGCTTCGATGCCTTGCAGCGACGTACCGGCACCGGCGATGCCGTGATAGCCGCGGGTGCGGCGCAGCATGATCTGGCGGTCGGGCTCGCCCTTCATTTGCGCAATCTGTCGAGTCAGCTTGAAGGCAGTGTCGACGGCTTCAGAGCCCGAGCAGCACATGAAGACTCGTGAGCCTTCGAGCGGCGACAGGTCGCTGATGCGTCCTGCCAGCGCCTCGGGCGCATGCGCGGACCACGGATCGAACACGTTGTAGGCCAGCGTGCTGAGTTGTTCGTGGACGGCATCGGCGATCTCGGTGCGACCATGGCCGATATGGCACAGCCACAGGCTGCCCATGCCGTCGATGTACTCGTTGCCTTCGGCATCCCAGAGTTTGACGCCTTTGCCACGAACGAGCTCGCGGAACTTCTCTCGGTCCTTTGCGGGCTTGGCATAAGGGTGGAGCAACTTGGGCTTCATGGCGTTGGCCTTTCCGGAAGAAGAAGTAGAGGAGAAAACGTTGGCTGTCGCTGATTGGCAGGTTTGCCTAGATCGCGGTGTCATTGCGAATCATGAGCGTCTTCAGGTCGCTGTGGAAGTCCATCGCATGGTCGCCCGCCCTCGCGTCCGATGCCAGCGCGGGCGCAAGTTTCCAAGTGCTGAGCAGTTCGAGCAGCCGTACCGCTATGACTTGGCACGGGCCCTACTATTGGCACCGATGAGCTTTGATGCAGAACTGCCCTATGGAGAGATCGTTGCTACGACCGTGCGAGTCGTCACCTGGAACACATGGGCTCAGCACGGCGACTGGCAGCAGCGCCAAACCGGCATCGAACAGGCATTACTTGAGTCCGACGCAGACCTGATCCACCTGAACGAGGCGTGGGCCGGTGAAACCGAAACCCAGACCACACGCATCGCTGAGTGTCTCGGACTCGTACACACCCATGATGAACGGGGTATGGGAGTGGTATCTCGGTGGCCGATTTCTGAGACGAGCTACCGGCCGCTGCCTGGTGGCACCGATGGCCACCCTGGTGGCGCTCTGTACGCGCTCATCGATGGACCGCGCGGTCTGCTGCAGACCTTCACCGTCATGCTCGATTACCCACTTGGCGCCAGCGCCCGGCGCCAAGCCCAAGTCACCGAGTTGTGCGAGTTCGTTCAGGAAGCAACGAGCTGGGAGTGGCCCACGATTGTATGTGGTGACTTCAACGCGAATTCTGACTCCGACGAGATGCGGTCACTTACCGGCAAGGCGGCGACGCCCGTCGATGGACTTGTGTTCTACGACGCCTGGGAGATCGCTGGCAACGGCACACCAGGCTGGACATGGTCAAATGACAACCCGCTCGCTGCGATCTCGATGTACCCCGACCGCCGCTTCGATTATGTGTTCTCGGCGTGGCCACGGGCCGGAGCTGCGGGGCACCCGACCCATTGCGAGCTGCTTGGCGTGCTGCCGTCAGGCGAACCGCAGTTGTCTGATCACTATGGCGTCATCGCCGACCTGCGTTATTGACCGCAGTGAGCAGCCATTAGCGGGCGATGAAGCACCACAGATAGATCTCGTTGATACCGCCGGCGGTCGGTGGAGATTGGGCGACCGGCGCGGCCGCATCGTCGTAGTGATCTTTCACCGCCATATGCATTGACTGCCGTGTTCAGAACACGTGGGCGCAGTTCGCGACCGTCTCATTGATTCGATGGCCCCGGGCTGGTCTTTGACACTGCCGAGCTGCGTCGCCGCTGCCTTGGCGAGTCCAGTGCAGCATCGTGCCATCGGGTGAAGTTGCCGTGCCGTTGGACATCGCCAAGGCTGCATCTTAGAAATCTCGTCGGGCCTCAGCCCTGAAGCTCGCGACTCTTCACGTCGTAGCGGTCGAGCATCATCACCTTGTCCCAGGCCGCAACAAAGTCGTGCACCAGCTTCTCGTGGCCATCAGCGGCGGCGTATACCTCGGCGATGTTGCGCAGATGAGCGTTTGCGCCAAAGACGAGATCGGTGCGCGTTGCGGTGTACTTGACCGCTGCGGTCTCTCGATCACAAAGGTGGAACGTGTTGCTGGCGTCGGGCGCTGACTTCCACTCGAAGTCCATGCTGCACAGGTTCACGAAGAAGTCGTTGGAGAGCACACCGGGGTTCTCGGTGAACACGCCGTGGCGAGAACCGTCCCAGTTGGTGTCGAGCACTCGCAACCCGCCGGTGAGAGCCGTCCACTCGGGAGCTGACAAGGTCAAGAGGTCAGCTCGGTCGAGAAACAGCTGTTCGGCCGGAACATGGTCGTATGCAGCCTCGTGATAGTTGCGGAAGCCATCAGACACCGGCCGCAACCAATCGAACATCTCGATACTCGTGAATTCTTGGGTCGTGTCGGTGCGGCCCGGAGTAAAGGGAACCGTGACCTCGACGCCGGCATCGAGCGCAGCCTTTTCGACAGCTGCGCAACCGCCGAGTACAACCAGGTCAGCAAGCGATACCTGCTTCTTGTCCGAAGCAGAGTCGTTGAAGTCGGCCTGTACCTGCTTCAGTGCGGTCACGACCTTCTCGACGCGAGCTGGGTTGTTGCAGGTCCAGTCCTTCTGCGGAACAAGTGCAATGCGCGCCCCGTTGGCGCCGCCGCGCTTGTCAGTATCGCGGTAGGTCGAAGCGGCGTCCCAGGCAACTGCGGTCAGCTCAGAGACCGACAGGCCGGCAGCCAGGATCGAACCCTTCAGCGCAGCGGTATCGGCCTCATCGATGACAGGGTGATCGAGCGGTGGCACTGGGTCCTGCCACATGAGGTCTTCGTCCGGAACTTCGGGGCCCAGGTAACGCGATTTCGGTCCCATGTCACGGTGCGTCAATTTGAACCATGCCCGTGAGAACACTTCGGTGAAGTAGTCGAAATCGTCGATGAACTTTTCACATATCGTGCGGTAGGCCGGATCGACGGTCAGCGCGATGTCCGAGACCATCATCATCAACGGGTTCATCTTCCCTTCGATGTGAGCGTCGGGAGTTTTGGGGGCAGTGGGATCGGTCGGGGTGTACTGCAACGACCCGGCCGGGCTCTCGACTTGAGTCCACTCGTACTTGAACAAGTTCTCGAGGTAGGTGTTGTCCCATTGGGTCGGGTTGGGCGTCCACGCACCTTCGATGCCGTTGGTCTTGGTGTACTCGGCATTGCCGGTGCCAGCATCATTAATCCAGCCCAGGCCCATGGCGTCCATCGGAGCGCTCTCGGGCGGGTTGCCGACATATTCGCCAGAAACGGCGCCGTGGCTTTTGCCAAACGCATGGCCGCCAGCAATCAGGGCGACGGTTTCCTCGTCATTCATCGCCATTCGAGAGAAGGTGATGCGAATGTCGCGTGCCGATCCAGCCGGGTCACCGCTGGCATAGGGACCCTCAGGATTCACGTAGATGAGCGACTGGTGTGATGCGCCGAGCGGATTCTCGAGGTTGTACTCATCGCTGTCAACGGTTCCTGTCCAGCGCTTGTCGCGTGTGACCATTTCGTCTTCGGCGCCCCAGTAGGTCGCATCGTCGGCTTCCCACGCGTCGCGTCGGCCGCCACCAAACCCTTGTGGCTTCAGTCCCATTGCCTCGAGCGCGCAGTTGCCGGTGAGCATCATCAGGTCGCCCCATGAGAGCGCCGCGCCGTACTTTGCCTTTATCGGCCACAGGAGGCGCCGGGATTTGTCGGTGTTCCCGTTGTCTTCCCAAGATCCGATCGGAGCAAACCGCTGCATGGCCTGGCCTGCGCCACCGCGCCCGTCGGCAATCCGGTAGGTACCAGCTGCATGCCATGCCATGCGAATCATTTGAGGACCGTAGTTGTTGTAGTCCGACGGCCACCACGACACTGACGAATGCAGAAACTCGTTGATGTCTCGTTTGACTTCGTCGAGATTTAGCGCCGAGAACGCAGCCGGATAGTCGAAGTTTGTTCCGAGTGCGTTGGCGGCCGGACCATTGCGGTGAAGCAACTCGACACGCAGCCGGTTCGGGAACCAGTCGTGCAACGTCGGCTTGTCGCCAAGGGCACCGCCGATCATCTCGCCCATGAATGGACACGACCCGCCCTCGGGGTGCTCGGGAGCTGGTTGAGGAAGCTTGTCAGGGATTAGGCCAGTCATTGCGAGTCCGATCTTTGCGGTTTGGGGCGTCGGGACGCCATGGCGCCCCCGTGTGCGAACCTACCCCGGGTTGTTGCCCGATATTCGTGCGCTGTCGTGAGACTGCCATGCCGCCAAGCTGGTGACCCCACCGGTCAGCGAATCATTGCCAGGCGATCCACTTTTGCACCGGTGCGGCAGCCTTTGCAGTGGGGCTTTCGACGATACGAAGCTCGACCATGCGCTGGATGGTCTGATGCGCAAATCGATCAGCCAGCGCCGGGCCACTCGGCGAGGGCGATCGGGTCGGGTCGGTCTCGTCGGCCGACAGAAGTGCCTTCACGACATAGTCGAGCGTGCGTCGTGAGAACGAGGTACCTGCGCCTCGAGCGAGATCTCGTGCTGATCGGGTCAGGCGGTTCACTGTGCTGGTCGTTGCATCTGCCGGCTTGACTCGTCTCCACGATTCTGCGAGATGCTCGAACAGCACTGGCCAGTCTGCGTCGGCCAGCAGCGGAAATTCTCGATCGATTCGATGGAGCTGTCGCGCCGGACCAGGAGCGCTGCGGCGGTCCGGCTCGGCGACCGGTTCTTGGCCATCGCTCGTATCTTCGCTCGCCGCTGTATCCGAGGGATCGCCACCTTCGATGGGCAGCAGGTAGGCCTGACGACCAGTGCTGATCTCGCCTTCGGGTACTGCGTGGCGCAGGAATCGTTTGAAGCTGCCATGCCCGAACCAGTCGTCGCTGACCTCGGCGCCGAACTCTCGCTGCAGCTGCCAGGCAAGACCGGCCAAGTCTGTGGGCCGGGTGATCGTGGCCCATCGTCCTTGCAGCACCGCAGCAGCATCGGCCGCCTGGCCAGCGAGCGCATCAGAGCCGTCGACCGGCGACTCATCGCGCTCGGCCACGACCGCCTGGTCGATCCGATCGAGTTCGGTGCGGAGATCCTCGGCGATGTCGTCGAGGATCGACAACAGGTCAGCCATCCGGGTGCTCAGCACGTCGACCAACGGCGGCAGTTCGCCATCTTTGCTGTAGGTCTCCTCATGGGTTAGTTCGCCCCAGCTGTCCTGCAACAGCGTGCGCACTTGCAGCTCGCACTCAACTGGCGTGCCATCGACCTTGATGCCCAGGTTCACGTGCCAACCCCGGTAGCCAGACTCTTTCGGCTCGGCCACGTAGTCGCGTTCTGACTTCGGGTCGAGCCAGAGATTTGCTCCCGGCCGACGCGGCAGTGCTTCGAGCGCCGCCTGGATCATCTCGATATCGCGCAGATTTATGCAAGTCACCCGCAGGCCCACCAGGTCGTCGATGGTTCCGGCGATGTCGTCCAACGAGGAGATCTTGTCCTCGTAACGAGGATGGTGCACCTTGCGCCACGTGCGACGCTTCGACTTCACCCGACCAGTCGTGCTTCGTATACGCGCCAGGTCACGGTCGCTCAACAATTCATCGAGCGCATCCTGAAGCGATGCCTCGGCTGCGTCGAGGGCAGGTTCGAGCACCGATGCTCGAAGGCGGTCATACCATTCGCCAAACTCGGCGTAGCCAATTTCGCTGTCCTTGGGAATCGTCACCACCACGTGCTTTCCAGCAATACGACTTGGTCAGAAGCAGCCGGTCTCGTGCGCGAGCCTCTGCTCGGCAGGAACCGGTAACGTACCTCAACCATGGGTGGAAGTTCACCAGCACGGCAAGAATTGGTGTGTGCCGCCAACGCGGTCGTGGGCAAGGCATGCGTACAGCCGAACGACAGCCCAAGTTAGTCCAGCTGTGAGTTCCACGAACCGTTCGTGCCGCCGAGGCCATGCAGGAACACCAGCGGGGCGCCACCGCCCCTTTCGATCGACGCGGTTCCTGACGCCATCGATCTAGTCGCGAGACATGTAGCCACCGCGGCCCTGCGGCAAGCGCATGTCGAGAATGCGGCTCGCGACCACCGTGCGAAGGATGCCGGCGGTGCCGCCACCGATCGTAAACATGCGCACATCTCGATACATCCGCTCGAGCGGGTTGCGTCGGCTGTAACCGGCGGCTCCGTGCAGCTGCAGTGCTTCGCTCACGACCTCGATCGACGCCTCGGCGGTGAAGATCTTGGCCTGGGCCGCCATTGCAGGATCAGGGAACGTTGACCCGTTCGGGCCGCGCGACTCGGCAGCTCGCCAGGTCAGGCTCCGTGCCGCTTCGAGTTTGACCGACATGTCGGCCAGGCTCCACTGCACACCCTGAAACTCGGCGATGGGACGATCGAACTGCTCGCGCTGCTTCACGAAGTCGAGCGCCAGTTCGTAGGCGCCCTGGGCGATACCAAGGCCGACCGTTCCGGCACCGACCCGCTGCGCGTTGTACGCGTTCATGAGATCGCCGAAGCCTTTTTTGAAGCCCGACGGCGGCATCAGCACCATGTCGGGGCCGACGACCATGTCTTCGAAGATGACCTCCATCTCGGGGATTGCGCGCAAGCCCATCGTTGGCTCACGTCGGCCAAAGGTCAGGCCCGGCGTTTCGTCGCGAACCGCAAGGAAGCCGCCGATGCCCTCTTCGTTGCCTTGATCGTCGAACACCCGAGCAAACACCAGGTGCAGGCGTGACACCGTGCCGCCTGTGATCCAGTGCTTGACGCCATTGATGACATATTCGTCGCCGCGCCGATCGGCCCGGGTGGTCATCATCGATGCCGAACTACCAGCGCCGGGCTCGGTGATACAGATCGCAGGCTTGTCACCGTGTAGCACCATGTCGGCCGCCAGCTTCTTCTGCTGTTCGGTGCCGTATTCCATGACGGCAGAGATGGCTCCCATGTTGCACTCAACGGCGATACGACCTGTCACACCGCAGACCTTGGCCATCTCTTCGACGACCAGAACCGCATCGAGGAACGACCGGCCGGGTCCGCCGTACTCAGGAGTGATGGTCATACCCGTGAAACCGGCTTCGGCCAAGGCCTCGACGTTGGCCCACGGGTATTGTTGTGCTTCGTCGACCTCGGCGGCGCGAGGCTCTATGACCTGGGTGGCCAGCTCGCGGGCCCGGCTCTGAAGCTTGATCTGTTCATCAGTCAGTTGCCAGCTCATAACGTTCTTTCACGGTCAGATTTGAGAGTCACGATGTGATGGTCACCGGCATGTGCTCGATGCCGGTGACGAAGTTTGACTGCACAAACTGCGACTTGACAATGTCAAGGGTGACATTTCGCCGCAGGATTTCTTCGATAAGAATCGCAAGTTCAAGTCGAGCGAGCGAAATCCCGAGACAGAAGTGCGCTCCGCCGCCGCCCGAATGCCATAGGGGCGGGCACCTGGGCGCGGTCAGCGCGAGCATCATTGCGTCGGGAAACTGACGCTCGTCGAAGTTGGCCGACGCGTGCCACATGACCACCTTGTCGCCTGCCTCGCTGACACCAGTGATGGAGAAACCACGCCCCCATGCTCCCCTGCCGATACTAAACTT
>Ga0209831_1000699_pt1 | contig 32232 bp, 27 predicted proteins | sample Maine_Asex4_meta_FD_187451 | JGI IMG/M metagenome (GOLD analysis project Ga0209831, IMG submission 187451) | Marine algal microbial communities from Maine, USA - Maine_Asex4_metaG (SPAdes) (version 2) | ecosystem: Host-associated > Algae > Red algae > Unclassified | place: Maine, USA | collected... | reverse complement strand
ACACGCGGAAAGTGTCACGCTGACGAGACATCGGAGTAGTATGTCCCTTACGATGTTGTCAACAGGGACAGACACACGGGTCGCGGGTCTTCCGCCGACGTGTGTGCATCACACCGCACCGCACCGCACCGTTCGCCGCCGACTGCCGGATACGCTGATCGAGATGCCAGGTCACCAGACGCACGAACGCTTCCCGCCGGGGATCCGCCGTCAGCCACGCGGTTCCCTCGCGAGACGACGTGCCCTGTTTGGTGAGTCGGAGCCGATCCGTTATGCTCGTCGCACTGCATGTCTTCCGGATGCCCGCGAGGCGGGTGATCATGGCAACGCGTCGCCATCGGAGGCCCTGCGCCTGCACAGCCAAAACGCGATGAGCGACTCGGACAGCACGACACGGCGCGGGCTCTCGGTACAGCAACTGCTGTGTGCCGTGGAAACCGAACTGATACCTCGACTGTTGTGCGCCCATGCGCGGGAGGCCAGCGAGGGGGATTCTCCGGCGCGTCGGGCGAAACCGGTGGCCGGCAGCTGGGCGACGGAGGAGGAGGTCGAGCGGTTCGCCACGCTGTGCCTGGCCGACGACGATGTCGCGCTGTCCGAGCACGTCTGCTCGCTGATCGGTCAGGGGGCCGGTCTGGATGCGATCTACCTGTACCTGTTCGCTCCGGCGGCGCGGGAACTCGGCGAGCGCTGGAGCAGCGACGATGTCTCCTTCGTGGACGTGCAGATCGGCCTGAGCCGGCTGCACGCGCTGGTGCGCAACTGCGCACCGATCGGTTCCCACCACGGGGTGGCGACGCCACACTCGGTGATGCTCAGCACGGTGCCCGGTGATCAGCACACGTTCGGCGTGACGCTGGTGGCCGATTTCTTCCGCCGCTTCGGGTGGCAGTCCAGCAACCTGTGCGGCCTGTCGGACGATTTCCTGCAGGAGCGGATCGCCTCGCAGCACTACGATGCCCTGGGGCTGTCGGTGAACAACATCGCCTCCCTGGTCGTGCTCGAGCGCGTGCTGCCTCGCCTGCGGCGTGCGTCGGCCAATCAGGAGATCATCGTGCTCGTCGGCGGGGACATCGCGTTCGCGGAACGCGATCGCGTCGAGGCCCTGGGTGTCGACATGCTCGCCAACGACGCGCACGCCGCGGTGCTGGAGACCGAGCGTCTGGTCTCCATCGTTCGAAAATCCAGGGCGGCCGGACGTGCCGTCGAACCGGCCGCGCCGGATGCTCCCCGCGGCACTTCAGAGGGGCGCCGTATCGCCATGGCCGAATGAGTGCGACCGGCGCTGTCGCGTCGCTGGAACTTGCCGCCTCGCTGGGCGACATGAAGGCCGTCGCCGCGGCATCGCTGGTGTCCGCGGTGGCGGACGTCGCGCTGCTGCTCGATGACCAGGGCATGATCCGCAACGTCAGCGTCGGTCGACGGCGTTTCGAAGGGTCCGCCACGCTCGACGCGGCCGACTGGATCGGCCGATCGTGGTCGGAGACGGTCACCGAGGATTCGCGCGAGAAGGTGCGCATGCTGCTGGCCGACAGCGCCACCGGCGGCAACGGGGCCAAGGAGCGCCAGATCAACCATGTGCTGCCCGACGGATCGCCGTTGCTGGTCGCCTACAACGTGGTGTCGCTGGACGATGACGGCACGCGCGTGGCGGTCGGCAAGGAGCTCGGCACCATGACGCGCCTGCAGCAAAGGCTGGTGGGCGTGCAGCAATCGATGGAGCGTGACTACACCCAGCTGCGCCAGTTCGAGACGCGCTACCGGTTGCTGTTCCAGACGGTTCGCGAGGCGGTCCTGGTCGTCAAGGCGGACGATCTGCGCGTGGTGGAGGCCAACGAGTCGGCGTGTTCCCTGCTGGGGGCCAACGAACGCAAGATCGTCGGCTCCGGGCTGATGCGCTGGTTCGGCGATCGCCAGAAGCGGCCCCTGGAGGCCGCCTTCGCCACGCTGACCACCGGTGGCAAGGTCGCCCCGCTGACGCTCGACGACGACGAGTCTCCGGTGACCGCCCGGTTGTCCCTGTTCAAGTTCGAGAACACGCCGCTGGTCCTGCTGCGGCTGCAGGCCACGGCGGACAACGCCGAGCCGCTGAGCGAGGACGAGGGCCATGCGCGGCTCGCCGCGCTGGTGGAGCATGCCCCCGATGCGCTGGCCGTCGTGGATCCGAAGGGTCAGGTGCTGACCGCCAACACCGAGTTTCTCGACCTGGCCCAGACCGCCTCCGTCGAGGCGGTCATCTCCCAGCCGTTGGCGAACTGGTTAGGGCAGGGCGGCATCGACTACCAGGTCATCATGAGCAGCGTGCGCGAGCACGGCTCGATCCGGCTGTACAACACGCAGATGCGCGGCGAGTTCGGTTCCGTCACCGATGTCGAGGTCAGCGCGAGCCGGTTGGGCGAGGAAGGCGCCGAGTGCATCGGCTTCGCGATACGCAACATCAGCCGACGGGTCGCCGCCAACGACGAGGTGGCGAGCCTGACGCCGCGCTCGATCGATCAGCTGACCCAGCTGGTCGGGCGCGTGCCGCTGAAGGAGCTGGTCCGCGAATCCACCGAGCTGATCGAGCAGCTGTGCATACAGGCCGCGCTGAAGCTCACCGGCAACAACCGCGCATCGGCGGCCGAGCTGCTCGGCCTCAGCCGGCAGAGCCTGTACGTGAAGCTGCGACGCTACTCGCTGGCCGACGAGGACGATTCGGCGGCCTGATCGGGATCCGTGCCCGCGCTCGACGAGCGGGGTGACCGGGGTTAGCCGGTGATTCGGACGGTGAAGCCAACCGCACGATTCCGATAGTAAACAATGCTTGACACATCTGTAGTGTCAGGTTTAGTTTACACACATGAACGAGGCCTCCCAGTCGGTCGAGATGACCGAACCCTCTCCGAGCAGGCCGTCCGCGCCGCCGAGCATCGTGGCCACCGCGTACCACTGGCCGACGCCCGGTGCCGTGCTCGAGCTGCTCAAGCCGATCACCTGGTTCCCGCCGATGTGGGCCTACCTGTGCGGCTTCGTGTCCACGGGCGTGTCGCTCGACGGCAAGGGTATCGCGCTGTTCGCCGGCGTACTGCTGGCAGGTCCCCTGGTGTGCGCGACCAGCCAGGCGGTGAACGACTGGTTCGACCGTGACGTGGACGCGATCAATCAGCCCGAGCGGGTCATCCCGAGCGGGCGCATGCCCGGCTACTGGGGCTTGTACGTCGGCATCGTCTGGAGTGCGCTGTCATTCATGCTCGCCGCCTCGCTCGGCACCGTGGTGTGGCAGGCGGCCATCGTCGGCCTGTTGCTCGCCTGGGCCTACAGCGCGCCACCTCTCAGGCTGAAGAACAACGGCTGGTTCGGCAACCTCGCCGTCGGCCTGTGCTACGAGGGGCTGCCCTGGATCACCGGTGCCGCCGTGCTGCTCGGCGGTGCCTGGCCGGATTCGCACATCCTTCTGGTGGCGCTGCTGTACAGCCTCGGTGCGCACGGCATCATGACGCTGAACGATTTCAAGGCGCTGGAAGGGGACCGCATCGAAGGGGTGCGCAGTCTTCCGGTGCAGCTGGGTCCCGAGCGTGCCGCCCGGCTGGCCTGTGCGGTGATGGCGCTCGCGCAGGCGATCGTCATCCTGCTGCTGGTCGGCTGGGGACAGCCCTGGCACGCGCTCGTCATCGGCGCGATGCTGGCAGCGCAGCTGGTCGCCATGCGGCGGCTGCTGAGCGACCCGGAAAAGTTCGCCCCCTGGTACAACGCCACCGGCGTGTCGCTGTACGTGCTCGGCATGCTGGTGTGCGCGTTCGCGCTGGCCCGCATCGGGGCGCCGGGTTGAAGACCCTGCTCATCACGAGGCCCTCGGCATGACATCCTCCCCCTGGCTCGGCTGGATCGGCATCATCAGGCTCGGTCTGGTGCAGACGGCACTCGGCGCGATTGTAGTGCTGACCACCACGGTCATCAATCGCGTGATGGTGGTCGAGCTGGCGTTGCCGGCGCTGCTGCCGGGGCTGCTCGTCGGGGTGCACTTCGGCGTGCAGTTCACGCGACCGCACATGGGGCACGGCTCGGATTGCGGTGGCCGCCGCACGCCGTGGATCATCGGCGGCGTGCTGACGCTTGCGATCGGCTCGATCCTCGCCGCCATGGGCACCGCCGTCATCCCGGCAAGCCTGGCCGGCGGCATCGCGCTCGCGCTGCTCGGGTTCGTGCTGGTCGGGCTGGGGGTGGCCGCCGCCGGCACGTCGCTGCTGGTGCTGCTCGCCGCCACCGTGCAGCCGCGCTTTCGCGGCGCGGCCGCCACGACCGTGTGGATCATGATGATCGCAGGCTTCATCCTCACCACCATCGTCGCCGGTGCGCAGCTGGATCCCTACTCGCACGCACGACTCGTGGCGGTGACCGCCGCCGTCGCGGCGGTGGCCTTCGTCGTCGCCACGCTGGCGGTGAGCGGCATCGAACGGCGCTTCGACGCACCGGCGGCACGTGCGGCACGCGCGGCGCTGGAGCCTGCGGGTGCGAAGGCGGTGACGGGTGCGCTGCCCGAAGGCGAATCGGCGACCGGATCGGCGACCGGATCGGTGGCCGTCGGCGTTGCGGCGCCACGGTTCCGCGAAGCGCTCGCCGAGGTCTGGGCGGAGCCTGCCGCGCGCCGGTTCAGCCTGTTCGTGTTCGTCTCCATGCTCGCCTACAGCGCGCAGGACCTGGTGCTGGAGCCGTTCGCCGGCGCGGTGCACGGCTTCAGCGTCGGTGAGAGCACGATCCTGTCCGGCACGCACCACCAGGGCGTGCTGTTCGGTCTGTTGCTGGTAGCGCTGGCCACCGCACGCTTCGCACGCCGGCAGGCGCTCTCGGGTGCGATGCGCGTCGTGACGAGCCGGCTGGGTTCGCTGCGCTTCTGGACCCTGTTCGGCTGCTGCCTGTCGGCCGCCGCGCTGGCTGCCCTGGGCACGGGTGCGTTCCGCCCCGATCTGGCACCGCTGACGACGCTGGTGCTGCTGCTGGGGCTGGGCAACGGGCTGTTCGCGGCCGGGGCCATCGGTTCGATGATGGATCTGGTCGGTCAGGGCGGTGCGGGTCGCGAAGGTCTGCGCATGGGATTGTGGGGTGCGGCGCAGGCGATCGCCTTCGGGCTGGCGGGGGTGTGCGCCACCACCGTGGTCGATCTCGCCCGCTTCGCCACCGGGGACGTCCGCTACGCCTACGCGACGGTGTTCGCCGTGCAGGTCGCCCTGTTCCTCTGCGCGGCCGTGCTGGCCCGCAGCGTGTACCGCCCGGCCGCACCCGAGGTGCGCCAGCCGTTCGACCACCGCCGCGCGGCGCTCGAACTGAACACCTGAACCCCGTTACCCGTTCGACCCGCCCCGACCGTCCCGCTTCCGCTTCTTCGAAGAATCGCACGCATGGCTGAACAGACGAATCTCCCGCTTCCCGACTCCTGCGACGTGCTCGTCGTCGGTGGCGGGCCCGCCGGCGCGACCGCGGCCAACGACCTGGCCCTGGCCGGAGTGAACGTGGTGCTGCTGGACCGCGAGGGACGCATCAAGCCCTGCGGCGGTGCGATACCGCCGCAGGCACTGGTCGACTTCGACCTGCCGCGCGACCTGCTCGATGCCGAGGTCGGTTCGGCCCGCATGATCTCGCCGGTCGGCCGGGGCGTCGACATGCCGATCGACAACGACGGCTACGTCGGCATGGTCGATCGCGCCACCTTCGACGAGTGGCTGCGCGCCCGGGCCGCCACCAGCGGCGCCACCCGGCTGGCAGGCTCGTTCACCGGCATGGGCGACAGCGACGGCGAGCGGGTGGCGGTGCGCTACACGCTCAAGGGCGAGCGCGAGGAGCGCACCCTGAAGGCGGCCTACGTGATCGGCGCCGACGGTGCCAACTCGCGGGTCGGCAAGGCGGCGGTGCCGGGCAGCGAGCTCAGGAAGCACGTGCTCGCCTACCACGAGATCGTCGAGGCACCGGTGGCGGCAGCCGGCGGCGCCGACGCGGCGAACGACCCGGGTACCGGGCCAGGCATTGGTGCGAGCATCGATCCGGACACCGATCCGAGGCGCTGCGACGTGATCTACGACGGTTCGCTGTCGCCGGACTTCTACAGCTGGGTGTTCCCGCACGGCAAGGTGATCAGCATCGGCACCGGTACCGCCATCAAGGGTTACAGCATGCGCGGCTCGGTGACCGAGCTGCGCCGTCGCACCGGTCTGGAGCACGCGCGCACCATCCGTTGCGAGGGCGCACCGATCCCGCTCAAGCCGCTCAGGCGCTGGGACGATGGCCGTCACGTGGTGCTGTGCGGCGATGCGGCAGGCGTCGTGGCGCCGGCCTCCGGCGAGGGCATCTTCTACGCGATGGCCTGCGGCCGGATGGTGGCCACGACCGTGCACGAGGCGTTGGACGGTGCGGGGGCTGCGCACCTGAAGCGTGCCCGCAAGCGTTTCCTGAAATCCTACGGCACGGTGTTCCTGGTGCTCGGCATCATGCAGCGCTTCTGGTACTCCAGCGACAAGCGCCGCGAGCGCTTCGTGACCATGTGCGAGGACAAGGACGTGCAGCGCCTGACCTGGGAGTCCTACCTGCACAAGAAGCTGGTGAAGAAGGATCCGATGGCGCACCTGCGCATCTTCCTCAAGGACACCGCGCACCTGTTCGGGATCATTCCGGCCGGCGAGAAGGACGCGGCGAAGAAGAAGGTCGCGGCGGACGCTTCGCGCGGCAACGGCTGATCGCGCAGCGATGTCCGAACGGTCGACCGTCGCCGCCGACCCGGCTGCCCTATGCTGGGCGCCCGTCCGGATCGGAGATCAATCGTCATGTGGGAGCCGTATGCGATAGTTGCCGCCGCCCTCGTCGCGACCGGGCTGGTCGGCATGCGCGTGACCGACATCGGTCCGTGGTACCAGGCGTTGAACAAGCCGTCGTGGCAGCCGCCCGACTGGGCGTTCGGACCGATCTGGACGACGATCTACGTGTTCATCGGCGCATCGGTCGGACGCGTCTGGCCCCTGCTCGGGGCGGACGAGCGCGTCCCGTTCGTGGTGCTGATGATCGTGAACGCTGCGCTCAACATCGCCTGGAGCTACCTGTTCTTCAAGCGGCGCCGGCCGGTGTGGAGCCTGATCGAAATCGTGCCGCTGTGGCTGTCCATCCTCGCCATCGCGGTGTTCGTGGCGCGGCACGATGCGTTGGCCGCCTGGATGATCGCGCCCTACGCGAGCTGGGTGCTGATCGCCGGTTGGCTCAACTTCACCATGGTGCGGATGAACCCGGACGCGCACCGATCGGTTCCGGATCCGTCATGACACCGTGGAAGCCGATTCGGCAGTGATAAACTTGTCGGGATCCTGACCCCGACGAGGTTCTGCCACGTGCTGATTGGTGTACCGAAGGAAACCCATCCGGGTGAACAACGCGTCGCGCTGACGCCGGAGACCGCCGGACGGATCATGAAGCTCGGTCACGAGCTGATCCTGCAGGCCGGCGCCGGCGACTCGGCCGACTTCGCCGACGAGGCCTATCGCGAGGCCGGTGTCGAGGTCGTCGACGACATGGCTGCCGTCTACGAACGCGCCGCGCTGATCATGAAGGTGCGCGCCCCGGACGAGCAGGAGATCGAGCACCTGCGCCAGGGTCAGACCCTGATCAGCTTCATCTGGCCGGCCCAGAACGAGACGCTGATGAGCGCGCTGGCGGGCAAGGGTGTCACCGTGCTGGCGATGGACTCGGTGCCGCGCATCTCGCGGGCGCAGAAGCTCGACGCGCTGTCGTCGATGGCCAACATCGGCGGCTACCGCGCGGTGGTGGAGGCGGCCAACCGCTTCGGTCGCTTCTTCACCGGCCAGGTCACCGCGGCCGGCAAGGTGCCGCCGGCCAAGGTGCTGGTCATCGGTGCCGGCGTGGCCGGGTTGGCCGCCATCGGTGCGGCGCGCGGCATGGGCGCGATCGTGCGCGCCTTCGACACCCGCCCGGAGGTGGCCGAGCAGGTCGCCAGTATGGGCGGCGAGTTCCTGATGCTGGAGTTCGACGACAAGGACGGCGATGGCGAGGGCGGTTACGCCAAGACCATGAGCGACGAGTTCATCGCCGCCGAGATGGCCCTGTTCCGCGAGCAGGCGAAGGAGGTGGACATCGTCATCACCACCGCGCTGATTCCGGGACGGCCCGCACCGGAGCTGTGGACCACCGACATGGTCGAGTCCATGAAGCCCGGCAGCGTGATCGTGGACCTGGCCGCCGAGCAGGGCGGCAACTGCAAGCTGACGCAGGCCAACGAGGTCATCCAGCATCATGGGGTGACACTGATCGGCTACACCGACCTGCCCAGCCGCATGGCGGCCCAGTCCAGCCAGCTGTACGGCACCAACCTGCGCCACCTGCTGACCGACCTGACCCCCGGCAAGGACGGGCAGATCGACGTGAACATGGACGATGCGGTCATCCGCGGCACCACCGTGGTCAAGGAGGGCGAGATCACCTGGCCGCCTCCGGCACCGAAACTGTCCGCTGCCCCGAAGGCCAAGGCACCGCCGGCCAAGCCGACCGATGCCGAACTGGCAAAGGCTGCCGCTGACGCCAAGCCTGCCAGCGTGCTGGTGCCCATGCTGATCGGCGCGGTCGCGCTGCTCGCCTTGGGCAGCGTGGCACCGCCGGACTTCATGAGCCACTTCACCGTGTTCGTGATGGCCTGCTTCGTCGGCTACCAGGTGGTCTGGTCGGTGAGCCCGGCACTGCACACCCCGCTGATGAGCGTGACCAACGCGATCAGCGGCATCATCGTGGTCGGGGCCCTGCTGCAGATCTCGTCCGGTAGCGCCTTGGTGGTGTTCCTTTCAGCGGTGGCGGTCCTGATCGCCAGCATCAACATCGTCGGCGGATTCATGGTGACCCAGCGCATGCTGAAGATGTTCAGGAAAGATTGATGAATACCGGCATGGTCACCGCGGCCTACATCATCGCGGCCATCCTGTTCATCCTGTCGCTGGCGGGCCTGTCCCGTCAGGAGACCGCACGGCGCGGCAACCTGTTCGGCATGGCCGGCATGGCGATCGCGGTGCTGGCCACCGTGTTCGGCGATGCGGTCGACAACTACCTGGTGCTGGTCATCATCGCCGCCATCGGGGGCTTCATCGGCCTGACGCTCGCCAAGCGCGTGGAGATGACGCAGATGCCCGAGCTGGTGGCGATCCTGCACAGCTTTGTCGGCCTTGCCGCGGTGCTGGTCGGCTTCGCCACCTACCTGGACCCCGAGTCCTACTACATCGGTGTGGAACGCACCATCCATGACGTGGAGATCTATCTGGGCGTGCTGATCGGTGCGCTGACCTTCACGGGCTCGGTGGTGGCGTTCGGCAAGCTGTCCGGCAAGCTCGGCAGCAAGCCGCTGGTGATCCCCAGCCGCGGGCTGGTCATAGGCGGCATCGGGGCCGCCTGCCTGGTGCTGCTGTTCGTGTTCATCGGCACCGCCCCCGACACGGCGACGGTCGCAGCGGTCCTGCCGGGCGTCGATGCGTCGGCGGCGGCAACCGCCGATGCGGTGGATGTCGTGTCGAGCGAGAGCAAGACCGCGGGCACGCTCGTCCTGATCATCATGACGCTGCTGGCGTTCGCGTTCGGCGTGCTGATGGTCATGGCGATCGGCGGTGCGGACATGCCGGTGGTGATCTCGATGCTGAACAGCTACTCGGGCTGGGCGGCGGCGGCGGCAGGCTTCATGCTGTCCAATGATCTTCTGATCGTGGTCGGCGCGCTGGTCGGCTCCTCGGGGGCGATTCTGTCCTACATCATGTGCCGGGCCATGAACCGGAAGTTCCTGTCGGTCATCATGGGCGGCTGGGGCGATGTCGCGCCGAAGGCGGCAACCGATGCTGACGGCGAGCCGCAGGGCGAGGCCGTGGCCATCCAGGCGGACGAGGTGGCCGAGATGATGCGCGATGCGGATTCGGTGGTCATCGTGCCCGGCTACGGCATGGCCGTCGCTCACGCCCAGCACCCGGTGTCGGAGCTGGTGCAGAAGCTGCGCGCCGCCGGCAAGAACGTGCGCTTCGCGATCCACCCGGTGGCGGGCCGCATGCCCGGACACATGAACGTGCTGCTGGCCGAAGCCAACGTCCCCTACGATCTGGTGCTGGAGATGGACGAGATCAACGACGAGCTGGGCGATACCGACGTGGTGGTGGTGATCGGCGCCAACGACATCGTCAACCCGTCCGCCGAGGACGATCCGAGCAGCCCGATCGCCGGCATGCCGGTGCTGGAGGTGTGGAAGGCGAAGAACGTCATCGTCTCCAAGCGCGGCATGGCGACCGGCTACGCCGGTGTGGAGAACCCGCTGTTCTTCCGCGACAACACGCGCATGCTGTTCGGGGATGCCAAGGACAGCGTGCAGGCGGTGCTAGCAGCGCTGTAGCAGGGGGGCCCGGCCCGTGAAGGAGGGCGGACGACGTGCGCATCGCGCGCCGCCCGGCTTCCCGTCCGGGCCCGATCCGGATCGGGCCCGACTCGGACCTGATTCAGGCCCGACTCAGGCCCGACTCAGGCCCGACTCAGGCCCGGCTCAGGCTTGGCCGCCCGGAATCCGGATCTTCTGGCCCGGGTAGATCAGGTCGGCATCCTTGATGACCTCCCGGTTCGCCTCGAAGATCGCCGGATAGGCCATGGCATCGCCCAGGAAACGCTTGGCGATCTTGGACAGGCTGTCGCCCGACTCGACCGTGTAGTACATGACGTCCGCCGCCGGTGGCGTCGGTGACGTGACGCCGCCGGCATCCACGTCGGTGACGCCTTCCACGTTGCCGGCGATCAGCACCGCCTTCTCCATGGCCTCGGCCGAGGCGGCCTCGCCCTTGAGGACCACCTTGCCGTCCTCGTAGGTGACGTCCAGGTTCTCGATGCCGGGGTTGTCGTCCTCGAGCGCCTCCCTGATCTTCGCCGGTGCGTCCTCGTCGTTGTCGAACAGCTTCTTGCCCATGCCGCGGGCGAAATCGAACAGTCCCATGTGTGCTCCGTCTTGCGTGTGGTGAGGTCGGGGCGCCGCGCGGCGCCGTGCGCATGGTCGCACGCCATCGGCGGTGCGGCGGGACGGCCTGCGGACGGCCGGCGGACGGTGCGTGGCCGCTTTACCGACCGGCAACGCTTGCGGCATAGTGGGCGCCGATCCCGTCCACCGCGACGCACCCATCGCATTACCCAGGAGCACGAACACGATGAACCACTGCCTACGAGCGACGCTGACCCTGCTGGCCGCGACCGGATCCGGTCTCGGGCTTGCGGTGCCGGCCCACGCCGCCGAGAACTGGGACATGCCGGTGGCGTACCCGGCCGACAACTACCACACCGAGAACGCCCAGCAGTTCGTCGACGCGGTACGCGAGTGCAGCGGCGGCGAGCTCGACATCACCATCCATCCGGGCGGTTCGCTGTTCAAGGGCAGCGAGATCAAGCGTGCGGTGCAGGTCGGCGAGGCGCAGATCGGCGAGCGGCTGCTGTCCGCGCACGCCAACGAGAACGAGGTGTTCGGCTACGATTCGATACCGTTCCTGGCCACCTCGTTCGAGGCCTCCGACCGGTTGCGCGAAGCGGCGATGCCGACGCTGACCCGGATCATGGAAGCGCAGGGCGTGACGCCGTTGTACTCGGTGCCGTGGCCGCCGCAGGGCCTGTACTTCGGCCAGCCGGTGGCGTCCGTCGACGACATGGACGGCATCAAGTTCCGCGCCTACAACGCGGCCACCGCGCGGGTGGCGGAGCTGGCCGGCATGGTCCCCACCCAGATCGAGGCGGCGGAGCTCAAGCAGGCCCTGGCCACCGGTGTGGTGGCGGCGTTCATCTCGTCCGGTTCCACCGGCGTGGACGAGAAGGTGTGGGAGGACCTGACCCACTTCTACGATGCCAAGGCGTGGTTGCCGCGCAACACGATCTTCGTCAACAACGATGCGCTGGCCTCCCTCGACGACACCTCGCGCGATTGCCTGATGCAGGAGGCCGATGCGGCCGGTGAGCGGGGGTTGGAGACCGCCGAGTCGTTGGCCGGCGGCTTTCTCGACACGCTCGCCGAAGGTGGCATGACCGTCGCCGAGCCGGGCGATGCGCTGGCGGCCGATCTGGCCGGCATCGGCGAGACCATGACCGGCGAGTGGCTGGAGAGCGCCGGCGAGGACGGCCAGACGATCGTCGACGGTTATCGCGCGCAGTAGGGGCCCCGCGACGGCGTCCGGCCGGAACGCCGTCATGCGTTCGCTGCTCGACGGCGTGTACCGGCTGACCGGCCTGGCCGCCGCCATCGGGCTGTGCACCATCCTGGGGCTGGTCACCGCACAGATGGTGGCCCGTTGGGCCGGTCTGTTGTTCAACGGCGGGGCCAGCTACGCGGGCTACGCGATGGCGGCGACCTCGTTCCTGGCGCTGGCCTACACGTTCGATCACGACGCCCACATCCGCGTCTCGCTGTTCCTGTCGCGCGCCGGACGCTGGCGGCGCGGCGTGGAACTGTGGTGCTACACGCTCGGAGCAGCCGCGGCCTGCTTCCTGGCCTGGTACGCCGTCAAGGCGACCCGGTTGTCGTACCGCATCAATGACGTGTCGCAGGGCCAGGACGCCACGCCGCTGTGGATACCGCAGACGTTCATGGCGGTGGGTGCGGTGGTGTTCGCGCTCGCGGTGCTCGACCATCTGGTGCGGCTGGTCGTCAGCGATCACCGCGGCGTCGAATCGGATGCGAGCGACGAGCTGGATGGACCCGACCCGACGAAAGCTGCGTCGACATCCTGGGCGAGCCAGGCGTTCGCCTCGCCTCGCGCTCGCGCGCTGGTGGTCGCCGGCGTGCTGCTGGTGGTCTACGCGGCGATGATGCTGATGACCGGGTTCGATCGCGATGCGGTCGGGCTGAAGATCGGCATCTTCCTGTTCGTGCTGTTCTTCCTGCTCGGCACTGGCCTATGGGTCGGCCTTGCACTGATGGGGGTGGCCTGGATCGGCATGATCGGTTTCACCACGCGCGACCCGGGCAACGCCATGATCATCACGGTGTGGACCGGTGCGTCGAGCTGGACATTGACCGCCCTGCCGCTGTTCATCTGGATGGGCGAGATCCTGCACCGCACGCGGTTGTCGCAGGACATGTTCCGCGGGCTGGCACCGTGGATGGCGCGCATCCCGGGCGGCCTGCTGCACACCAACGTGGTCGGTTGCACGGTGTTCGCGGCCGTGTCCGGCTCATCCGCCGCCACGTTGACCACGGTCGGCAAGATGTCGATTCCCGAGCTTCGGCGCCGCGGCTACCCGGAGTTCATGATCATCGGCACGCTGGCAGGCTCCGCCACGCTGGGGTTGATGATCCCGCCATCGCTGACGCTGATCGTCTACGGCGTGACGGTCAAGGAGAGCATCACCAAGCTGTTCATCGCCGGTGTGCTGCCGGGACTGGTGCTGGCCGGGTTGTTCATGCTCTACATCATCGCCTGGTACTACCTGAAACCTGCACAGCGGCCCGAGCCCGAACCGCGCATCGGCATCAGGGCATCGCTTGCGAACTCGCGCCTGCTGCTGCCGGTGATCGCACTGGTGCTGCTGGTGATCGGCTCGATGTACACCGGTTACGCCACCGCCACCGAAGCCGCAGCGTTCGGTGTCATCGGCTCGCTGGCGCTGGCGACCCTGCAGGGTTCGCTGACGCGGGAGTCCTTCACGCAGAGCCTGCTCGGGGCGGTGCGCACCTCAACCATGATCGCGCTGATCCTGATGGGTGCGGCCTTCCTGTCGCTGTCGATGGGGTTCACCGGCCTGCCGCGCGCGCTGGCCGGCTGGATCGCCACCTATGAGTTGTCACCGGTGGCGCTGATCGCAGCCCTCACGCTGTTCTACATCGTGATCGGCATGTTCCTGGACGGGATCTCGGCGGTGGTGCTGACCATGGCGATCATCGAACCGATGATCCGCGCCGCCGGCATCGACCTGATCTGGTTCGGCATCTTCATCGTGGTGGTGGTCGAGATGGCGCAGATCACCCCGCCGATCGGGTTCAACCTGTTCGTGCTGCAGGGCATGACGAATCACGACATCGCCTACATCTCCAGGACCGCGATACCGATGTTCCTGATCATGGTGCTGATGGTGGGCATCCTGACCGCGTTCCCCGAGCTTGCGACCTGGTTGCCCGAGCAGGTGCGGCAAGGGCCGGGCGGGTAGGGGCGGGTAAGGGCGGATAGGGGCGGATAGGGGCGGATAGGGGTGGGCAGGATCGGGCCGGCGGGGTGGGCCGATCCCGCCCGTTCGGCACCCCTGCTGCGGCCGCCGCCGATCAGTTGCCGCTCATCATGTCCAGCGCCTCGCCGACCGAACCGTCGGCGTGCGCCTCGCACGCATCCGCCGCGGTGGTGGCGAGGAAGTCGTACGCCGTGCCGATCGCCAGCGGGCTGTCGTTGTCGGCATCCGGATCGGCCATGTACGTCTTGGCCATGTCCTCCACGACACCCATCCGCGAGGTCCGGTCCATGTTCATGTAGTCGGAACACGCCGGTCCGGAAAGGGGATCGTCCTGTGCGGAGACGGATGTCGCGAGGCCCAGGGAGCACAGGCAGGCGAAGACGAGTCGTTTCATGTCCATCGTGTCCAGTCGAGTGTCGGAGGAGGCCGGTGGTGGAAGGGCGGTGATTGCCGTGCGGGTTTCGAACCGGGCACCGCCATCACCGGATCGGCCAGGGACACCGTGGCGCAGGATCACGACACCTGTGCCGGCGATGGTAATATCGAACGTGCTCGTAGATCGAGGCGGTTCACTCTCGAGATCGGTCGGGCGATCGACCGGTACTTGCCACGGTGGCAATGCGTGCTTGCCAAAATGGTGAATTACCGTCCCGAATCGATCGTTCGCACGGTGTATTCCTCCACTCCAGCGGCTCACACTTGGTCGATTGGCAATCGAGTGAGTGGTGACGATGTCCGGACAGATACGCAGGCGCGTAAGCCTGCTGGGCGCCCCGATCGAGGCCGGGGCCGGACGGCGCGGGTGCACGATGGGCCCCGCCTCGTTCCGGACGGCCGGCATCGTGGAGGAGCTGATCGAGCTCGGTCTGGAGGTTCGCGATCTCGGTGACGCCACCGCCGAAAGGGTGCCCGACGATGTCTCCGGTGACGCGGTAGAGGCCGGGGCCGACGGCACGATCGTGGCGAGCGCTGCCCACGCGCTTCTCGAGCACCTGCCCAGCGTTGCCGGCTGGACCCGAAGCCTGTACGCACACGCCTCGCGGCTCGCCCGCGAGGACACGATCCCGATCTACCTCGGCGGGGACCACAGCCTGGCGCTGGGCACCGTGGCGGGGCACGCCGCGGCGGCGCGCGAGAGCGGGCGCCCGCTGTTCGTGCTCTGGCTGGACGCGCACGCCGACTTCAACACCTTCGCCACCACCGAGAGCGGCAACCTGCACGGCACGCCGCTGGCGTTCGTGTGCGGCGAGCCCGGGTTCGAGCCGTTGCTGGGTGAACCGCTCCGGGACACGGTCGATCCGCGCCGGGTGTGCGTGTTCGGCCTGCGCTCGGTCGATCGGTCCGAACGGGAGCTGGTCGTCGCCCGGGGCGTGGAGGTCCACGACATGCGCGCGATCGACGAGCTCGGCATCACGCGATCGCTCGCCCCGTTCCTGGAGCGCGTGGCCGCATCGAACGGGCTGCTGCACGTCAGCCTGGACGTGGACTTTCTCGATCCGGAGATCGCGCCGGCGGTCGGTACCACCGTGCCGGGCGGTGCCACGTTCCGCGAAGCGCACCTGGTGATGGAGATGCTGCACGACAGCGGCCTGCTCACCTCGCTCGACCTGGTCGAGCTCAACCCCTTCCTGGACGATCGCGGCCGCACCGCGCGTCTGATGGTCGATCTCGTGGCGAGCCTGTTCGGTCGGCGCGTGATGGATCGCCGCACCTGGAGCTTCTGAACATGGCCTCGACCCCGTCGAAGATGGCCTACGTCCCGTTCGTCAGCGTCGACGACATGATGAGGATCGTCAACGCCATCGGCCTGGAGACCGTACTGACCGATCTGGTCGGCTATCTCGAGGAGGATTTTCGCCGCTGGGAGCTGTTCGACAAGACGCCGCGCGTCGCCTCGCACTCCGAGCAGGGCGTGATCGAGCTGATGCCCACCAGCGACGGTACCGTCTACGGGTTCAAGTACGTGAACGGGCACCCGGCCAACATGGGAGCCGGCTTCCAGACCGTCACCGCGTTCGGCGTGCTGGCGCGGGTGGACAACGGCTACCCGGTGCTGTTCTCGGAGATGACCGTGCTCACCGCCCTCAGGACGGCGGCCAGCTCGGCGATGGCGGCGAAGTACCTCGCACCACCGGGTGCACGCACCCTGGCGATGATCGGCAACGGTGCCCAGTGCGAATTCCAGGCGCTGGCCTTCAAGGCGGTGCTGGGCATCGACACGGTGCGCCTGTACGACATCGACGCCAAGGCCACCGACAAGGCCTGCCGCAACCTGGCAGGTTCCGGCCTGGAGGTCATCGCGTGCGACTCCCCGCACGATGCGGTCGAGGGCGCGCAGATCATCACCACCTGCACCGCGGACAAGCAGTACGCCACCATCCTGACCGACAACATGGTCGGCAGCGGTATCCACATCAACGCCATCGGCGGCGACTGCCCCGGCAAGACCGAGCTGCACTGCGACGTGCTGCAGCGTGCGGACATCTTCGTGGAGTACCCGCCGCAGACGCGCATCGAGGGCGAGATCCAGCAGCTCGACGCCGACCATCCGGTCACCGAGCTGTGGCAGGTGATCAGCGGTGTGGCCCAGGGTCGGCGCGACGAAGCCCAGATCACGCTGTTCGACAGCGTCGGCTTCGCGATCGAGGACTTCTCGGCGCTGCGCTACGTGCGCGATCAGCTGGAGCGGACCGGGCACTTCGTCGACCTGGACCTGATCGCCGACCCCGACGATCCGCGCGACCTGTTCGGCATGCTGGCGCGTGCGCATCCGACGGGTGGGTTCGGATAACGAAGTTGCAAGCTTTCCATGCGGTAGCGTGCCGGAGCCGTTTCTGGTCGGGAACTTCAGCACACTGGATTTCAGGCGCCGATGGCGGTGCTCTCGTTCGACTCACTGCAGGAGATCGACATGATGCGACCGACTTTCCGACCGACCTCGTCCCGCGTACCGCTCACGCTCGCCGTAGCGTTCGCCGTGACCCTCACCGCGTGCGGCGGCGATGCCGATCCGACGACGACCACCGTCGACGAGACCGCGCCCGGCGCGGTGGTCGAAGAGGTGGCCCTCGACCCGGTGGTGATCGACACCCCGGCAACCGATGCGGTCGACACCGATGTCGTCGAGATCGAGGCTCCCGAGCCTGCCGTCACCGATGGTGTGATGGCGTCAGGCGATGGCGGCTGGCAGAGCCTGCAGGACGACTGGACATCGTCGGTGGCGAGCGTGCAGGCACGCTTCGGCGAACTCGGTGAAGAGGAGCTGATCGCCACCGGTGGTGATCGCGATGCGTTCGTGATGCTGGTGCAGGAGAAATACAACCTGGAGCCCGATGACGCCGAGCAGCAGGTCAGCGATTTCGAGGCGAGCCTGTAGCGGGAGCATCCGTGTTACCCGTTCGACAGCCCCGTGCGTGCGCGGGTGTTGTCGCACGGTCGGCCATCGGATCGAGAAGCCCTGACCGGGTCAGGACGAGAGCAGTTGCAACAGACGCGGATTCGGTCGCCCATCCGAGAAGGGTGTGACGATCTCGAGGTCGCCGTAGCGGAACCCGTTCTGCATGTCCTCCGAGATCAGGCAGTGGCAGCCGGAACGTGCCGCCGATGTGACGAGCAGTCCGTCCCAGTAGGAGAAGACACCGTCAGCCGACAGCGACAGGGCCGAGTGAACATCGGCATTCGAGTACTCGTACGTGTCGAACAGGGCGAGATACGCCGCCGTCGCGTCGCGCGCGATGTCTGTCGGCATCTTCAGCCGGCGGGTCAGCACGGAGAACAGCTCGCCTGCCACCTGCAGTGCCAGCCGGTGGGTACCGCTGTCGACGAGCGTCTGGATCAGAAGCTGTGCGCTGCGCTGCTTGTCGACATCGCGGTTGTCCTGCGCGTAGACGAGCAGATTCGTGTCCGCCGACAGGATCACCGTTCGTGCAACTCGTCCCTGGTCCAGCGTTCCTTCGTCGAGCGCCACCCCATGGCCGCGATCTCTTGCAGGCGCAGCAAGGCGTCCTTGCGGACCTGCTCGCTTCGCTCGACGCGGCTCACCTCGGAGGCGATGCGTACGGCCCGCTCGACCGCCTCGGTCACCCCGAGGCCCTCCGCTCGGGCGTAGCCTCGGAGCAACTGCTCGACTGCGTCGTTCTTGATGCTGATGCCCATACCACTGATCTATAATGTAGTTGATAATCTAGAATAAGTGTGCGTCGGCTTCCATGCAAGCTCCTGGAGGGCTTGGCGAGGCGAAGGTCCGGGAGGCGGCCGAGCAAGCGATCGGTTCCGGCACCGAGCCGGTTCGCGTAGCGTTGCTCGCCAGTTGCTACATCCTTCCCCGCCGCGTTGGCGTTCCGCCGCACTCTCGACAAGCCCTCGCCCTGCCGCTAAAGTGACCATGAGACGTGACCATGGTCAGGAGGCGGCGGATGTCGGAACTCGAACGGATCGCCGCCGGCGAATTCAAGGCGAAGTGCCTGAAGTTGCTGGACGAGGTGGCACAGACCGGAGAAGGCCTGATCATCACCAAGCGTGGCAAGCCCGTCGCGCGCCTGGTTCCGATGCCTGCCACCGAAGACCCCTTCGGTGCCATGGCCGGCAGTGTCCTGCGCTCGAACGACATCGTCTCGCCGATCGGAGAGGACTGGAACGCGTCGTCGTGAGCGGTATCGTTCTCGATACCCATGTGCTGGTCTGGTTGCTCGGCGCAGACCCGCGGCTCGGCCCGCTTGCCCGCGCTCTCGTCGCCGAGGCCGCCAGGCAGGCCGATGTCTCGTTCGCCGCGATCAGCGCGTGGGAGATCGCGATGCTCGTATCGAAGGGCAGGCTCGAGCTGGATCGAGACGTGCTCGCATGGCTCACCGCCGCCGCTCGCCTGCCCGGCTTCCGGATGGCTCCGCTGTCGCTGGACATATCGGTCGACAGCGCCCGCCTGCCCGAAGGCATGCACGGTGATCCATCGGATCGCCTGATCGTGGCAACCGCTCGCCGGCTCGGTGCGGTGCTCGTCACCGCCGACCGTGCGCTGATCGACTACGCCGCCGCCGGACACGTCGAGGTTCACCCTGCCGGGCGGTGATCCGGTCGTCGGGAACGGCGAGGTGCGCATCGACCTGATCTTGATCGACGCTTGCAGCGTGCGGGTGAACGCCACCGTCGTGCGGCGAGACTGCAGCCGCCCGCTGCGCCGGCAACGGCCGACTCGCTCTTGATCCGTCACGCAACCGTCAGCGGGCAGGCATCCTGCCTCACGCGTAGAACAGCGACTTCCCGTCCGCGAACACGTGCACCTTGGCGGGATCCGCCGACATGCGCATCGTCTGGCCGCGCACGTCCCGATGGATGCCGGCCAGCTTGGCGATCACCGGATCGTGCTCCGGCGTCTCGCGCTCGAAGTAGACCTGGGTCAGTTCGCCGAGCGCCTCGGAGATCTCGACCCGGCTCTCGAAGGCGTAGTCGTCGCCGGTGACCGGTTGCATGTCCTCGGGGCGGATGCCGATGTTGACCGACTTGCCCTTCATCGCCGCCTGCGAGGGGACGTTGGAGACGATGCGTCCCCCGCCGTTGTTGACCGACAGCACGGTGCGCTCACCGGTCTCCAGGATCGTGCCCGACAGCAGGTTCATGGCAGGCGAGCCGATGAACTGCGCCACGAACTCGTTCTCGGGCGTCTCGTAGAGCTCCAGCGGCGTGCCGACCTGGGCGATGCCGCGGTTGGCCAGCACCACGATGCGGGTGGCCAGCGTCATGGCCTCGACCTGATCGTGGGTGACGTACACCATGGTCGACTCCGGCATGCTTTCCTTGAGCTGCGCGATCTGGATGCGCGTGGCCACCCGCAGGGCGGCGTCCAGGTTCGACAGCGGCTCGTCGAACAGGTAGACCTTCGGATCACGCACGATCGAGCGACCGATCGCCACCCGCTGACGCTGTCCGCCGGACAGGGCCTTGGGCAGCCGGTCCAGGTAGGGTTCGAGCTGGAGCTGGGTCGCCACCCGATCGATCGCCGCGTCGATCTCGGCCGGCGTCTTCTTGGCAAGCTTCAGCGCGAAGGCCATGTTGTCGCGCACCGTCATGTGCGGGTACAGCGCGTAGGACTGGAACACCATCGCGATGCCGCGCTGGGCGGGCGGCATCTCGTTCATGCGCATCCCGTCGATGGTGAAGTCGCCACCGGTGATGGTCTCCAGCCCGGCGATCATGCGCAGCAGGGTCGACTTGCCGCAACCGGACGGGCCGACGAACACGATCAGCTCGCCGGTCTTGATGTCCAGATCGATGTTGTTGAGGACGTTGACGTCCCCGGCGTAGGTCTTTTCGACGTCGGTGAGTACGAGGTTGGCCATGGTGTCTCTTCGGTGGAATGTGCCGCAGGCGGTGCCGGGGTACTTACTTGACGGAGCCGGCCAGCAGGCCGCGCACGAGGTATTTCTGCATCATGAAGAACACCAGCAACGGGACCGCGATCGACACGAACGCCGAGGTGGCGAGAATTTCCCAGTCACCGCCGCGGGTGCCGAGCAGCTCGACGATCTGCTTGGTCATGACGGTGGTCTCGCCACTGGAGTCGATCAGGAACACCAGCGCCACCAGCAGGTCGTTCCAGGTCCACAGGAACTGGAAGATGGCGAACGAGGCCAGCGCCGGGAACGACAGCGGCAGGATGATCTTGATGAAGATCTGGAAGTCGGTGGCGCCGTCCACCTTGGCGTTCTCGATGATGTCGCGCGGCAGACCGACCATGTAGTTGCGCAACAGGTATATCGCCAGCGGCATGCCGAATCCGGTATGCGCAAGCCAGGCCCCCAGGTACCCCTTGCCGATGCCGATCTCGTTGTGCAGCTTCAGCAACGGTATCAGCGCCAGCTGCAACGGCACCACCAGCAGGGCGACTACCGCGGCGATCAGCAGCGCCCGACCCGGGAAGTCCATCCAGGCAAGCGCGTAGGCGGCGAAGGCGGCCACCAGGATCGGGATGATGGTGGCGGGGATGGTGACGGTGAGCGTGTTGAAGAACGCCTTGGTCATGCCCTCGCGGTTGCCCTCGTCGAACAGCACCTTGTCGTAGTTGTCGAGCGTGAACTCCGGCGGCGACAGGGCGGTGACGAAGATGCGCTGGCCGCGTCGCCCCTCGAACGCGACCGGACTCTGCAGGGTGTAGTTGCCGTCGACATCGACGGTGACCGTCTCGCCGTCACCCATCTCGGCCACATCCCCGGGAACGTAGGCCGCCACGTCGCGCGAGCTGGTGCCCCAGGCGGAGATCTCGCCCGGGGAGGCGGTCTCGTAGAGGTTGCCCTCGATGACGAACACGCCGTCACGCTCGACCTGCGCATCGGGGGCGGCGGTGCGCAGCGTGACGTTGCGCTCCTGGGTGGTCATCGACGACCACCAGCCGCTGGTGGAGATCTGGTCGGCGGTGCGGAACGAGGACACCAGCAGCCCGGCGGTGGGGAACAGCCACAGCAGCACCAGGGCTGCCAGCGACAGGTGGACCGCCCAGGTCAGGCTCGACTTGGTACCGGCGATGGCGCTCATCTATGACATCTCCTTTCGGGCGCTGTACACGTTCCACACCAGGATCGGCGAGACCAGCAGCATGATCACCATGGCGCTGGCGGAGCCGACACCCCAGTCGTTGGCGACGAACATCTTGGTGTACATGTAGTTCGCGAGCACCTGCGTCTCCCACTGCCCGTTGGTCATCGCGAACACGATGTCGAACACCTTCAGCACCACGATGGTGATGGTGGTCCACACCACCACGATGGTGGGCATGATCTGCGGCACCTTGATCTTGAAGAACACCTGCAGGGGCGTGGCACCGTCCACGATCGCCGCCTCCACCGTCTCCTCGGGGATGCCGCGCAGGGCGGCGGACAGGATCACCATGGCGAAGCCGGTCTGGATCCACACCAGCACGATCATCAGGAAGAAGCTGTTCCAGCCGGGCAGGGTGAGCCAGCTGATCGGCTGGTCGCCGCCCAGGGTCAGCCACAACGCGTTGAGCACGCCGATCTGGTCCTGATCGATCGGGCGCACGTCGTACACCAGCTTGAAGATGACCGCGGCGCCGACGAAGGAGATGGCCATCGGCATGAAGATCAGCGACTTGGCCACGTTGCCCCAGCGCACCCGGTCCGACAGCTGGGCCGCCAGCAGGCCGAAGGCGGTCGACAGGGCCGGCACCACCAGCAGCCACAGCAGGTTGTTGGTCAGCGCCTCCCAGAACTTCGCCTCGCCCATCATCTGCTGGTAGTTGGCCAGGCCGACGAACTGCGATTCCCCGCCCGGCAGCCGCTCGGTCAGCGACAGGCGGATGGTCTCGAACACCGGGTAGGCCAGGTACAGCGACAGGGCGGCGAAGGCGGGAAACAGGAACAGCCACGGCCGGACCATGTTGGCGCGGGTGATGTTGCGCGCCGCGTTCGGCCCCTCGCCCTTGAACAGGACCTTGTCCAGGAACTGGTTGGAGAAGTAGAAGTAGCCGACGCAACCGCCGACCCCCACCACGATCGTGAGCAGTCCCTGGAGCGCTGGGTGCATGAAGCGGATGTCTCTTTGCGGGGAGGTCGCGAACCGGTATCCGGGCATTCGCGACGAAATGGACACAGATAGTGTCCTCGCTTGCATCGAGAAGTGTCAACCACCGTTCATCGAAAGCCGATCGGCGTGTCGATTGGTGACACTCGGTGGCACGAATGGACGATTCGTGAGCCGTGTGCCGAGTCGGCACGAGTCAATTGACAGCCGCGCGATGGCGACGATAGTCTGGGCGGGTTGCGCGTCGACGAACCGTCACGGACCTGGACGACCGGCCCTGCCGGTTCGCGTCACGCGTCTCATCCGAACACCATCCATCGAGGAAATTCATCGAATGACATCCAAGCGCACGCGCTTCGCCCTGCGACCGACGGCACTCGCCGCGGCCGTCACCCTGGCCGTCGGCGCGGCCCCCGCCCTGGCGCTCGAGTTCCCGATCGGCGAAGGCGACTTCAACTGGGACAGCTACCAGAGCTTCGCCGACGAGCACGACCTGAGCGGCCAGTCGATCACCGTGTTCGGTCCCTGGCTCGGCCCCGACCAGGTGCTGGCCGAGAACATGATCGCCTACTTCGAGGAGGCCACCGGCGCGAACGTGAGCTACGTCGGATCGGACAGCTTCGAGGCCCAGATCCGCATCGATGCCGAGGCGGGTTCCGCGCCGAACATCGCGGTGTTCCCGCAACCGGGCCTGGCCGCGGACATGGCCTCGCAGGGCTTCCTGTCGCCGCTGCCCGAGGGCTCGGACACCTTCCTGCAGGAGAACTACGCCGCCGGTCAGTCGTGGGTCGACCTGGGCAGCTTCGCGGGCGCCGACGGCGAGGAGCAGATGTACGGGTTCTTCTACAAGGTCGACGTGAAGTCGCTGGTCTGGTACTCGCCGGAGAACTTCGAGGACGCCGGCTACGAGGTGCCCGAGACGATGGAGGATCTCAAGGCGCTGACCGAGCAGATGGTCGAGGACGGCGAGACCCCCTGGTGCATCGGGCTCGGTTCGGGCGGTGCGACCGGCTGGCCGGCCACCGACTGGGTCGAGGACATGATGCTGCGCACGCAGGCGCCCGAGGTGTACGACCAGTGGGTCAGCAACGAGATCCCGTTCGACGACCCGGCGGTGATCAACGCCATCGAGGAGTTCGGCTACTTCGCCAAGAACGACGACTTCGTCGCCGGCGGTTCGGGCGCGGTCGCCACCACCGACTTCCGCGACAGCCCGAAGGGTCTGTTCGCCTCGCCGCCGCAGTGCTACCTGCACCATCAGGCGTCGTTCATCCCGAGCTTCTTCCCCGACGGCACCCTGGTGGGCGCCGATGCCGACTTCTTCTACATGCCGGCCTACGAGAGCGAGGACCTGGGGCGACCGGTACTCGGTGCCGGCACCATGTGGGCCATCACCCGTGACAGCGAGGCCACCCAGGTGTTCATGCAGTGGCTGCAGGAGCCGATCGCGCACGAGGTGTGGATGGCGCAGAGCGGTTTCCTGACACCGCACACCGGCGTCAACACCGAGCTGTTCGGCGACCCGACGCTGGGTGCCATGAACGACATCCTGCTGCAGGCGACCACGTTCCGCTTCGACGCCTCCGACCTCATGCCCGGCGGTGTCGGTGCGGGCGCGTTCTGGACCGGCATGGTCGACTATGTCGGCGGTCAGTCGGCGGAGGATACCGGCAAGCAGATCCAGAGCGCCTGGGACAACCTGAAGTAGGGCAGCCGGCCGGACGCCGATCCCGCGCACCGCGGGGACGGCGTCGGGTGCAGGTCCACGGGGCGGGTCGACAGTCGTCGGTCCGCCCTTTTTCGTGCCCGTTCGGGAACGGTCCGGAGGGACGGGTCGTGCCGTCGCCGGGCGCGATGTCGATGCCCTTGATGCCCTTGATGTACTGGGGGGACAGGGGGCACTGGACGTCGTAGACATCGCTGTTCCACGTCGACACCCGTGCCTGGTCGCCCAGCTCGATCAGCGCCAGGTGCGGGCGGCTGGCGCCGTCGATGCTCGGGAGGTTGCCGATCCCGCCGGATGGCAGGGCTGCCGTGCCGGCAATCTACACGCCCGCTCACCGGCGCTCGTGGTGCGCAATGCCGGACCGGTGCAACCCTGCCGATCCGGACCACGCGGGCCCGGCCGGACTAGCGCGGTGTCATGCCACCGGGCACGACCCCGTCGGGATTGGCCTCGGCCGCACCGCAACCGCAACCCGGGCAGGTGCAGCCCTTGCCCTTGACGCAGCCTGCCGAACAGTAGCTCCGGCCCGCATCGTCCTGCAGTCCGTCCTCGCCCGCGGTGCAGGTGCAGGTCTCGCGGGCGCACTTGTTCTCGTCGTTCATGCCGATCACCATCGTTGCGGGGGGCGATGCAGCGTAGCAGCGCACTCGCCGGGACAGGCGACCGGGGCGGGCGCCTGTCGTTTCTCGCACACCCGATCCGCCGGTCCGGCCTCGTCCCCCCCGGTGGTGCGCCCGGCCGCTCAGCCGTTCTGGCAGAACGCGATCCGCTCCCGGGGAATGGTCACCGCGGTCAGGGTGGCGCGATCGAGCGGTGCGTCGCCGTGCACGTAGGCGTTGAGCGCGTCGGCGTTCAGGTCGGCATCCTTGTGCGCGAGCATGGTGCGTTCGTGCTCGTGGCCGACCCAGACCGGCAGCAGGGTGATATAGGAGCTCTCCTCGGAGGGTTCGAAGGTGTCCAGCACGAACCCCGCGAACACCTTGCCGGTGTCCAGGTGCACCGTGACCATCGCGTCGCGCTCGATGGCCTCGTAGAGCATCTGGTTCAGGTCGTCCTTCCAGGCCCGGTCGAGCGCGGCCGAGCGGTCGATGCGCGCGTTGGTGGCCAGGCAGGCCAGGGTGGCGAGCAGCGCGCTGGTGACGGCATCGCGTATGAACATCAGCGTCGGTGCGTCGACCCGCGCGACGGCGACCGGATCGAGGTGATCGATCAGCGCGAGCGCGCCGCGCTGGAGCAGGGCGCCGCACAGCAGGACCAGCCCGCCGAACGAGGTGACGTGCAGGTAGGCGTACCAGCCGGACTTGCGCGCGATCGCGTAGCGCAGGACGTGGCAGCGCTGGCAGAAGGCGTAGCCCAGGCAGGCGGCGACGACGATGTAGAGCGGCCCCGAGGACACCGGCTCACGTGCCGCGGGGCTGCGCGGGCACGGGTGCGCAGCGGCGAGCGGGTCTCAGCCGTTGGCCCGCAGGTCGGCCGGATCGCGCAGGGCGCCGTTCTTCTCGAGTGCGGCGCGCACCGAGCGCTTGAACTGCTTGCGGTTGGACAGCCGCGCCAGGTCGGCCCGGGCGACCCCGTCGCCGCTGATGTCGTAGCCCTCGCGAAGCGCGCTGCCACGTTCGGTCCCGGGCGTCCCGGTCCGCCGTTCGCCGGACGGGTGCCGCGCGGTGGGCGCACGCCCGGCCCTGCGGTCCGATTCCGGCCTTTCGTGATTCGTATCACCCATTGATGGCGTCCTCGATGATGGCGAATGCCGCGCGTTCGATGACGAGTGTACCCCCTCGATGACGCTCGACCGGGTGATCGGCCGCGCGGACGCGCGGGTTTAGCCCCTTCGTCGGCCCGGTTCGGCGCGATTCCCCACGGTCCTGCTGATTTTAACGTTCCGGCCGATAGCGATGGTTCCGCAGATCCTTTCCGGGGATCCCTCCGTGCGACTGCAGAGCAAGTTCCTGTCCGTCATCGTCCCCGTCGTGGCGCTCGCGTTGCTGATGCTGGGCACGCTCGCCTACCTGCAACTGCGTCAGGGAGCCACGGACGATTCGGCGCGGGCAGCACGTGTGGCGCTCGAGCGCATCGCCCGGGAGGCGCTCGCCTACGTCGAGGTGACCCAGAGCAATGTCGACCTGTTCGCACGCTCCGCGCTCATCACGGACTGGGTCGCCGAGGGCGAGGCGGGCTGGCGGACCAGCGCGACCCGCCCCGCGGTGGAGAAGCTGTTCGCGAGGTTGCGCGGCGTCCTGCCCGACTACCGCGAGATCCGCTTTCTGGATCGGGGGGGGGCACGAGCAGCTGCGCGTCGCCGAGCCCGGGCTCGACAACCGCTCGGACGAGGAGCGCGGAACGCCCTGGTTCGACGCGGTGAGCCTGAACTGGGGCCTGGCCCTGCACACCGACGTGATGCCGCACCCCGACGATGGTGCGCTGTCGCTGGTCGTCGCCAAGCCGTTGCGCGTGGTGACGCGAGATGCGGTGCACGCCTCGGCGAGCCCGGTCCTGCAGGGCTATCTCGTCGTCAGTGCAAGCCTGGACTTCCTGCACCGGGAAATCCGCCGATCGAGCGAAGGGCACGGTGTGCAGCTGGTACTGCTCGATGCGCAGGGCGAGGTGCTGATCGGGCCCGGGGGCGCGGACCGGGATGCCATCGCGGGCATGGCCCGACGCGCCGCCGAGCGCTTCGCCTCGGGCGCGCAGGACGGTGTCACCGTCGAGTTCGACGGTCGCCGCAGCCTGGCGAGGCAGGCGCCGCTGTTCGAGGACATGCGATTGATGGCGCTGGTGCCCGAGGACGCGCACGATGCGAGTGCCGCGCTGCTCGCCAGGAACGTGGCGGTGGTCACGCTCGTGGCGATCGTGTTCACCAGCCTGTCGTTCCTGGCGCTGTTCCGCTCGGTGGTGCTCGTACCGCTCAAGCGCCTGCGGCAGGGCGCGATCGCGATCGGCGAGGGGCGTCTGGACACGCCGATCGATGTCCGTTGCGACGACGAGATCGGCGAGCTCGCTCACGCCTTCCGCGGCATGAGCAAGCGGCTCGCGGGCTCGATGCAGGAGATCGAGCGTCTCGCCTATCGGGACAGCCTGACCGGGTTGCTCAACCGGCGCTCGTTCCTGGAACGGCTCGAACGGGCGGTCGAGGGCTGCGACCCGTCGCGTTCCCGCATCGCGGTGGTGTTCCTGGACCTGGACGATTTCAAGCGGCTGAACGACAGCGAGGGCCACGCGACCGGTGACCGGCTGTTGCGCGAGGTGGCCGATCGCCTGCGTCGCTGCATCGCGCAGCGCGAACCGGCCGGGCGCGATCGGGACGGCACGGTACCCGACTGCGCCGCGCGGTTCGGTGGTGACGAGTTCGTCGTGCTCCTCTCGGCAGCCGATACCGGCGGTGCGCAGGCGATGGCGAGCGCCATCATCGACGCGCTGGCGGAACCGCTGCCGCTCCAAGCGCGCGAGTACGCGGTCGGAGGCAGTATCGGCATCGCGTTCTACCCGCAGGATGCCGCGGACGCCGTCGGGCTCATCGCCTGCGCCGACATGGCCATGTACGTCTCGAAGCAGGACACCTGCCGCGCCCCCTCGTTCTACGATCGATCCATGCGCGAGGCCATCGATTCGCGGCTCGCGCTCGAGAACGACCTTCGCGAGGCGATCGCGCGCGGGCAGCTCAGGCTGCAGTACCAGCCGCAGTACCGCGCCTCGCTACGCTCCCTGGCAGGTGTCGAGGCACTGCTGAGGTGGGAGCACCCGGAGCGGGGGCTGGTCCCGCCGGACGACTTCATCCCCGTCGCCGAGGAAACCGGACTCATCGGCCCGATCGGTGAATGGGTGATGGAGGAAAGCTGTCGGCAGTGGCGCGCGTGGAGCGATCTCGGCATCGCCCCGGAACGGGTGGCGGTCAACGTGTCGAGAAGGGAGTTCGCCCTGGGCGATGTCGAGGCCCGCGTGGTGTCGGCCCTGCAGCGGTTCGGGATGCCGGCCACCTCGCTGGAGATCGAAGTCACGGAAAGCTGCATGATGGAGGGCGCGGCAGCGGTCATCGACACGCTTGCACGTACGCGCGCCATCGGGGTGCACGTCGCCATGGACGACTTCGGTACCGGGTATTCCTCGCTCGGCGCGCTCGCCACGCTGCCCATCGACACGCTCAAGATCGATCGCTGCTTCGTCTCGGGCGTGCAGGCGGGCTCCGCCGGGGACAAGATCGTGAGTGCCATGCTCGGACTGGGCGCAAGCCTCGGTCTCACGGTGGTGGCCGAGGGCGTCGAGACGGAGACCGAACTCGACCATCTGGAGCACCTGGGCTGCGCGCTCGTGCAGGGCTATCACGTCGGTCGGCCGATGTGGCCGCAGGACATGACGGCCCTGCTGCTGGCGCAGGACGGGATCGAGCTGAAGCGGGCGAGCTAGCCCGTCGCCGCCAGCAACGAGGCGTTGCCGCCGGCCGCCGTCGTGTCCTCGCACACGTGCCGCTCCAGCACGTAGCGCGACACGTCGTCGGGCAGGTTGACCAGCGGCACGATCGCACCGTCGCGCGCCGCCAGTGCCCGGCGCGCACCGAGCACGACCAGCGGATCGGCATCGGCGATCGCCACCACGGCCAGGTCCGACAGTCCGGTCAGGGTCTCGCTCTCCAGCCGGCCGGCCAGCGTGACCACGCGCGGATCCCCCTCCCATTCCTCGTCGATGCGCGTGCGCAGCGCCGCCTCCGGGCACACCACCAGGACCGCACAGCCCGCGGCCCGTGCATCGCGCACGTGCCGCAGCGCCACGGACGCCCGGTTGGCCAGCACCAGCACGTTGCCGCGTGGGTACACGCTGGTGCGATTGGTCTCGCCGGTGGGCCCCGGCAGGCTGCGCCCGCCGGCCGCCAGGCCGTGACCGCGTTCGACCGTGCCGGGCAGCGGCAGGGCGCCCAGGGCCTTCTGCACCGTGGCGGTGTCCAGCACGGTGCCCGTGCCGGTCGCTGGCGCACCGGCACCCGGTGCCCCGCTCGCCGTCTCGGCATCGGTGCGCAGGCGCATGAACCGCTGCACGTACAGCGCGCCGCCCGCCTTGGGGCCGGTGCCGGACAGGCCTTCGCCGCCGAACGGCTGGGAGGCCACCACCGCGCCGATCTGGTTGCGGTTCACGTAGGTGTTGCCGGCGTGGATCTTCTGCACCACGCGCTTGACGCGCTCGTCGATGCGGGTGTGCAGCCCGAAGGTCAGGCCGTAGCCGCGGGCGTTGATGTCCTGCACCACCTTGTCCAGGTCCTTGCCCGCGTAGCTGGCCACGTGCAGCACCGGTCCGAACACCTCGCGCTCCAGATCCTCGATGCCGGACACGCGCACGATCACCGGGGCCACGAAGTGCCCGTCCGCGGGCGCGCGGCCTTCGTGCACGATGCGTCCGGCGGCGCGCTGCTGCTCGACCCACTCGACGATGCCGGCCTTCGCCTGGGCATCGATCACCGGACCCGCATCGCAGGACAGCTGCCACGGGTCCCCCACCACCAGCGCATCCATCGCGCCGCACAGCATCGCAAGCGTGCGCGCCTCGGCCTCCTCCTGGATGTAGAGCATGCGCAGCGCCGAGCAGCGCTGCCCGGCGCTCTGGAAGGAGGACATCACCACGTCGCGCACCACCTGCTCGGTGAGGGCGGTGGAGTCCACGATCATCGCGTTCAGCCCGCCGGTCTCGGCGATCAGCAACGGGTTGGCGACCGCACCGTCGCGCACCGACTGCTCGCTGCGCGCCGCCATGCCACGCTCGATCAGCCGCGCGGTGCCGGTGGAGCCGGTGAAGCAGATGCCGTCGATGCGCGGATCGCCGCCGAGCAGCGCGCCGACATCGCCATCGCCGGGCAGCAGCTGCAGCGCGGCGGGGGGCACGCCGGCGGCGTGCAGCAGCTCGGTGCCGCGCGCCGCGATCAGCGGCGTCTGTCCGGCGGGCTTGGCCAGCACCCGGTTGCCGGCGGCCAGGGCACCGGCGATCTGGCCGGTGAAGATCGCCAGCGGGAAGTTCCACGGGCTGATGCAGGCGATCACGCCGCGCGCCACCAGCGGTTCGTCGCTGGCGGCCAGCCGCTCGGCCTCGCAGGCGTAGTAGCGCAGGAAGTCGACCGCCTCGCGCACCTCGGAGATGCCGTCGCCGAGCGTCTTGCCGGCCTCGCGCGCATCCAGCGCGATCAGCTCGGCGGCGTTGTCCTCGTACAGGTCGGCGGCGCGCCTGAGCACCGCGGCACGCGCGGCGGCCGGCAGCGATGACCAGCTGCCCTCGTGCACCGCCGGGTCGCAGGCGGCATCGATGGCGGCGCGCACGTCCGCCTCGCTGGCAGGCGTCACCCGGCCGACCACGTCGGAGGCGTCCTGCGGCGCGGTACGGGTCTCGGCCGGGCCGCCCTCCACGGTACCGACGATCATCGGTACCGCCGTCCAGGTGGTATCCACGAACGCCTCGCGCGCGGCGAGCAGCGGGTCGATCGAGGCCGGATCGTTGAGCCGGAACCCGCGCGAGTTGCCGCGCAGCGGTGCGAACACGTCGCGCGGGTGGCGGATGGCCGGATGGATCGCGTCCGGATCGGCCTCGACCACCGTGATCGGGTCGGCGGCGACCTGCTCGGCCGGCACGTCGGTGTCGACGATCTGGTTGACGAACGAGCTGTTCGCACCGTTCTCCAGCAACCGGCGCACGAGATAGGCGAGCAGGTCGCGGTGGGCACCGACCGGTGCGTAGATGCGGCAGCGCGTCTCGTGCTGGCGGCGCAGGTTGCCGTGCAGGGACTCGCCCATGCCGTGCAGGCGCTGGAACTCGTAGCCGCGGGTGTCATCGCCCGCCATGTGGTGGATCGCCACGACGGTGTGCGCGTTGTGGGTGGCGAACTGCGGGTAGAGCACGTCGCGGTTGGCGAGCAACCGGTGCGCGCAGGCCAGGTAGGACAGGTCGGTGCTGGCCTTTCGGGTGAACACCGGGAACGAGGCCACGCCCAGGCTCTGCGCCTCCTTGATCTCGGTGTCCCAGTAGGCGCCCTTGACCAGGCGCACCATCAGGCGGCGCCCGGTACGGTGCGCCAGTGCCACCAGCCAGTCGATCACCGGCAGGGCACGCCGGCTGTAGGCCTGCACCACCACGCCGAACCCGTCCCAGCCCTCGAGCTCCGGGGTCTCCAGCAGTGCCTGGATCACATCCAGCGACAGCTCCAGCCGGTCGGCCTCCTCGGCGTCGACGTTGAAGCCGATGTTGGCGCGCGCCGCACTGATCGCCAGCTCCCGGGCGCGCGGCAGCAGCTCGGCCATCACCTGCGCGCGGTGGGTGTTCTCGTAGCGCGGGTGCAGCGCCGACAGCTTGACCGAGATGCCCGGGCTCTCGGCCACCGAGGCGCCACCGACCTTGGCCAGCCGGGCGATGGCATCGGCGTAGGCCTTCTGGTAGCGACGGGCATCCGCGTCGGTGCGCGCCGCCTCGCCGAGCATGTCGTAGGAGTAGGTGTAGCCGCGCTTCTCCAGGCTGCGCGCCTGCCTGACCGCCTCGTCGATGTCGCGCCCGAGCACGAACTGGGTGCCCAGCAAGCGCATCGCCTGCGCCACCGCGCGGCGCACCACCGGCTCGCCGACGCGGCGCAGCAGCGGGCGCACCGTGCTGATCGGATTGTCGCCATCGTCGAGCAGGCGCCCGGTCAGCATCAGCGCCCAGGTGGAGGCGTTGACCAGCGGCGAGCGCGAGTGGCCGATGTGGCCGGCCCAGTCGGCATCCTCCAGCTTGTCGGCGATCAGCTCGTCGATGGTGTCCGCGTCCGGCACGCGCAGCAGCGCCTCGGCCAGGCACAT
>Ga0209831_1000697_pt1 | contig 32292 bp, 7 predicted proteins | sample Maine_Asex4_meta_FD_187451 | JGI IMG/M metagenome (GOLD analysis project Ga0209831, IMG submission 187451) | Marine algal microbial communities from Maine, USA - Maine_Asex4_metaG (SPAdes) (version 2) | ecosystem: Host-associated > Algae > Red algae > Unclassified | place: Maine, USA | collected... | reverse complement strand
AAAATTGTCTTACCCTTGATTTTCTTGATTGGAGGATTACTTGATTTTATTACCTAGATGTAAAAGCCTCCCTTGAGGGAGGTTTGGTGGGTGATCTTTTCCACATCAATTGTCTTGACCTTGATTTTCTTGATTGAAGGAGTACTTAATTTTAATGCCAATGAATAAAAGCCTCCCTTGAGGGAGGTGTGGTGGGTGATTTTGTCCACGTCAATTGTCTTACCCTTAAGTTCTTGATTGAAGGATTACTTGATTTTATTACCTAGATGTAAAAGCCTCCCTTGAGGGAGGTTTGGTGGGTAATCTTTTTCACATCAATTGTCTTACCCTTGATTTCTAGATTCGAGAATTTATTGATTTTATAAAATAAAAAGGAGCTAACCATCCACAAGGGGTGATTAGCTCCAAACTACTATCGAATGAATCGGATTCGGAAGAATCCACATTCCCATTCGAGTTATCACAGTGTTTAAGGGTGCTGTGAAGGTCTTTAGCTACTCATTGTCATTTATATGGAGTAGCTCTCTGTCTAATTTGATTCCGTCTTTCTCTAATGCGTCGATCAGTACGTCTTTAAAAGCTTATTAATACACAAAGCTGCTAATACGAACCTTTTAAAACTATAAAATCTCGATACAATAACCAATTTTAAATTAGACCAATGTCCCAGATTGATCATAAATTAAGAAGCTTACCGACAGGATTCCAGTATAAGTTCTTATTCAGTACTAAGATTAAAAATTGTATACAACTATACCATCCCTGAATTTATCCATATTACTCTGTGAAATGTTAAAAAAACGGTATATCTCTATAAATAAAAGTTCAATACTATGTCGTTTCAATTGTATAATGAATTATGAGGTCTGGTTTAAGCTCTATTCTAATAGGTCGCTGACAATACTCTTAGTTTCATTACAAGTGATCTTGGTGTGATGACGTGTATATCATATAAAAGCGGAATGATATATTTTAATTCTATAAGATGTATACATTTAAACGAGTGTACATAAAGATACCTAAGGGCAAGTAGTTTGCAGTGTAGCTCCTACGTTTTTATCAAAATAATTGATATCCATAAACTTAGATTTTTAAAGAACTTCTTGATGCACAAACTGTAGGTCACATCTTATAAATCAGCAGAAAAAATAAAACGTGATATGTAAAAAAACATAGCCATGATAAACACTGTTGGCTAAAAGGTAAGGAGCAATGGCAATGTAAAAAATGTATTTTTCATACGACTTTAGGTAGCGGGACAGTCATGGAAAGTAGTAATACTCCTTTCCTAATGTGGTATTTAACACTGGCCTTGATGACGATGTCAAAAAAGGCATGTAAACCTTAGAAATGAAACGTCAATTAAGCCATATATGTTACGAGCCCATGTGGTATATGATGCAGGAAATTCGTAAAGTGAGATCATAAAGCCAATTTCATCTTGGAAGTTCTACGAACAAATATAACCGAAAGTAGCATTGTGTTTAGTGATAAAAACGTAAGCTAGGTGGACATAGGTGACTATGAGGAAAATCATATCCAAGAAGAATCATCTGAAGATACATCTAAAACCACATTGCAATAGGAACGCATAACCAAGAGATGGCTAATTAGGAATAAACCATACGATTAAGGGTAAATATTTACAATCATAACACAATGAATTCCGCTTTAAACTCAACAGAAAGTACTTTGAGCCTGCATTATTTAATAGGGCGGTATTTGCGCCCGCTTAAACTTACAGGTAAGTTTGCGGATAGTCATATAAATTTATTCCATCTACTACTGCTGCTATAGAACTCGCTGCCTTTATCAATAAAAATCTATCTACTGGATGATACTAATTAAAGTGGCTGATATTAGCCATGCCATTTAAATAAATTATGAGGGATTTCTATAACCATCTATTAAATCAACTTGATATAAGATTTACCGAATTCTATCCGATGGCTATTTAGATAGCAACGGTAAAGCACATATATTGTATACAAAGTCAAATATTTAACATATTCTGACGCTAAACCCCTGAATTCAGGGATGCCTTTAAATATATTTTCTATTTATAATTGTGCTAAGCTTTTTTTATCTGAAGAAGTTTAGTGTCGGATAAGAACTGCTGTAATTTTTTAAAGACTGTTGTGATAATGATATGATCAAAAATCTGATTGTAGCATTTAGAGTGAATTAAACAACTATGGTTCCCGTCGCCATTTATACTTAATTAATTAAAATATTAATCGATTTTCCAAAACCGATTTAAGTAATAAATCTCTGTGTTTAATTATTAATTAACTGCTGAATACTATTCCTATGATTCAAACTGCGCAAGCTTGCCTAAGAGCAACGAACTCGACTATAGGTCGAATTATACTTTACAAACAACTACACTACACACGTGTGACAGCCTTAATCACTTTCATTTTGGGTGCCGTTTATATTAATGCTCAAGATAATATACTATGTCCTATTCCAGTAAATATCTGTGACATGGCAAGTATAACAGAAGTTGATCTAAGCATGGTTACTAAGGATAGCAATTTAAGTGGAGATATCCTAGCAATCAATAATAATACTTCTGCTGCACAGCCTACAGCAGAATGCCATCATACTGATAGTGGTATTGATTGTCATCAGTTTATTATCACAAGACCAAATGAATCTATATCTGGCTTTAGTACTCTGCTACAATATGGTAACCCTTGCGGTGGTCAGTTCAATGTGGATAGTGTTTATATAGAAATGGGTAAAACATGTTCTAAATTAATTGACCCAGATAAAAACACGCCTGTCTTCTTTGAATTTTCTGATTGCATTAATGAAATGACAGTCACGATGTGCTCTAATAGAGGGGAAACGGTATCATTTTGTGGTATTCAGGTCTCAACTTTCGAAGTCGTAGCATCTTATCAAAATGGATCTGATTGTGATGATGGAAATGTAATCGTAGTAGTATCAAATTCAGGTCCAAGTGGTCCTTATTTGTATTCATGGTTAAATGAGGACGGAGTAGAAGTCAGCACCGATGCTTCTCCTTCACCTCCACTTGCCTCTGGGGACTATACCATTATTGTAACTGATGGGCCTTCCGAAGTAACAGCCATAGATCAAATCACTGTAGAAGCTTCAGGTTCGAATTGCTGCGAACTAACGATAAATGGAACAGGAAGTCCAGTCGATATTAAATATTGTGACCTACCATCTATAGATCCTAATGATCTATTCACTAACATGGGTTACGCAACATCTGGTGCATGTGGTGATGTCTTAATACAGATTTGCCCAATAAATTTTGTAGAATGTACTGCTGGAACCTATGATATAGATTTCTTACTGACTGATGATATGGGAACCGTGGAGATCGCAGATGATACACATCTAACTATATGTTCTTCAATCAATATTACGGTGACTCAGCCCACCATTACCTCTAATCCTTCGACTAATCAAGACTTAAATTGTAATCCATCAGAAATAGTTGCACCTGTATTCACCGTAACTGATCCATGTGATACATCCGATCCATCGGATCCATCGGATCCATCGGCGACTATCGAAGAAGGCGATGTGATTATAGATGGATGCATGAGAACCCAGACTTGGACTGCGACCTATGAAGGCGCTTGCCAAAACGCTGAACCTGTGGAAATAATGTACACGTGGACCGAAGATGACGAAGCTCCTCAGCTAACCGTACCTGACGACGAATTCCTTGGTTGCGATCCAGTAAAGCCTACAATGCAGTCTGTCATGGCCGCTTCATCTGTTATTGATAATTGTGGAGCTACCATTTCTGTCATCCCTGGTCAGATAACTGGTGACTGTACGAAAACTCAAATTTTCACCGTCACTGCCAATGATGATTGTGGTGACCTGTCTGATACTAAATCAGTTACTTACACTTGGACCGAAGATGACGAAGCTCCTCAGCTAACTGTACCTGACGACGAATTCCTCGGTTGCGATCCACTAAAACCTACAATGCAGTCTGTCATGGCCGCTTCATCTGTTACTGATAATTGTGGAGCTACCATTTCTGTCACCCCTGGTCAAATAACTGGTGACTGTACGAAAACTCAAATTTTCACCGTCACCGCCAATGATGATTGTGGTGACCTGTCTGATACTAAATTAGTGACTTACACTTGGACCGAAGATGACGAAGCTCCTCAGCTAACTGTACCTGACGACGAATTTCTTGGTTGCGATCCTGTAAAGCCTACAATGCAGTCTGTCATGGCCGCTTCATCTGTTATTGATAATTGTGGAGCTACCATTTCTGTCACCCCTGGTCAGATAACTGGTGACTGCACGAAAACTCAAATTTTCACCGTCACTGCCAATGATGATTGTGGTGACCTGTCTGAATCTAAATCAGTGACTTACACTTGGACCGAAGATGACCAAGCTCCTCAACTGACTGTACCTGACGACGAATTCCTCGGTTGCGATCCAGTAAAGCCTACAATGCAGTCTGTCATGTCCGCTTCATCTGTTACTGATAATTGTGGAGCTACCATTTCTGTCAGCGTGGGTCCAATAACTGGTGACTGTACGAAAACTCAAATTTTCACTGTCACTGCCAATGATGATTGTGGTGACCTGTCTGATACTGAAATAGTTACTTATACTTGGACCGATGATGACGAAGCTCCTCAGCTAACTGTACCTGACGACGAATTTCTCGGTTGCAATCCAGTAAAACCTACAATGCAGTCTGTCATGGCCGCTTCATCTGTTACTGATAATTGTGAAGCTACTATTTCTGTCAGCGCGGGTCCAATAACTGGTGACTGTACAAAGTCGCAAACTTTTACTGTCATCGCCACTGATGATTGTGGTGACCGGTCTGATACTGAAACAGTGACTTTTACTTGGACCGAAGATAATCAAGCCCCTATGCTAACTGTTCCTGCTGGCGGAGATCTCGATTGTAATCCAGATGCACTGCCTTCTATGCAGTCTGTACTCGACCAGTCTTCTGTTATCGATAATTGTGGTGCCACTATTTCAGTCAGCCCTGGTCAGATAACTGGTGACTGTACGAAAACTCAAATTTTCACCGTCACCGCCACTGATAATTGTGGTGACCTGTCTGATACTAAAACAGTGACTTATACTTGGACCGAAGATAATCAAGCTCCTGTGCTAACTGTTCCTGCTGGCGGAGATCTCGATTGTAATCCAGATGCACTGCCTTCTATGCAGTCTGTACTCGACCAGTCTTCAGTAACCGATAATTGTGGAGCTACCATTTCTGTCAGCGCTGGTCAGATAACTGGTGACTGTACGAAAACTCAAATTTTCACCGTCACCGCCACTGATGATTGTGGTGACCTGTCTGATACTGAAACAGTGACTTACACTTGGTCCGAAGGACAATCTGTCACATTAACAGTACCCGAAGATCAAACTGAAGATTCATGTCAAGATCAAGAAGCCATCAATGAAGCCTTTCAAGATTGGCTGGATCAAGTTATATTCTCAGGTGGATGTAATGCGGAGATTATGGATGGAGACCCAGAACCTCCTCACTATTGCGGAGGAGAAGTCAAAGTTATGTGGACTGTAACGTCAGATTGTGGAGAGGAAGTTAGTGATATGGCGTTATTCACCGTAGAAGATTCACCACCTATTGTCGGACTTCCCGTGGCTGATATGACACCAACGGAATGTCTTGATTCTGATGTCGTAGAAAATGAGTTCCAAGAATGGTTAGTAGATTTCTCCAATGTTTCAGGTGGGTGCGATCTATCTGTTAGTTATAATATTACAGAAACAATTGACAATCTAGATGGCACCATCACGATTAATACCTATACGGTAAGCTCTCTAAGTGAAATCAATGGACCGACTGCATGTGATATGTCTATTGAAATTGAAATGGTCATTTCGGATGATTGTCATGAAGACGTTATAATAGCAGCGACGTTCATCGTTCCTCAGGGAATTAGAGGTATAGAAATGGAAGGAGAAGGAGAAGTCTGCGCTGGTTTTGATGGATATATATTTAGAGCTACGACCATGTTTGGTGGTGACTTATCATCTTATGATATTACTTGGAAATATATTGATGAAAATGGAGTCACAAATCCGGCTGAATTTATAATTACTTCTGGACAAGGTACACCAACAGTTGAGATCGGCATGTATTTAAATGCATCACCTGGCACACTTCAAGTTTGTGTTTCTGACGCATTTAATACGGTTACATCTTCTATCCCTATTACTTTTAAACCTCATAGGGCTTGTAATATTAGGTGCGAAAATTACCTATATGTTTCTCAGCATATGGCAAATGATCCTGCTCAGCTTGACTTCCATGCTGCAGGGGTTGTAGAGTCAGATAATTCGATTCCAGCGATACCCGGAAATACAACAGAATTCACTGCAAAGTTTTCCGTAAATCTACTTCCAGGATTTTGTGTAGAACCAGGGGCTCAATTTGAAGCTCAGATTGCTAATCGATGTGATGAAGATGGGTTTCAAGAAGAAAACACAAATTTCGAATCTAAATCAAAACATTAAAATACATATTATATTAATGTATAATATATATCAGAGCCAATAAATTACACTTATTGGCTCTTTTTTATTATTTTGTATTATATAAGATTTGCAAAATTTATAACCATTGAATAATTTTTATCTTTTTAGTTACTAAACTGAATAGGATTTAATAAACAACTAATAATTTTTAAAAATGTATAATAATATCAACATTCGATTACAAAAGATATTTCTGATTTTAGGACTATTAATTTGCTATTCATTATCTAATGCACAAGTTCCTGCAGTATGTTTTGGGCCAGATCCATCAGCTAATCCTACCCTTTATTATGCTGATCCGGCTTGTCCAGAATTTAATGCGGATTTTTCCTCTTCACTGGTAGGACTGACTAATTACTTACCAATTAATGAAGGCTTTGCAGGAAATTGGACAATTGATGCAGGAACCACAGCAACAGCCTCTTTTGCTACTGACCCAAATAATCCTGGTAATTTATTAGATAATGGATCTACAGCATCTATAGATGTTAGCAGCGCTGGTACTTTAGTCATAACTAATAATGTCCAAGATCTTACAATGCCTGGGGCTCCTATTATTGGTACTTGCACACAGTCATACACTGTGAGTTGTTATACAGCTGACATTGGGGACAACCCAGATTTCGCTGCGCCATGCCCGACTGAAGTTTTACTCATCATAGATGAATCAGGCTCGATTAATGAATTGGGAGTTACAACGACAGTTGAAAATGCCGTCGCCACATTAACCTCTAATTTAAACTCGCCTGATGTCCAAATGGCACTGATAGAATTTGAATCTACAGCAAGGCCTGTCCCTGTCAATGGTTCTGCTGCCTTTCAGGTAGTTGATGCTACTTATATTGCTGGTATTAATAACTATCTCACAGGAAATGTAAATCCATTACCAACCTTAGGTACTGGTACAGATGACCCAAGAGATAATAATAGTTATACACCTGGAGCCGATGTAGATGGTTTTATTGGAGGCACTAACTGGGAAGATGCACTGACAAAAGCTATTCCTTATAATGCGGATATTATTATATTTATTACTGATGGTAATCCTACATTCTATAATGATCCAGCAAGTATCGTCTCAGGAGAAGGTGACGTCTTAGATATGACAGCATTAACTAAAGCAAGGGATGTCGCTAATTTAATTAAAGCTTCTGGGTCGCATTTACTTTTTCTCGGTGCAGGAGGTTCAATATTAACACAACCTATTATTGAGACAACAGGTCCGGACCCATATGCCTTAGGAGATACAGAGCAGCAATTTTGTTCTGGTGATTATGGAATCACGTCTTTTCCAGATCTGACAGACTGCTTAGTGGATATAGCCACACAGATTATGAATAAGCAAGACTGTATTTGTGAAGATTTAGCGGGAGCAGTATTTATAGATGTCAATAATGATGGTTGTCAAGATGGAGCAGCTGAAGGACCTGTACCTGGGGTAACCGTAAACCTCTGGGAATGTAATGCAGCAGGAACACCTGTAACACAAACGACAGCGACGACGACAACAGACACAGATGGTACCTACGCATTTGGACCTACAGAACCAGGAAGTGCAAACTTTTGTCTGGATCCAAATATAACCTATACTATCCAGTTTGTATTACCAGGAGCTTATGAGTCATTCAGTGGAGATGCATCAAGTGCATGTGCAGATCCAGCAGATTCAGATGATGTAGATATGGCTACAGGAATCGCGATGTGTGTAGATCCATCAGGAGATGATGATGATTTGCATATAGATGCAGGAGTCGTGCCTGTTTGTGAAGATTTAGCGGGAGCAGTATTTATAGATGTCAATAATGATGGTTGTCAAGATGGAGCAGCTGAAGGACCTGTACCTGGGGTAACCGTAAACCTCTGGGAATGTAATGCAGCAGGAACACCTGTAACACAAACGACAGCGACGACGACAACAGACACAGATGGTACCTACGCATTTGGACCTACAGAACCAGGAAGTGCAAACTTTTGTCTGGATCCAAATATTACCTATACTATCCAGTTTGTATTACCAGGAGATTATGAGTCATTCAGTGGAGATGCACCAAGTGCATGTGCAGATCCAGCAGATTCAGATGATGTAGATATGACTACAGGAATCGCGATGTGTGTAGATCCATCAGGAGATGATGATGATTTGCATATAGATGCAGGAGTTGTGCCTGTTTGCGAAGATATAGCGGGAGCAGTATTTATAGATGTGAATAACAATGGTTGTCAAGATGGAACAGCTGAAGGACCAGTACCTGGGGTAACCGTAAACCTCTGGGAATGTAATGCAGCAGGAACACCTGTAACACAAACGACAGCGACGACGACGACAGGAACAGATGGTACCTACGCATTTGGACCTACAGAACCAGGAAGTGCAAACTTTTGTCTGGATCCAAATACAACCTATACTATCCAGTTTGTATTACCAGGAGCTTTCGAGTCATTCAGTGGAGATGCACCAAGTGCATGTGCAGATCCAGCAGGTTCAGATGATGTAGATATGACTACAGGAATCGCGATGTGTGTAGATCCATCAGGAGATGATGATGATTTGCATATAGATGCAGGAGTTATACCAATTACTCAGATACCCACTATGGGTGAATGGGGACTTATATGTCTAAGTTTGCTGCTATTAATTTTTGGAATCGTAACAGTACAACAAAAACAAACCGAAATAAGTAGCTTACAGTAAGCTGAAACATAAATAATCCGCAAAAAGTAAATGGCCTTTTATTAACATAAAGGGCCATTTTTTTTTCAATCAATTCTCATTTTTAATAAATTTAATGATCCATTACACTGAGTAGGTTTTACTACAAATTCATATCCATTCGTCGTTTCTAAACCTGGTAATAATTCGATTGCTTGTTGAGCCTGAAGAGAGATATCGCTACGATTTTTTCCTTTTGCTAAAATCAAATTTACATCAGAATACACCATATCTAATGAAGGAAATTCATTAATAGCTAAGGCCTCTTCAGCACACGGATATTCGCATAAATGATCAACATGGATATTGCTTGCTTCATTATAGTTTAAAGCCTCTGGGTTACGACAGCCCACCTTAGGGCTGATCATGTGCAATGAAAAATTATCTAAGGCTATCATGCCTGTCCATTTACCATCCTGTCCATCAGAATAAATGAATCGAAGTTGGAATCGACTGTTCTTGTACTTTGTCACGTCAATGCTTAAAGTGGTAACACAATCATCTTCCCATACATCATTCCATGGACAGTTAGCGGATTCTCCATTATGAATGGTCGTCCATGAATCACCATCCCACGCCTCAATCTTAAACTCACTATTATTACTTCCTTTTGCTAAAAACTGATGAAATAGATAATCGAGACTAAATAAACCACTGATATAATTATCTAAATTGAATACTGGAGAATAAAGGGTAATCATCCCTGTATATGAATCCGTCACAAGTATGTCATCATCCATATACGCCATACAACTGCCATCTATGGTTCTCTCTATTGGCTCAGAAGTTCCATTTCCATAATTATATATATTTCGGTCTCCATCATCAAACTTCCAATTAAATGAATTATGGTAGATTATATTCTCATTACTTGATTCGGTTTTCCATAAAAAGGGTGACTTAGCGTAATCAAAATTTTCCTGATAAAAATGATCACAACCAGACTCAGGCATATCATACTCGATTAATTCTAAACATAATTTATTTTTAGTTTCATAGAGTACTATATCAGCATTTTTTTCACCCCATTGAGTGATATTACGGAACTGAATGCTTGAAGTATTTGGCCCGATTACAAAATCCGCTTTATGATCACTTACTTCTACAGTTACCATTGTCTCTTCCGTCAATTGATGTTCGATCTCTAAATTTAAATCAAATGAATATACAGAACAGTTTACGACTTCCACCTCAATAATTGAAATTCCCTTGCTTGCTCGATTTGAAATCATACTTATATACTTTATATCATAACTCCCATCATGACAATATGCACTTATGATTAACTCATAGTCTCTACAAGCTTTTAAGTTTTCTATCATAATGAAAGTTTCACTTATTTCAATATCAGTATGGACCTCATCAGTCAGACGATCCAATAAAACAACTTGAGTAGGTGACTGCACATTACTTTGCCACTTTATATTTACACTGTTAGCAATGATGTCTGATATCTCAATATCTGTGATTTCATGACAAAGTGGAATCTCACAATCGTTATCGCAAGTATTAGAATTTAAAAAGTGTTTGATGTTAGCTTGAGAATTTACAGACCATTCATTAGAATTATTCAAACTGGATGACATAATATTAGGCACACTATCATCATGACCCGCACCAATCACATGACCTAACTCATGGGATAAAATTACTCTTTGCTCCCACACATGATTCGGTAGATTTTGTACCACCATGCTTGCATCATCTTCACAGAGCGAATTAGAATAAGCGATACCCAAAAATAAATGATCTAATTGGTTACCCGTAAATAAAACATTAGTGGCAGTAGTGTTATCAATAGACTTAATATAATGATCGAAACTAGATAATAAAATAGAAGCGTTTGTGCTATTTATCCATGGCTCACAATCCTTACAAGAAATAAAATTAATTTCTCTGACAAAGAATTCGGTATTATATATAGCGAAGTCCTCTTGCGAAGAATGGAGTACTTGACTTAGTCTCAGTAATGCTTCAGATATCTCACTATCATAGTCATCTAAAAAATTATAGTCAATAAACAGGTTTAAATCTAGACGGGAACAGCTATTTATATTCGACTTCTTATTTTTCTCAGAACTTAGATTGATCGTTTTATCACTACTAATAGGGCACTTATATGATGAAATAGGTCCTAATCTACGTTTAGTCATTTGATATATCTGATATCCTGACTTTTTGACCGGAGTCTCTATGTATGCTATCGAAATTTCCTCATATTCATTCGTAAGTAATAGGCTAAATTTATTATCAATAAAATGTAGTTGTATGCTTGAACTTCCTTCTCGCTTCGAAATGGTCGTATAACTATTTACGTATAAGCCTTTAAGCATAAGTGTTTCTTGATCAGTAATTTTGTTCCTTATTAGCGTCTGATCATTTATGAGATGGCTCTTCAATATATGATGAATTCCCAAATTATTTCCATCGATATCAATACTTAAGTCGATACTTTTTAATTTTTTTCTTTCTAACAGAGAATTAATCTCTTCATCACGAATAGCAAGCAGTCGTACTTCATCATCATTAGAATGACTTTTAGTTCTAGTGATTGTTTGTATCGACTCTGCTTGTAGATAAACTTGTCCTTCTAATGAATTGAAATAAATAAAGAATAAAAGAACTATATACAATGTAATAGATTTCATAATATATCTAATGAAATAAGTGGAAATAACTAAGTGCCTGATTAAGGATGTATCGTGTGCAATTAAAAAAATTTATAATGTCAAAATTATAGGTCTTTCAGTAATAGATACGCTACAGATGCTTGACATTCAGCGATATTATGACCACACAGAAGTCTTTTTCTTTACTAATCTATTACAACTTAATTTATCCAATATTTCATTTTAATAGTTCGATATCTTTGAAGGAGTACCTTTTATACTGTAGACTGTAATAAAAACAAGCCCAATAAAATATAAGTATAGTATCAAAAGAAGCCATTTTTAAATTTGCTTTAAAAAGTGTTAAAATTTAAAATAGGCATCCCTGAATTCAGGGTTTTTGAACCTCAAAAGTGTTACAAATTTGAATACGCACTTATTGTTTTGTAAATTTCATTTAATAAATAAGTGCAGGTTTATTTGCTTTATACTTACCTAAGTGTAGTCAGATTTAAGAGTCAATTTTCGCATACAACCATCTGAGAATCTACTCTTTTGAGCAGTCGTAGATAAGCTTTTAGCCTTCCATATTTTAACTTTTAAACTACTAGCACCATGAACTTGCTCAAGAGCTTACTAGCATTTCTATGCATAGCGATTACTTCCAATGCATACGGACAAACAGTTAATTTCAACCAATCAACATTAGATCTTAATGGTCAGTCAGTTAGTCAAGGCACATCGCTACAGTTTGGCCCAGACGGTAGATTATACGTTTTAGAACTCAAAGGAGATATCAAAGTATTTGATGTTCAAAAAAACGGTACAGATGACTATGATGTCTCAAATGCAGAAACTTTAAGTTTCGTCAAAGATATTCCAAATCATAATGATGATGGCACAGCAGCTGGAAATAATGATCGAGAAGCCACTGGTATTACAGTAGCCGGTACGGCTACTAATCCGATCATTTATGCTACCTCCAGCGACCCAAGAGTAGGAGGACCTGGAGGGGATACTAATCTTGATACTAACTCAGGTGTTATCACTAGAATCACATGGAACGGAAATGCCTGGAAAGCAGTGGATATCGTAAGAGGATTACCAAGGTCAGAGGAAAATCACGCAACTAACGGATTAGAGTATGTTACCATCAATAGCACAAATTACCTTATCATCTCACAAGGTGGCCATACTAATGCCGGAGGCCCTTGCGACAATTTTGCTTGGACCACTGAGTACGCTCTATCAGCAGCAGTACTCTCAGTAAATTTAGATTTGATAGATGCTATGCCCATCATTAACGGCACTAATGGACATAATGATTACATCTATGACTTGCCCACTGTGGATGATCCGACAATAGCAAATAGTAATGGAATAAATGATCCAGACAACATTAGTTATGATGGCATAGATATTAATGATCCTTGGGGTGGCAATGATGGGCTAAATCAAGCAATGATAGTCATTGGTGGTCCTGTCCAGATTTTCTCTCCTGGGTATCGGAATACTTACGATTTAGTCGTCACAGAATCAGGCGCCGTATACATTACAGATAATGGAGCTAATAATAATTGGGGTGGTTTTCCCACGAATGAAGGAGGACCATCTAATGGTGTGTCTAATGTAACAAATGATTATTATTTACTTAATGGGAATGAACCAGGAAGTAATACAGATGATACAGACGGCGAAAAAGTAAATAACAAGGATCATTTATCTGTCGCTACATTAGACATTCAAAACTATACATTTGGTTCATTCTATGGAGGACATCCCACTCCTATCAGAGCTAATCCTGCAGGCGCTGGTCTATTTACTAATCCTACGGCTGATGGGGTCAGTAATACAGTCTTCAGAACAATGACTTATGATCCTGACGAGTCTACGCCAGGATCCACCAATAATGCTGCAATAGCTCTCCCAGCTAATTGGCCTCCAGTACCCGTTTCCATGGCTAATCCAGTCGAAGGAGATTGGAGAGCGCCAGGTGGTACGAATCCAGATGGTCCAGTTGATGAGATAGTGACGACGTGGAATAATAATGCAAATGGTATTGATGAATATACATTTGATCATCCTGACGATTCTACCTTAAAGGGAAGCCTTATTGCAGGAAAAGGAGGTAGTCTTTTTCGTGTGCAAGTAGATGCCAATGGACAATTAGTCGATTTAAATCAGACTTGGGCCACGGGGCTAGGTGGTAATGCTCTTGGTATCACTTGTAATGGATCTAATGATCCGTTTCCAGGGACTATATGGGTCGCTAATTTTCATGGTAATGCGATAAAAGTACTTGACCCTGGTGTCATAATATGCGTAGATGAAACTGATCCTGCATATGTGGCGACTGATGATTACGATAATGATGGTTACCAAAATGATGATGAAATATTAAACAGTACAGACTATTGTGCAGGCTCACAACAACCTGACGATCATGATAAAGATGCCGGTGCACCTCTACAATCTAATCTTATCGATACTGACGATGATAATGACGGAATATTAGATCAAAATGATGTTTTACAAATCGGTGATCCTCTCTCTGGCGGTTCTGACGCATTTGATATACCAGCAATATTAGAACTCGAATTTACACAGAGCATAGCTCTCGGTGGATTCTTAGGTTTAGGTTTTACTGGGCTGATGAATAATGGAGATGCTAACCCCAATTGGCTCAATTGGCTCAATGAACTCGATCCAAATGGTGCTGATCTGAATGGAACACCCGATTTATATGGTGGCGCCGTGGGACTTGTGACTATGTATATGAATGATGGAACAGCTGATGGAATAACAAATAATCAAGAAAAAGGATTTCAGTTCGGTATTGATGTGGAAGCATCCGATGATCCATTTACAGTAGAATGTCTTTTAAAAGGCTTCAACGGAAATTTACAGCTTTATGACTCTAACCTAAATGTTCCAAATGCAGAATTAGGAATTCAACTAGGAGATGGGTCTCAGTCGAATTTTGTCAAATTTATCATCTCCCTGACAGGATTTGAATTAGTAGAAGAAGACTCTGATGTGATAACCGAAAGTCACTCAATGACTATACCAATAGGCGACAGACCTCAAGGATCTTCAGGATACATTATTATGTATTTAGACGTCGTGCCTAGTTCCGGATTGATAACAGCCCGATATAGTATAGATGGTGATCAGCCTCAGACATTAGGCAGCATAACAGCACAAGGAAGCACATTACAATCTCTTCAGACATCTCAGATATTGGCCATAGGTGCATATGGAAGCTCGCATGCAGCTAATGAAGAAGTAGAAGGAAGTTGGGATTATTTCTATGTACAATTTGATGAGCCATCTAATCAGCTTGAATTCGAAGACATAACCAGGTCACTCACAGATCCAAATGATCTATATGACTTGGATGACTATTTTCAAGATAACAGCGGAGATAATAATTTAAATTATACTATACAATCTAATACGAACAATAGTGTAGTCAATACAACAATATCTAATGATCAACTTGCTTTGTCTTACCTGTCTACTGGCACAGCTAGTATAACGATCAGAGCAACGGATCAAGGCGGCTTATTTGTAGATCAAAGCTTTAACGTCTTAGTGTCAGATTCAGAAGTCTTATTTAGGATTAATGCGGGAGGTCCGCAATTAGCAGCGATTCCGACAACTACGAATAATTCTACTTTACCTTGGCTTGCTAATACTGCGACAGGAGCTGACTCAGGCACCCAATCTGGCCTAAACTACTCAGTCAATACTGGAAGCGTTTTTACAACGACTACTTGTTCTACCACACCATGTTTAGATAGTAGTGTGCCAGACTATGCACCTGTAGCGATGTATCTCAAGGAAAGATGGGACCCAGCTGGTGCAGCAGAGATGATGTGGGAATTTGAAACAGGAAATGGAACATATACGGTCAATCTGTTTATGGCCAATGGCTTTAATGGGACTTCAGCACCAGGACAGCGGGTCTTTGATATTGAAATAGAAGGCGCAGTCGCTTTTAATGACGTGGATCTAAGTGATGACTATGGTCATCAGACAGGAGGAATGGCCAGTTATGTAGCCACAGTTAATGATGGCATACTCAACATTGATTTTATCCATGGAGTTGAGAATCCTTTGGTCAATGGCATCGAAATAATAGGGTCAGCTCAGGCAGCTCCGATCACCATTACAACAATCCCAGTGCAAGAAAACCAAGCTGGTGACAATGTCTCGCTACAAGTCAATGCAGCTGGAGGTGACCCTTCAGAAAGCTTCACTTATAGTGCAAATAATTTACCGACTGGACTAAATATAAATACTTCGACAGGTGTCATAAGTGGCACGATTGACCCCACTGGCGTACAATACTCTCCATGGAGTGTTGTAGTCACCGTTAATAAGCCTTCTAGCGCTCCTGTAGATGAAACCTTTACATGGATATTAGGGACAACATCGACGGCAGTGATACAAATACTACCTGGTAATACTAACATTAATGCAAGTACATACTCCGGTGGATCATTCCAAATTATCAATAATTCTCCGGCTGCTGATATTACTTCAGTCAGTTTTGATCTGAGTACTTCATTCATCCCGAATGTCGTCTTTGATCCCAATGGGACAGCTGGTGATGCCACCTCAAAAGATTTTACCATTAATCAAAATGTAGGAGGTACTAGCACAGGAACTTTTAATTTACCTGTGGGCAATGGAGGATTTCAAGGCTTAGATATAACATTCACGGACTTTGGACCTGGAGAAACATTTACTTTCTCAGCAGATCAAGACCCTTCGAGCATAGAAGGCTTATCAGCGCCTGGACCAAATGAGTCAGGGAGTATTTCCGGATTAGAGCAAGCGGGAACGACTGTAGTCGTCAGCTTCAGTGATGGATCTATTTATACTACAAGACTTTATAGTGACAACTCTAATGCAGGTGCTATAGCTACAGCTAAATCTAATGTCATAAGTGCACCTACACTTAGTGTCATCGGTCACAATTCGCCAGCGATAGTGAATAGCGCTAATCAAAGCCTAAATATCTCAGGCGGACCAGCAAATGGAACTGCATCATTACTGCATGTGGAAGCAGGATTCTTTGAAGCAGGAGGTAATCTCAATCAAGAGCTATATGAAGTCAATAGTGTTATTTCTGTGAATAGAATCACGGCTATTCCCTTAGATGGAAATGGATCAGCCACCATCCCTTCAACTTTATTAGATACTGATCCAGAAGCCGGATATAATTACTTTTTAGCCGCTATTGAAGACGGGACAGATTTTGGACTAACTTCTAATACTGTCATTCTGGAATATGACGCTAGCTATAATCCTCCCGGCAATTCGGTATTATACCGAGTCAATGCTGGAGGCGCAGAGACAGCTACGAATGATAGCAACCCGGTAAATTGGTCAGAAGATCAAGCGACCTCAATGGCCAATGGGTCGGCGAATACTGGAACCCCTTCTATATACTATAATACAACAGCACCTGCGTCTGATTTGAGTTTTGGCGCTGCTTTTAACGGAACTAATGCTACAGGCTACCCTGATGCACTATTCAGCACAGAGCGATATAGCTCAGTAGCCAATCCTGATAACATCCAGTGGAACTTCCCAGTGACCAATGGAGATTATCTGGTAAATCTGATTTTTGCAGAAACCTGGACAGGTGCAATGAGTGCTGGTGTCAGAGTCTTTGATGTCATGATCGAAGGAACCATGGTCTTAGACGATTTTGATGCGACAGCTGCTTATGGATGGAATACCGCTGGCGTAGAGTCATTTCCAGTCACAATTACAGATGGGAATATTGACATAGACTTTATTAAAGGATTACAAAATCCAAATATTAAGGCAATCGAAATCGTATCACAAACGACGACAGCTAATAATCCACCGGTCGTGAATAACCCTGGAATACAATCAGGCGTCGAAGGTGATCAGCCATCACTTCAGATAGTTGCTTCAGACGTGGATGCATGTACAGGACTCACATACTCTGCCACAGGACTGCCACCGACGCTATCCATAGATCCTAATACTGGTCTTATCACTGGCAGCTTAGATGAAGGTATGGGTAATGGGACTCCAGGTGCTTTCTTAGAAAATAATGGCTTACTGATCATAGAAGCCGAATCAGATTTTGTCGATGCTCCAGGTGGATGGGAGCCAGTTACAGAAACAGGAGACGATTTCCTCAAAGCTAATACGAATAGCTTTGGCAATGCGACGAATGGTCAAGTGCTCAGCTATGACTTTGAAATTAGCACAGCGGGTGTCTATCGCTTCCAGATGAAGTCAGCGATTACGGGTAGTAATGCAACTGAAGAAAATGATTCTTGGTTTAAAGTGGACAACTCCTCCGATGTCCATTTCTTCTCTGTGGATGGTGGTGCATTGACAGGCACACAGCAGTTTCTTGATATTCTCAATGGTAGTAATACATCTAAAACTTTGTACTATCCTAAAGGTAACGCAGAAGGACGCACTGACCATGGCAACGAAAATCCAGGAAATCAAGGATTCTTTAAGGTCTTTCGCGGTGGTAATCAGCCTAACAAGTGGCAGGCCAGTACCATAGACAATAACGGATTCCCGATATACGCTTACTTTCCTAATCCGGGTAGTTTCTCTATTCAAATGTCAGAAAGATCAGCAGGACACAAAGTAGATCGATTCGCATTATACCATATCGATGATATCTCCACTGGACTACCTACCGCCACGTTAGACGGCCCAGAATCTCAGCGTAACACTCAGTCTATAGCTGGCGCATCAGCTAATAGTCCTTATAGTGTCATAGTAGAAGTCAGTGATGGATGTACACCATCTGCATCTAGCACAGTTAATTTTACTTGGATCGTCACTGAAGATCCGATCATTGGAAATCCAGAAGCGTTCTTACAAGTCACTCCTGGATCTGGCCTAACATCAAGCACTTTTACAAATGGGTCTTTTATACTGACTAATACAGGTACCATAGATATAACATCGATCAGCATAGATATGAGTACAGCGATCATAAATGATATCGTTTACGATCCGACAGGGACAGCTGGTGATGCAGCTGCTAAGTGTCTCGAAATAAATTCTGGAGGTACAGCTACAGGTTATATCAGTAATGGAAATGCTTGTGCTGATCCATTTTCTCAACCCCATAATGGAATAGATGGTAAAGATGGCTATGACAACATGACTTTAAGTTTTTCCGATTTTAATCCTGGAGAATCGATCACCTTTTCTGTGGATATAGATCCGACAAGTATACAGGAAGATGTAACTGCGGGAGATGCCGGATCAGTTTCGGGGTTTGAGATGATCGGAAGTACAGTTACTGTAGATTTTTTAGACGCGACGAGCTTATGTACTTCACTATTCGATGAAGGCTCACTAGGCGGCTCAGACGCAGAACTTAATGCTAGCATCCCACAGACAGCACCTAGTATTATCGCTACTGGTGTGATATCCCCTGCTGTCGTCAGTTCGCTTTCTCAGACCATTGATGTGACGGGAGATCCTGATGCTGTCATCACTCTACTTCAAGTAGATGGAAGACTATATATAGATGCTGGTGGTGGTGGTTACGATATAGACCCATTCGAAGTAAATACAGCGATGGCTAAGAATCTATACACGGTCACGCTTGATGCCAGTGGTAATGCCTCTATACCTGTCACACTATTAGTGACGACCAGTACTGATGCAGGACCTGATGGAGGTATCAATACTTTTATTGCTGCGCAACAGGGATCTACTGCGACTGAGTATGGTAAGACTTCTAATACAGTCGTCCTAGAGTACGACCCGACTCCTATGAATGCAACACTTACGGTTATAGCCGAATTACAGACTAGATTTGATCATTCTGGTGAATTCACAGTTACCATCTGTGACCCCTCTAGTATGACACCAATATACACAGGAACTTCTATTGCAGATGCCAGTGGTTCTTTTTCCGTTGCAGGTATAGTAGCAGGCACATATGATGTCCTGATAAGTTACGATGGATTCTTAAGCAGGGCTGAGTATGGGATCACCCTTGTCAATGGCAGTAATAGTATGACGATGCTCATAGCTGATGGAGAAGAACTCTTAGCTGGTGATGCTAATAATGATGAAGTCATCGACGCTTTAGATCCACCCATAATTAATGTCGCATATGGACTGACTGATGCTGATGTAGGTTATGATCCTTCGACAGATTTTGATGGTAATGGAGTGACAGATTTATTCGATTACACCATCATGTCTTCTAACTATACTGAAGTAGGCGATGTGATCTGTCAAGGAGTACCACTCCAAGCATCACCAAAGAATAGCAAACCAAAAAGTAAATAAATCAAATGATATGAAGCGCGGCAGTAGATGCCAAATCTGAAACCGCGCTTTGTATTACAGGCATTAAATCATTAAGACACTATCTTATGAATCAAGTTTTAAATTGCACAATCGTAACCTCACCTAATCTTCAGAAGTCTATCAATAGAATTTTGTTGATGCTCTTTACTTGTAGTATAATGACATTAGGGTATGGGCAGTCATTACACATCACGCCTTCTTTTAATGAATACATAGTCGGTGATCAGTTTACAGTAGCTGTAACTGCAGAAAGTGGGTCAAGTCAAGTCAGATCTGTACAGGCGAATATCTCATTCGATCCAAGCATTATACAAGTCGTCGGGATCACCGATCAGACTGACTTTCCGAATAAAGCTCCACTGCCGCCTAATACCTCAGAATTTGACAATACAACAGGACAAATCCTTGTCGGTAGACTTACAGCCTTTGGAACCCAGGCGAGTGGGACACTTGACATTATGGATGTGACATTTGAGGTTATTGCAGATGCAGGCGCAGGCAGTGATATCGCTTTTCAATTTTCTAATGATTCCAGAACGACTTCCTTATTATTGACTAATGTAAATACGGACTTACTTCAGAATGGTAATGTGAATGATGCGATCGTCGCGACTCCGGTAGCTGATGTCGATATCAGTGTCACATCATCATCGAGTTCAGTTGTCGTCGGTAATTCATTTACAGCTGAGATACTCATCAATAGCGAAGCTCCTCAGGAAATAGATTATGCGGATATTGTTATCACTTTCGACCCATCCGTAATACAAGTGGCTTCTAATCCTGTACCCGATAATAGTAGCCTTCAGCCATTCATAAGCCCAAGTTATGATAATACGGCAGGCACGATCAGTTATACAGGTGGATCATTTACGCCAGCTACTGGTGACTTCAATATCCTGCAGATACCATTTAACGCGATAGCCCTTAATCCTAATACCACCATCGGATTTTCAACTAATAGTGTACAGAGAAGTGGCGAAGAATTAATCAATGATATCCCGAATGATGTCTTCCCCCTAAATATCGCTGTGACAATGGTTGATAGCGATGGTGACGGTATAGAAGATATCAATGATAACTGTGTATCAACACCGAATCCTAACCAAGAAGATAATGATGGCGATAATATCGGAGATGTCTGTGATCCTGATGATGATAATGATGGATGTGATGATATCGTCGATGCAGACCCACTAGTCGCTAATCTAATGGATAGTGATAACGATGGTTCTAATGATGACTGTGATCTATGCCAGGGTGATGATTCATTCGGAGATAGTGATAATGATGGCCTATGCGATGAGAGCACTTCCATATCAGGTGTCGTCACACTGCAAGGCAGACCACTGGCACCGAATGCTCAATGGGCAGTGGGTGCATTAGTCGAGATATTAATGCCCGGCAGCGCTGTCTCTGCACTCCCCCCGACAAGCGTAAGTCTGAACCAATCAGGAAATTTTTCCATACAGAACATACCTATGGGGACTTATGATATCGCTATAAAAAATCGCCACACCCTAAGAAATCTTGTGGCTAATGTGACAACCACTTATCCAGTAACCACGATCGACTTTGGTATATTAAAGGAGGGCGACGCTACTGATAATAATCAAATAAACGCAAGCGACTACACGGCATTCATTACAGCTTATGGTAGTACTTCTACTGATGCTGCCTACGATAATGGCAAAGCTGATTTTAATGAAGATGGTGTGATCGACATTCTCGACTTTAGTCTGATGTCCTTTAATTATAATCAGACTGGCGACTTCACAGCTGCTGCGAGAGAAGAGCAGGTCGAACTAAGCAAGCCGAATAACAGCATCATTAAAACTGCAAAAGTAGATGGAGATAACATACGAGTAGCCTTCACAGAAAGTATCGGCCCTAATCTCAATCTACAGATTAAAGATGATTCTGGACGTGTACAGACACACAATCTGGATCAGGGAATCAAATCAACCGTAATCACACTTATGTCACCTAATATATCCAAGGGAACATATGAGCTTATCCTTGCAGAAGATGAATCACAACAAATCTTAGAAACACATACCCTCGATCAATAAAATCAGAACTAACACTCCTAAACTTATCGTCATGAAAAAAAATATAATACCCCTTCAATCAAAATTGCCTTATGCTGTACTAGTTATCACCCTAATGCTGATCAGTCACTTAAATACAGCTGATGCGCAGCACGTCCTGTGTGTTGCTTCAGGATCAGATGGATTAATGGTCTATAATAAAACATTCGAAAAAGATAATGCAACCGCTGGTATGAACGCCCATCTTACTAGAATGAATGGAACTAAATATGCAAATTATAATGGCACCATTGATGACGGGTCTGGTAATACCAACTTAACAGGAGACGATTTGATTCTTTTCCAGAAAGAAATCTGGGGTGGTGGTACTACCCCCCCATTCAGTTATGATGTACCAGTTAATAATGCCCAGCATCAAGTAGATTTATATTTCGCAGAGATATTCCATACTGCTGCTGGTAAAAGGGTCTTTGACGTTGTTTTAGAAGGTAATGTAATACTCGATGAATTTGACTTAATGGATCCAAATAAAGATGGCATCACTTCAAATCAAACAGCTATAGTCAGAAGCTATATCGTCAATATCACTGATAATGAATTAAATATCCAGGTCGGGCCAGCTTCAGTCGATAATGGAAAACTATCTGGATTCTGTATCACAGAGGTCTCAAGCGGTAATGTACTTCCATTTGCTGATATTGCAGATATTACAATATTAGAAGGGACGCCGCTATCCCAGCCGCTTAATATTACAGATCCAGATGATCCGAGCATTGCTGGAACATTTTCTAACCTACCTACTTTTTTGACATATGATCCGAATACGAAAATACTATCAGGCACACCCACTGCGAGTGATGTAGGTACTTACACGATCAATGCCATTCTAGATGACGGAAGTAATAGCCCAATTACAAATGAATTCATATTAACCATAAATTCTAATGATACGCCGCCAACCATTGCATCGATTTCAGATGTAGAGATTAGCGAGGGAGGAATGGTAAGTGTTATGGTACAGGTAACTGATAATAGTAATCCAGCTGCCACCATAGTAATTTACGATAAAAGCGAAACGGGAGGTAATACTGATCCCTATACATCTGGGCTTACAGTACCTGGTACATGGACAGATAATGGCTCTGGCTCATACACCCTTACTTGGAATACGATGACAGGGGACGCAAGATCTTACCTAGCAAGAGTGACCGCAGATGATGGCACGAATCCGCCAGTCACCGAAGATTTTAACATAGATATCGCACTGCCGCTCATCGCCACACATCCAGCTCGATACTTCAGCAATCCACTTCCATGGTATGGAGGTAACCCGCAAGTACCATATACCATTTCTATAGAAGGAGCTGGAAATATCGGATGGGCAGATAATGGAGAATTTGTAGAATACCTGATCGATGTGCCTGCTGCAGGCTGTTATGAATTAAGAATCAATGCGTCTAATGGTGCTAATAATGGAGATAATGACCTGACAATATCAGAGATAACTAATAACAGTTTTAGCCTTATTGAAACAATTATCAAAAATGGTTGGACAACATTTAATGATTATACGATTCCCGTTATGTTTACCAATGCCGGTCTCCAGACACTTCGCTTTGATTTTTCAGGCGGCACGAATATTTTAGAATTTGAATTCTCAAGCTCGACTTGTGATCCTGTATTTTCAGCAACGATCATGGATCAGATTAATGTCGAAGGTGATACACCTACTGGTCTATCTGTCACAGCTTCTGATCCAGATGGTGGCACTGTAAGTTACAGCGCAGGCACTACACTTCCTCCTGGACTGACGATCATTGCGACGACTGGAGTGATTAGCGGAACGATCAGCACCGGTGCAGTGACGAACAGTCCGTATACTGTCACCATCACGGCTACTGATGATGAGATGGAGACGGCGACGACAAGTTTCGAGTGGACAGTAGTGGCTCCTGTCACCCTACCCTTATGCCTGAATACAGGTAATCAGCAAGATGTCACAGCATTTGGAAGAACATTCGCAGACGATAATCCATACCTGACAACTGCAACAAATACCTATAATGAACTCAGCACAGCCATCGCTGGCACAGACCCAGGCAGTGGAGAAGAAGCCCTTTTTCAATCAGAATATTACGCAGATCCACTTGGTTACTCGATCCCGACGGGTAATGGTGCTTTCACAGTGGAGCTTTACTTTGCAGAGCTATTCTTAGGCTCTAATGGATCGGGCAGCAGATTGATTGATATACTGATCGAAGGAATGTCAGTCGAGACTGGTCTTGATCTAGTTGCTGCATATGGAACTGAGACAGCTGCGACTAAGACATATGCAGTCAATGTGACTGACGGTTACTTAGACATAGACTTAGACGCTACAGTAGATAATGCTAAACTGAGTGGACTATGCATTACGCCTACTGTAAGCTTTACTGCCAATGCTGCCCCTGTATTAACACCTGATACATCTACGCCGCCTATTAAGACATATACTATCTGTAGTGGTGCAACCGAAAATGTAGATCTTATCGTGAGTGCCTCTGATGCAGAACAAGGAGACATGACTGATGTTATCATATGGACTAATGATAATAATAATGATGCCGTCGTAGGTACGGGCGGCACTCTTTCTTTGAATGGACTAACTGCTGGTAGCTATAATTATACAGCTACGGTTACTGATGCCACGCCCTCTTCTGATAGTGAGACCTTCTCGATAGTCATAAATGATAACACTGTACCTATGCTATCTACTATTATGTCAACTGCAGGCACTTCCTTCACACAAGGAACAATGACGACACTCAGCACCACACTAACAGATAATGAAAATAATGCCTTAGCTACGGACATATCATGGACCACAGATAATCCAAGTGCGAATACATCTTTAGGTTCAGGAGCGAGTATAACGACGACCTTAGCACTTGGTACCCATAATATCGTAGCAAGTATCACTGATGATTGCGGCCTTACGGCAACTGAGATGATTACCGTCACAGTAACACCAAGCAGCTATACCATTACAGCGACTAATGGCGGTAATGGCAGCATAAGCCCTCAAGGTACTGTAACAGTTACTGCAGGTGCCAACCAAACATTCACCATTACTCCCGTAGCTAACTATCAAGTAGCCGACGTCAAAGTTGATGGAGTATCTGTTGGGCCAGTTACAACATACACCTTTTCGAATGTAAGTTCTAATCACAAGATCGAAGTGACATTTATCTCTGATAATAGCCCATTGGTTACGATTACAAGCCCTATGGCGGATCCAGATCTTATTGACTGTGGTAATGACGGAGAATCTGTCAGCTTTACAGCAACTGCCACTGATACTGAAGATGATGCTGATAGTAATATACCACCACTTACAATAAACTGGTCTTCAGATATAGATGATGCACTATCAGCTACCAGTGCGCCAGGAGCTAGTGTCAGCTTCAATCTATCCGCTGGCATATATACCATCACAGCATCTGCAACTGATAGTGATGGTAATACCACGTCGACAACATTCTCTCCTGTCACGATCACAGCGAATACTCAACCTAGCTTGGCTGGCTTATCTGTATCTGCTACGGCGATTGCGGCTGGAGCCACAGTTACTTTTAATGGGACAGCAATGAATAATAAGGGTGACGACATCACCAGTGCTATAAGCTGGTCATCTGATTTAGAAACGTTGACAGGTATAACAGGAGATGGTGCTACAGCTACCTTAACCACAGTTGGCACACATACCATCACAGCGAGCATTACTGATGTATGTGGTACCCAAGTCACAGATGCATCACTCACGATTCTAGTGCAGCCTGTAGCTGCTGCTTGTGATACGTTATACATGATTAATGCAGGTGGAGCTGGAGTAGCTGGATGGGAGGATGACCAAAATCCTTATGCAAACAGAAATATAAACCTAATCGAAGGAGGAAATAATGTTTTTAACAACTCAGGTACTGATGGATATAAAAACATCATGCCTACCCCACTTTTACCATTTGGGACACCTCTTGAAATCTTTGAGACAGAGCGGTGGGATCCTGCGGCAGTCCCAGAAATGCTCTGGCAGTTCCCTGTAGCAGATGGAACAGAAATAGAATTAACCGTTTATCTCGCTGAAATATTCGTTGGTATAGACGCAGCAGGAGAAAGAATCTTTGATATAGAAGTAGAAGGTACTGTACCTACTGTATATACTGCTATAGATCCCTTTGCCTTAGGTGGAGGCGGCGGTAAAGCCGTGGCTATATCTCACACAGTCATCGTATCAGGAGCTACTCTGGATGTCAAGATCTTACGCCAAGTAGAGAACCCTAATGTAAAAGGCTTTAAAATATGTAAGATCGCTGATCCAATTATAAAACCTGTCATCACTCTGATAGGAGATAATCCACAGGTTATTTGTCTGAATACGCCATACTCAGAGCTCGGAGCAACAGCACTAGATGCAAATGCTACGGATATATCAACTGACATCATGATTGATGCTACTGCAGTAAATGTTGCTGTAGCAGGAATCTACACAGTCACTTATAATGTCATGGATGCTAATGGAACCGCAGCTGATCAAGTACAGAGAGAAGTCGAAGTTATCAATCCAGGAGCTCCTACAATTACGATCACATCTCACATAACAGGTGACGATATAGAGCGTGGTACCACATCCTTTACAGCTATGGCACAGGATGTAGACGGGAATGACATATCAAGCAGCATCAGCTGGTCTAGCACAATTGGGATCTTAGCTGATAACACTCTGGGAAGTAATAAAGATATAAGCTTCACAGCATATGGTGCAGTTGCTGGAAACATAACAGCTTCTGTAATTAGTGCTTGCGGTACTACAAACAGTGCCTCCATAACTCTTGACATCATAGAGCCATGTGTAACTATAGTAGCACCTATCGGTGGATCAAGCATAATAGGCACGACTGTAGACTTAGAGTGGGCCCCACAGAGTGTCCTTACTGAGGATATCGAACATTTTCACATTTACCTAAATCAAGATCTAAGTAACAATCCAACATGGGTGAATACCTTAAATAATCTTGGCCAGCAGGACTTGTGTGTCCCTACATGTACATTCACTCTCGATGAGAATCAATTAGCAGGAATTAATGGACCAATGGATGGCATCGTCATCGGCACGAATACGATTGTCATAAGAATCGCGGATGCTAATCATACAGAATTCTCTGATGGAAACGGTACGCTGATTCAAAAAGAAGTGACATTCACAGTCCTTCCAGAAGAAGCTTGTTCTCGGGTAGCATTTGATACTGGTGGTGGGCTACCTACTTCCAGTTCATTTAACGGTGGTTTAGTCATCAGCAATAATTCTACAAGTGGTATCAATATAAGCTCTGTTTCTATTGATCTAAGTACGGCAGTATTTCCTAATATGGTCTTTGATCCTGTCGGGTCTGCGGGGGATAATACTGCCGCATGTTTTCAAATTTTATCTACGTCGGGTGGAGATGGCGATGTCGGATTAGCACCACCACTGGAAGGAAATGGCGGCTCCGGCTCAGATCCTGACTGTATAGCACCCTTCTCAAATGAGAATGTAGCTGGAAGTATGGGTTATGATGTCATGACCTTAGACTTCAACGATTTCGAGACAGGAGAGTCCATTAATATAAAAGTCGATATAGATCCGACAAGTATACAAGGGTTTAGTTCAGCCGGTAATGCTGGAGCAGTCGCAGGATCAGAATTAATCGGTTCTACGGTAACTGTAAGTTATAGTGACGGATCTATTTCTACCAGACAGCTGTATCAGAAAGTTAATTCGATCACGATGTCAGAGAATTATTTCAATACATCAGATGCTTGTGATGCGCCCCTCTTAGTAATAGGAGGTCAGACGGGAAGTTTCAGCAGCTCTATGACAGCGCAAACAGCGACGATCACAGGGACTCCTGGAGATAATGTAGAATTACTCATCTATGGTACCACTCTTGAAGACGTCGTCAGTGCTTTTCCTAGTGATCCATATGAAATGAATAAAGCAGAATCAATCCAGAAATACAGTGGTGTCATAGATGCTACAGGTTCTCTTGATATATTGATCAATCTAACAGGCACCTCAAGCGAATTAGTCTATTATGCAGTAGCTGCAATTATACCTGCGGCTGATGACTGTGGTCAAGGTGCTTGTGACTTATCAGACTACGTGAGAATTAGAATCATAGATGGCGAACCATGTGCTCGTGTCGGTATAGAGCCTAATTCAGAAAATATTTTAACCGCATCCACTTTCCAAGGTGGGTCTATGAGTATCGAGAACAATTCTTCTGGTACCGTCCAAATCAGTTCGGTTAGCATAGATCTGAGTACAGCTCTATTTGCTAATAATATTTTCGACCCAATAGGCACAGCCGGCGATAACTTAGCATCCTGTTTTGCAGTTGGCTCCATATTAGGAGGTGATGGTTCTGTCGGATTAGTCGCTCCATTGGAAGGAGATGGTGGCTCTGGATCAGATCCTGACTGTACTGAACCTTTCTCAGATGAGAATGTAGCTGGAAGTGCTGGTTATAATGTCATGACACTTGTCTTTGATGATTTTGACCCAGGAGAGACGCTCACATTCAATGTAGATATTGACCCAGCAAGTATACAAGGGTTGAATAGTGCTGGTAATGCGGGAGCTGTATCTGGGATGGAACTTATCGGTTCTACAGTCACAGTTATGTTCTCTGATGGATCATCCGTGACTAGTCAATTATATCAAAGCGGGTCGACAGGTAATAGTGTAACGAAGTCTGCGACAGTGCTTAATCCTTTAGAAGCGCCTTGCAGCAGCCCTACGATTTCGATTGGTTCAATAATGGATGACGGAACTGTCTATAATACATCTCAGAACTTGACAATCACTGGAGGTCAGCCTAACACTGACATCGAAGTGCTCATCGTCGGTACGACATCTGAAGACATTGTAGTACAGCCTACAGATCCTTTTGAGATGAATAAAGCACAGTCTCTGACAGAGATTCCTGGAAGCTTAGATGCCAATGGTAACTTATCCTTACCTATTAATCTAAATACGCTCTCTGATAGCAGTGCCTATTATATCATTGCTACAGTTATTCCTCCAGCGGGTACAGGTAGTTGTGCCCCGAGTTATTGTGATCTATCGAATCGACTACGAATTATATATGATGATACACCCCCAGGTGACTTATTCGGAGGTATAGAAATAGAATGCGTTGGTCGAAAAGCAATAGAGATTGACCTTATCTTTTGCCAAAATGGTCAGCAGGTCAGAAGCGAGACAGTGACAACAGATATTAATGGAACTTTCATGGTTAATAATCTCTTACCCGGTAGCTATGATGTCTGGATTAAGCATGGTATGACATTAGCCATCAATCAGTCAGTCACCATTGGTTTAGGTAATAATTTTATTTCCTTCGCTGATTTAGTTCCTGGAGATTACGACAATGACAATGACATAGATCCACAAGACGTCTTTGGACTTCAATCCAAGTTAGGATTACTTTCTACAGACGCTGGCTTTACGACACAGGCTGATTTTAACTGTGATGGGGTTATTGATATTTTAGATTTCTCTATCCTATCTCCAAATTATCAGACAAATGGCCCAGTGGCATGTGACTTAGGCGCAGCCTTAAGAGGAGAAATAGATTCAGAGCGATTCTTAAAATATTTCGAAATAAATAAGACAACTAAATAACTTATTTCAATAATACACACTATCAAAAATGAATATTTCACTTTTAAACATAATAAATATGAAACTCCACAAAAATCTCTCGTACGTAAAATCTATACTACTACTTGTTTGTATTTTTATAAGCTATAGTAGCAATGCTCAAGTCACACCGCCAAACGCGTCTGTTGATTTCGATGCACCTAATGCACCTGTGAATCTTACTGTCAATGGTTCAGGGAATGCGATCATAAGACTTGATAATCCTAACTCCGAACCGATCAATGGAGTCACTTTACTACTGTCATATGATCCTGCGGTAGTTCAAGTAAACTCTGTCGTAGAAATTGATCCTATTAATACTTGGATCATCCTTCAAAACAATAGTATTCCTGGCAAAATAGAGATGTCCTTTGGTGTGCTCAGTTCATCAGTGAGTACGTCAATTGATTTATTCGAAGTCAGTCTTACTGGACTGGCTGAGGGAGCTTCCACATTCAGTTATGCGACTGGTAATGTCAGTGGAGATCTTGGATCTCAGATTGCCTCTAAAGGTTTTTCTATTTTGGACGATCTACCAGACTTCATTGTAAATGTAGGCGCTGCATGCCCTCCCGTATTAGAAATTCAAAACGGTTCAGTGACTGGCAGTTTTATCGCAGGCAACTTAATTTATACTGAGGATAATAGCCCCGTTATCATTAATACAGACGCTGTATTTGACTCAAAAGAAATCATTCTTAATAAAGGATTTGAAGTCCCAATATCGGTCACTTTTGAGACTTTATTAAATGGATGTAATTAGTATATGTCTTTCATATTTAATTAATTTCTGTGTTTTCACTTGGATGTAAAAGTCCAAACTGTGTTCAGTACCTCTTATGTGGAGTAAGAGGTGCTGGATATTTTTTTAGGTTTTATATGCACATTTAACTACGACTTTCAGCTACACTTATGCATATCATTACCATAATTAAGCTCTTTATCTAACCAAGTTAGTTAATCGAATACTCCTAACCATATTGCCTGACTCTTACCCAATGCTACTACTATACTCTCATCAGTTAGGCAGTGACTCCATGATTCTGGAAATAATTTAGCATTATACCAGATGGAAAGCAGTTTGGGACTTTTATTGCGATGAGATTTTTGTAGCTATCAAGGCGAAAAACGCAGTGAATGCGGGTATTCTCGAGTATTTTTAACGCTGAGAGCTGCCAAAAGGTCAAGGAATGATGTCCCAAATCGGTTTCTTTTTTGTATAACATCTTGACTTGCATTTTAGAAGACGAAGAGATCACGACAATGTTTGAAAACAGTCATGATAAACATGGACTCTTACCTACTTTGTTAAGCTAATTTCAAAATCCAAGACCTAATCACTGCTGTGTTATTCCAATCTCCTGAATGACATATATTCCATATCCATTTTAGCCCCATTGCATTTTCAGCTTGCAATACTTCATAATGTAAAGCATATTTGATATAATGTAAAATATATTTTACTTAATTGACCCTAAATTATATCATACGTCAACAAAAACAAGACATGAAAAGGAGCACAGTAAGCTGATGAAAATCATCAGCTTCCGCTTTCCTAATCAATATAAAAAAATAGGCCTTTGGCGGGGCTGGGGCCATATTCGCCTTTTTAATTGTTTATACGTTTACTGGAGGAAGTAACATCCACATCATGGATTTCTTACGGACCATCATGCTTTTATTCTTACTACTAGCCTCTCTAAGCCGAGATAAGTTAGAAGATGAGTATACACAGTACATTAGATCACAGTCTTATGTGATCGCCTTTGTTTGTGCCGTTGCCTATTCTGTTGTCATACCTCTAATAACATTTATCTTGGATATCGCCATCACTAATATCAGAGGCGAGGGAACCATTAAGTTCCATGAGACATCAGCATTCGTTGTTATATTTATGTTGATTTGCTTTCAGATATTATTCTTTGAAACACTTAAACGATATGCCTGTGCTTAATCGAATCAAAATCGAGCGAGCTGAACTAAACTTGACACAAGAAGACGTCGCAAAGCGGATTGGAGTCTCTAGACAACCAATTAATTCTATAGAAAAAAAACCGATATGTCCCTTCTACCATTTTAGCATTGAAGCTATCCGCTCTATTTAAAGGACAGGTCAATGAAATATTTATGCTAGAGGAAACGGATTAAAATACAGACTCTCCCATTTTACTTAAATATCATGAATGATTACCCAGCCTAACTTCCCGACCCGCATCAGTAATATAATGACTCCACGATCCTGGATAAAGCTTTGCGCTGACATCTATTCCAGCATACTCAAAGGCTAAGAGATTATGACAGGCAGTCACGCCC
>Ga0209831_1000695_pt1 | contig 32305 bp, 46 predicted proteins | sample Maine_Asex4_meta_FD_187451 | JGI IMG/M metagenome (GOLD analysis project Ga0209831, IMG submission 187451) | Marine algal microbial communities from Maine, USA - Maine_Asex4_metaG (SPAdes) (version 2) | ecosystem: Host-associated > Algae > Red algae > Unclassified | place: Maine, USA | collected... | reverse complement strand
CTATCTGAGAGGTCCACAGAACAGGGCCCACAGGCGGGTATTAAGGAGTTGTCAGCCAAGCACGCGTCGGGAGAGGCTCTTTCCATGGAGGCCAGTCGAGAATTTTCTCGTACCCCACGCCGCCTGCGCCCGTGCAGTGATGTGTCAGTCCTTCAGAAAACGCGCATGTCTCATTTTTGGGACACGCACCATAGCGATGCAAAGCTCCTGTGAGATTGCCTCAGCATGATTCGGAGGATCATGTGTGGCGCCTTACGATAAGATCCTCATTGTTTGCGCGAGCTTCATTTTTGACTTAGACACACCGTTCGACTCAGCTCATCGAGATCTGTCCTGTGAGGCTATCTCCACGTCAATATGGCCGAATACAAAGAACTGATCGTGACATGCTTTCTGGCATATTTCTCCTCGACTTTGAGAATCGGGCTTGACGGCCCCGTACGGGGAGGTTTCTGAGAGACTTGAGAATTGTAGAAAACTTCAAGCGGCCGTATATCGGTTTGACCGATCTCAAGTGCAATGACGATCTTATCGTAAGGCGCCACATGTGCACAACAGTTTCGTGGATCAGCGAGAATCCAACATTTCAGATTGCCTGATTCTCGAGTGACCTCTGTGATTGGGCAGTTCATCACTACAGTTTCTGGACTCGTTCAACGGATCATCTTCGGGACTGATTCTGGGATCGTTCCAGAAGCAGTGTCATCCTGACCCACAGATCATCTCGGGGACTGTCATTCGAAGAAACTGTAAGGACTTGTTCAACTGATAGTCTGACTGCCTCTTCCGCAAACAAAATGTCTGCCTATTCCGTCAATAGCGTGAACAAAAACATTTTGACACTCCTTCCGCTCAGACCAATGTAGGGTTGCTAAACGCATCTCGGGGCGCGCTTAAGGGCGCTTTCAGGGCGCGCTTAAAAGTGCGATTTTGGTGCGTAAGCGCCATGCGCCCCATATGGGAAGGGGCGCTTTTGGGGCACAAACTGTAATTTCTGCTCAGCTAAGTATAGACGTGACACTGTCAAGTGCCGGTCAAAACTCGACGGCCTCCGACAACAAGCAGGCTGCTGACCCAGCAGCTATGAACTGCTGCTGTCCCAGCCGAAGGGAGCCCTGACAATCGTCTATCAGACGTCCAAAGAAATCTTGCCACCAGCCTGTGACGACTGCCCTCGTATGCGTGGCACGCCCACAGATGGCGCTCTGAGCGTCGGGGCCACGAATGACTGTCAGTACGAAAGAAAGCGGAGCTGCACAGTAATGCATCGGAAAAATGAGGGATGGATCCCCAACCTCTCGGAAATGCAAATAGGGTAGTTTATCGTCGGACCTGGCGTACTCCATCGGCCGTGGATCGTAGTTCCAGGCGCAACTCTCTTTTACATGATACTTGAGAGGGTAGCCACGGGCACCACTTCTGTACTTCTGTTTTATCAATGCGTGATTCAGACTGAATTTATATGGGCGCTTGAGGCGCTTTGGGGCGCTTTTCGGTGCGTTTGGGGCGCTTTCGGGCGCTTTCTGGGGCTGGATGATACCGCGCCCCCAAAATTCGGGGCGCGTTTAGCAACCCTAGACCAATGCCCATCGTGGAATCTGACATATCACGCATGCGATTGCGTATTCTGGTGCGAGTGCTTCTGACATGTAATGAACCGGGGGATTGCGAGTTCGGGACGTGCTGTGTTAGGATGATACGGGACGAGATTGCCACTGAGCTGAGATGGAATTTTCAGCACAGGACGGAGACCCAATCATTGGTAAATCGGGCCTGCGTGCGTCCGGGACTTAACGGTATTCTCGATGTGCGAGCCGACGCATGTTTACCCAGTTCCCATCCCCTCTGCGCCGGGAAACAGCGTGTCCGTCGCACGACTACCAAGTCACATTGAGGCTCCCTCTGCACACGTTTCGTGGCCCATGAGCGACGCCCCATGGGCAGGTCTTGCCCTCCTCACGACTTCACTCGAAGTAGTCCAGGCTATCATCTACGATCGGGTCCTTGAGGCAGGGATCTAGACCAAGCTTGCGCACTCGTTCACTCAATCTATGACGACGATCTCGAAGATGATTCTACTCCGACGCCAGGACAGTCCTGAGCACGATCCCCAGGATGATCTTACTCCCACTTCAGGACAGTTCGCAGCACGATACGCAGAAGCAGCGATCAGAACCAGCGAATTGTAATGATCCTTCATGAGCATGTGGCAGCAACTTCGCGGGACAATTGCCGAATCTTCAGGTGCTGGTGTGAGGATGATTCGCACTGAATATCGGTGCAGATGGTCTTTGAGCACTTCTGAACTCCACTGCGGGCTCTGTCTCCAAGATCAACAAAAAGTGGGCATAATTTGATCGCATGATCAATGTGCGACAGTTCTGCGAACCGCCCGTGGGCGTGTTCGAATCTGGCAGTTCTCAGTTTTAAGCAATCGGGGACAAAACGCTGTGTAGCGCCTGAAGGGTGCTCGGGAAGAATGTGACGGCGTCCTAACCAGAGGATGTCAAAGGTGTACCCGCGTCGAAGTGACGTGTACATCGCCGCGCCTCTAGATTCCCGAAGATTGCTAGCACCTCAGTCGTTAAGCCTTCAGAAGCACGGAAGAACGGGTGATCTTCATGCACAGGGCACCATTGATGTGAGGCTATTTATGACAGGAGTGCCTGTCGGCTGGCTAGCACCTCTAGGGTTCTCCAGAATAAAGTCTCGGGGCCCTGTCTAGAAGATGTAATAGGTGTCCCCGCGATGAAAGGACGTGAACATCTCCATGTTGTACCTTCTTCACTCCCGTTGATATTCAAATGCCGCGACTGCGCTATCATCCACGCTTCGCACTCCATCTCATCTACCGCTCCCACACCACCCTACTTCACCCCACCTCGCCCGAGAGGACCCGACCCGACCCGAGCATCGTCGCAGGCTGTGTTCCTGTTAACAAATAAAGTGCCGACACCACCGTTGCTGAGCGGCACCTGATGGTGAGAAACAGCGGTGGGGCTGAAGCGACATTTCATTCTGGATAGTGAGACGCAGGTCTGGCATGAGCAGTTGCTCGAGACGGCGCCGTGGCTTTGACCAAACGTCCTCCTGCTCTCCAGTCGCTTCACGAGCCTTGCAGAACACATAACTGGCCCACATAAATCGACCACACCTGGCAACCTCGCTCAGATGTACTATGTAGGATGCTATGTCGCAATTGTGTACTCATGCTCTGGTAGCCTCGGCGTTTTCTTCAGAGGCCTTGGGTGCGACTGTACCCTCCCCCTATGCACACCTTAGCTGATGCTACCGGATTCGGGTCGCCTCAACTCCACTATTGTCACGTCCGCCCAGCACATCCTTTCCCACCGCTCGTTCCTCACGCATTCAGGTACCAATCCTGGAACCCTCACCTCCAGTGATCTTCTCGAACCGCCCTGCCGTTTTCCTCCGCGTACCCGGCTGCCTCACAGCTCCGCTTAGACCACGCTTCTTCGGAGGAAGCATCCAGGTGATGATGAACTCATGCATGTCTTGCTGAGCCCGACAGCAAGTGAAGAAGAGGAAACCAAGATTCGTACGGCTGGCCAGGCCAAGAACCTTCACCACCTTTACTCGACGCCACGCCCAGAGAGAACGCGGTGACTGATGGCACTCGACGGCTTTGGGGGAGTCCGGCACGTGGTCGTCCTGCGCCTTGGAATTGTCACCGGAGCGCCGGGCCCGCCCTCCAGGTGAAAGTCAACTGTAACCTTCCGCACGGCGGAAGTCAGCGACAGATAAGCGCATACGATGGTTTTCTGAAAGATGGCCACCCGGAGAGGGTCATGGTTTGCGTCAGCCCAGTGTGGACCGCTCGGTCACGAGGTTACTATTGGCCAACGAAGTGCCTTCGACCTGGAATCCATGTGCCCCGGTGGTCTCGGGATCCGGGATGTCATGAAATCGCTTAGAATCTGTCTCTGAGCAGCACACGTACACGTATATAAATGTCCATGTTGGGTGGTTATCCTTGCAGACACGAGAACTGTCGCCTGTAAAGAAAACCTCTGGGCGAGTGATCGCTCTTTCAGAATTTTGAAGAAATGCTAGGATACCACGACGGATCGCAAACAGTGTGCGCCCGCTGATTTGTGCGATCCTGACGACACCACCCGTTCCTGGCCTCAGAAATTGAGATCCGCCACTGCGGATCAGTCGTACTGCGTGGAGGCAACCAGGGAAGGGGGTCGAGCGCCGTCTCCACTCGGCGATGGGCTAACGTCACCCCGGTGTGGGGTGAGGTCCCTGTCACAAGCTCACACCGCGCGTCTTTGTCGCCCGTGCCATCCCTGCCCACACCGTCGTCGGCCCCTTCTCACAATCGGTCACATTGCATCCTGTCCACACCATCACAGCCACTCACCATCGTTGCTCACCAGGCCTGGTTTCCTTTCTGTGGCCGGATCGGTTCTTTGCCAACAAATGCTGCTTTTCGCTTTCTGGTTCTCGTTCTTCCCATGGTTCACGATGCCAACAGCCCTCGGCTGTGGGCCCTCGCCGGTTCTTTTCCCTCGATATGCTCATGTGAAACAAATGTTCTCATACCGGTCTCTCTTCGTTTGTTATCAGTACGATGCTTCTGTCCTGCCTGTCGACAACGTCCTCAACTGTTCCAGCCACTTGCAGCCAATCCAACGGCACGTCAGAGATGGCCCCCGCCCTGTCGTTGTCGGACACGGGGCTAGTCGACCTCGGTGCGTGGTTCTAGTGTACTGGGTGCGCACTCGCATTGAGGGACCGCCGATGGTCAAGGTATGAGGGGGTTGCGAGATGGACGCGGTTGGCTTTCGGCTGTGTGTCTTGGCTTGGCCCGGGATGGTCAGCGTGCGGCGGCATGGGAGATAGCCACCTCGTCCCAGTCAACATTCATTAATCGTACAAATTGAGTGTCGTCGCTCAGCGCTTCAGAGAAAGAAAATGGGCACCCAACGCGACAACGCTCATCCTGACTCTCCGCCGCCCCCCTCCCCTGTAACCTCACGACGCCCCTACTCACCGCTTGGCAGTATTCAGGATGGGCCTGTCGAAAGGGTAGGCGGCGGGGGAGTCGGCTAAAGCGGTAGTGGTGGTGAGGGCTTCGGTGGCGGAGGGGTCGGCAGCGGGGGCGCCCGCGGCGGTTAGGTCGGGAATGGGGTCGTCGATGGCGGAGGAGGGTGTGGCAGGAGACACGGCGGCGGAGTAGCGGAGGCGTCGGTGGCTCGAGCTCAGGTCCTTTTATGCCATTGTCAAGCGTGTGAAAAGCGCAGTGAATAAGGAGCTACGACTCGCCGGCGACGTCACGACGGAAGCCGGCCAAGTCGCTTTGAGCTGTACCCTTGTCGGCTCCCTGCCACTCACTCCGCTGGTGCCTCAAGTTGGTGGGGCACTAGATGGTTGCACTGTGCGCATTCAAGGACTGGCGCCGAGCGCTACGAATACTCCATCTGAGTTCTATGGTCGCAAGGGCTTTTTCAGGTTGAACGTCCGGGCCATCTGCGATGGTCGACGCCTCTTTGTATTTTTGTCGACGGCTGCGCAAGGTGCAATGCATGACAGTGCGGCATGGAGCCAGACGCGGCTTGCGGAGCGGCTCCAAGCCGCTGTCATCTGTCTCGGTGAGCGCTTCGTCATTTGTGACGATGCATTTCCTGCGTGCTCGCACCGTGTGCCTCTCCGGCCTGGTGCCGCTCTCCCGCCGGACCGAGACGCGTTCTAATTTTTTTGAGCCAGGTGCGGCAAACTATTGACCGCGCGTTCGGGATCCTCAACAAGAAGTGGGGCATACTCTGGACGGTGCTCAGAGTTCGCCTCGAAAACTGCGGCTCACTGGTCCTAGCGCTGATGAAGCTACACAACTTCATCATTGACCGAACCCCCGCCACAACCCTGCCTGATTCGGTACCAGACGACTCAAGCCCACTCGTTTTTAGCGATGAACAGTCGACGGAAGATGCGGACGAGGACTGCGGGCGAGACAGCACGGCGCGTCTGCCCCGCCTGCATTGGACCACGCGGCTAAGCGCGGCGGGCTACGCTCGGCCAGCAGTGGCCTGATGATGAAGCTGTGGTAGTGACAGAAAGTAACTTATTCAAACGATGAGCACCAAGGGTCATGCCAGATGCCGGCGCTGGTGACGCATCCAGTGCAGTTGGGGCGGTAGTGCCGAAAATGTGCTCCACAACCTGGTTAGCGTCAAGATGTGTGGAAAGAATCACGATCTGTAGGCAACAGCAGCTAATCAGGTCCACCCTCTTGCGTCCTAGTACCCTTTCAGACCGGGTCGGGCGCTCTACGGTGCGTAAACCGGTTCACTCCGCCCCACTTTTCTCCGGCACGGCGGCGCCCCACTCATCCAGCCCGCCGCACAGACGCTGCTGTTACAGAGCGGTGTGCTATGCAGTCTTTACTTGCTTAATAGTGGTTGAAACCAGCACAAATGAACCCAGCTCCGCCCCATTGCTCGCAATACATGCGCCAGTGGCTGTCCGCTCAAGGCAGCAGGCATCGTGAAAATTCTCCAGCGACGGCTGTCATCTTTCTTGAGCTGGTAGTCCCGTGAGCGGGTCGCCGGACGGTACCCTTTCCGTCGCCTCAGCAGAGAGTCCATTCAGTCGATATGTTGCTCATTTTGTCGAGCGGAAAAATGACACGGGTTGTACCTGAGTTATTTTCTAGACAGGCGAAGATTTCCTCTTTTTCATAGACACTCGAGTTGTCCAATACTCTCCATTTCGTTGCATGCTACTCTACGCGAACAATTCCAAGCATCCAGTGGCACTAAAACAATTCATCGTCCGTGCACCGGCGGGGGCGGGAAGGTGGAAAAGGCCATGGGAGCAACGAGTGGATGATGGCGGGGGAAACGGGGATGGTAAAGCGAATAGAATGATACAAGACCGTCGGGAGGTGGGTGTAGCGGGTGATGCAGTGGCTGGAGGGGTGATACATGACAAAATGGAGGCTGCAAAGAGTCCCGGGGTGCGTGTATGTATCACGAGCGACACTGTGCGCGCAAATGGGAGGCATACCGGCGGCTTCGACAGCTCAAAGCTCGTGTCGCCGCACCGGGGGGTGAGCAGCAGACGATGATGGCAGGCAACTGATTAGGCGCATTGTGCGGTCGCGCCAGCCTCTTCCGGTGGATCTGTGGATGCAAAGCGCGAGCTGCCGGCGTGGTGGTTGACGACCGAGGCTTGCCCATGTTCCAAATCCTTGGACATCCAACGTCCCCCAATTTCACCAGGTACTTCGGCCCAGAATGTTAGTCCGCCGTATGCTGCTTAATTGTGCTTGGCAGCAAAGATCCCGCAGGTTTTCTCGCCAAACCGCGGAATATGCACGTGCTGCACGTGGTTCCCTGAGCCAATGGTGTGCTTGGATTCATGTCGTGCTCGGCGTTTGGCAGAATCACTCCTGGCTGAAGAACGACCCTCGTTTTTTCTTGGAGATGGTTGAACCGCCACATGGAGAACGTATTGGGGTCATGCTTACATTTATCGTTGCGGTTATCATGCAGTCCTTCTCCCTTCCTGTCCACCACTTGTTCTGTTGTCCTCGGGGAACCAGGGACGGAAACCCAGCCCAATCGCGTTGCACCCGACGCAATATCTCAGTTTGATCCGGAAAAGGGAAAGATGCGATTGCTGTCTCCCACGTCGTGTCCAAGATGTACCACGCTCTGGGGAATTGTCCAGCAGAAGTGCAGGTTGATCTTAAATTGTCCCGAATGGGCCTCCAGTACAGTGTTTTCATGGACTTTTGTCGCGCACTGGACCGAGAGCTGTTAAAGTGGGTACTGTGGACTAAGCGGACGCGACCGCTTCGTCATATGGTCCCACGCCTGTCCGTTTCCCATCGACGAATTTCGGACGGTCTGTATTGCTCAAAAACTGGACCCCCTGCGGTTCTCACGTAAGTTGCCTCACACCAGCCCCTTAAAAGGGGGCGGCAGACAGAAACAAGACAATTTCGGAATACAAGCCGGCACAGCAAGTGTCCGTGAAACCATAGCATCGGGTGGGCGCGGATAAGAGACCAATCAGTCGAAAAAGGACAACCGTTCAGGATCTCAGATGCACAAAACGAGACCAAGCGGACGAAGCTCCCATCTCGAACGGTCCGCGAATGTCTCCGTCTTCTTTGCTCTGTCCGCTTGTACAGTCTGAACTGGACATCTGATTTCTACGGTGTTGTTCCAAATGAGAAATCTTCTAGATTCGCAGTTCAGATCCGCAGTACGATCTGGCGCAGCTCCAAGTCGTCTTTGGAACCCATGCGCGTACCTTGCGCACATCCCAGTAGGCTCTCGGGAGGCACTCAGAGGCACATAGAGGCCGCCGAAGACACCCTGCCGGACTTCCTCTGAGATTCATTCAGGAGTTACGTGACGCCCTTTTGCGGCTTTTTGTGGCCGCGCGGCAAAGGGACTACGCTTCTCATGCGCCAGCGCTCTCGTATGGGGCACTGGCGGCGCCAAGTTACACCTCACGGATAGAGAACTGCGTAGTGAAGCGTATGCTTGACGTTGCTCTCGCACGCCTCCCCGGGGTTACAGACCCGGTGGGGAGGAGAAGTGGCCGTACAGGTATGCTGTTCCCATCTGAGTGCCCCCAAGTCAGCCCGATCAATGCAACGCCTCTCTTGCGCGGCTGTAAGGCTTCAAAGCTTCTTAAACCCGACCAGCCGTCGCATGAGCCTAAACAGCCGCACAAGGGACGCGTCAATGGAGCCCCATCTCGTGGGAGACTCCGTTAACAACTTACGAGGACCCTAGTCACCAGGCATTGGTACAGCGTTAAGCATGGCCACGCGTGTCGGTGATTTGTGGAAGTGGGGGGTCGTCTTGCGTGTCCGACGCAGCAGCTCGCTTGCGGCGGCATTCTTGCTGCCGGAACGAGACGACAGCGTGTCGCCCAAGCGCACATCTCGGGAGGCTGGTGATGCTCCGGTTGCCCCACGGAAGACCTTGACAGCCAAGTGCACCGCATGTGCCGCACACGGGATCCGGCGCGGCTACAGCTGCCGTAACGTCTTCTTGACGTTGCTGCCCGAGTCGGTTGTAGACGATCCAATGTAGTGCTGCTTCACTCCAAACCGCGGAAGCTGGTGAAGCACCCATCTCTTGATGTTGTCGTGGTCGTGCCGGCCGCTACAGAGCGTTACGCCCAGATGCATCTCGCGCATGGTAAATCCGTCAGTGTTGACGCACGACAGAGCGAGGGACCTGTACGACCCTGACCCATGGCGCTCGGTCCAGAGGTCCGTGACAAGGTGGAAGAACGGCATGCCCTTGTACCGATGTTGGAGCTCACGAACCGCACTCCGCAGCGAGTCCGACACAGAGTGGAACAAATCCATTAGGATATCACGCACACCGGCCGGCGAGGGTGTTGTGTACGCCACCCCAAGCCCCCGTACAAACTCTTGCAAGTAAGCATTCCCTGCTACGGCAAATGTAGAGAGTGTCATTACCAGCATCAGCATGAGACGGATGTCATGAGGTCGAGCTTGATCTGGTCCCATGATGCGGTTGCGGGAGGCCGTCAGATACTGCGAGATGGGGCCCTCTGCGGCACTGCCGCTGACTTTGCTCACATCTTTCCCGGTATTCCGGTAGGAAGACACAGCGCTGTCTCGGCTCCGCTGCATTCCACTTGACAGCTGTGATCCCGCCACAAGATTGAAGTGCTTCCAAGCATTGCTCGACTTGCCGCCACAAAGAAGGTACGTTGATGTCGTCCCCTCCAGGGCGCACACACGGCACCGGACGACAAAGCGGCCTTTCTGGTCTTCCGCAAAACCGTCAGACGTGTTGAAAAAGAGGTCCGCCTTGGGATCTTTCGTCCACGCCTTGCTACCGTCCTTGACAGGAAGCCATTCTTGGCCGCTGCGCATGATGCGCTCGGGGCACGTCGGAGACGGCGTTGATGCATAAGGACCGACCACAGTGGCAAGCTCATCCAGGGCGACAGGCAAAGCTGCCATGATGGGAGGATCCTCCTCATCGCCAGGCGGCGAGCCCAATTGAAGAAGCTGCTGCATGGCCGTAGCGGGAACATGCTGAGACGGCAAAGGCGTTATCTCAGAGGAGCCGCAGCCGCTTGTCGCTGTTGGCGAAGTTGATGCCATCGCGCAGGAAGTGAGCTGCTGGATTGGGGGGGGGGAAGAGGGACGGCGAGCAGCAGATCGGACGAGAGGGACGTGCCGAGGAGCGAGTCGGGACGGCGCGGCAGGCATGTGAGGACTGTCGGCATCCACAACGTGCCAGTCTGTGGCCCATCACGCGGTGGTTGCGTTTCGTGGCATGAATCTGCCTACATATCACCAGAGGCGGCTGCCTGTCCCACGCCCCGCTGGCGCAGGTGTCTCACCGATTCCGCCTCCTCGTCCCACCCGAATATACTCAAATATAATATGCTTAGCCGGAGTACGATGTAATCCCTTGATCACGCACAGCCCGGAATTAGTATACGCTGCGACTGACGGGAGTATTGGGATAAGAATGAGTCACCAAGGCGTGTATTCTCCGGGGATACGGATATAATCGACGAATGTATTCCTGTGGGAGACATCCGTGACAACCCCTGCTGGCTTTCCGCGGCCCGCTCTGGCTGACCACGTCTCACAGTGGCTCTCAGTGGCTCGCCGCGGCCAGGTGTGGCTCGCCGCGGCTCGCTGAGGCTTGCCGCGGCTTCCTGCGGCTGCCCGCGTCTCGCAGTGGTTCTAAATGGCTCACCGAGGCCTGCTGTGGCCGCCCGTGGCGCGCTGAGGCTTTCCGCGGCTCGCTGTTGCCCTTCGCGGCCGACTGTGGCTAGCAGTGGCGACAGCCCCTGCGCCACAGCGCGATGTGGCGCGCCGCGGCCTGCAGTGGTTCAGAGAGGCTCGCTGCCGCTCGTCGTCACTAAAGGTGGACCGGTGCGGCTCGCGCTGGTGACAGCCGCGGCATGCCACCGCGTAATGGCGCGCCGTGGCCCGCGGCGGAGCGCCGCGGCGTAAGATGGCGCGATGCTGCGCTCGCGGATCATCGAAGATCTGCATGTATAGTACCACCGACGCCGCCTTCCTAGTTCAATGTTGTTTCGCATCCGTTTCTCAAAACTATCTTTGCGCACCGTCCTCCTCGCTTTGTGCTTCTCCATGGCTGAACTCGTGGCGGAAACGTCCCGCGGTCCCGCACCACCAGGAACGGAGGTGTGATGGGACGCCCCTTTTGGTGCGGAGCGCCGCGCCTCCATCACGCGCGTCACAGAGTGGAGCCCATCCCGAGCCGCAGCACCAGACGTCGACGGTATGTCATGGTGCGCGCTGGTGGCTTTCACTGCCGGTGCTGGCAATGTGAGGGCCGTAGAATGGCAGCGGGCCTAGTTCTTATTCATGACTGATGGCACAGTCGATCCGGACCGGCAGAGTATCCGCCGCACACTGGATTCCAGCATGCGGCGCATGCACAACCGCGGCAGCTCGGCGGGCGGCGGTGGCACGGCCGACGCCGGCGCGTTCGACGCCAGTGGCGGCGCGGCCGTCGGCGGCGCGGCCGACGCCGGTGAGGCTGACGGCGGCGGGGCCGACGGCGGCGGTTGCGCGGGAGACGGCGGCGGCGGCGCGGCCGGCGGCGGCCCGGCAGAAGATAGTGGTGTGGCCAACGACAATGGTGTGGCCGACGACAGCAGTGTGGCGACGACGGCGGTGTGCCCGACGACGGCGGTGCTGCCGACGACAGCGGTGTGGCCGACGACGGCGGTGCGGCCGAGGACGGCGGTGCGGCCGACGACGGTGGCGGAGCCCTGGGTCTTTGTTGGCACGGCGATGGCCACGTGATCGACTTTGTGGACGACGACGGGGTGCCCCTCTTTAGCGAGCCCATCGAGGGGGCCCAAAATTTTTGGTCATCTTTACTGTCCTTCCAGCCACTGTGATGGAGGAGGCGCTTGACGCCGTGCATGTGGAGAGCGCTCGGCTGAGGGAGGCCATCAAGTACTTGGATGGGCGGCTGTACATCGGCGTATACGAAAACACCAGCAAAAGCGCAAAACTGGCAGCAACGGTCAGGATGTGCATTCGGGCGCACATCACGGACACCCATTGGGAACCCAAGAGCCCCCCTGCTGCTGGCCAAACAATATCTTTCAACTCGGCAGTTGCGGCAGTATGCGCTGAAAAATGCATCAACAACTCCACGAGCATCATCAACTGGGACGGCGTCGAGTGCACCACTCTGGCGCCTCCCTTCGTGTTCCACTCGCCGAACAAGATGGTCATAGGCGCGTGGTTTACCCGGTCGGAGGTGTCGAGCCCGCGGCTGCGTCGGGGCCGGGGGCAAGACAGCAAGCCTGTGGCCTCTACACCGCGGCCCAGCGACTAGCCGCCGCTCGACTGGTGGCACGTTGACGACACCTTCTCGGACCTCTTCAACCACGTCTGGCCCGGTGTATCCAAGGTCGGCGGGTCCATGCCGACACCACGTGGTGGCTTCTGGCGGCGGCCCACAGTGCCTTGTGGCTGTCGGTCACACGCCGGATGGCGTACGACGCCCCCGCCGAGCCGACGTCCAACCTGCCCATCGCTGAGATGCCAAAGAGGGGCCGGCGCGTTTTTACCGACCATCCCCTGCGAAAGGTGTTCACCTACGTGATGAGGTTGGTACAGAACACCCGCCAGTACCTGTGGGTGTCGGACCGCTCGTAGTTTGCGTCAAGCGATCCTCCGGTGACGGCATGACAGCGGTACCTGGCGGTACGCCACAACGTCCTCCGAAACGATGCGCTTCGCTCTAGCAGCAGGACATCGACGGGCAGCACGCTAAGACGCTTCCACGTCGACGACTATATTTCCTGGTTTCGGCAGCGGGTGCCTTTTTTCTTCAGGCACGTGAGCGTTCGCGACTTCTTCACGTTGACTATCGGGCGGCATGTGGCTGCCGCCCTGGACGACGATGCGGAGGGGCTCCAAGTATAGCCCCGACAAGCGTAAATCTATGAAGGACGTGCTCGGGGAGGTCAAGATGCGCGCAACGCGCATGTGGGCCAACACCGAGATTTATGGCTCGTGCAACTATTTTTTGGGGCGCACGGGCATGCACCTCCGCACCTCTGGTATGCGGTTTGTAAACATCTCCACTGCCCAGGTGCGCTTCAATCTGAGGGCCTTCTTTGAACAGCCTTACTAGTTCAGTATGTCCTCTTTGACTGCTGAAACAGTCACGACCGAACCACTGATGGGGATCCTCACGACTTGCGCCTCCGAGGCAAAGCTGACCAATATTGCCACACTAAAGGCGGTGAAACATTAAGTCATGAAGCAGTGCCGGAGCAATGAGAGCCTCTCTGTTCACTTCTCGACTGTAGGTTTTCTCGGCCGACAAAGTGGCAATACCTGTTTCTGTCGCTGCCTGCAACGTGCTATATCACGACTATATGGTTTTCTCAGCTCAATGGGTTGCCGTCCTTCTGCGTGACAGTCGAAACATCGGGTTGTACTTCACGTCTCCGATCATAAGAGACGAGGCACGAGGAACGCACTGACACGCCGCGTGTGGTGCGGACGCTCGCTTGCTGTATCACACCACTTGTCGTCCTTTGCCTGCCTTTCCATGTGACAACCGTCGGAGCCTCTTTTTATCTCGCCCGGTGAGCTCCTTTCCAACAATATGTTCGGTATTGGGGCTGTGGCGACGGCGACGGCGGCTAATAGCGTGCAGCAACACGTTGCACGCCGTCGAGTGGCGTGCGCCCCGCCCCTAGTTCTGGGTAGAGCCCCTAGTTCTTGGGAGCGCGGACGGGGCGCCGCTTTGGATTTGGAGAGGGCGTGGTCGGTGGTGTGGACAGCTGTGTGGCTGGATGTTTGATGCGTGCGAGACGGACGGGGACGTGCTTTGCGTGGGATGCGCTTTTTTTCAGCTGACTTACTGCTTTTGTGGTCTGTATTCGCTCGCATCACCGTATAGGGACACACAAGGTGCACACACAACAGCAGGCGGCATGGCGCGACGGAGGGAGCCATGACGGCGGCGCTGCCGTCGCTAGGGTGAGTGAATACACGCGACATGAACAGCAGCGGACGTGCTGTGGCTGGTGATGGCGTTCGCTCGCTTGTTCACTGCATGCCTTGGTATGTGCTTTCCTCTTTGTTTTCCTATGGGCTGTGTCTGGCTTGCACCCCCCCAGTGAGCTCCCCGTCCAACAGTAGGTTGGGGACTGGGGCAGTGGCGACGGCGACTGCCGCGGATTGCGCGCCTCAACACGCGCCAGGCTGGCTTTCGGCAGGCGCCAAGCTCTTGATTTGGGTAGGCGTCACCCAGTTGTGGCATTGGACGCGTCGTGTTTCCCTTGTCATGCTGTCGCTATGGCCTCGCACGGGTTTGGAGTTTTGTCGGCGTGTCTTCGTTTTGCTCTCCTTTGCTGCCGCTGGTGGGCATGGGACGATGGTACTCTCAGTGGGCTGGCCATCTTTTTTTTTGCTGCCAAGCACGGGCAAGTCTTTCTTTGTTCTCATCGGGAGTTGTTCCTTGGTGTGTTACAGTGTCCTTTTTGCTTCTCCCACTTGTGTTTTCCTCCATTTCTGTATTGTTGCCGTGGTTGTACTGTTGTGTTCCATCAAACGGTCGCTGCCTGTATCTGGTATCCACTTTGCGACAGAGGAAAGATACCTCAGAAAACGCGTTTGACATTCAATCACGTCGGGGCTCAAGTGGGACGCCGCGAGGGGCTGCGCAAGTGACGCGAAGCTGTTCAGTAGAAAACAGAGGCTTTGATGCTGCTGACAGCGGACATATGGGTGGGCGGGGGGACGCGTGGTGACTAGGGGGCTCCCCTTTGCAGAACCGCTTCCGAAGACGTCAGTGCGGTAGGTGCGTTGCGGAAGGGCAACTGCGGGGCTTCTCGACAGTTGCCGGAACGCACGAACAGCTGGGAGCGTCAGAACCGCCGAAAATGCGCCCAATGGTCAGCACCGGCAATGATGAGGGGACGCGCAAAGCACGTGCCCGACCATTTTGCGCGCTCCAATCGTCCAGTCGCACTGCTGTCCACACCACCGCTCACGCCGCCTCCAAATCCAACGCGGCGCCCCGTCCACTCAAATGTGTCCCCCAGAACCAGGGACGGGGCGAACGCCTCTCGACGACGTGCATCGTGTGGCTGCACGCAATCCGCCCCCATCGCCGTCGCCACTGCCCTAGTCCCCGACCTACTGTTGCACGGGGAGTTCACCAGGGGGGTCAAAAACAGGCACAGACCATAGGAAAACAATGAAAAAGCACAGACCAAGAAATTCAGGGAAAAACAAGCGATTGCGACTACAGTGCGTTCTCGTTATAAGAGAATCGTTTACAAAAGAATATGGGTCGCGAGTCTTCCATTCCAGTCCGTGTGGGCCACTTTTTCTTCATATTGAGCCGAATCAGCTGTCTCTTATAACGAGAACGCACTGTACTAACGATTGCACTTCAGTACCTCTCGATCAGGGTTGTTCTGAAGAACCAATACCGTGGTATAGGCAGGGCTGCGTCGCCCTCATTTGTTCTTTCATTTGACTTGTCGTATTCGGCCTTCGTGGTCCGTGGTCCGTGTGGCGCTTGGCTGTGTGTTGGGCAGCATTGGACATCGGGACTTGTCAGTGGGGGAGGAGCTCGGCCAAGCAGGATGGGGTCAACCACGTACCATGTCTGGCTCTCAGATGTAGCAGCAATAGGTTTTTGACGGCCAGGCAGACCAAGTTAGTTAGCATTGCCAGGGCGATGTGTGATAGCATTGCTGCGATGCTCAGGAACGGGCAGTCGATGAACTGCTCCGGAGTATCGCTGCGACGCAGCCAAATGCTGACGACTGAGAAGACATCCTCAATCGGAATGCAGTCCGGGCTGTACCCGGGCGGCGACTGACAATGACGCCAACAGCCTCAACCACCGCCAAAGTAAGCTCGTCGTGAACGCGGGCATAGTCCAAAATCGAAACGCACCTGTCCGGTGGGTCAGCCTACGGCAAAGACGGGTAATAGGCGTTCATAATGGGTAAAATATGGGACAATACAAAGAGCAAAAAAGCAACAGACGACCGGCTGGGCGGGGGTTGAGTCATTATCCATTCCAAAACCTGGTCGTGGCCCATGGCTACGGGAACGCTAGTCCTCAATCCCGTATTGTTGGAGACGTGGCACTCGGCCCGCATTCCTCGCAGCATCCAGGCCCACTTACATTCGGCGGACTGACAACAGTGGTGGGCCTCATCCACATTAACACGCGTGCGCAGAGGAAGCTCCACTCAGAGTGGACCCACTGCGCTCTGGTCAGCTCGCTGCGTGAAATGAAGCAAGTCTCACTTACTTTGCGTTTGATGCCATTCGCAGCCAGAATGCGAGACACCGAAGACGCAGACAGTGATATGTCAGTTTTGGGCAAAGCCTCGGCGCGAGCGACAAAGTCCGAAACCTCATTCACGTACACCTCCGGTCACTGATCCACCGCATACAGCACGGCGGCACGCACATCAGGACAGCGTGTCTGGTTGTCTGCGTGGATGTTCGACTTCTCCAGGTCAAAAAGCCGTTTCTCAGCAGAAGCGAATGGACGCCGGTGTCGGAAGTCACCCGGAGAGGTGTCTGCACCTAATCCCTGGAACTGAACGGGCGGCTCGGTGCCGTCTCAGGAGTACTAAGCATTTGTCGGGAAGTCGATTCATTGGTCGGGAAGTCGATTCAAGTGCTTAGTCCGAGTTCCAAATATGAGGGCCCAGACAAGGATTTGACGTTAGTAAATAACAGTGAAAAGACAACCATACCGTTCCGCGGCCGGGAGGATAAATTTGGGGAGTTTGCAATAGCAAGCTTGCACGCCCCCTTACGCTTGTGCCCGACCTGTTCGACGCGGCGGGATTCGCGGCAGGCAGATGCCAGTCAGGCATCGCGCGCTCCCGATAGATAAATCCGAAGCAGCCCGGCCGTACTTTTCATTCTCGTACATTCTCTCCGCACCGGCGCCGCCTCTCCTCTCTTTCACCACACACCCTCCACAACTCGTCGAACTGCACGCGTGGTTCGTGCAGCCATCGCCTTCGCTGCCCTTCACCGCACCTGCATGGATACCCACAGCATGGGACAGAGCAGTAGAAATGTGGACAGTACGGGGAAGTAAGGGGCAATACGAGGCAGTGTGGGGCTTAATGACTCAATACGAGACAGCACCACAGAGAATGAGCACGTTGTTCTTTCCAGATGTGGGAACCATTCGAATTGGCACGGGACTGGAGCATGGTCAGCTTCTTTCGTGGGAAAACGAATACCAGCAGCACGGCAAGAGGCATTGAGCCATGACTCATCGTTGCTGGCCGAAGCGTACTGACTGGCTTCCGTGTCTGATGCATCCCGTTTCACGCCGTCCGGGTCGTCACAGTCCTCCCCGTCCGACTCGTCACCATCTCCGCCGTATTCCCCATCACTCCCCCCCTCGTCTATCGCGTCACACCCCCTTCGTCCGAGTCTTCGCTACTCCGGAAATCCGAGACGTCACTTTCCCCGCCGTCATTGGCGTAGCCTCCCCGTACCCAGCCGAACGCACTCTTGTCCGCCGTGGCAGCCAGAATGCCTTCATCGGCCTTCGCTGACAACCAGTTCTGCACAACCAGCTCATGTGCCGCTGTCAGGGTGTCCTTAAAAGCGTGTGGAACAGAACTCCAACCTCAGATGAATGAAAACACCGCATCTACATAGCTACCCAAGGCACGCAAGGATCTGCGGTGGTCATCGTGCAAAGATGTAATGTCCATTGCACCTCCGTCTGGCCAAATGGCTGACTGCAATCAACAGTGGGCGATTTTGGAGGGCGCGACCGCTTCCCATTCGGCCAGAAGAGTTCCCGTCGCGTCTTTCCGATGAACACCTGAGCCGTCCCAGACACCTTGGATCGCGGCGCATCGTGCGCAGGTGCATGGGCCTCGACGGTGAATAGCCTAGGCCGAGTCTGCGGCGGCGGGCTAATTCGATTGCAAGCCCGCAATTCCCGGACCAGCCACTGCGGTAGGTGTGCCGTTGCCGCTCCCTTTGACGGCCGCATCTAAAGCGTTACCTCCAGCAGCAGACAAAACATTCAAAGCTGCACCACGAGCCGCCTGATGGTGGAAAGCGTCCCGCCGCACCTTTTGGCGCGCTGCACGCCGCGCCGCGTGCTGCGCGCATGTGGGTGCCGCGCGTAGCGCCGCACTCACCGCGTCATCTGAAAGGCTAGCGCCTGCTGGCCACCATCCGTGCACCGACGGCCAGCGGCGGACGCTGGTCGCCGCTTGGACTTCAGGGCCCGCGGAGACAACTTTGGATCGCTCCGCAACCATTCTTGACACGGGGACCGCCCTGTCCGCCGCCGAACCTGCCCCTCCAATACGAGCCGCCGCCCTCGTGACGTCTGGGGACCATCTGTGACTCCACAGAGCCACATTGTGAAGACCCAGCGCGCCTCCCAGATGTGGATTCAGTGGGTGGACTCTTTCAAGCCCGTCACGCCCAGCTCTTTAGTACTCCGATGTGCTTGGGCCTCTAACAGACGACCTGAGACAGGCAGATGACGCCTGCCCACCCGTTTAATGGCCCAGTACAGATCCCAGAACAACTTGGAGACCGTCTCGATGAAGACGCTTCGCTAAACGGTCCCCGAAACGTCTTGCGCCGCAGCCGCCCGTCATTAGAACCTCTCCTTGCCTGTGTGAACGACTTTGGCTGCCGACGCGCTGATTTCAAGCCAAATTAAGGCCAGGATTTCAGGCCATGTCCGGACAGCGTCCCTCATCTCAATATGTGCAAGCTTGTCATCTATATATATGAAACTACGGGTCTTGCGACCCTCTTCCTACCAGGAACGATCAACGACCCGCCTAGCAACGCCCTTGCCGCGCCCAGCACCGTCTGGTCCACGACAGACCTCTTCCGCCCCGCGTGCCACTTCGGGGCCATGATCCATTCCAGCAGGCCCTCCACGACCCGTTCGATTGGTTCCTGCCGCCGAGACCGACGGTATACTTCTGACACACATTGCATCGCTTGCAAAGGCCGGTATACTATTGAGATACATTGCATCGTGGGCAAGCGCCGTCGCAGATGCCGGGGATGCCACTCGCGCGGCAACGTGGATGACCTGGGCAGGTGCACGTGACGGGCTTGGAAAGACCCCCGCCGTAGTCGCCACGGCAGTCGAATCGGCCACATTCCTCAATCAGCGCCCTTGAAGACGCTCCTTGTTGGTGGACGCTTCGGTGGGAGTAACTACAGCAGAAGCGCACAGACCTGCAGACGCGGCCAAAAGAACGGGCACAAAGACAAGCGCAAAAAGAACCAGATCTTCCATCGTCAACAAAAAAGATCGACATAAGAAGATGTGAGAACGAATAGAAGCAGGACCCCGCTTGTACGCACTGATACACGAGATCACGACCAAACCGAATATAGTAGGCTGTCGACCGCAAACCCTGCACACTGCCAACGGGCCCGACGCGTGAAGACCCTAACTCCGGTACTCGAAACTGCCGACTCACCGCTAATCGAGAGGCATGATCAAAAACGTGGCTGGCCAACCGCTGGAGGGAAGACAATTGTTGGGTCGACAACGGTGGGGTTGGTGGGGGTATCCAAATTTTGGTCGACCTGTCGTGCCGTGTTCTCTACCGTCGGTGTGTCACATGTGGCTTGCATGCTTCGGCTGGCTGTCTTGTCGTCCCCTGCAGGACGAGTTCTGTATTGCATTTATTTCGACGACGGCCGCCGCAGGCTCGCTTCATCAATTAAGCAAGTAAACTCCCCACAGCGTTGGGAGGCGGTGCAGTCTCGCTCGGTAAAGGCAACAGGCGAGCCTTCGCATTTCTCAATGCTGGGTAAAACGTTTTGGCACATCGTCAGCAGCCTGTGTAAACATGTTGTCCTGGTAGGGGCTGTCGATGATATAGTTGTGAAGCATCATGAAGGCGCCTAGTAGCGGCGCGCTTGTGCTCAGAGAGAGTTGCATGGGGCTCCATAGCACTCCCTAGCGCGCAAGCAGGACTCCGAAGACGCGCTCAGTCGTCTGCCGCAGTTGGTACAGATAAAAATTGACCGCATCTGTCTGCACTGGAAGCATATCCTCCGGCCACGGAGCCAGTAAGTTGTCTAAGACTGCAAAAGCGTCATCACGAATGTGGAAGTGACGCAGCATGTTCAGAGCACCGGGCTCAAGCTGCTTTGCCTCCCGTGACTGGCAACAGGCGGCACTGTCGCGCATTTAGAGAGGTACCGCCGTGTTGGCGATGATAAACCGACTGTGCCCGTCGCATACAGCCTGCACGTTGAGGCTGGAGAAGCCTTTTCTTCCGAAATGTTCGGCAAGCTCGGATGTCTCGGTGCCAGACGGCCCGCGGATGCGGATGGCAATCCTGTCCAATGCCCCAACCGTATGAGACCCCAGCGGGTTGGCCGGCACGGCCACTGGAGGGCATTGCTCGGCTCCGTTCGCCCGTCGACTGAGTGCAGGTTGCTCGACAGACCTGAGCTCTTGTAGATGGCCTTGATGACCCGATGAAGGGTGACGTAAAATGAAGAAGACAGCACTTTTTGTGAGCTGCGCACGTTAGGGTAAGACCCCCCCGCAAAGAAGCGCAACGCCGAGGCTAACTGCGTCTCTGCCGCCAGAGACCACACCTCACGTTCTTGTCGTCCCTCACGCCGCACCGCTTGCGCCTTCAAACGGTGCAGATCACCGCGCAGCTCGTCTGCCAGCGCAGAAAAAGTACTTCGGGACATGCGGTCCTTCCGCCAGAAGCGGCCGCCCTAGTCTGCTACCTCGTCATCCCACAGGAGGCGGTGGTACGCTTGTTTCCGGTCGACTCGTGCACATTGCGTTAGCATGTCAGAGGAGTATCAGGCAGTACAAGACGCCGCGCGCTGGCGCTGAGCAACGGCAATGTGGTGCTTCCGCTACCTGGCAACTCGCGTAGAAGGCCGCGAGAAGCCCAAAGTGCTCTTGCTTATGACGGCTCTGCTTCTGCTCTATGACGGCGCGGGGGGTGGTTAGTTCTGTGGGCAGGTGCGATGTGGATGAGAGTCACGATAGAAAGGAAAGCGAAAGAGACCAATTCTTATCTGACTCTCGGAGAAAACTGAACTTCTACGGTCGGAGCGGCTCAGGCTCTGAAATCCATCGGGCGACTATTGACACAATTCAAAAGCCTCGTTTGAGCAATCCGGGTGCCAACAATTGAGGGCGCGTTCGCCCGACCGTCCGAACGTCCAAATGTTCGAGCGCTCGGCCGTTCTGCGTGGTGTAGACTGACCTTGAGAGGAACTGAAAAACGGGAACCAAGTCACCTACAACGAGCATTGGGGTGCAGCCGGGCGCGCCCACCATCGTGGCCGCTCCCGACGACGTCCTTGTCGTAGCTAATCACACCACCGTTTCCCTTGCGTTGGCTCTTCCACGACCGTTGTCCGCCCGCTCTAGCGCCCATCTATCACGGCCCCACAGAGTTTTATGGACACTTCTGGTTCCACAAGTTCCGATGTTTATCGGGGTGCACAGGACTTTCGACGCGGTGCCGCGTACTTTTTCTTTCTGCTTCTTCTTTTCTTGTAAGTGCTGTTTGCCGTGGACCGCTCGAGTGCTTCCCTTGCATTACTCTTCTTCGCTGCAGTGTTTTCTTCCAAGACTGATTTGGTCTGGTAGCATTCGTTTTCGAGCATGTCATTTTGTGCTCCTGAGAGAGTCCCGGAGCTTTTTCTGTAGCTATCCCCAACACGCATTATTCCAGTATTGCTGATCCCCCAATTTTGTCCTCATCGGCCAAGACCGGGACTGCTTTGTAAATCAGGCCAACCATTGGTCCAGAACTGCAACAAACAGCTGCTGAGTGCGTATCTACGACGCGCCATTGGCTCTCCAACCGCCAGGTCCGTGCAGAATCGAGATTCTCCGTTTTCTTGAGATATTCTTCCTTTCTCAGTCGTCTCATGTGGTAAAGTAGCCCAGATCAGTTTGTTATCGAGATTTGTTTCGAGATTCGCAGATAATCTCAGAAAAACGAGTGCGCCGATTGTGCGTTTGCGGGCCGTACGGGCAGATTATGTAAAGATGGGATCCGGCATGCACTGCTTTTGCTCCTCTTGGCCAATCACAAACGTCTCTCCATTGCTGTTGCACTCCCGTTCTCTGGAGATGAGGAAAAAATTAGGGGATCAGCAATACCAAGAAGGACCTACAATGGGGCCGCCTCAGCGATGTCGCCGCGGCCGCTGCAGCCGCCGCTTTCGGGGATGCCTGCCCTTCCACGGCACGCGAGACGGCGCACATCTGCCACGTACCCGCTCGTGCAGCAGCGGCAGGAATGGCTACAGCGCTGTGACGAGAGCCATCGAGCTCTGTAATGTGCCCGCGGCGCCTGCTACGTGATACGGGGCAGTTTAAAGTGCTGAGGGTCGTGCTGCGCCCGAGCGTGGTCAAAGCAGCTGCTGAGGGAAAGCGCGGGGCGTCTCGAGGCCTGCTCGGGTACATCAAGCTCTGAGCAGCGCGGCATAGAGCACGGGCGGGGTGTGGTGCGTCAATGGGTGAAAGTGCCGCGTAAGCGCCGTTCTGCCGTGCCGCTAGGGGATGAACTATCGCTTTTGGATATCAAGGACGCTGGCCACATGCGCGCAAAGACCCTGGATGTTTCACCCGAACATATTATTGACAGCCGCTCGAGATTTCTACGTTAGGCAAGACAAATACAACCGCCGTGGAGGAGCGTCGAAGGACCTCAAGTCTCTTTTTTCAGGGACGCTTTTTTCTGAGGTCCAACCTGCAGATTGTTTCTACAAATATGGACGAGACGGGTCTCTTTGATCGGTATGTTCCTAATGGGTTTCACATGGAAGCCGGCTAGAGGCGGCATGCACAAGGTACAACTGTAACGGGGTCTAAGGACCGCGTCATCCTTGTTCTGTCGTGCAACGCCACCGCCACACACAAGGTCCTTGTTGCTATTATTCCCCAATGCAGGCGGTCGAAAGGCTTCAAGCCCCCGCGTTACGCGTCTCCCTTTCCTTACTTCTCTCAACACAGCTCGTGGGTAGACGGCCTTGCGCATCAAGTCTTGATTTGAAACCTTTTTCCTTTCCGCTGTACACGTTGGCACTACTCTTATAGTTGCCATCATCTCCGACGATGACTGGACTTACGACGAACTCGAGTGCTCGCCATTCCTGTTCATCCCCGTACCGCCGAACTGTATGGCGCGTTGCCAAAGAATGATCGAATCTGAGAAACGCTCGCAGCAAGTCACAGCAATTCATAGCAGCTCACAGCACAGATTTCGAAATTGCTGTGACCGCCCTCGCCTCCCACAGAGCCATCCAGGAGCGTTCAGCGTGCAATCATATTCAAAGCACTGTCATAGCACGGCCACAGCATGATGTATCCTGCTTTGGAACTTGCTCGGATTTGAACATTCTTTGGCGATGCGCTACACATGAATCTACCAGCTGTTGGATCTAGGAATCATTGCCATCCGTCACAGATGCTAAAAGCAGCGCCTGCTGGACCTTGTCGTGCGTGCCTTCGATATCGCGTTGGGCGAGCGACCAACGGTGGATGCCGCTTCGGTGCCGGGTACCGGCTTAATGGCAGCTCAAGAGGCTGGAATTCCGGCGCCGCCTGCGCCGCCCGCGCCCTTTTCGACACTGTGTGCCGCGACGGAGTGCTGGCCCGCGGACGCGAAGATGTGCAGGACGCCTTCGAAATCAACGCCCATAGCCGCAGGCGGCGTTTTGACGACGGAAGCACTGTGTGCGGCGTCTGGTGCCCCATCGTCGATAGGTGCGTGGCTGTCGGCAGATGGTTGGTGAACCGGTCTAAGAGACGCAACAAGCAAGCAACCACTCGGCACGGCATCTGAGTTGGCTGAACCTACAGTGAGTCACAACTCGGCGCGGCGTGCCGCACGGCTGGTGGTCTGATGGGCAGCACGCAGCGCAGCAGTCCATGCGGCCGCTGCATGAACTCTTCGGCCAGCCGCGCCAATGAGCGAGGCGGTAACCGGGACGCGTGCCTGTGGCCTGGCTGCCACTGTCATTCACGACGCATCGCTGCCGATGATCGGCGGGACTGTTGCACGTGGTGCAGCCAGTTAATCCGTGACTGCCGTTGGACCGGGAACTAAGAGATAGTCGTCTAACTGGCCAGGCGCCGCAGCTGTCAAGGAGCCAGCTTGCTGACTCACCCGCACTCGGGCTCCGCCGGCCGTGAGCCAGAGGGTCCAGGCCAGAACGGCCGCATATCTTGAGGACAATTCCGAGATGTCAAAGGAAAAAAAACCATCAAAGCAGGTCGAGCCAGTGGAGTCTAAAAGTATCTTCCCAACCGTACCACCACGCTCCATCGTCCAGTACGAATCACCGACCATAACTGCCCAGGTCCATGGGGCCACTACCCGCCAAAAACGTACCTCCATGGATACCGCTTCGCAGCCCAGGTCTCCCTCCCTTCGCCTGATGTCACACACCCATCTCCATCGCAGTTTCCAAACAGCAGCTGTGCTAGGGTCGGTCGACGCGCCAAAAAGATAAGTAGCACAAAACCGGCGTCGTCTCAGATGATGTCCCCTAGAGGTAGCGGTCGGTCGTGCACTTCGGAAACCGTAATGGCTTGGTACCTGGACCGGATATCAAAGGCGAGCGAATGGGTGAGGGAGCCTTTGAACCCCTCGACACAAGGAGAGGAACCGCTGCGCGTCCAAGAGGAGATAATAAAATGAAACACCGCGCCTTGCGGTCTGTTGATTATTGTATTGCAGAACGCTCAATTTTGACCGATCCGAACGGAGCCACGAACACAAGCGGTACTTTCAATTTCACACTTAACTGTTGTATTTTTCACGTAAGTCGAGCTTGTGACGTCAATTTTTAGTTGACGTCCTAAACGCATCTAATTTAGTGGCGCAAGACCGGGCTCGATCGTCAGCGACGACGACGGCGTCGCGTTCAACCGACCGGGATTGCAGCGTCACGTGACCCCCAGCTCAGCACCTCGCACGACGAGAGACGGGCGGCTCCTCGTGTCTTCTATCCTCGGACTCACATCCCCGGTACACGATTTTAAGCCAGTCTTCTCCGTTATGGCACCTGTACCGGCTGGTGCCGCGGATGCCCGTGCCGCATCTGCTGCCGGCGGGTTGGTACAGGGCGGTTCGGATCACGAACGTTGGTGCTCTTGCCAGTGCGTTTGATTTGGATTGTCTGCTTTACTGCCGTCTCCTTGATTGTCGTCCCGAGAGGTCCATGCGCACTGATGACCAGAATGTGCCTTATTTTGTACTCGTGTCGCTGAGCTTTGTGAATTTCTGTCTCTTTGGTGCTGGTTAGTTCTGTGCGTCTGTGCCTTATGCGACGCAGGGAATGTGCGGAAGTGCGGTGTCTGCCGTGTGGCAGGTCACATGATGACGAGCTGTCCCATCAACAAGGCGCAGAACATTCGCTGCGGCTGCAACGACGTGTTCTGCACGTCCTGCTCGGCGGTGTGCACCGTCTGTGACGTCGCGGGAAATGAGCCCGACAGCGTCGACGTGGCCATCGTCGCCAGGGCCTCACCTCAGTGGTCGTGTGAGAAGCACGACATGGCGGACATGCAGGTGCGACTCCAAGGGGCGATCAAAAACATGCCACCAACAGTTCGTGAGCAGAGCGAGGCTGCCCGCGGCGACAAGTGAGCGCTGGCGGATCTTCACCCAATGGACGGGCAGCGGTTCCGGGCCCATGTGGATCGGTCGAACGTTATCGATTTGACTAGTGTGGGAGGTGCGGCCGTTACGACGGCCGTTTGCACGGCTGTTGGCGTTGCAGCAGTGGCACAAGATGCTGGGGCCTCGAAGCCTGCTTCTCGCACTTTAGGAGCATATGCTTCAGATGTGGGTGCGCGGTCAGCTGGTGCGACGACGCAGCCAATTCGCGGGGCGTTGGGGGCTGTCTAGATGGACAAACGCAGGGCATCTGTCGTTGCAACCTTGAAGGACACGCTGCAGCGGGCCCCCGCGTACTCGGCCGCGAACCGCGCGAGCCAGCGGCGCCACAGCCGGGAGGCCTGTCTCGGTGGAAGAGGCTTGCAGGAGCTAGATGAGGTGCTCGGAAGCTCCAACCCCTTCTTTGGCGTGAAGGGTAAGGAGCTCAAGAGGGCGGCGTTGCGGTACTTGGCTCTCCCTGACGGTTCGGAGCAAACGCGGGTGGAGCTCGCTCTGGGGAACTTCATTGGGAAGGGGACGGTTTTTACCGGTGCGTCCGTAACGTGCAGCGAGTCGTGCAAGGACATTTGTGGCGTGCTCATGAAGTGCGCGGCGAGTGTGGACCTGAAGGTCCCCTTCGTCCTGGCGACCGTGGGGGTTCCGTCCCCATTACCCGCTGCGGCTTTATGCAGTTGTCGCCTTACACGTCTTGATGTGGTCGATGAGTGCACCAGTTTTATTATATGGGACGTGCAAGTTGTATCGACGCACGGCCACTTGGACAAAGCCCCGGCACATATGGCCAGTAATGTGGTGTAGCATTGAGTTGATCGTCAGCATAGGCTTTGCGTTGAACAGTGCCGGGCTGGACCATCGCCGAAGTCAGCTGCTGCCCACAGCGAAGACGTTCTCAATAGGATTGAAGTCCGGCGAGTACGGTGGGACCAGTAACACAACGACACCTGCGGCCCGCACGGCCGTCAAAGCCACCTCGTCGTGAATGCGTGCATTGTCCAGGCCGAGCACGCACCGCTCGGTCTGCTCGCTCCACTCTCTCACTTCCACCACTGGTCACATATAAGGAAGTACAAAGCTACTCCAAGACAATATGAAGTCAACCGCTGCCTGCCCGGGAGGTAGCCGCGTGATAAGTCAGTCCAACAGACGGGCATGAGCCATGGCTACAAAGAAACTCGTGCGCACCCCCGCCGACGACGCAACGTGACATTCCGCTTGAGCCCGTCGCAGGGACCACGCCCTTCGCCGCTCTGCCGCACGCTCCACCAAATGCGCCTCGTCGACATACACGCGGCAGCGCAGCAGGACCTGCCACTGCGCCGCCACCCACGCGGCGCGATTCGCCTCGTTGCGAGTGAAAAACGCGCGTTAAACCTGTGCCATGTGAGAGCACGCGCTGAGCTGCCCAACACGCGACACAGCCGGCACTGACAGCTCTGACGCCCTGGATGTACGTATGACATTCTGCCGCCGGTGGGGCGTGCCACGATTCTCGGCACTCTTCATGATGGCACAAAAGAGAGGAGGGCGAAGAAGGGGGCGCGCGGGAAGCGGGGGGAGGCGAAGAGAAAGAGCGGCGGGAATGGTGGGGTCGGCAAGGGGGGGGCACACCGAGGCAGCAGGAGCGATTTTCAGATGCAAGCGCATGCGTGTGCCGCAGTGCGACTGCCAGAGCCAAGGCCGTCGGGATGTGTCCGTCTGCCCTGCTTTCCTCTCGCTTGCGGCCACTTTCCTCGGGTCTCAGCCCGACTCCGCTCAAGGCGCCATCAAATTCCGGCAGACGGGCTCGCGATCGCCCTTGTTTTCCCCGGATGCCCTTAGACTGGGTTCGAGGCTCCCAGAGCGCACGACAGACGCGCCTGATAAGCAGGACAGCTGTTGGAATGACATGCCGAGACTACAACACATGCTTCAAAACATTGAGCATATTTAAGGTTCATAAACATGAGGCCGATTCTGGCATCCCAAAAGGAACTCTCCCAGGCCGTCCAGAAGCAACGCGAGGCAAAACTTCAAGATTTCTTGAACAGTATAGTTGACTCAAGCACTGTTGTTCCTGTTCGGATCGGCCAAAATTGAGCGTTTTGCAAGTGCGGGGTTTTGATTGGCGTGAAGCACTAGTCAGCCGCGCCGCAATTATGTAATCAGCAGGCGCGAACACTAGAGAATCCACGGAAAACAGAAATGTCTACGTACGAGGCAGCGCCAACAGCCGTCATTTTGTGCTCATAAGAAAGTACGCTGAGACCCCGTCTACCGCGGAACTGGGAGCTCTCTCCATACGCCGAATTACTAGGCCCGCAGTCGTGCTGACCCCTCCGATGCGCGACGGCCATGCATAACAGCACTTCGGTCGGACTCAGAGATTGGTCCAGGTCGGCACGCTGCCCGTTCGAGCCGAAGAGCACTGGACCTCTCCTTGTGCACATCGCAGCCCGCAATCCCTCTTGCACCCATCTATCCCACCTTTCCGGACTCCCCCACCCCCTTCACGATGCAGATGACCACAATGTTAAGGTGGAAGGTGCTTCGGCGGACGATCAAGCGCTACTTGCAGGCAGAGAGCGGTCCGGCAAACTACAAGGTCGCCTACTACACTGCGTGTGGACGGACATTTGCACGGTACCAGGAAGCTGTCGCCGCTTGCCACAGCGACAACGCCATCTCTACTGTTCGCGTCATGCGCCCCTCGGTGCTTCTTCCTGGGCTATATGATGGAATGTTTCCTCACCTAACGAGCTGCACGTCCACTGACCCGACTAGGTTTGTTGCTGATGCGGACGGATGTAGTAGCAAAGTGCCCCACACTACTCCGACAGCAGCGTCGTTCTCTTCAGAGGAAGCTACCTTTCAAGAGTCAGAGCGGGCTCCGTACGTCTGAAGGGACGATTGTGGGTAGCGCGGCCGCGCCCGCCAAGTTCTAGCGTTGAGGTACCTAAAGCTGGTGTTTCTGAAATATTTGGCCCGCAAGGTCAACCTTTGGATCAAGCACGTCCTCCAAGATGCGGGGTTTACGGCCGGCCTCCGAGGATGTTGCTGCCGGAGCCAGTGTGCTCCTCCTGTCGTCCGCCAAGCTCCTCGCCCACGCAAGAGCCTCGATGCACCGACTATACAGCATCTCATTGGCGATGCTGAGAGTTCTCGAGGGGAGGTGGAGCTCGCTGCAAGTGTGAATGGCAAGCCTTCTTCGCGATCACGGGGATCCGCGGAGCCTCATTGCTGAGCTGGGGTCTGCAGCTCCCGACGCACTTCACCCTCGGATCTCCTACGAATTCTGGAAGGAGCTAGCTGCGGCTAAGTGATTCTTCCGGCCTGTAGTGCATGCATCATATCTCTTGGATCGCGTCGACACCACACGCGCAGACGCGATTGGGATCTATGGATCTGTGTGCCAGCACATCGCAAGTGTTGTCTCCTATTAGGGCCCGGCCCGACTTTGCGCGGACCTTGTGCGTGCCTGGGGCGCAGAGGAGCAGGTGCAATTCCTCTTGCACATTCGCGCCAACCCACAGTACCTTCTTGTGGCTGGAGAGCTGCTGGACTGAGACTGGTGGTCCACACCCGCGCCGTTCTTTTCCGTCTCGCGGTTGGATAACGCCTCGGCCAGCATTTTGGCATTGTGGTTCCCAGTCGACGCTGCCCACGCCGAAGCCACTGTGCATCGGATGCCTGACTTCTTCATCGTCGACATCGGGCGCCGGATTTGAGCTTCCGCACGAGCAGACGACCAGTCCTACCTAGCTGCTGGGTAAATCTGGTTGAATTTTGAAGAGCTCCTTGCTATTGGTCGCACCTGTGCAGAGCTAGAAACTTTTCACCACGGTCTCGTAGGCTGCGAGCTCCCGACGGCCCATATGGAGCGGCTCTTCAAGGAGCATACAGCTCAGTACAGGAAACCTATCAAACGCATGAGGCTTGCAAACAAGGTCACGGCTGTCAAGTTTGACTATGATCAAGAGGAGCGGCGAAATGACAACGTGCGTACCGAGCAAAAAAACAACAACGCGTGCTGTCAGATTCAGAGAGCATCAGGTCTACGACTAAACAGGTTTGAAATGCGCCGCTGCCGACCACTGACCTGAAAATGGTAGACCCTTTCTCTGAGGATGGACGCTCGGCCTCAACCGACGAGTTGTAATACGGGACAGCCCCTTTGAGCGCTGTCGGGAAAGCGGAGGAAGCGGTTCTCCGTGATCCGCGAGGTGAGGTGCCCGCCTGTACAGCGTTTGACGTTTTGGTGGCCCCTCTGCCCGAGCAAGCATGCGTTCTGCAATATCATGACGTGCCTGTGTATCCCAGACAGGTACACGCTCAGTTAAGGTTGAGTGTACGGGCTCCTGCGGCTCGAAAGAGACAAATTTTGGAGTCCCATTGGTCACCCAGACCAAATCGTGTGATCTATTGTTGCATACCAGGCTGTCAGCGATTATATTATGATTCGAGAGCTTGGACATGAAAAGAAACGTGTCCGAGAGAAATTGATCCCATTGCCCTGTCCGCGCAGTGCGGAGTGCAACAAAATTTCGATTACACGCCAGCGGAGACCCGCGTTCCTCACTTTTCCAAGATAGTTTTCCTCCCCTAAATGGACGTCGAGGCAAACAGTCCGCCACCGACGTGCAGCCACACGCACTTTCCTTCCGCCACCGCCACCGCCATGTATCCCTTCTGCGTGCCCGGCGCGCCCTGCGCGCCCGGCGCGCCGCCTTGCCATCCCGTACTTTGGTCGTGCCAGCCCTCCTCTCGGTGCCACGCGTGCCAGGCATCCGTCGGTCGTGCTTCCATCCCACTCCAAGCACCTCGTGCTACCCGTTCTACCTGCGCCGCTCGGTGACGGGCGGTCGGTCATGTTCGGCGTTTCTTGTGCAGGCTTGGCGGTTGGTCGCGCTCCCCCCCTGCCTGTTCCTACCCCTGGTGATCGGGCGGTCGGTCGTGCTCCCCCGTTGGTCGATTCGGCTCGTGCAAGCTGTGTGGTCGGTCGTGCTTTCCGCCGGCCTGGTCGTACCCGTTGTGCTCTGGCCGTCGGTCGTGCTCCCCCGTTGGTCGGTGCTGCTCGTGCAGGTTATGCGGTCGGTGGTGCTTCCCCCCAACCCGGTATTACACGTTGTGCTCGGCCGTTTGGAGCTGCTCGGGCCGGCTATTCGGCCTGTCGGGCGTGCCTGTCCTTCTATCGAGGTATGAATGGAGAGGCCGGTCGCACGTGGGATCGTTTAGTTCATTGAGGAAGCACCGCATCCGTTCGTCGCCGTATTTTCTTCCTCTTTTTCCTTCCCTTCGACATATGGTTATGGCTCGACTGTTTGTTGTCGCAAGGTTTTTGTAACCACTTTGCTCAGATGTACACATCCCTTTTCGGCGTTGCTTTTGTACAGGTGACTCACTCTATACCGACACCGTCGCTCTCACTCGCCTTCCTCGACAGCCGCGCCCACCTGCTTCTGGATGTCATGTTCTGCATCGCACCGCATCTCGAGCGCTGTACACGACATCGGGACGGCTCTCGACGTGCTCCAAGAAATACATGTTTGTATCTTGTCATCATTTTATAGTCCGTATATGTCATTTCTCTGCTGCAATGTCCTCGGCCTCGACCGGTCGATTCTAAGACTGAGAGCGCGAGGACTTGGCCGCCAACCTGACCTTAGGGCAGTCCATAATGATACCCAAGGCAGTCAAATGCGTGCAACCATCCGCCCATCCGCAACCACTGTGTCGGCTGGAGTTCCCCGATACGGGTAGGACGTCATTTCAACTGCATTTCAAGCGTTAGGGTGGGTCCTCAATTCACCCCAGTGCGTCCAGTGGCCCAAGTGAGCGTCGCCGTGCCTGGAAACGAACATGAGGAAAGTTTTTTGACCACGTGCTGGGGGGCTAAAGGAAGTAACCCAAGTCCGTGCAGGACTGATTGCAGATGAATCGTTGGACCTGTGGTCTAACAATCGCCAATCACGCAGGTGTGCCTTCTCGACGCCACCAAAGACACGCACAGCGAGGACGGGCGTCTCCAATGCGACAACGATTCTGAGTTGAACAGCTCTCACGGCCAAGACACCCCCGAATGACTAAGCCTGTGCGCAAGCCTCAGGAACAGGGCCTTCGAGGCCGTCTGAGGGCATTTCCATCACACACTTGGCAGTGATTCAGGACTTTGGTGTGGCGAGGACCCGAAGAGCTTCTACTCGTGGAAGAGGTGTGACGGGTGAGATGTCATCCAATGTCATCCAATGCAGTACAATGCCAGAAAACACATGTAGATGCTAACAAAGGTCGCACGGCCAAGACACTGCCGAATGACTTAGGCTGTGCGCGAGCCTCAGAAAGAGGGCCTTCGAGGCCGTTTGAGAGCATCTCTATCACACGTTTGGCAGTGTTTCAGGCTCTGATTTCGGCGCCGTCAAGGGCGTCGCCGTCGGGGCCCGCGTCGCCGTCGGCGGCGCCGCCCCCCCCATCTGCGGCGGTGGAACCCCCCTCCAGCCGGAACCCCCCTCCAGCACATATGTGTGCACGAGAAGGTGCGCGTCTGCATGTTGCACTAACCTCGGCACCCCCCCCCCCCCCCCCCCCCCCCCCCCCCCCCCCCCCCCCCCCCCCC
>Ga0209831_1000694_pt1 | contig 32373 bp, 53 predicted proteins | sample Maine_Asex4_meta_FD_187451 | JGI IMG/M metagenome (GOLD analysis project Ga0209831, IMG submission 187451) | Marine algal microbial communities from Maine, USA - Maine_Asex4_metaG (SPAdes) (version 2) | ecosystem: Host-associated > Algae > Red algae > Unclassified | place: Maine, USA | collected... | reverse complement strand
GATATGGTCCCTGGATTCAAGCCAGCTTGGACTGAAATTGCCCAACACATCACTAGGGACATATCCCCAGATTTTCAAGTCTCCGAACGAATTCCTCGTGGGAGTTCGACAGTGGCCGAGATCTTATCTCGGCCCCGGGCTTTTCCCCGGTCAAAGGAGCTTCCACAAGCTTCCAGGCCCCTCGAGGGGGGCAGGATCGATGGGTCGCGTTGCCCCTCATCCGCGTCAGGCCCTGCCCAACTCGGGCTCTCTGGGAGGTCGAGGTAAGCCTCGGAGACGGCCCCAAGCCCCACCTGGCGTGCGCCCCGAAGGTGCGCCGCACGCCGCTCCCTCTAGGGGCATTGCGTGTGTGCTCGCGGCCCCTCCCCCGGCTCAAACCGGGGGGATTGCGACATCAGAGGAGATGGGGTTTCCCCCACATATCCCCCACCTCAGGGCCCGCATCTCGTTGGACCGGGGCAGTGTCCAACGGCCCCACACTTTTCTGGGGGAGCTCCCGGCGACTTGTTCCGCCCTGCGACTCGAGGGGCCCTCTGGAGGGTACGCTTGCAGGCCGTGCCCCGGACTCCCCCGGCGCCCTGTGAGCCCCTCCCACCTGGGCGTACAAGATGGTCCCCTTTTTTTGGGGGACCTGACGACTCGGGTGTCCCGAGGGCACATTTTTCGTCACGAGGTGGGCCAGTGCCAAGAGCGCGGATCCGGGGTTCTTCCCCTTTCTTCGCCGACCTCGTGCCACGCCCGTGGGTGGGGCTTCTTGGACTTTCTTAAGTCCCGATCTCGCGGGGTACGATGGCGTCGGCCGATTTGGGCAACGGTACGGCCGCCATGACGGTCGACAGTCGCGCCAGCGCTTCAGTTGATGTCCTCGGGGAGGAGGAGGAGATTGACGGCACCTCGGCCTCCCTCCTGTCAGCTTCTTGGCCGACTTTCGCCGTAGTTGACGTCTCTTTTCGCCGGTTCCCCTGGGACCTCAGGGGGTCCCTGGTTAAAAAGCGGTATGCGGTCCTTGAGAACCGCCGCATGGTCAGTCTTTTGACGGCCATGCGGGCCAACTACGGCCCGTTGTTCGCCGTCCCCGAGGGGACGGCAACGGACTTCCCCTTTCTCCGCCGTCAGGGGGACTGGCGGGTGTGCCGGGTGCCTCGCCATTTGGCGGAGCGAGATCTCCACCCGAAGGTGGGCGACAAGCCCTCATTCTCTTGAGACTATTACCCTGGCACTCCCCCCAAGATGAGGGAGGAGGACCGCGGGTACTGTGTACCCGGCGCCCTTGGGGAGTGGACAATCCGCACCACCCTGGGCGTCCTGGTGCTCCATGAGCAGCGGGAGGTCCAGGAAGCTCCTTTGTCCCGGCGTAAGGCCCTGTATCCGATCGCCCCCTTTCGGTGGTCGTCCGTAGAGGCATCGCACGGCATGGCAGCGCGGATGCCATAGACGGTGGCGCTGCGTGGCAACAAGCTGATGCGAGAGGTCCTCGGGGGACCCTACCATATTTTGTTGGCGACCTTGTGGGCCGTCAAGGTGACCGACGTCTTTGTCGGCAGCATCCGCCACCACGGCCACTTGTGGCGTCTTCCGCCAGTCCGACGGACGGCTTCGGTTGAGCTCACGGCCGAGCGACTGTGCTCGGCCGACTCGTCAGCTCGGCCCCTCTCGGAGGCCGCGTTAGAGCTCCTCCGCCTTGTGGAGGAGCTGAAAAAGGAGTCGTGGATCGTTGATGATGGGAGCCCCCGAGGGATCTTCCGGTGCGCCAACGGGCTTGACAACGACGGGGTCTTGGACCTCATAAAGAGCCTTGGTGACTCCAGCCTCCCTAATGGGAGGGATGTCCCTCACGAGCTGCGTCTCCGTCCCCTATATCGGGACCTGGCCTTGGCCGGGCCGAACCGTTACGGTCCGGCGGCCCTTTTGGCTCCTCCGGCGGCACTGCCGCCGTCGCCTGCCGCGAGCTCCGCGGTTTTGCCGCAACTGGCTCCGCCCCTTTGTTGGGCGGTCTCTCGTCCCTATACCCCCCGTTGGGGCGGGCTTTATGGTCGGTCGCGTCGTTCGCACCCCGAAGGTGGGTCGGTCCCCCTACTTTGGGGGCGTTCGGGTCCGCCGTTGGCGTCACTTCCCTTTTTCTCTTGAGACAGGGCCGCCCAACTGGGGACCCCTCGGCCTGTGCGGCGCGAGGTGTGGGATGGCTTGGCCCGCTCCCTAGGGGAGCCTCCCCAAAGTCTCACCAACGGGGTGGATCACACCCTGATGATGGCCCTAAGCCGCACCCTGGTGCGGCTTTGCAACGAGATGGCCGTTATTGTGTCAAGCCCTATGGGTGACCGAGAAGCGGACGTACTGTATTCTCTGAGTACATTCGACTCGGTCCGCCGCCTCTTAACAGAGGAGTATGGCGCTGCCGTGGCGGAGACCAACACCGTTTTGGCATGATGGTCTATCCTCAACTTGGCGTTGCCCCCAGTTCCGGCCGGGGGTGGTATTTCGCCGGCGTCGCCGCAGCGTCCGCCGTCCCCGTTCCCACCCCAATACGGCGTGGGGTCTGGCTCTTCGGTTCCGCCCCACTATGGGGCGGGCTCGGGTTCGGTTGCCCCGTCCCCTTCTGGGGCGGCCTCGGGATAGGCTACCCCGTCCTATTATGGAGCGGGCTCTGGTATTGCTATTCTGGTCCCTTATGGGACGGCGACCGGTCCCTCGGCGACACCTCCGACCTTTTCGAGGCCGCGGTATTTCTCGCGCGATGAGGATGCCTGTCAGGGCTATAACGCTGACTTTGGTTCCCGCTCCGGAGCTTGGTGACTTGTTACCGGGGGTTCTTGGCACCCCTCTCCCTCGGTCATTGGTTGTGTCACCCTTCACCGTCTTCTTTACGGGTAGGTGCCGAACTGTGAGGGAGAGTGCGAGAGGGCCTCGTAGGGAATGAAGGGGCTTGGCCCCTCTTCTTTGTGACCCTTGTCTGCATGACAGCCCGGGCGACTTGCAGGTCTTGTACCCTTTTATTGACTTGGTCGGAGAAGTTTACCCCTTCCCGCGTCAGGGGGGGAGTTTAATTTTCTTCTGCAGAAAACATTTCCGGAGGGCTTCTCTCGGAAAAGAAGAGGCAAATTACCACGTGGCTTCCCTGTCGGGAAACCCAAACCATTTGACTAAGAGCTTCAATTGCCCGTAATCATTCCAAGCATGTTTGACAACATATTCAAACACGTATCTGGGACCATTCTTAAGGTGGGTCCCCTCCTTACAGAGGGCTTGTGCCTTCAGGGCACGGGTCCACTTGGCATCCCGCGCCGGGGGCGTGGGAGCTCCAGGGACATGGTCCCTCCTCACCGTCCTGAAGCCCCTGGGGCTCTCTATCAGTAATCGGTACCCATCTGTCTGTAGTCCCATGTAAGGCCCTTGGGTCATGAACCCCATCTTTTTTGGCGGGCGTTAGTGGGCATCCAGACAGACTCAGTCCCCAGCTTTTGGCTGGTTTTTCTTTTCTCGAGCGCGCGCATCGAAGGCGCGCTTGTACGCTGCCTGGGCTTTCCCCATGTGCTCCCGGACCTTGAGAAGGAGGGCCTTCAGGTACTCAACATATGGTTCCGCCGCCGAGCTGGCGTCGACGGGTCGTTCCTAGGCTTGTCTCAGCCGAGGCATTCTCTCAATTCCAATGAGTTGGAGCCGCCTCGGGCTCACGAAAGCAAAGGGGGTCTCCCCAGTGCTAGAATGGACCTGCGTATTGTACGCAGTTTTCAAAAGGGACAGATGGCTGTCCCACTCGGCTTGGTGCTCCGCCACATGGCAACGTAGCTGTCGAACAAGGGTGCGGTTATACCGCTCCACCTGCCCATTCGTCTGCGAGTGATAAGACGAGGTATAGTTCGAAGCTATACCGAGTAAACCCAGGATGCCCTGGTAATATACCGAGGCAAACTGCGGTCCGTCGTCCGTAAGGACCGTGTCGGGGATGCCAAATGCGGCAACCCATGTATCCATAAAGGCCGATTCCTTGGTGAGCGCCGTACCTTGCCTCAGAGGGACGGCTCTTGTCAACTCAGTGAACCGGTCACAGATGACCAGAACGTGCTTGTGCCCCCCTTGAGAGGTGGGCAGTGGGCCCAAAACGTCCATGGCGAGCCCCGAGAATGGCTTGTCGGCGGTGAAAAGCTTCATCACTGTCGTATGGTTTCTCTCAGAGAGACGGTTCTTGGCGCACGCGGGGAATTGCTCCACGTGCTTGTTCACGTCGACGACCATCGTAGGCCAGTACAAATACGTACGAAGGGTGTTATACATCTTTGTCGAGCCGGGATGCCCGGCTAGCACCGACTGGTGTTGGTGAATTAGGAGGCGCTTCCTTAGCGCCTCTGGGATAACCACTTGGGTTTCCCGTCCGTACATCGAGCGACGGCAGAGTAGCCCGTTCTTATCTCGGAAGAAGAACGCTTGACGACTGCACGTGGGGTCGGGAGGCGAAAGAGAATCGAGCTCTTCAAGCCTGGCCTGGCAAAAGGCGTCCTCAGCCTGGCCCAGGATAATCTCTCGGGCCGGCAGGGCCCCCATTGGGGCCTCCTCCGGTGATGCTTCTTGTAAGACGTCACTGGCCCGGGTCTCGACCGCTAGGACGGGGATGTCCTCGTACAGGGACGAGGTGACCAAACCCTCGGTAGGGGGGCCGCGATAGCGCGTCTGCCACCTTGTGATCCTTTCCCGGCTTATGCCGTATCTCATAATTGTGCTCTGATGGTCGGAGTCGCCATCGGTTGATCCGAGCATTCGGACCCATTCTAGTGAGAGCCGATAGCAGGGCGCGGTGATCACACCGCACCATAATTTCCGCACCTTGTAGGTAGGACCGTAAAAAAGTCACGGCCCGGACGACGCCTAGCGCCTTGATCTCCGTGGCGAAATAGTTCTTCTCCGCGTGGAAAAGTGCACGGCTAAAGAAGCCGATGGGGTGGTATTCCCCGTCGGACTGTTGTTTCTGTAAGCACTAACCCTGCTGTTCACAGCTGGCGTCGACGTCGACGATATAATGCCCGTGCGTCTTGCGCAGTGCTAGGATACAGGCGTCAACTAGACGTCGTCGGAGTATATCAAAGGCGTCTGTCTCCTTCCCTGAGGGTGGAGGAAGCGTCATAGGAAGCTTGGTGCTTGTAAGCGCCGTGAGTGGCTTCGCTATCTTTGCGAAGTGTGCTACGAATCGGCGGTACACACCGCACATACCCAGAAAGCTCTTCATTTGTGTCTGGTTTTCCGGATAACGGAGACCCCGAAGCGCCCGGACGTTCTTCTCCAGGACATGTACCCGTCCTGGTCGGATCACATGACCGAGGTATTCCACTTCCTCCGGGAAGAAGTGGCACTTAGACGCCTTAAGGGTGACCCCTGTGTTTCCGAGCAGGGTCAAAACCTCCTCAACGTGCTGTAAGTGTTCCTCGGGGGAACCCGAGAAAACAATCACATCATCCAGATATACCAAACATATCTGCCACTTCACACCGGCCAGGATCATATCCATGGCGCGTTGGAAAGTCGTACGGGCGTTGCACAACCCAAAGGGAAGGCGCACGCACTGCCACGCGCCCAAGTGGCACGTAAAATCCGTGAGGTGTTTGTCCTCCTCAGCTACTGGTATATGCCAGTGACCCGCATAACAATCCAGGGTGGAGAACACCCTGGCGTCCCCTAGGGAGTCAATGCACTCATCTATCCGTGGGATGGGGTACGCTTTCTTGATAATCATGATGTTGAGATTTCTTGAATCGATACAGAAGCGCACCGATCCATCAGGCTTTGGTACCAGTTCCACGGGGCTAGCCCATTCCCCGCTCGCGGGCTCAATAACATCCATCGAGCTTATACGCTCGACTTCCGCATTCTCTCACTCCCGGGCCATTGGCCCTGCCTTGTACGGGGGCTGTCTCACGGGGACAGCCCCAGGCTTCAGTCGGATTCGGTGTTCCACACGTCGGACTCAGCCGAGCTTTCCCTTCCAAAGGGAGGAATGCGTTTGGAGGAAAGCCTTTACGGGCCCCGATCACTCCGCCGGCACCGACAAAACATCCACCTTCGGCAGAGGTGAACCCTTTACCCCTTGAGGGGGCGTAGCGAGCTCCTTGAGCTCGCTCTCAGAGACCTCGTACGTCGGCCCCTCATGGGCGTCGATGTACCCGATGTTCATATTGGTTGTTAGCCGCAACGGCGTAACGCCGAGGTGCATCACCTGGATGGTTATGGCCTCGTTTGCCATCATCATGGCAGGGCCTTGTGCGACCTGTAGACCATGCTTGTGGTACAAGGGCGGTCGCCCTCTCATGAGGCCATGCCTTGTGTACGTACTTCTGACGGAAACATGTGCTATTGTCCCGGGTTGGACCCAGGTCTTCCGGGCTGGCTTCAGTTGAGCCGTTAGCCGCTCGTGGCAATCACAAACCGCCGAACTGGAGGAATCGGGGCGTCCCCTAGTGGCTCCTCTCCTCATGATCGGCACCTTGGTGCCGTCTAGGAGTTCCACATGTTGCTCCTGTGATGCAATGTTTTTCGTCGTAACTTCGATAAGAGAGGTGCCCAGAAAAGCTGGGACACTCAAATCGTTCACAACTCCAAAAGAGATGAAGGAGGTCTGACCCCAAAGGGTCACACCAAATCAGACAGCTCCAACAATGGGGAGCCGGCCCGCATTGACCTTATGGAACATCTTCGCGAGATCACCCAGCGGTTGTAGCGGGATTTCGACCGGCAATAGCCGCCGGTCATGAGAGTTGGGCCACTACCCGTATCCAATATAGCCCGGGTAGTGAGATCAAATCCTGTCGTCAGGAATAACCGGACGGCTAGTTGGTATTTAGAGGAGGGCATGAACGCGCAAGGCGGTTCCTTTGGGGTTCTCCTTTGGGAGGCCCCCACTACTCGACTAGGCCGATTTCTCCCGGCCCTCCGAGATGACTTGCGTCACCAGTCGGCCCCACTCGTCTCCCGGGCGGGTGAGAAAAACTCACCCGCTACTCGTTTGCCGAGGGGGAGCTGTCCTCCTCGTCCTGCTCGGCTGCGTCCCTCCCTGAGGAGGGTAAGTCGTCCGAAGACGACCACGGGGGACCATAATGTTCCCTCACCGCCGCGACCGGTTGTCCTTTACGGACTCCCTCCGCCGTCTTGCGGCGCTCCTCGCACCGCTTCAGAGAGGCTTTGGTCAATAGAGCCTTTGTCCCCGCGTCAAGGCGGGGACACTCTCTAGAGAAGTGCCCTTGCATGTTACATGTGAGACAGTTATTCGTCCGGGGTCGCCCGGGACGACCTGCTTCTTCCCGGGGAAGACCATGTGGCGCTTAATTTACCTTGGTGAAGGTCCGCGGGGAAGGCCCTCGGGGCCCTTCCCCGACCTTAGCGGAAGCCCATGAGGTCTGACCGTGTAGGCCCTCCTTCACCTGAGGGGGGCCCCATCGGGATGGACCTGCTTCAACAACTTTTGGGGGGTCCCTTCGGGAAGGATCCATCTCCCCGACCCTAGGTGCGCCCCATCGGGAAGGACCCGGAGGAACTTCCCCCACCTGAGGTGGGGCTGTTGCTGCCGCGGTGACGTATTATCGCGGCGCCGGCCGGGCAGCGCCACGTACCCGACGGGCCTCGGCCCATCGGTCCTCTTCATCCTTTTGTTCCTGGAGCCGTCTTCGACAGACGTCCCCCTTCCGCTGGGCATATTGCACCAGCAGGTCCATTGGCATGTTGGGGGTATTATGTTCGCGCACATCGGCGCGAATCTCCCAACGAAGCCTCTGCATATAGCGACTTTTCAGTTGTCCTTCCAAGTGAATATAACCACACAGGCGACGTCACCCCCGTAGGCGTACGTAGTAATCATTCTCTGTTTCATCCGCCCCTTGGGCGGCCCCATGGAACAGTCCATCTTGGTCGCTTAGCGACTTCTCATCTGCGTATTCGCGGAGGAGCCAGTTGATCAGTTCCAAGAAGGATCTGACCTCTGCACTTTGTCCTCCTTGGAGGGACGGCATGATCGTATACAACTCACGCTTGAGGGGACCCTTGGTGAACTAGGGAAGGAGATACAGGGCCCGGCCCTCCGAGAAATCATTGTCGTCAACCGCTGTTACGAAGCGGCTGACAAATTCGAAGACGCCGAAGGCGGGCGTCCCATTCCACTCTGCGTCACGGCCAAAAGTGGCCGATTTATCCTGACGCAGACGCCCTGGGCCTTGCGCCATGGTCCGGTCGTACCGGATGTCGGTATTCGCCGAAGCATATGTTGCGCAATCTAAGACTGCTGCATAGCGATCGTCCGCGGGGACGATCTTCGGGGGAATTCGACGGTAGGTTTCCTCTCCCAGCTCGTGCCGTAGTTTACAGGTGACCGATCGACAAGGCACATGGCAGCCCCCATCTCTCCCGGAGTACTCTCCGTCCGAGGAGGAGGAACGTATGCGCCGACGCCGGCGCCGGGACCGTCTGGTGGTCCCGAGGGCTGTCTCTATAAGAGACATTCGATCGTGTAAGGGGCATATCGAAGCGTCCAGCGAATTCCGTAGGGCTGCCGATGTGGCAGCCGCGTTTTGGACCCCCGTTGGGGCCTGGTCACCACCTCCACGAGGACGTGTTCGGGGTGGGCCGGCGGCTTTCGCCCGCCCGTCATATGGTCCCTATGGTGAACGGGGGACTGCTTGGTACCGCCTACCCGGAGGTAGAGAAGGGGGAGGCGCGAACGCCCCTTTGGCTCCACCCTCCACACTTTGGAGGGGAGGAGGTGGGAATTCCCCTCCGCCTACGCCCCCCGCACCTTCGGGGGGAAGAGACGGGAATGAACCTCCGTCTACACCCCGCGCTCCTTGGTTGAAGGAGAGACGGGAATACCCTTCCGCCTGTGCCCCCCGCACCATGGCGGGTGAGAGACGGGAATACCCTTCCGTCTGCACCCGCGTCGTTCGGCGCGCCGCGCTCTGGCGTGGTGGTGCCGGCGTGGCACTCCCGCCGAGAAGGGATCTCTCCGGGGTCCTGAGACCTCGAGCCCTCGTTGGCTCCGCCATGGTCACCCCGTGACGGGTTGCCGGCCCCCGGGGTGCCGGTCTCCGTCACTTCAGTGGTGTCTATGGCAAGAAGGCTCCGTCCTCCTGCGGAAACAATAAATCCTCAAAGACAATCTCAACAGAATAGTCCCACCCAAGTGAGACAAAGAACAGCAGAAAGACCACCGTTAGAACTGACAAAGGGTAGACCCGACTGATCAAGAAGCGCCAAACCCTGGTCCCCAGCTCATCCACCAAATTTAGTGGTTCCTGCCCGCAAAGCCAACGGGGCACAACCCCGTCAGAAAACCCAGCACAGGATGTGGAGCGACACAAAGGATAAAGAACAAAAACGCCTGGGTCACAGGGTGCGGAGCGCATCAGAATGCCGGAACTCACGCAAGCGCAACGCTGATTTACTCGAGTATGCACGATAACCCCAAAGCATACACTCATATACCCTCAGAGACAAGATGCAGGACAAGCTCAATCCCGACCCAGGAAGAGACGGTCGTAGGGGGGCCGGTGCCCGGCGGGCCAAGGTCCCTGATGCGGGAACCTGGTGGTCCCTGCCACGGATCAAGGGACCCCCTTCCACTGGAAGAGAGATATGGTCCCTGGATTCAAGCCAGCTTGGACTGAAATTGCCCAACACATCACTAGGGACATATCCCCAGATTTTCAAGTCTCCGAACGAATTCCTCGTGGGAGTTCGACAGTGGCCGAGATCTTATTTCGGCCCCGGGCTTTTCCCCGGTCAAAGGAGTTTTCACAAGCTTCCAGGCACCTCTAGTGGGCCCGGATCGATGGGTCGCGTTGCCCCTCATCCGCGTCACGCCCTGCCCAACTCGGCCTCTGTGGGAGGTCGGGGTAAGCCTCGGGGACGGCCCCAAGCCCCACCTGGCATGCGCCCCGAAGGGGCGCCGCACGCCGCTCCCCCTAGGGGCATTGCGTGTGTGCTCGCGGCCCCTCCCCCGGCTCAAACCGGGGGGATTGCGTCATCAAAGGATAGGGGGTTTCCCCTGCAGATGGGTGACAAGGGGTCCGTAGACACGGCGGGCGTCGGAAATGCCGTCCTTGACGTCATCGTTCAGAGCTAGATGCGAAAGATCAAAAATGGAGGAGGTACTGCATGTTCTTACCATAAGCTTCAATCCCATGTCGGTCGGCATGATGGAAGAGCGCCGTGCGGAAGTTTCATTCAAGGGCGATAATACGATCATCAAGATTAGCGACAAAGCCGCTGCGTCCGGCAAGCGGTAGAGCGAGCTCGACCACCTGGACATGGCTGTGGTAGTTATAACGCTGGTTCAATTACCAGTGTACTGAGACCGACCGTAGCCAAGCAATAAAGCGAGATTTATCGCCGTCGCGGCGAGGAAGAAAGATCTTTTGTTGAAGGGCATCCGATGGGGAGCCGGGTGGCGCCCACGACGACGACCCCGGACCCACGGTGATCTAATACAAACGAGGGCACCGGTCGATCGACCGTCCGACCACAAGCGATAGTAATGAGTGCCGGCAGACAGATAAGACAGGCAAGCAAAAAAACAATAAAAAATGAACAATGCGAAAGAAACCCCCCAAAGGGCGTGCCACAGGCCAATTCCCACAAAACAAGGGCTTTCGTCAGTCAAGGAGGCTTCTTGTGGCCAGTTGCCAATTGGGAGCAGAGTTATGCTACATACCTCAAACGCGAGATTCGAACCGTCAGGGTGAGATCCGAGGATTGGGAGACCCGCTTTGGCGATTGCGGCCTCTTCCGGGCCCGCGCGGACGTAACCGGCCGGGCGGCGGGAGCCGTGGGGGGCGCCCCGCCCAATTCCGAGTTGGGGAAGGTGGCGGTTCGCCGTCGTCGGTCGCGACCGTCCGGCCACGCACGAATGGGCGTGTGTGGCAAGCAGCTGGCGCTGCGGGTCCGATCAGCGCTTGCGCGTACGCGCGCTCGCGCTGGCGGGTTGGCGTCAGCGTGGGCGTGGGGGTCAGGCGGCCGGTTGCCGGGTGACGAGCGTCGGGGTTAAGACCCGTTGGTGTGCGGGTGCGTCGGGCAGCACGTGTTGGGGCGACCGTCGTCGGCGCCGAGTGGCGCCTAATTCGTCGGGGTTTTGACTACCCCGACGACACGGCGAAAGCAGGGACGCGGGTCCGTGTTGTCGAAAATGGGGGTGGGGCCGTACCCCGAGACCGGTTACCAACGGGTCGGGTGCGCGGTGCAGCACTTCCTGGGTGGTCATCGTCTTTGCCGGGTGGCGCCGACCTCGTCGGGGTTTTGACTACCCCGGCGACGAGGCGAAAGCCGGGGCGCGGGTCCGTGTTTTGTCAGCACGGAGTCATCCCGTGTCTTCGTGCTCACGCACAGGTCGAGGCCTAACGGCAAGCTTGAGTGCGGGTGTGCTACCGCGAGGTGGCAAACCGCGAGGTTGTGGACCCGGTGAGTGTGGGTTTGCGCTGGGTGGGAGGGGGCGTCGCGCACGGCGGCAAGGACGGCAAGCCTGGCAGCGACGGCGGCAAGTGCGGCAAGCCCGGTGGCGACGGCGGCAAAGGCGGCAATCGCGGCATCGGCGGCAAGGGCGGCAAACGCGGCGTCGGCGGCGGCAAGGGCGGCAAGCGCGGCGTTGGCGGCAAGCGCGGCACCCGCGGCGTCGGCGGCCAGGGTCAACACCCCCGAACGGCCAAAGCTATGGCGGACTCGGCCGCGATGGCGGTGGACGGCAGCGGTGCCGATGGCGGAGCGGTCGTCGACGGGGCGCATGCCGCCGCGGGGGGCCATCCGGAAGTGGATTGTTCCACGGAAACGGAGGTCTGGCGCCAGTTTCGGCCTCGCGGCTCGTTTGACGCACACGCGAAACCTGTGATGGTGGTTGACGGGGTCCCGCGAGTCACCGACAACCGTCTCTACGATATGTGCGTGCGCAACCGCGCTCGTGCGCACACGCGTGGTGTAAACGCGCAGTGCGAGGCCTTGCCTGACTTCGTTGACGTGATGGCGCAAGCCTGCTTACCGGACTACGCGGGCAACCGCGTGGTCGAGGTCCATGGGGACCCGTTCTTTGGGAACCAGGGCCCCCAGCGTCGTGTGTACGAGGTGATGTCGCTTTGCAACGAGGTCGTGCGCTACCAAGTGCCTCTGCATCCGTTCCACCGCTTGGTTTACGCCAATGCGCTTCTGTTTCCTGTAAAAGCGACGGAGACGGTCGAAGGGCGGCCAACTTCTTTTGCCGCTTGTTGCGCAACTGGCCGAGGGCCGTCTTCCTCATGTGGACTCTCGCCGAGGACCTTTCGGTCCCGTTCGGGCACGACTCCGGCCTGGAGCCGTACCTTGAACAGCTTGCGCTGGTGAAGCACGAAGAGAACGACGGCGTCGAGGACGACCGCAGTCCGCGTGTCACAGGGTTACCGAACCCCTTCCGGTTGCCGATATTTCCATCCGACCACCGTCGGGCCGCCGACACGCGCTTCTTTCGCGGTCGCGAGTTGATGCCCACCGCGTGGGCGGCTGGTTTTCTCCGTGCGCCACGGACGTTCGACTTGTCCCGTTGGCTTCCGACTATCCCGGAATGGGAGCCACGCACGGGGCTGTGGGTGGCCACCGCCGTAGTGGTGTCGTACCTGGCGGATGCGTTGCGCAACGACTACAGCTTAGTCTGGCAGGAGCTGCACTCCGATTACTACTGCAACTTAGTTGCTGAGTGGGTTCACACCCTTCAGGAGGACAAGCTCTTCGTCCTCTTGGACGATAGGACGTTTCTTCATTTCGACGTGTTGGACACGTCCAAGTTCAAGGACGCGCCCGACGGCGAGGCCAAGTATGTCTGTTACGGCAAGATTCGCCAGGCCAAGAAGGCATTTTCATGGCGGACGGTCCTTAAGGACGTTTTCTGGCGCGACCGCGACTCCGGGGAAGCCCGTCAATTGCGGATCAGGGTCGACGCGACCAAGGAGTACGGCTTTTACCTTCGTCACCCTTGTGTCGATTTCGACTGAGCGTTGGACCCACATGCGCCACTCCCGATGGTTCGAATCACTTCGAACCACCCCGGGGCGTGGCGTTGCGGTCGTCGGAACTGGGCTCACGCCGTTGGCGACACCCGAGAGGGCCGCTACCGCTCGCGTTCGCCGCGGCGCGATTGCTCGCCGTCTTCGCCCCGGGCGATGAATCTCACTTGGCCAACCCGCGCGTCTTCTTCCGCGGCGGTTGCCTTGTTTGTGTCGGCGCGCTCGCGCTATGTACGCGCTCGTGCACCCCGTGGGGTAGCCTTGTCGACGGTGGCTCACGCCTGGGTCGAGCAGATCGCGGGCCTGCGGACCGCTGGTGAGCGCGTGGACAGACGGGGTGTCGAGTCGGCTTTGTCCATCATTGGACAGGCCGTGGCTCGCGCCGTTGACGGCGATGTCAGCTACGGGCGATTCACCCAGCACCTGGAGACTATCAAGCCAGAAGAGGAGGCCACGCCGGCGCGTTTTAACGCGCAGAGCATTCTTGGTCGTCGGACCCATGAGGGCGGGGGCCCGTCGACGGGGGCTGCGCCCTCGGCGCGCAACACGCGTGCGCGTAGTGTCTCTCAGGAGTCGGCGGCCAGTGCTGGCGCGAGCCGCGATTCCCGCCGGGACTCTCATCGTGGTGACGAGGAAAAGGAGTAGCGAGGTTCACTGTTCAGATACATGCTCGGCTGACTCAGGCGGGAGGGGGGGGTTGCCAATGTCGGGGGATTACGCCTTTTAGGGTGTTGATGTTTCTTCGTCTTGTGGTTGTTTGTCGTTTGACATGTTTGTATCCACTTCTCAGTTTTTCTGTTTATCCTCATAGCGATGAAGTAAGTGGCAGGCCATCATGGCCCATGTTGTGGGATTTGTATCCCTTGCATCTGCTGATAAAAGCACTTCGTAATCAAAGCATGCGCGTATGGCGGTAGCGTACCAAATGGTGTTGGTCCATTGTGGTATTACCACGGTTGCTTCCTCTGTGGTTGTCAGCAAGCGTCGAAGGACTGAGTCCAAGTGTTGTACCGGGGGTACAAGAAACCCGTTGCGGAGCACTGGTACAGAAGGATCGCTCCCGACCAGTGTCGCCTGCGCGGATTTCGGCCATACATAAGTGTACGGGCCGTAAACACGGTTCAGCCGAGGGAAAAGCCGCGAGGCAAGTCGGGGGTCATATGCAAAGTTGCGCGTCATGGACGGCAGAGTGGACTTGAGCCACGCGACAGGAATTACTTCCTTAGTTGCGGCGGCTGTACTTGAGTCTGTCCACGAGACATCGGCATGGATAACACCGTCCCCGGTAACATGGACATGTTGCAGAGTGGGTATCCACGTCGAGTCCGTGACGATGTTGGCCACTGTTGTGAAACCGGCCTGTCGGCGACTTCGTCGCATTGGCGTGTGCCACTCGTACCCTGGTACATGCTTCTTCTTCTGTCGAAGGAAACGCACCACGAGGTTGCGGAGGAGGTTCTCCACGGGTTCCCAGGTGTCGTCCTTCGACCCGTTGTCAAACCAGCGCACCTTAGCGCTCTATCTGTCACCCGTCCGGCGTGAGCCTAAGAGTTTGTCGATCACATACTCATCGGCAGTTGCCGTGGGTGACTTGCGTTGGTCTAGACCATCTAGTAAGGGGTGCGACACAGTGTCCGCCGTCGTTGGACGAGAAGCTGGGGTGACATGGTCACTGCTGACGCGTTTCTCTTCCCCGTCAATGTCAATGACAAACGTGGAGGCGTCCGCATCGGTGTCAACGACCACGAAGGGGCCAATGGCTTTGCTTTGCAGCATATTTTGCCGATCGTGGTTGGTCGTGTATACGTAGTCGACGATCTTGACGTCCGCATCGCGGGTGGCGACCCGGTGATCGAAATTACATTTGTAACGTTGATGCGTCTTACGCAAGGCCTCAACGACAACAGGGATCTGCCGGCGAAGGCGTGCCATGAATTCGAGTTTGCGGGTTAGGGGTGACTCATCCTGAAGCGTTTCCTTATTGGACAGCGGCGTGCCCGGGGGCAGGTTGCGAACCGTGAGGTTGGGGATCCGCCTTGGGATTACGAGCTCAAATGGGGCGATGCCCGTCGACCGATGTGTTTGGCTATTATACGCCATGGTGATGACCGGGAGTAACTCGTCCCATCGTGATGGGTCATCAGCGACATAGTGCCGCAGCTGAGTTGCCATGGGACGGTTTTACCGTTCAACTTGCCCATTAGTTTGGGGGTGATACGCCGTGGTGCGAACCGTGTCAGTGCCAAGCATTTTCATCACAGAGATGAATAAGTTCGACATGAACTGGAGCCCTTGGACCGATAGGGTCCGGTCCGGTGGCCCGTAGGCTGACACCCACGCATGGATGATGGCTGACGCCACGGACATGGCCGTGATTCGCCGCAAGGCGACGCACTTGGTAAGCTTAGCGAAGCGGTCGGTGATAACCAAGATGAAGCGATTGCTCTTCTTGGAGGCCGGGATGGGCCCAAAGATGTCAACGGACAGCTCCGTGAGAGGCTCGGTAGCCTGTAACAGGGTCTAAGGCGTGGTATGTCGCCGCAAGCCGAGGCGATTTTGCGCACACGTTGTGCATTTGGTGATGGTCGAGTTAATATCCGCCACCATTGAATGCCAGTAGTATGCCTTACGCATTGTGTAATACATCCGGTTCATACCAGGATGGGCGGCCACGGCTGCGTGGTGCTCGAGGGTCAACACGCGTTCACGTTAAGACTTTGGAATAACCAAATGATTGCCGTAAGGCGCACGGCGGTACAGAGCGTGAAGCTCACCACGGAAGAAGGCCTTTGCCGTTCCGAGTTCGACACGTTTGGTCATTGCGACACAAAAGTCGTCCGTTTGATGAGCTTCGACAACGTCGTCGAATTCCACCGGTTCGGGTGTGTCGGTACCCGTGTACCTCCCCTTCATCAAGCCGTTGGCCGTCTCGGCCAATGCCAGGCACGGTATGTCATCATGGATATCGTCTGGCGGCGCCACCGTAGAGGCGCGTGACAGGGAGTCCGGCAAGTGGTGCGATGCACCTGGTGTACAAACCATATCGAATGTGTATTCGGAAAGGCGAAGTCGCCACCGCATCAAGCGCCCGCTTGAGTCGGTCGTGCAGAAAATCCAGCTAACTGCTTGGTGATCCGTTCGAATGAGGAACCGTTGTCCGTCGAGGAAGTGCCTCAACTTGAGGCCAGCCCACACGACACCGAGGCATTCTCGCTCCGTGGTGGAGTACTTTTGCTCAGCACCAGTGCGTCCTCGGCTCCAATATCCGACAGGTTGTTCACGTGCAGTTCCCGGGGCGGACAATGTGTCCGAGAAACTCGACCTCATCGGAGAACTACGTGCACTTTTCCAAGATGAGGGTAGCCCCGGCTTCTTGGAGATGGTCAAGAACCGTGTCAAAGTCTTTGACGTGTTGTTCCGCGTTTGCGGAGAAGATGATGACATCGTCTAAGTAGACAAGGCATATCTGCCACTTCAAGCCCGAGAGGATAATATCCAACGCACGATGAAAGGTAGCCAGCGCGTTCTTCAAGTCGAAAGGCATGAATATCCAGTGATTTATACTACAGTGCGTCGTGAACGCCGTCTTCTTTTGGTCGTCCTTGCGTAAGGGTACTTTCCAGTACCCCGCGGTGCAGTCGAGAGACGTGAACACTTGGGCATCTCCCGAGGAGTCAAGGCAGTCCTCCATTCGAGGCAATGGATAAGCATCCTTCTTGGTGATGTTGTTTAACCGACGATAGTCGACACAGAATAGCGCTTTGCCGTTCTTCTTTGGTACAATTACAACGGGGCTTGCCCAAGCAGTACGGCTAGGGGCAATGACGTTGAGCTTCAACATCTTGTTGATCTGATCAGCGATGATCTGCCGTTTGGACGGCCCGGTACGGTAGGGTTGGGCCCGTATGGGCAGAGCGTCGGGAGGAGTGACGATGGCGTGCTCCGTAGCACGGATGACGCCAAGGGCTCCATGCCACATAGACGAGTGCGTCTTAAGCATGTCACGAATCTGCTTGTGCAGGTACTCGGGTGCCTCACTGAAGTCGAGGTCCTCGGGTGGGTCACGACTCGCGTCGTCCGATGAGTGATCGGTTCCATCCTTTGGATTGTTGTCATCCAGGACAACGGAAAGCATCGGCCCTTGGTAGGGTTCTGCGAACTCCAAGGTTGAGTTCTTGCGAACAATGACTTGGTCCTTGCCGAAGTTGCATAACGTGACCAAGAATGGTTCGTCCGGTTTGACGATGGCGATGCCGCGGGCGACTGCCATGGACTTGTGTCGGCACAACCGAATGTTCGGTGTGATCGTCACCATGCCCGGGGTGTCGCACGTGGCCATGATCCACTCCTCCTTGTGTCCGTTGCCACGCACCTGTGTGCAGGCTCGAACCCGAGCGGGTCTATCTTGCCAGTGGCCGTCTCACGCGCTATCGTTAAGACAAGCTAAGATCGGCATTGGCCGAGGTAGTTCCTCCGTGCAGCGCACGTGCTCTTGCCAGACGACCTTGCGCAAGCGCGGCAAGATGCCCTGGATGTTTTGTTCAATGAGCTCGGTGCCAAGAATGCACGGGACTGACAAGTTGTCGGAAACGAGGAATCGGTCAAATATACGCACACCTCTGGTGTCTACATACAGATGTATGGGATACTTCGTCACGAGACGATTGTTGTTTGCATCTCGGATGCGCGAAAGCGTGGTCAACTCTTCGGCGTAAGCCATCCAGTTCGCAGGGAGAACACGAGTAAGCACTATGTTCACCCCGGCGCCCGTGTCCAGGACAGGGCGGCAACTTCGCATTACGCGCAGGCATGGGCCTAGCGTGGCTGCGATCTCGAGGTGCCGAAGGGCACGACGTAATATGCTTGTCACCGTACGCTTTTGCGATCCGCCGGGCAACCCAAAGTCAATCACCCGGCTGAGACGTTTTTCGAGACGTCCACGGCGTCGGCCGGATGCTCGATCTCGTCGTCTTCGACGTTACCGTCGGCAAGGGCATAAACGCCGATAGGTGGTTGCCGACGCTCGCGGGGGCAATTAGGTTCGGCAAACTGTGCGGCGAAGTGCCCCGGCTTGTTACAATTGTAACAGATGTCAGCCCGATTGGCTTAAGGGACGGCCGCTCGAGCGGGCGGCGGGGTGCGAACCGGTGTGAACGGTCGCTCCGTCGTCTTTCGCTGGTCCTGCGTCGCGTAAGCGATTTTGAATGCCGTTGGGCGGGTCATTTCAAGCTGCAAGCGCAGCTTGTTGGTGCCGTCCCAGTACATCTGGGCGGTAGCAACAGTCTCGGAGAGAGTCCGATCAGGGAATTGGTCATTCAAGACCCGCACGTGCGCGTGCACAAAGTCCAAAAAACCAGTCATGAAGACGTACTTAACGTCTTAGATGTCGAGCAAACCGTTCAGAAGGTCGCATTGCGTTTCCACGCGGTGACCAAAGGCCGTGGGCGCCTCGTTGTTTTGGTGCTTCATCGTAATGGTGTCTTGGTAGGCGTCAGCCATAGTTGCGCGTGTCGCGTACTTCAAAAAAACCCAGTTGACGGCATCTTCGTATGTACGGATGGTTTAATGCTTACGTCCAAGGGTGCTGTTAAGCGCGCCGTAGAAGGCCATCTTGGCGTTGCCGGCTAGTCGAAAGACCATAAGCGGAAGAGATTGACCATGCGTCAGCCCAGCTGCTTCGCAAGCGCGGCGAAAGGTCGTCAGGAATGTGAAGGTGCCCAAGGGCAGGGATCCCGTGAATGGCTGTTGCCCATGGAATGCTCCGTGTAAACTTTTGATGAGACGATGAGATCTTTGTGCCTCTTTAGGCGTATACATCAGTTGACGGCGGATCAGGAAATACGCCCTGCAGTCCAGGAGTGTCTTGAAGCGGCTATTTGCCGGGCCGATCACCTTGATCCTATCGGCTTTTTAAAGTCGCTCCTTCCGCTTGGCGGGGGTCGTGGGGCGCTTGCGCGCGGCCGCGTCCGACTCGCTCGAGCTATCGCTCGGCGAGGACCCACTTGGGGGCGACGGCGGGCCTAGCAGCCCGTGGCCATCGTCCGAAGAGGACGTGTCTGTCGCGTTGGGGTTGTCGTCGTCTGACGACGTCGGGCTTGACCCAGAGGCGGAATCATCGGAAGATAAGGAAGGCGCGGCGTTAGCCGGATCGTCCTTGCGGACGGACTTGTCTTTAGTCACCTTGCTTGTCTTCTTGACATTCTTGGTCTTGTCGCCCGACTGGCGGCGAGACTTAGCCGCACGGCGTTCTTCCTCATGGGAGTCGACTTTGCGCAGGGCCTCGACGTCGTCGACCAACATGTCGTTGGCTCGCGCCAGAGATTCGTTAGTCTGTTATTGGGACGTTAGGCGTCGCTGAAGTGCTTCAACGGCCGCCTTCTGGCTCTCCACCACCTGCATCTGCCCGGAGGCGGCTTGATCCGCAGGGATGGGAGGAGCTGGAGCACCTTCCGTTGAGCGTCGGAGGCGGCAGGAGTGCCTTGTCCCCCGCCCGGCGGCCGGCAGGAAATTGGCGACTTGCCGTCTCTAGCTCGCCGAGAGCCGCGGGTACCACCAGTAGACATACTGGGACCTGAACAAAGTGTTCCGACTTGGCTAACGCCCCGCGCGCCAACGTCGAAGATCTCAACCGTGATGCCCCCGGCACCACGCCCACAAGTCGATGGCTTACGCCCCGCGCGCCAAGCGACCGTATCGACACCGTCACAATGCCAAAAGGCAGCGAGAAAGTTCTCGGGAACACCGTGCCGCGAGGCACGATGAAGGCGAAGGCGATCCCCTGCTGCTCCACCAAATGTGGTATTAATAACGTTAGTTCGATTACGAGTGTACTGAGACCGGCCGTAGCCAAGCAATACAGCGAGTTCTATCGCCGTCGCGGCGAGGAAGAAAGATCTTTTGTTGAAGGGCATCCGATGGGGAGCCGGGTGGCGCCCACGACGACGACCCCGGACCCACGGTGATTTAATACAAACGAGGGCACCGGTCGATTGACCGTCCGACCACAAGCGATAGTAATGAGTGCCGGCAGACAGATAAGACAGGCAAGCAAACAAACAATAAAAAATGAGCAATGCGAAAGTAACCCCCCAAAGGGCGTGCCATAGGCCAATTCCCACAATACATGGGCTTTGGTCAGTCAAGGAGGCTACTTGTGGCCAATTGCCAATTGGGAGCAGAGATATGCTACAATGGCCCCACTGTCAATAGATTTGCTGAACCGGACTCACTGCAGCTGTGGCACGAGCGCCTTGGGCATGTCAATGTGGCTGGTGCCAAGTGGATGATCAAAAAGAAGGACATCGACTGACTTACGTGCTCTTTCATTGCGTTCTAGGACGTCTGGGAGCCGTGCGTGGGTTGGAAGGCAGATTTGACGCCTATTCGTAGTGCAGGAGGAGATCCAGTGACCAAGCGCCGCCACCACCCGACTTGGATGCTGGAGAAGTAGCCAATGTCGTGGTTGCTCTGTTTGCTGTTGTTCCCCCAGAACTATACGATGAGCCTTGAGGCGGGCATGACCGGCTTTTTCCTTTCACTTTTCTCTCTGCTTGCTGTCCCAGGCTACAGACCACCTCGGGCACCGAGTCCCGACCAGGGCTTTTCAGAATCCAGGTTTTTCAGCAGAATCTGGGATATGTCCAGAGATATCCGGATATATCCGTTAGAATGTTTTCGCCATCTAATGTGAGAGTGGAACGCAAGACACTGCTGGAAAGCTTACCTCATGCTCAGGCTCTCCGCTGAAAGACTGATGAAAATGAGATGTTGCTGTGGGCAGGACGTTGCTGCTTACAGAAACGTGCTTTATCCGAATCAATATTCCGAAGCCCCTGGTCCCGACTGGTCCGGCGACCCCCTCCCTCCATGAGCATCTTGCCCTCTGTTACCATATAGCTGTCCGCTCCTCCACTCCCAAAAAAGGTCAGAAAGGATATCTTCTGCCACACACGAGAGCATGAAGAGCGCAAACGGGGAAACGATAAGAGCGGCAGGGGGAGAGGTGGGGACAGCGCGGTGGATGCTACGAGTCGTGGGCGCGCAAGGTGAAGTAGATGTCGACGGACCAGGCGGACAACGACTCGGTCGCGCCGTAGTCGGGGCGAGAAACAGCTGGCTGCCAGGCAAACGATTGGATCGCCCGGAAGCAAACACAGCCTTTTCGATTGGCCGGGCCATTTTCATTACACATGTAATGTCCGAGCACCAACGTGGGCCACACGTGTCTGGATTCGGTCAAAGGCGACTGTCCGAGACGGCGCCTGTCCGCGTCTATTGTTTTTATCCTGTCCGATACGACAGCCCTAGCAAATATAGAAGAATGGTATCAGATATGGGGCGGGCTGAGAAGGAACGAGAACCAGAATACAGTCGTCACGCCAAGTTACCACTGAGTGCTTGTCTCTTCTAGTTTTTCAAGGGCACTGATGCGCCTGGTTGGCTCGTCGTCCCAAGTACGATAGCGTATTGGTCACCTCTTATTTTTGTCAGCTCTTGGGGCCCTCCTTAGAATCTGGCGCCAGATTTCCATGGCGGAATGCAACGTGGCCAAGCCCACGCACTTTCATTGACGCATTGCGACCTGTCGGCCAGCGATTGTTTCGAGTTGATCCGACAAAAGGGAAGCGCGGCCCAGCCTCTTCAGGACATCCTGCAACACTGCGCAACGGATGGTACGACAGTTCCAATACCATGGCCACTGTCCCGTGCGAGCGACTTTCAGAGCCGCGGACGTGCTCAGAACCACTTCTTCACGGCAGATTATGACTCAAAGTCCCCTCAGCACTCATGTACATCTACAAGGAACTTCTGCAACTGTGGCCTGCGTGGCCCATGCTGCACGGCACTCAGAATCTAACCTGGTGCAAGTGGTCACCGGGTGAGAAATGCGATTATCTCTGGCTGTGGTTACCCGATGGAGGGTTTCTTTAGCTCGTCTGACAGGTTTCATCCAGAGGAACGCTGATGTGCGCACAAATGAAAATGAAATTGTCTCAGAAAAAAGATAGTCCGTCGTTTTCTTGTCACTGCCACTTCTCTTTGTTAGCGACTCTCAGAGCCGCAGACGTACTCAAATACACTTTTGGCAAACCGATGGTGGTGTATTTGCCCTGACCGTCAGATGACGCGCTGCATGTGCGTGAAACCTGTTGTAGCCGCCTCCTTCGTCGTCCCTGCCGCCCACATCTTGCGCTTCTTCGCGGCTTTTCGGCACACTGCCCCACAAATTGGTAGCTGCGGCTTGATCTTCGGCCGCCACTCGTCAGCGACCTTACGTGCCATGTGGTCCCGCGGTAGAGCAGGCTTTTTTCTCGGCGCGTAGCGCACAAGTACGTCAGCCCCTGCCTCTCGTGCGAGTGCCATAGCCCTCAAAAATGCCGCCGCACGGTCCAGCTCCGTGGCATCGGGGTACTCAACAACATTCTGGCCGTAGCGGCCGTGTCACGCCTCTGAACCCTGCTGCCCATACAGCCCGATACTGCCAAAGGACTCGAGAAAATCCTGACCATGGCACACCAGGATGTGCAATTTTGGTGAAATGGAGACCCAAGGAAAGCTTCCCTTCAGCAAGCGCTCCATGGCAGCAGTGTTCGCCGTAAAGAGCGCGGCATCAGCGCGGGGTATGATCGACACACGATTGAGGGTTTTTCGCACCCGATTCCACAGCGACCACTCTTGTTCGTAGGAATCACGGTGGCTCTGTGAGACCTTTCTCTTGAGCGCGTTACACACAAGCGCACTGCTGTCCTCAATAGTATGACAGTTTCGGCCAATGAAGAGCCCGCCATGGTACGGCGTAGGCCGCACGCGCACCTTCTGGTGCAGCAGGCCAACCAGCTCGAGGGCAAAGCTGGCGCCTGCCTGTCACCCAGCAGCAGCGCCGGCAGCTGAGGTCCGAAAGACCATCACCATCCCAACAGCAAGGCGCAGATACTAATGGTTGTTTTCTTCCGTGCAATGCAGTGGATTGGTACAAATACCCGCGGGTTGATGGCAAGTAGTGGGCTTCGCTGCAACTAGCAGTGGTGCTCGGCTGTGCCGGGCTCGACCACCACCGCTGCAGCGCCTTCAGCAACCATCCGATCGGCAAAGTGCGCTTCCTCTGGCAGGTGCCTGCAGGCGTCAACGTCTCTGAGGATGCCGTAGGCATCGTAAAACACGGCCTGCGCCACACTCGAAAACCGCGTACTCTTGCATCCCAGACAGGTCTGCGTCGCACACGCACCCTTGTGGCCCAGGAAGTTGCACTGCGCAATGTAGTCGCTGCCGAGAAGCAGCCGCTCCGGTCAGTGCACACCGCGCACCAACACCCCGTCCCAAAGCAGAGCGTCGACCTGCGGGAGGCGCGTCTCGAGCATTGCCGCCAGCAATTCGTACTTGTCGTCCTAGCAGGGGCAAATGGCCACTAGTATTGTGTTGAATGGACTGTTGCGGTGGGCTTGGTTAATGATTGTTGCCACAATTTTCACCGTCCCCGGGTCGCCTCCTTTGTCGAGGCCGAGTGTGATCTGCATGTCGACTGGTGCCGTAGAGGGAGACCCGGGAAGGGCCGCGACCGCCGAGGCTCCGGTGGAGCCACTGGGTTCCCGTTGGTTGTCAGCCAGAGGTATCCCGACGAAGGCGTCCGCGTCGCACAGAGCTGAGACTCTCTCCTGGATGGCCGCAGTGAGGGATGCCAGATGAGCGCCCGAGCCAGTAACGATGACCTGCTTCCTCGGTAAAGTAAAGAGGTGCCGCCGTCCGGTTCGGAGCCAAGACAAACCGGCTAAGCCTCTGCGGCGCCCTCCCAGAGCCAAGCGCTGTGAAGCAGAAGGAAGATAGGTGGATGCGGTGGTTTAGTTCGATGGCGGTCTTAGGCCCACTAGGACCGCCTCATATACCCCAGGCGACCCCTTTGCCAGTCGCGGGGAAGACCCCCTCTCAGTGCTTCCCCAGGCTCTTCCACTCTCCGCGTGTGCAAGGCTTGCGGCGCACCTCCCAAAGCGGGGCATGCGCCTTTCCTGTGCCAAGCCGCCCACCGCCGCATAATCCAGGCGCCACGCCACGCAGAATCTCCCCGAGCGTACCCCAAGAAGGGGGGGGGCTCACCAAAAGATACACGAATCAAGTACAAACAAATGCAAATCATACAACAATGGAATGCAAACAAATCCACGAGCTTAAATCACCAGCAGCCCCCGTGTCAGTATAGTTCCAATGAACTTCCCGACCAGAGCTGAACACTCCGCCACTTATATTGGATTTAATGTAAGTCCACCGGAACGGACGGTATCGATACCGTCCCGAGCACTCTGCGCGATTTTTCTTGTTGACGGTAACGATACCGTCCTCTTCAAAAAAAGCGGCGTTAGTGCGAAAAACAAAAGGGGCTCAGTCGACCGCCGCCGACTCGAACAGCAACATGACTTTCCCCAGCCGACTGTGCGGCCACCACAACCGGCCGAAACCGCCGCAACGCCGATTTCAAACGCAAACGGCACGCGGCCACCGCCTTGGTCGCTCCGCTACAGACATTCGCCGACCACGGAGGGGCTCAGCACGTGGAAGCAGGACGTGGGGCCGGCGTAGCGCCAAGCCCCGCGGTGCTCAGATCCGCGCCAACGCCAATGACGCGCCGAAACAAGATGAACGCCGGGGCCGGTAGCGGCCTCGTGAGTGGTACGTGACGTCCACGTGTTTGATACTCCCGGTGGCTTCGGGGTTGTTCACCAAGGCGAGGCAAGCCTGGTTGTCTTCCCCCGTCGGCACGGCCTCGCCATCGACGCCTGGAGCTGACAGCAGCTTGCGTAGCCACCGTGCCTGCTCTCTTTCCATCGCGGAGGCCACGTACTCCGCTTCGGCCGTCGAGGTTGCCACCGTCGACTGGCGCTTGCTTGCCCACGCGATGGGCCCGCCATTGAGGGTGAAGACGAAGCCTGTCGTCGACCGACTGCCGTCAACGTCGCGTTCCCAGTCGGCGTCGACAAACCCCTGCAGAGGCTCGCTGCCGCCGTAGAGTACCCCAAGGCGGGTTGTCCCGCGCAGGTAGCGCAATACTCCCTTTGCTGTGCGCATGTGGTCCTGCTCTGAGCACGACATGAACCGCGACAGCACCCCCACGGCAAAAGAGATGTCCGGCCTTGTCGTTGTGCACAGGTAGAGAAGGGAGCCGACAAAATCGGCGTACCGGGTACCCTCCGGCAGCAGGTCCTTGCCCGTCTTTGGCAGCTGGACCCCTGAGGCCATTGGCGCCTTGTTCCAGGTGAAAGTTTCATTCCCGAACGCCTCCAGCAGCGTCGCCGTGTGCCCCGGGTTTCTCAGAGTGAGCTTTCTCGCCGCAGGGTCACGCATGACCTTCATGCCAATGAAGTTGTTGACCTCCCCGATGTCGCGTAAATCACAATTCGCCGACCCGGAGCGCTTGACGGCAGCAATCCCAGCCAGTGTCTCGCCCGCCCCGATAATGTCTTCGACGTACACGAGAATGAGACGCGCCCGTGCACAGGGTGGCACCACTCGTAGAGGCACGGGTCCACCTTGGACCGCACTGCACCGCTCTCCTTGAGCTCATTGTCGAGCTTGATGCCCTACAGCCGCCCAGTCTGCTTTGTCCCGTAGAGCGCCATGTCAAGCCGACACATCTCCTCCACGCCATCCGGCTTGATACCGTCGAGGAGTTTGATGTACATCTCCTTGTCCATCTTGGCGTTGAGGAAGGCTGTCTTGAAGTGAACATCGTGAACCTCCCAGCCCGTGACTGCAGCCACAGCAAAGAGTTCCCGTGTAGTAGCCGCGCTGGGCACCGGCGTTCACGTCTGGTAAAAGTCCCTCTTCGGCACTTGGTTGAAACCTTGTGTCACGAGGCGGGCCGTGTAGCGCGTCATCTTGCCCTCCGTGTCGTGCTTGATGTCGAACAAGAAACGCGTCTTGATGGACTTGAGCTTCTTCTCGTTCACCTTAATCTTGGACAAGGTGCCAAGATTCTTGTAAGGTGCCACCTCCTCCTCGATGACCTGCTTCCACCGCGTCCAACCAGAACAGCACGCGCCTCCTTCTTGTTAGCCGGGGGCTTGCATAGGTCGCAGCTCGACTCAGCCGCACACTTGGTACCGCTTGCCACGTTCGCCTTGGGCTCCTTCTCCCATGATATTACCTTGGGAGCTAGCTTTCAATTTGAGCGACGAGGCCCAGGTGCGGCGCTGTCACAGGTTGCACGCCCTGAACGGCCCGCCGGTGTCAAGCCATCGGGGCAATCCTCGACATCCTCTTCGCTATCTTCAGCAAGGGAGGGTGGACCGACTTCGTCGTCGCTGTCAGACGTGTCGTCGGGGGCGTACTCGTCCTCTCGCCCGCGTTATGCGTCGAGCACGTCCATTGCCCCTTCGTCGACAGTCGTGCCCAAGGTGACTTTTGGGTTCCTCATGGGCGACACAATGGCGACACAATACGACAAAGTGTCGCCAGAGAGTTGCGCAGGGAGGATAAATGTGTCGCAGACAGTAGCACCACGGGAGCATTTCAGCGGTGGATACGCATCCGGCTGTGCCGGTTTCTGGCACAATCTGCGCGAATTGTTTCCTACTGATTTTGGGCATATGTTTCAGTACTATTTGGCGGATGCTGATTTGTTAATCCAATTTAGTGCCAATCGACGACTGACACGTGACGAACCACATCAGTCGAATGACATTGTCGATCACGCAACGCCGCTGCCGCCGCGGTCGCAGTGGCGGCCGCCCCCCCCCCGGCGGTCTTGGGCGGCCCGTGCCATCTGCACGCCGCCGCGGGCGGCGAGATGGGCGCCTTCTCTCGCACCGGCCGCCGCCGCCGGCCGTCACAGGTCGGCTCGACCGCCGGCGGTGCCGTTGCCGCCCCCGCGGTGGACGTGAGCACGGGGACGCTGCGAAAGCTGCCTTCGGCGCCGCCGCCGGCGAAGCGGCACGCCGCAACAGACGGCCGCGGCGGCGGCGGCGGCGACGGCGACGGCGACGGGCGCGGCAGGGGTGGGGGGGGGGACATCGGCGCCGTGGTCAGCCCCGAAAGGCAGCGGCTTGCCAAGTTGGAGAGCAACGCGGAGAGCGCGTCGGGGGCGCCCGCCGGGGGGGGTACGTCGCAGGACAGGGGCCGCACGTTGGGAGCGCCGAGGCGGCCGGCGGAGGGCGACTGCCGGGCGCCGCCGCCGCTCCGGTCGGTGCCCGTCCGCCATCGCTTCGCCGCCCCCTGCCGTGACAGCGGCCGACAGCGGCCGCCACTGCCTTGGCCCCGCCGCCCCCGCCCCCCCACCCTTCCCCCGGCACCCGCTGCCCCCACCGAAGCCACAGTCACCACCAACACAGCCGCCACCGCCACGGCCACTTCCTAGAGTTGGGGCCAGCGTGCGGGCGGCGGTGGCGGGAAATGAGCGCCAGCCGCCTTTTGTGCCTTTCGCGGCCGGCGGCGGTGGTGATTGAAGCCTCTGTTGCACCCCCCCCAAGAGAGCTCGGGGGATTCCTGTGGGATGAGGCCACCAACAACCATTAATACTGCTGGAAAAACACAGCTGCACAAGCAAAACAATATGGACACGGCTCTCATTCAATAAAAATCGTTAAAGAACACATCGTCCCAGGGCAACAACATTGTCCGCGTCAGGGTCTCTAGTACTGTCACCGCAGGGCGGCACCCGCCAATCAGAGGACGAGTTCACAGGCAAAACTGCTGGCGATGCGCACAAAGCCATGCATCTAGATCGAAGACGGCCACGAAGACTTGGCAGATGTCTGCCTTAGGATCTCTTGCTGACAGTGATGTCGTCTGAGTAGCTTCTGAGCGTGGCCGTTCCTACAGCTGTCAATAAATTGTCTTTCAGTGCACTCTTTGCCTGAAACTTGGCCGCATGCACATCATTCTCATTGTCTTGGTCGTGTTCCGGGCCAGCCCCCAGAAGGTTATTGTGTCGCCAGATCGCCGACCTGCCGCTCCGAGCTGTAGGCCGCGAATCAGCTGAGTCGCCACAAAGTGTCGCCCTCGAATCGCCGCGAAGCAACCAAGCAAGCGCTAGGGAAGGACCGCCGAGGTTTCGTGGCGTCATCCTTGCCGCTGTCATAGTGTGCCGTCAGCCGAGGACCCCCGCTTGACCCGACTGCCGACGCCTCAACCTTAGCCGGGTTCTACTCCATCAGCACGCGTCGACGCGTAAAGACTTGGTTGGTCTCATCCTCGAGGATGCGGTAGGCCTTGCCACCGACCGTGTATCCAGCACAGCGGCCGACGTCGGTCCTTGGCTTCAGCTTGCGTTGCTGCTTCTTGGATCTGAGCGCCCACGCCCGACTCCCCCAAATCCGGAATTCCGCGACGTTGAGACCCGTCAGGGCCTCCAGCGGTGTCACTTCCAGCCCCGCCTTGGGGGACCGGTTGAGCACATGGACGACAGAGGACAACGCCTCAGCCCACAGGTCTTCCTCCGCTCCGGCATCGAGCACATCAGCACGCTCGCGTTCCATCAATGTGCGTCTAAACCGCTCCGCTTTGCCGTTCTTCTCTGACTTGTACGGCGCCGTCATCTCCAACGGGATGCCCGTGTCCTCGTACCATGCCTTCAAGTCGTTGGTGATGTACTCCTTGGCACCGTCATGACGAACGCGGATGACCTTGACCCCCATCAGCGTCTGAAGCTGCTTGATACGCGTCTTGAGCACCTCTGGTGCCATTCCTTTTGAATTGATAGGTTTTGCCGTGATGCACCCCGTCGAGTCCTCCAGGGCCGTCATAAAGTAGATGGACCCACCCAGCGACTCAGTGAGTAGGCCACCAATGTCGGTCTGCACCAGTTCGCACTTGGTTGTCGCTGTCGACGAGCGGGGGCTAGGCGCTTGCACCATCTTGCCGTCCACACACGGCACACACACAGTGCCAATAATGCGCTTGGCGTCTGCCACTGACTACGGCATGCCGTCGACCATTGTGGCGGCCCGCTTGAGGTTTTCCAACCCCAAGTGGTTGAAGCGAATGTGCCATAGCTTCGCCTCCCCAGCTATACGCGTGGATGTCGCGTTAGTGAACGCCTTGACCGGCGTCACCTTGGTCATATACTGCTCCAGGTCGTTCACCTTTCCGACCACCGACGCCTTGTCGAGCACTGCGCTCGAGCGAACAGCATTTCCAACAGCAGATTGCTAGTCAGATCCGGAGGTCCGGAACGAGCATAGCCTCCCCCAGCACCATGAACGTCTTGGTGCTCCCTTTGCCATCGTCCATGGAGACGTGACCGTGCCCCATGTTGGGCACCTTATCGCCGTTGGCCCAGATGACCTCGGCCCCGCTTCCTGCCGTCTGTACGGTGAAGCCCTTATCAGCAGCGGTCATGTGGTTGGTTGCGCCAGAGTCGAGCACCCAGGTTGATAACCTGCGTGTGCTCTCGTGAGCCTTGCTGCTCTTGGCATTGCCGGTGGAAGAAGTGTAGGCCAGAGCGGCACCCGCGTGGGGCCCGCCGCCGTGGCCGACTCCACGACCAACACCGCCGGGCTTGCTCTTGCCGTTAGCCTCGTCCGCCTTCTTCTTGTACCAGTCGCGCTGCGTGTGCCCTTTCCTGTTGCAGTAGAAACACACGACCGACTTCTTGTGAAACGACTTAGTGCGCCACTGCCGAAAGGGCTTGTGATTTGACAATGCCACAGGGGTTGGACGCGCTTTAGATATTGCTCCGCTGCTCCACTTGCAGCAGCTTAGCCGTCGCGTCCGACATGACGAGCTTAGTGTCCTTGTTTTCCAACACCGTCCTGAGCATCCCGTACTCCGCCGGGAGCCCCGACAAGACCCGCAGTGCGAGCGTGTTGTCGTGCACCGGGTTGCCGAGCATGGCGAGCTCGTCCCGGATCATCTTGGCGCGCGACGCGAACTTGATGATGTTCTCGTCGTCGCCCTACTCCAGGCTGCTCAGCTCGTCCATGAGCAGCAGCAGTTGCGCGTTGGCACGTGCCGCGAACATGACCTTGAGCGCGTCCCACTCCTCCTTGGCCGTGTCAACCGACGTGACCGTGTTGAGATGCACGGGCGTGACCGACATCTGGATGGTCGCCAGCGCTGCCTCGTTCATGGCAACCCACGCTTCGACCACCGGGTCGGACTTCTTGTCGTCCGAATCAGAGGCAGGGCGGTTCGTCACGACGGCCGTCCACAGCTTCTCTTTCTTGAGCTGCGCATGGTGATACGCCGCCCACACCTTTAATCTTCGTCCAGCTGCGCAAACCGCGGGCCGCTGAAGCGGCCGTAGTCCGACATCTTGACGACTGCAGTGCGACCAAGCTCCGCACTGACGACGTTGATGGCGATATCCGCCCGCGCGACGCCGGAACACACCGCCATTCGAGCAACGTCGTCCAACCAGCGACCGCAGGGAAGACGACGATGCCCACCAGCGACAGCTGGGTCTTCAAAATATCACAACCCTGACGGAAAGCCCGGTTCGGGTCGCGTCCCCTGTTCCAGCGACCCCTCTCACAGAGGCTGTAGAGGCAAAATTGGCGACGCGTCGCCAATTCGGCCACTATGGCCTCTGTGAGAGGGATAACGCTCTCTCGACCACTGAGAGTTTACCACGTTGAAGGAACTATTTTCGAACGTCTCGTGTAAACCTCAGACCCGGAAGAGCAGGACAAACCAGGCGTGCACATAATTGTGTGGTGCTGGTGGTGCAATCTGTAGGGTGTAGCAGAGCGAATCAGGCGTTGCTTCCAGAACCTGCGACCAAGTACCGGTGGCATTACTTTTCCAAACTAGAAATTTATTCAGATGGCCCGATGGCACAGGAACTTACCAATATCGATGCTCTTTGCCATCGCCAAAAACATGGGCATATGGCGATAGCACAATGGCACACGGATCGACGTGCTCTGAAGGGTGAGTTTGACTGTCTTCTGTAAGTAAACGAGCGATGTGGCCTCTGAAGGTTCAAACCTTTCGACCCAGAAGACTCGGCTTTATGGCGCGTGTCACAAACATGAGACATGCGCGATTTCTGAAGGACTGACACACCACTGCACGGGGGCAGGCGGCGTGGGGTACGAGAAACTTCTCGACTGGCCTTCATGGAAAGAGACTCTCCCGACGCGCGTTTGGCTGACAACTCCTTAATAGCCGCCTGTCGGCCCTGTTCTCTGGATCTCTCAGATAGCTCCGATCTTGCAGCCAGTCTTTTTCAGGTTCTTGGGGTTAAAGGTTTGCAACGCCAAAGCTCCTGTGCTGACTGGAGCTTCGATGAGGGGTGTGCCAAATCGTGGTTTTCCCACAGGGTGCTACATGGCGGTCTTTTTCACGTTTGTATTGGTAAAGAGGTGCCCTTTTCTTCGTGCACAAATTGTCAGCACATGCATGCTCTAGTATCTGTGCATTTGATTGGGCCGCGTGATCGTCACCTGTCGAAGTTGCAATGAATGACACTTTCCCCCATGACACGTCAGGATGAGCCGCCTCTGCTAACACTGTCAGGGGCTGTTCTGAAAGCACAGTGGGACCGAGTGGGTCACATTACATTAACGGACCGTTGCAGAAGGCCAGTGGGCCGAGAAAAAAAAAAACGCCATGTCTCATTCTTGGGACACGCACCAGACTAAAGGTATATCTCGTGTACTAAGACCTATCCCAAAAATGATGTGGGGGCGTCGAAAATGGATCTTCAGGGGACGAAGTCTTTCAGATGATAGATATGGGAGTTCCGGCGGTACTCCGAAACAAAGGGGCTGCCAGCGCGAGAAGCGCCTGAATGAGCCATGGTCACGCAACACTGGTGAAGCGCTGCGTCCGGTGTCTAGCTCAGCAATAGCCGATGCAACTATGATCCAGCTGAATATTGGTGACCTCCAAACAATGGCGGTTGCATAAGGGTTGCAATCATCCAACAGCGTACGTGGACCAATGGAAAGGCTGGAAATCATGTGAGTTCCTTACACAGTCTCCTCATGCAGCTCTGCGCGCTGGAAACGCATATCAGGATCTCAAAAAATCTGAAGAATTTTGTTGCTCTCATGACAAATCACAGGTCTGGACCAGAACCCTCTCCATGCCCTCTTCAGGCTCGAGCAAGCGGCCCAAAAATCTCAGGAAATCTCATTGTGGGTTGCAATGGATTTGCTTGACCCCTGCAAGACACGTTGATTGGCTTGAAAGATTACTGGCGGCAACTCTCAGCCAATAGTACGATCGTGGCTTGTCGAACAGCCTATCCTACTTCATTTCTATGCTATGTCGTCGGCTCTGCCTCCCTTCTCTCTGCAACTGCCATTTTTTGGAGGATAGCAATATAGTGCGTTCTCGTTATAAGAGAATCGTTTACAAAAGAATATGGGTCGCGAGTCTTCCATTCCAGTCCGTGTGGGCCACTTTTTCTTCATATTGAGCCGAATCAGCTGTCTCTTATAACGAGAACGCA
>Ga0209831_1000693_pt1 | contig 32380 bp, 26 predicted proteins | sample Maine_Asex4_meta_FD_187451 | JGI IMG/M metagenome (GOLD analysis project Ga0209831, IMG submission 187451) | Marine algal microbial communities from Maine, USA - Maine_Asex4_metaG (SPAdes) (version 2) | ecosystem: Host-associated > Algae > Red algae > Unclassified | place: Maine, USA | collected... | reverse complement strand
ACATTCATTGTTGACGAATTGAGAAAAGGCAGCGTTTCGCATAAAGAAGTTTTTGCGCTAATTTGCCGTAATTTGCGCCAAATGTCAAAACGTTCATTTGATAAATACTGGAAAATAGCCAACGAACATTATACAGACGAACTACAAACAATACAAAAGCAAAAGACGGCTATACACACCGAAACCGAGCTAAATATAACGAGGGCCAATGTGTTAAACAAATTGCAAGCAAAAGAAATACTATCACAAATTGCCCAAAAAGAACAAAGCAAACCCAGCGAAAAAATACAAGCCATAAAAGCCTTATCAGATTTAGAAGGTTGGAACGATCAGAAAGCAGGTACAACAATAATAACTGTAAATCCTGTTACCATAGATATACCAGAAGATAAGCCGGATTAAATACAAATACTCTAAATTAAAGTTTTGACATGCTAAAAACAATAATCTAAAATATTGTACCTTTGAAAAAACAGTTAAAACAATGGTAGCCATAAGTAAAATCAAAAAAATAGTAACCAAAACAAGTTCTACTACCTTTGAGGTGTACACTTCAACTTCGCAGGCATTAGCTACTGAAGATGAGTTAATAAATGTTGGTGCAGCTTATGGAACTGTTTTAAAAGCAATCACCAATTTAAACAAGGTATTAGATAAACTATTTATAACCGCCGACAAACCCAACCAAAAACAGTTAATTGGTGTTTTAAAGGCTGCTATTGATTTGGCACAAATGGCATTAGATTTAGTTGAAAAATCTGCCTTGCAAAAACAAATGAGTGAACTTACTAATAACATTAAAGATGAACTTTCTTTTACTAATGAGATATTAAGCGATTTAATATTGGTTCATATCGAAATGCCTAAAATGCCGCCCGTTCAATATTCCGATAAAATCAAAACCATGTTTGCTTAACAAATAGCAAATTCTTTTAGTACAAATGGAATATTTTTATTTACCATCTTTTAAAGCTGCAATAAAGAAACTCAAAAAGAAAAAGGCGTATAAAAAAATAGTTGCTGATCTTACATTTTTCCTTTCCAATAAAACTAAAGATCAGCTATTGCAAACAGGTATATTAATTTCAAAAGATGGTTTATTTACTTTGCATAAATTCCGATTAAAAAATTCTGTTTCCGGCAAAGGCAGTAGCAGTGGTTTTAGATTTTATTTAGCATTAACCATTAGCGATAATGACAATGTAATTTTGTGTAGCATTTACTCCAAAGATGGTTCACAGGGCAAAGAAAATTTAACAGCTAAAGAAGTGATTGAAATATTGAAAAGTATAAATAAAGAAATTGAAGCACTACCCAACTTAGAAAGTTTAAAAGATTGGTAAATATTGTAGGTTAAACTACAACTTTAAAGGTTTTGCGCCCCCTATACCGCCCCTAAGTCAAATAATTTATTATAAATAACTGACAATCAATTTATTACAAGATCAAGTACAAGTCCGCTCTCGACCTCATTTAAATTTATTAAACCGTTGTAAATCGTGGATTTATAGCGGTTTTTTCTTTATGGGTCGGTTTTACATCATTTTATGGTAAATAAAGCTACAGATTTAATTAAAACGATTTTGACTTACAGATACAAAAACGTTATAAAGACTATTTTAAACGGATAAAGATAGTTTGCTCCTTGCTTGCAGCCGTTCCCAATCTTTTATTCGTTGTTCTAAAAGCTCAAATTTTCGGGTTTGAATGGCAAAGTAATTTTGAGCAAAAGCAATCGCTTCTTTTTTTAGATCGCCATTTTGAGCTATGAGATAACAGGCATATCTTGTAAGCATTATATCATCAATTTCTTTTTGCGCTCCTAAACCAATTGTAACCATTTTGTTGAACTCAACAAAATGGTCTGAAATACTGTTACCGCTTGCCTCACAATATATTTTTGCTTTTTGAATAACCTTATTGAAGTTGCGCCATTTTGTGTATTCTAACAGGTGTTGCAAATCTCTGGCTAACCAAAACTCAACACCGCTTTTGGTATAATCTTCAAAATTTTTGCAAGTGATTGTATAACTTCTTTTCTCATTTAACCGAACGTAAAATTTTAAGTAAAAAATTTAACTTACCGCAAGATGCTGTTTTAAGGTGGGTTTGCCAAATTGAAATATGAGTATTTAATTTTATAAAATAGAATATTTATATTGTGGAAATAACATAATTATTTAAAGATGAAACACAACATTAACTTACTCTTATTAGTTGTTGTCGTACTTTTTATTTTCACCTCTATATTTTAAGAGAACAAAAGATTCCACTTGTTAATCTTCTTAATTTTCAAGAGTATGTTCATTGTGTCTTTTAGATGGTTTCTTGTCAAATCAATTTCTTGACTATCACGTTTAGCAAAACTTGAATAAGTATCTTTTAGATTATCAAATTCCATAATAGCCGTTTTGCAATTTACGATCCAGGGCATCAATTCTAATATCTTTGCAGGATCGGTATTTTCTTGACAGAATTCGTATAATAGATCAATGAAATGTTTTAAAACAATATAGGGATCATTAATATTATTTTCATCATCAATTAAAGATTGCCAGTTTGAATTAAGTTCTCTAAATCTTTTCATAAAAGAATCATTAACAATATGAGGAGAAGTGATTACAGAGTTTTCAATCAAAAATTTATCATAGAAAGTGCCAATTTCCCCTATATTTTCATTCCAAAAATCATGGGTTTCATTTCGCTTTTTATTGAATTCACCATAGAACTTAGGCATAGAGTTCTTATAGTCTTTTATGAAACTTAGTGCCTTTTGTAGCCTTAAAAACTCCTTCAATTTAGTTGCTCTATCTCCCTTTCTAATATTGACAAATATTTTATATAAATCCGCATGTCCTATGTTTTCTGCATTATCAATCTTAATTTCTGGTATTAATCCTAAAACTTGATTGCTCAATCTTTTTTCTCTTATTCTTTCTGAAAAATTTGATAGTAAAATTGACTGCTGTTGTAATGGTTCATCAAGTGCCTCTATAACGACTTTAAAATATTCTTCAATTTCATTTAGTCGCTTTATTTTTTGATTATAAAAGTTACTTACACTTATTATAGTGGCAACAACGGCAATTAATGCTGCAATTGCCTTTAGCCAATCGGTTAAAGAGTTTTGCTTTTTTTCTGGCTTTTTGTTATTGATTGAAGCAATGTTTGAAGTATTAGAAGATATTTTGTTTTCAAGTTCTTCATTTTTCATCATGTTTTGAATAGAGACACTATCATAAACCATAATAAGTTTATCTATTCTTTCAACTAACTTTTTTTCCTCTTGCCTTAAATCTTTGGTTGATGAAGTTTGCTTATTTACTAAAGATTCTAACTTGTCGAATTTCTTAATTAAAATAGAATCTTGTCCGAACAAAATATTTGTTATAACTATAAATAATAATGTAACGAGTTTTTTCATTTTCTAATTTTATCATTTAAATACCGCTCCAACGCTTCCCTAATTTCATCTTCACTTGGTAGCTGTATCATATACTGTTTTACAAAAATGCTTTCTTCTAATCCGGCGGTGGCGTATTTTACGTAGGTTTGGTTTTGGTTAGTCACTAAGAGTAAGCCAATGGCAGGCTTATCATCGGGTTGTTTAATTTGAGTGCTTTCATCATTGTAATAATTGATGTAAGTATTTAATTGCCCTACATAATGATGTTCAAATTTATCTACTTTCAAATCAATTAGAAAGTGACATTTAAGGATGCGATGGTAAAACACCAAGTCAATAAAAAAGTAATCCTTTCCAATAAGAATACGCTTTTGTCTGGCTTCAAAACAAAAGCCTGTTCCTAATTCTAAAATTAGTTGTTGAATGTTATCTAACAAAGCGGTTTCTAAATCGCTTTCGCTAACGGTGTGCTTGTTAGGTAAATCTAAAAACTCAAATACGTAAAAGTCTTTTAAAACATCGGTAGGTTTGCTGATAGCTGCCTGTTGGTTAGCTAAGTCGCTCAATGCCGCTTTATCTTTTGACATGGCACTTCGTTCATAATATAGGCTGCTAACCTGTCGCCTCAATTCCCGTACAGACCAAATACCTTTTATACATTCTATTTCGTAAAATTGTCTTTTGAGTGGGTCGTTTATTTTAATCAATTGTGTAAAGTGGCTGAATGAGAGTTTAAGTAACAATTGATTGTCTGTTTCCGGCTTTTGAGTAAGTGCCTCATAAATTGAATTCAACGCCATTGTTCTCAATTCATCAGACGGTGTCTGATGTTTTTGAAGTGTGTTGAATTTCCCCGACAGTGTTGGGGAAATTGCCCCCTTTTTGAATTCATCAGACAGTGTCTGATATATTTGGGGATAGTACATATAAAACTGTCTGAAAATGGATAATGAGGTAGCCGAAAAGCCTTTTATCTTCAAGGCTTTGGCTAATTCTTTTAAAAGTTTATCGCCATATTTTGCCCGCTCTGCTCCTTTTTGTTCGTACTCTACTATGTAATAGCCGACCAGCCAATTACGCACCGTTAAGCCTACATTTACGGCATGGGCTACTTGTTGTTATAGCTGTTGGTGTAAGTGCTGTATGCTGTTTACTAACTGGTTAAATTGCATAATTGGTTTTTACAATTGCTCAATATATGGAATTATGTTGAGTTGGTTTTTCACTTTTGTTGAAGTAGAATCAACTTCATTTTAGAGCCTTTAAGAAAGATAGAGGAGTACTACCTGATAACCGCATACCATCTTACTGGTAGAGATGCTAAACGAGACAAAATATTGAAGAAGTACAAAAGAAAATTGAATAAGATACACTAAAAAGCAAAAAACGCAGCGCATCTTGGCTTGCGTTTTCCGATTTCCTTCCTTCAAATGAAGGATGAACTGGTGGCAAAGGTAACACACTTACACTACTTTACACTACTCTACATTTCATCGTACAGCTTTTTGCCGCAATTTTACATCAAGTTTCGTTTTGACTTTCTTCTCAAATAAACGTATGTGTATGATAATGAAGAAATTAGGCTTGTAAATAGTAATTAACCACCACCAGTAAAACGCTTTGGAAGCTGCCACCTCATTTAAAACAAGCAACATCAATAGTCAAACTACTACAATCAATCACCACTTTTTGAAACTGTTCTAACTGATAATCCAACCTTTTTACAAAGCTGGGCAAAACGGATCTGTTATTGTACGCCTCAATGTTTGGGTAGGTGGTCAAAGTATTTTTTTCGGTTGTGTGTTTGGGTTTTTCTGTTTCAAAAACTTCATCTATCGAAATGGCTTTTTGAGTTTTTGGAGCATCATTATTGATAATCGGTTTTCTAAAATCTCGCCAATCTAATTATATAAAATAGTCGGCTAAATCAGATCCTTTTTCTGCATTAATGGTGGTTTTAAATTCTTGTGCTTTTTTGATCCATTTATTATAATCGTTTCCATCTTTGCTGGTATCAGGAAACAGTACCACTTTTTCAACCTTCTAAAACCTTGCAACGCTCATAATTAAGCGTATTAAGATTAAAGCAAGCCAACCTTTATTTCGAATGATCCACATTTTATGAGTTAACTAAAATAAGGTCAAGTTATATTAGCAGCTTTTCCCTTTTCATTTATAGGCAAATTACTTTCAAAAAAAGTTTATTAAATAAGTATTGTATTTCCACACAATAAGGTTTAGGTTTGCACTTTTAACTAAAATAATTTTTTTAAACATGAAAAACTTGTTAGGTTTTTTAATAATTACTTTTATTGCAATCACATTTATTTCTTGCGATAAAGACTATATTTGTACCTGTACCGCCGTTAGCAGCGCTGGTGGTGACAGCATCGTTACTAGTTCTACTATTACTGATAAGAAAAGTGTTGCAGAAGATAAATGTAGTGCTACTGCTTCTATGCTTTCGGTTGGCACAACCACGGCAACGTGTGAATTAGAGTAATAAAAGCAATTCTAATAAAATTAAAAGATCATTAAATAGCATTTAGTGATCTTTTTTTAATTCCCCACCAACTCCCATTAATGAGATAACTCATTTAATAATATTATAGAATCACTTTTTTTAGTAAATACTATTGCGCTGCCAAGTTTAAATCACCTAGTTTACTATAGCTTGGTAAGGTAACTAAGCTATAGTACATTAAGGTAAACAATTCTATGCATTTTTAACCAATAGTAATACTGTTTACTGCAAATAATAGGTGTCGCTGTTCTATTTGTTTTTGTTCATCTCGTCTTGTAACATTCTGCTAATTTTTTGTTCTTTTTCTAACGCTCGTTTTTTGTAAGCATCAAATGCAGCTTGTATTTCACTTAATGACTTTCTAATTTCTTTTGTGGTAGAATTACTGGTATTAAATCGTAAAATATAAAATATTAAAGCTGCTATAGCTAAACCCAAAAGCGTCCACATTAACATTTTGTATTGTAGTTTATTTAGGTTGATGCCAAGAAAACTAATACTTTCTTTTTCTAAATTAGTTTGCTCCAAAATATTTTGCGTATCGGCAAGCTGAGTTTTGAGTTGTTCAATTTCTGCTTGCTGTGCATCTACTTGCTTTTGAATATTAATTAATTTGTCTTTTGATGCATTGATGCTATCAATAACATTCTTTTGATATTTATTTAAATATTTACGAGTAATAACCTTGTATTGCTGATAGGTTTCCGCATCTTTAACTAAGCTTTTATACTGTTCTTCAATGGTACCGCTATTTAAATAATCCTGCGCTGTAACTTCACATGCTAAAAAGCAATATGTAAGTATGGTAATAATTCGAAACTTAAGTTTCATTTAGTATGTTATAAATTTATTAATTTGTTTAAATATAAAGCGTTAAATCGTAAAATTAATAGAAAGTACAAAAATAAAGAAAATTCACGCTAAAATAAATAGACTTAAACAATTAACTTTGCAGGCTAAATTTTAGCTATTTGCAACTTAAAAATATAGAGATTAAAGGTTTTAAAAGTTTTGCTGATAAAACCGTTATTAATTTTGATGAAAAAATTACCGGTATTGTTGGTCCAAATGGCTGCGGAAAGTCGAATGTTGTTGATGCGGTGCGCTGGGTTTTAGGAGAACAACGCAGCTCAGCATTGCGCTCTAATAAAATGGATAACCTCATTTTTAATGGAACCAGCAAGCGTCGTTCGGCTGGTTTAGCAGAGGTTTCGTTAACTTTTGAGAATACTAAAAATTTACTGCCTACCGAATTTAACTCAGTAAGAGTAACTCGAATGTTGCACCGATCTGGTGAAAGCGAATATCGCCTAAACGAAGTTAGCTGTCGATTAAAAGATATTACTAATCTTTTTACTGATACTGGTATTAGTAGCGATTCGTACGCCATTATTGAGCTCAAAATGATTGATGACATTTTGAACGATCAAGAAAACTCAAGAAAGCGCTTGTTTGATAATGCGGCAGGTATTTCGAAATATAAAAAACGAAAGCGGGAGGCTATGTTGAAATTAAATTCGACTGGTGGTGATTTAGATCGGGTGGAGGATTTACTGCACGAAATTGAATCGAATATGAAAATATACGAAAGCCAAGCCCGCAAAGCAGAACGATATAAAAAACTAAAAGTAAAATATAAAGATAACAGTTTACAATTAGGTCGGTTACATTTGTTAGGTTACAATGATGGTTTTAGTAAACTACAAGAAAATAAAAATAAAAAAACTGATGAAGTAGTTGGTTTTAACACCAACATTCAACAATTAGAAGCCGCTATTGAAAAACAAAAAAAACTAACTTTAGACAAAGAAAAGGCCTTGGCAGAGGTTCAAAAAAAGTTAAATGAACATCTTGATTTTTTAAGATCTAAAGAGAATGAGAAAAATTTAGTAAACGAGAATTTAAAATTTTTAAGGCAACAACTTGGGGAGTACGATAGCAATAAGCATAATAATGTAAAAACTATAGATCAGCTAAATGTTGACATTAAAGCCTTAAACGAAAACTTAATAACCGTTACAAAAAACTTAGGTGAAGCGGAACAGTTATATTTACGAAAAGAACAAAAAGTAAAAGACCAAAGTGAAGATTTTTCTGAAAAGAATAGGGTTTTTATTGAAGATAAACATGAGCTAGCAGAAATTGAAAAACAAATATTTGAGTTAGAAAAAAAAGTTGCAGTTAGTCAGTCGCAAAAGCTTGCTCTTCAAAAAGAAATAACGGAAAAAACAGAACAGTTAAGCGATCGTGAAAAAGAAATTATAAACCTTAAAAAAGAATTTACTGAAAGTGAAGCAGCCTTAAAAATTGCCGAAACAGCTTTAGAAGTTTTGCGAAAAAAAGAACAGCAAGAACAAGCTAATATTGCAGATTTAGAGCAACAAATAACTGTTATTCAAACTCAATTACAAAAAGAAAACCGAGAGTTAGACAGAAAAACCAATGAACATAATTTATTAAAAGACTTGGTTGATAAGTTAGAAGGTTTTCCTGAATCAATAAGATTTTTAAATTTAAATAAACAGTGGTCTAAATCTTCTCCGCTCTTATCTGATATTATTAATTGTAAAGAAGAGTATAAAATTTCTATTGAAAATTACTTGGAAAAATACTTGAACTACTATGTTGTTGATGATATAGAGGCTGCGGTAAACGCAATTGGTTTGTTAAGCGATGCTGCAAAAGGTAGGGCTAACTTTTTTGTACTTAATCAAATTGAACAACCACATATAGAAACTGTTTTACCAATTAATGGTGCAGTTATGGCTACCGAAATTATTGAGTATGATGCTAAATATAAAAATTTGGTGGCCCATTTATTAGGCAATGTTTATTTGGTAGGCGATAATCAATTAAATGAGGTAAAGAAATTAATAAAGACGAACAACAATATTTATTTGGCTAAGAGCGGTCAGTTTTATGCAACAAAATACAGCATTTCTGGTGGTTCTATTGGTTTATTTGAGGGTAAAAAATTAGGTCGTGTTCAAAAACTGGCAAAGCTTTCTAAGCTAATAAAAACCATAGCGCAAAACAGTCAACAATTGCAAGCCAAACTCAATCAAATAGAACAGCAGCGCACTACGTTAAAGCGTTCGGATATTCGCCATCAAATAGAGCTAAAAAATAAAGAGGCAAATCGTTTAAACAATAATTTAATTTCGGCCAAAACCCGCTACGAAAATTTAGAGCAATATCTTACAGAAAATCAAACACATCATACAGACATTACAGATAAGTTTCAATTTATTGATGGGCAAATTGCCACTATAAATACACAGCTTGAAGGGGTTAGTAAAAATAGAAATGGTATTAAAGATAAAGTGATGGCAGCCGAAACAGCTTTTAATAAGGCAAACGAATTGCTAAACGAGTATAAAACAGCTTTAAACGAAGTTAATATTAAACGCCTTCAAATAAAAAATGAAACTAATACTATTAATCAGCAACTAACCTTTAAAAGCCAAGCAATAGAAAAAGAAAAACAGTTATTAGAAAACGCTTTTAAAGCCATTGAAAATACCAAAGTAGAAATTACTGGTTTAGAGGGTAAGTTGAATAACGATACTGTTGATCTTTCCGATTTGTATGATAAAAAAGATAAAATTTCGCAAAATGTAGTGCAAGTAGAAACAGATTATTTTAATGCAAAAGAAGTAATTGATGATTTTGATAAACAACTTCGTCAAAAGCAAAAACTAAAACAAAATCAAGAACTTTCAATAAGCGATACCAACAACAAAATTAATGATCTTAAACTCAAAATTGTTTCATTAAAAGATAGAATATCTATAGAATTTAATATTAATGTAGAAAGTTTATTAGATGAAGCACATGCTACCAAGGCACCATTAACTGAGCTGGAAATGCAAGTGGAAAAGTATAGAAGAAGAATTGAAAATTATGGTGAAGTAAATACCATGGCTATTGATGCTTACAACGAAATTAAAGAGCGCTACGAATTTATTAATACACAAAAAGCAGATTTGTTAGAAGCAAAAGACAAAATTTTAGAAACCATTGATGAAATAGAAACTACCGCAACCGAAAAATTTCTTGATGCTTTTAACCTTATCAGAACTAATTTTATAAATGTATTTAGAGAATTATTTACCGAGGGCGACACCTGCGATTTAAAATTAATGGACGAAGCCAACCCAATGGAATCTAAAATAGAAATAATAGCTAAGCCAAAGGGCAAACGTCCGTTAACAATTAATCAGTTATCTGGAGGTGAGAAAACCCTAACCGCAATTTCGTTGGTATTTGCATTATACCTATTAAAGCCTGCTCCATTTTGTATTTTAGATGAGGTTGATGCGCCATTAGATGATAGCAACTTGAGTAAATTTAATCAAATTATCCGTAAGTTTTCATCCGATTCTCAATTTATAATTGTAACCCACAACAAAATGACGATGAGTAGTGTTGATATAATTTATGGCGTTACTATGATGGAAACAGGTATTTCAACCGTTGTGCCAGTTGATTTTAGGAACTTGAATTGAAAAGTTATCAACATTACATAAGCTAAATGTAGCGCATAATTACTCTTTTAAAAATTATTTTATAAGAATAAAAAATAGTTAACTGTAGTACAATTTTCCCTTGCTTTCCGCTACTTTCGTACTCAGTATTTACTGTTTTATATTAATTTGGCAACGAAAATACTGTAACCAAAGCCATTTTAGTGGTTTTTTTTTGTTGCACAAAAAGTATAAATGTTGAATAATGAAAAGCTTGTTATTACACTTTACGCTAAAATTTTTTTAAATTTGTGATAAGCGTTTCAACTACAAATCTAATGCCAAAAATATACAAACCTTAGTTAACAGGTTACTTTACCTAATTTTAAGGTCATACTTTTATACAATTTAAACGTAATTTATACAACTTAATTTTAAATTTCTCTTTTTTATGAATTTATTAAAAACTATAATGGGCCAATTAGGTCCAGAAACTGTTGGTAAACTTAGTGGCTTATTAGGTGAAAATGCTGACAAAACAAAATCAGCACTTGGTGTAGCTATTCCAGCATTTATGGGTCAAGTAGCTGACAAAGCAAGTACCGATAAAGGTGCATCAGAATTATTTAACTTAATTGAAGACAAAGACGGAAGTCAAGATTTTTCTGCCATGTTAAACAATAAAGATGCACTACTGAGCAAAGGTGGTGGTATTGTGAATAGCTTAATGGGCAGCAGCTCAAATGGTATGACTTCAATGCTTTCAAAATTTACTGGCATGGGAGGTAATTCAATGACTTCATTAATGAGCATGATTGCCCCACTTGTTTTAGGATCTCTTGGTAAAGTTAAATCTACAATGGGTTTAGATTCTTCTGGTTTAGCTAATTTATTATCTAGTCAATCCGACAGTTTTAAAGCAGCATTACCAAGCGGTTTAGCCGACCAAATGGGTTCACTTAATTTAGGTAGTATTTCTGGTGGTATAAAAGGTGCAGCAGGTGGCTTAGCTTCGGGTGCAGGCAATTTAGCTGGCTCGGCAGTAGATGGCGTAAAAGGTGGTGTTTCTTCAGTTGGTGGTGCAGTTGGTGGTGTAGGTCGTGGTGTTGCAAATGCAACAGGTGATCTCGGACGTGGCACCGCAAATGTAGCAGGTGATGTTACAGAAGCTGGTGGAGGCCTTTTTAAAAAATTAGGACCACTTTTAGGACTATTATTAATAGCCGCTTTAGGATTTTTTGGGTGGCAAATGTGCGGTAGCGATGTTAAAGAAAACGTAGGTAACGCTGGTGATGCAATTGAAAACGTTGCAGATAAAACAGCTGTTGCAACAAAAAATGCAGCAGACAAAACCTTAGATGCAACAAAAAATGCAGCAAATGCAGTTACAGAAGGTGTTAAAGATGGTGCCAAAACAGTTGGTAATGCAGCTGGGAAAGCCGCCGAAGCTACTAAAAATGCAGCAAATACAGTTGGTGATGCAGCTAAAAACACAGTTAAAAAAGGTGCAAAAGCCTTAGGCTTAGCTGCAAATTCTGCAGAGGCTGGTTTTGTAGATTTACTAAGTTCTGGTAAAGCTAAAGTAGGTGATAAAATTGCCTTAAACAATGTAAAATTTGCTACAAGTTCAGCAAATTTAGATCGCTCTAGTTATGTTCAGTTAAATAATCTAATAAAAATTATGGAGGCTTATCCTGCATTAAAAGTAAAATTAGAAGGCCATACGGATAATACTGGTGACGCTGCAAAAAATGTTACTTTAAGTAAAGCGAGAGCTAATGCTGCCATGAACTATTTGGTAAGCAAAGGAGTTGCAAAAAACAGAGTACAAGCAAATGGTATAGGCGGCGCTAAACCAGTTGCTAACAATAGTACAACTGATGGAAGAAAGCAAAACAGAAGAGTAGAAGCTTCTATTCTTGCTTTATAAGAAATTAATTTTTTTTTGAAAAAGGCCTGCTAATTTTAGCAGGCCTTTTTTTATGTTTCAATCTAATGCCTGCATCAATCGTTTTAGGTTAAGTTTGTGAGTGGCAACCGTTTCACTTCTAAAAATCACCTGCTTACTATTTTAATCTTTCAATAACTTTTAATCAATTGCCTAAATAAATCTTATTAGCTTTTTTTATGCTTTTTAGCAGTAGACTAACAACTGCATTTATTAACTTTGACCTCATTTATAATTTACCTGAACACAAGGGCACAGATAGTTGACATACGAAATTAAATTACCACATTTTGAAGGACCATTCGATTTGATATTATATTTTATCGAACGTAACGAATTGGATATTTACGATATACCAATTGCTCAGGTAACTAATAATTTTCTGAAATATATACAACAAGCTAAAGAACTTAACATTGAGTTAGCTAGCGAATTTATTTTGGTAGCAGCTACTTTGGTACGTGTAAAGGTAAAAATGCTTTTGCCAAGAAGAGAAATAGACGAACTAACAGGGGAAGAGATAGACCCGAGGAAGGAATTGGTTGAAAAACTTTTAGAATATAAAAAATACAAAGAAGTTTGTAATACACTTGCTGAAATGGAAACTGCGCGGCTCAACCTAATAAATAGAGGTAACATAAAGCGTGATATTTCAATAATTAATAACTCATTTACCAACGAATTTGAATTAGAATCTTTGGATATGTTTAAACTTTTTAAAGCTTTTCAAAAAGTAATGCAGCGTTTTGACGATACTGAAAAGAGAAAACATACCATTGTAAAGTACGATTACACTATTCAAGAAGAGAAGATAGAGATTTCAAAATATTCAAATGATAAATCATCTGCAATTTGGGACTTTGAAAAAATATTTAATGGTTGTATTGATCGTATTCATTGTATTTTTAGATTTTTGGCTTTATTAGAATTAGTACAAGAACAAATAGTAAAAATACAACTTGGCGTTGGGGTTAACAATTTTCAAATTGTAGCGAGGGAAGCTGTATGACACAGTTGACTGAAAACGATGACGTATTGCAGCAGTTTAGCTATCGCAAACTAATTATACCTTTACTAATAGGTTTAGGGGCTATTGCTTTTTTTATTTTTAAAGATTTTGATGCAGAAAAATTGCAAAGCATTAACTGGAATGTTACTATGTTGTTTTGGTTATTATTCGCAATTGCATCAATAGTAATAAGGCACTTTTTTTTGATGTACCGTTTAAAAGCGTTGACAGATAATGAGATAAGCTGGTATCAAAGTTTCCAAATTGTTAGTTTGTGGGAATTTAGTAGTTGTGTTACACCATCTTCAGTTGGTGGTACAGCTGTGGCGCTTTTCTTTCTTACAAAAGAAGGTATTTCTGTTGGCCGCACCACAACTATAATTTTAATCACCATTTTTTTAGATGGTTTGTTTTTTACCCTCTTAGCCATTTTATTTTGGGTTTTGTTAGGTAGCACTTTTGTAAATAGTGGGTGGGCATATTTTTTTTATTTAGGTTTTGCCTTAAATGTTAGTATGTTTTTGGTAGTTGCTTACGGTTTGTTTTTTAACCCTAACACTATTAAGTGGATAATAGAAAAAATATTTTCATTGCCCTACATTAAAAAATGGAAACACATTGGGCATCGTGCGGCTAAAGATTTAGAGGTAGCTTCAAAAGGATTAAAAGATAAAACTATTGGTTATTGGATGGGCGGATTAGTTGGTACAATAGGTGCTTGGGCAATGCGCTTTTTAATTGTTAATTTTGTAATATTGGCGGTTGTCTACAATAGTGAGCAATTGTTGATTTTTGCAAGATCTTTTATTTTATATTTGGTAATGGCATTAAGTCCTACGCCTGGCAGCAGTGGCGCAGCAGAAGCTTCCTTTATTTGGATACTTGGTGAATTTGTGCCAGACGGTACTGCACCTACACTTTCATTTTTTTGGCGTATTTTCAGTTACTATATTTTTATACCTTTTGGCTTTATTATTTTACCACAATGGCTTAGGCGAGTATTTTCTAAAAAATAAGGCTTAACCCATCATACGCTAAATATATATTTTCGGGTAATTCTTTTTCAATTTTTTCGTGTAGGCCTAATTGGTGACTGATGTGGGTAAAATAAGTTTTTTCTGCTTTAACAATTTGCGCTACTTCTATGGCTTCACTTAAAGTAAAATGGCTAATATGTTCTTTTTGTCGTAAAGCGTTTAACACTAAAACTTTCGTACCCATAATTTTTGACAATTCTTTATTGCTAATGTAATTGGCATCAGTAATGTAGGTAAAGTCTTCAATTCTAAAACCTAAAACAGGCAGCTTGTAATGCAATACTTCAATAGGTGATATTTCTTTTGAGCCTAAAAAAAAAGGTTCATCATTTTTTATAGTATTTAATTTAATGTTCGGAATATTGTGAAATTTAGTTTCGATGAATAAATAATGAAAAGCTTTCTTCAACGAAAGTTGAACTGCATTTGTAGCGTAAACTTGCATTTCACGTTGCTGTAAAAAATTAAATGCTCTCACATCATCTAAACCTCCTGTATGGTCTTTATGGTCGTGTGTATAAACAACAGCATCTAATTTTTTCACCCCGGCTCTCAACATTTGATATCTAAAATCAGGTCCGGTATCAATCACAAAATTAAAGTCATCTAATTCTATTAATACAGAACTGCGTAATCGTTTATCTTTTTTATTGGTGGAGATGCAAACTTCGCAATCGCAGCCAATTAGAGGTACTCCTCCAGAAGTTCCAGTACCCAACATAGTTACTTTCAAACCTGTTCAATATGTTTTAAAAATTCTTGAAAATGCTTTCTTGTTTTTTGCTCTAATTTGGTCTCATCAATATTTGTGATAACTAAAAGCTCTATTAAACAAGTTATTCTTGCTTCTATATCGTAAAACTTATTTACTACAATAATTTGTTGTTCATTTAATAAACAATAGCCCGAAGTAAAGTTGCCCTTACCGTAGCGAATTTGGTAGCCAGCTTCTTTCAAAATATGTTCTAGCTTTTGTAGTGTATGTTTTGTGTATTTCAACATGGTGTAAAATTAAACCTTTACCAGCAAATTGGTACGTGTAAAAAAAATAATTGTCCACATCTTATCTTTTAAATTAAATTTTTTGTGAAGTAATTGCTTTAAATGTGGTAATTAATCAATAAATTTTGAGCTTTGGCATACTTTAAAGTCAATTTGCAATGCTACCTAATGGCTTAATTGGTGAGTAATTACATATTTGTGGTTGTAGAATTATTCTTTATCACCAAACCACTATAACAGTTGTATTTAGCATTGTGGGTTCGCTTATGGTGAAAAATTATTTGTTGTTGCAACTGATACTTAATATGCAATTGGCATTAAATTTATATTGCCTATACAGCAGCAAGTGAAGTACAGCCTTTAGATGAAGTTTTTTAAAATATGAGTGCTTTTTAATTATTACAATAGTATGGCAGCTTTATTCGGCAGGGCAAATTTTTTTGAATTAGCCTCGATTGTAGAGGAAAGCCCACAGCGCAACAAAGTGGAGCGAGGACTTGAAACGGAAAGCGAGACCAAAGTTTATGCGATTTCAACTATTTCGCTTCAAATGAATATTTTATTTTTTTTTATATAATGGATGGTAAAGCGCTATTGTTTTCTTTAGAAAATTTTTGTCTAAATGTGTGTAAATTTCAGTGCTGGTAATGCTTTCGTGACCGAGCATTGTTTGTACTGCTCTTAAGCTGGCACCGCCTTCAACTAAATGGGTTGCAAAAGAATGTCTTAAAGTGTGGGGACTTATTTTTTTTTGTATGCCTGCTGCCACAACTAACTGTTGTAAAGCTATAAAAATATATTGTCGACTTAATCTTTTACCACGGCGATTTAAATACAAAAAATCTTCCTCTCCTTTATGTATTTTTAAAAGGTTTCGCACATAATTTTTGTATTGAACAATAAACTTAATGGCTTGTTGGTTTATCGGCACTAAGCGTTCTTTATTGCCTTTTCCGGTTACTTTTATAAAGCTTTCTTTTAAGTATAAATTACTTATTTTTAGATTCACCAATTCAGATACCCTAAGCCCACAGCCATACAGTGTTTCAAAAATTGCTCGGTTACGTTGGCCATCTACTTTGCTCATATTTATTTGAGCTATTACTTGTTCAATTTCATCAACACTTAAAAAATTAGGTAGGCTGGTCGGTATTTTTGGGTTTTCAATGGTTTCTAATGGGCTGGCTGTTATTATTTTTTCTAATAATAAATATTTAAAAAAAATTCGTAAACCCGATATGGTTCTGGCTTGCGATCTTTGATGAATACCTAACTGATTTAAATAGGTGATAAAACTTGTTATATCATTTGAATTTATGTGTAATGGTGTTTTGTCAATTTTTTGTAATTTTAAAAATTCAAATAACTTTAAAATATCTCGCTTGTAGGCTTCAATTGAATTGAGTGCTAAACCTTTCTCTAGTTTTAAGTATGCTTCAAAACCATTTATGTAACTGATCCAATTTGCCAAAAAAATACTATTTAAGCATACAAGCTAATCGCAATTTTCAATTTTGGCAACAAAATTACAATTTTTGTTAGTAGTAAAGCCGCTATTCAATTTTATAAACTCACCCGCCTTATAAGTTACGTTTGCATTTATATTAGCGGTAGATTGTATGTTGTTGCTTGCCTGAAAAGACTGAACATTATTTACCATGTTGCTTAAGTTGAGTGAAAAACTACACGAATTGGTGCAATTATAACTTGCCGAAATTTGCTGACTGCAAGATTGGGGTATCGGACAATCTTTGGCTTTTAGCGAAACATTATCAATTGAAAAGCTAGTAGTTGGGTTGTTGCCTTTTTCAAGTGCTTGAAAACGAACTAAGGCATTTCCTGCATTGGATACAGGTATATCAAATGGGCCAAAGGTTGCCCTATTTCCGTTAGTGGCATTATCACAATTTATTGAAACGAAGGTGACATTATCAATTAAAAAAGAGAAAACAATGTCATTTGTATTATTACAACCATTTGTTTTAAAGTCGAACTGCAATGTTAAAGTATTGCAAGCAGGAATTTCAACGTTTTGCTCTAATGCCAGTAAAGTATTTTTGCCATAACCACCAAACCAAGCATCAATTGAACCATTTACATTAATTGAAGATCCCTCAGAAAGTCCTATAATTCCATAAGGTGATGAAGATGGTGATCCTGGTGGTTCTTCTTCAATTTCATTCCAACCAAAGCCACCTAATTCAAAATCGCCATTATCTAAAATTTCCCCTTCTAAAGCAGGTATATCGCAACAGTTTGGTCCATTTGGGTTAGGAGTAAAATTTACGGTATAATTTGCTATTCCGTTATCGTTTTCATTAGTTGGAAACATAGGATTTGTAGTTGCTGGGGTAGTAGAAATATAATTATCACAACCATTTACTGGAACAATAATAGGCTCATTGCAGGTGTTTTGGTTAGTCACTTGAATTAATGTGCTTAAATCCTCTGGTGGCATTGGATATACTTGAATTTGATAAGTTCCTCCAATTAAGGTAGGAGCGGATGGATTATTGTAGCAGCTAATATTTAAGTAATAAGTTTGTGTAGCTACTATGCAGGCTGAGGTAACTATATCTGATGGTATGGTTACTATTGTGCCACCTTGGGCGGTGTAGTTATTTACAGACCAAGTAAAAACTTCTCCGTTACTATCACTATTTAAACTTAAACCAAAAGCTTTTGGGTTTGGAAAAGACAAATTGCTTATTGAACCGCAGTATTGTTCATCAATATTTATTTGATTATTTACAAGTGAGGGGCATATAATATTACAGTTATTATTATTACAAACGGTATTTAAACCTGCTAAAGTTTGATTAGCGTTACAATTAAATTGTTGCGCTCCAAATAATGTATTTGCCCAAAAATTCATTACTAAAGCCTGATCTTTACTAAACAATCCCATACAAGCATCATTTGTATAATCCATAAAATTGGCAGTAGCTATTGGGCCTCCACAACTTGTGGCACAACCTGTTGGACATCCTGCTGTTTCTTCTAAAAGAGCTGGTGTATCATCAACATTATAAGGCCCTGCGTTATCTGGCTCATCGTTACAAGCCCCTTCAAAAGTGTGAAAAAGTCCTAAATAATGGCCAATTTCGTGTACTAAGGTTTTTCCTAAATTAAACGTGACGTCGGTACCCAAGTTACAGGTTGTACCATCTATACCGCCAAAAGCCGCAGCACAAACAGTTACTCCATCAGCAATTGCTTTGCCAGGTAATCCATCTGAAACGCCTAAGCAATCGCCATTGGTAATAAAAATGTTTAAAATATTATCCCATCCGGTGGCACCTGTTCCGTTTGTAGCAAAATTACCACCGTTAAAATCACCTATTGTTATTGGTGGGTCGCAATATGGATCTAAGCCTTGAGCATTACCGGTAGGTGGTATTGCATAACAAAAACTTATATTTGTGCCTGTTGATACCACACTATTTCCATTGGCATCTTCGTATGCAGCTGGGCACGTTTGTATTAAATTGCTATTGCTATTATCGCCAAAAGCTTCGTTTAAGTAACGCAATTGATCTTCCACTTCTTGTACTAAACAATTTTCTTCTGCACAAGAAAGCACACCAGATGAAAAATGAAAGGCAACTGGCACAACAACTGGTTCAAGTGGCGCTATTTGTGCATTTTTGTTGGCTCTTAAGTTATATACTGAATGATAATAGGATTTATAATCTTCATTTTTATTAAGATGGTATTTTAGTGCCGCTGTAGTTTGGCACCTTGCAAAAGAGCTAATGGGTTGTTTTTGTGCTGACAGGCTTAAAATAATTGACAAATGCAAGATGGTAAGCAGAAATTTCATCATAATATAAAGTAAAAGTACTTTAATTAGCTAACAAATATAGTGCCTAAATAATGTTAGTACAGCTAATTATAATTTGCATTTTGTATATTTTTCACCTAAAAAAGACTCTTGTTAGCAATGCTATATTCAACAAGGAGAAGAGTATTTTGTAAATCATTTTTTTTGTTAATACCAAACAATTTACCTTAATAAGGTGAGTAGAAAAACAACAAATCCATAGTAATTTGTAATTTTGCATTGTAAAAAAATAAATTTTGCAAGAAAATATACATACAACTTTTAATCAATTACTTAAACGAACTGATAGAGAAAAATTGTTAACTCAAAAAGCAAATTGCTTTTGGCTTACAGGGCTTAGTGGTAGTGGTAAAACAACAATAGCAAAAGGGCTTGAAAAAGAATTACACAATTTAGGCTATTTATGTATTGTTTTAGATGGAGATAATATTCGCTCTGGCATAAGCAATAACTTAACTTTTAGTGAGGTTGATAGAGCTGAAAACATTAGGAGAATAGCCGAAGTAAATAAGTTAATGAATGATGCTGGCGTAATAACCATAAGTAGTTTTATTAGCCCTACTGAAGCTATAAGAGCAAGCGCGGCTAATATTATAGGTGATGCATTTAATGAAGTATTTATAAATACATCTTTAGCAGCTTGTGAAGCGCGCGATGTGAAAGGTTTATATAAGAAAGCGAGGGCAGGGGAGATAAAAAATTTCACCGGTATTGATGCCCCTTTTGAAGCACCTCAAAAGCCATCAATAGAAATAAAAACAGAAAATAAAACGGTAGTTGAAAGTATAGCACAATTGTTTACCTTCGTCGTTTCAAAAATTAAAATATAAGTAAGCGAAATAATGATATCTTATAATTTAGATCATCTAAAAGAATTAGAATCTGAATCTATTTTTGTGATGCGTGAAGTTGGAGCAAGTTTTCAAAATCCTTGTTTAATGTTTAGCGGCGGAAAAGATTCGATAGTAATGGCACATTTGGCAAAAAAAGCCTTTCATCCTGCCAAAATTCCATTTCCTTTTTTACATGTTGATACTGGTCATAACTTTCCAGAAACGATAGCTTTTAGAGATAAATTAATTGCTAAATTGGGGGTAAAGTTAATTGCTTCCATGGTTCAAAACTCAATAGATAAAGGAACGGCAATAGAAGAAAAAGGTGTAAATGCTAGCCGAAATATGTTGCAAATTACCACTTTGCTTGAGGCCATTGAAGAACATAAATTTGATGCTGCTTTAGGTGGTGCTCGAAGAGATGAAGAAAAAGCCAGAGCAAAGGAACGTTTTTTTTCTCATAGAGATGAGTTTAGCCAATGGAACCCAAAAAACCAAAGGCCAGAACTTTGGAACTTGTTTAATGCTAGAAAAAATATGGGCGAGCATTTTAGGGTTTTTCCGCTAAGTAATTGGACAGAGTTGGATATATGGCAATACATTTATAGCGAAAAAATTGATATACCAAACTTGTATTTCAGTCATAAAAGAGAAATGTATAAGCGAGATGGTGTTTGGTTAGCCAATAATGAATTTATTACTTTAAAACCATCAGAAAAAATTGAAGAAAAAGTTATTAGGTTTAGAACTATTGGTGACATGACTTGTACAGGTGCTTCAGTTTCTAATGCTGCAGATTTAGATGCCGTAATTGCAGAAGTTGCAGCTACCCGTGTTACAGAAAGAGGCGGAAGAAGCGACGACAAACGCTCTGAAACTGCTATGGAAGACCGTAAAAAAGAAGGTTATTTTTAACCGATAACAAACTCATCTTCTTAAAAAAATAAAAGAATAATTTAAATTTTGGATAATAACGAACAAAAAGAACTACTCCGTTTTACTACTGCTGGAAGTGTTGATGATGGTAAAAGTACCCTTATTGGAAGGTTGTTGTATGATAGCAAGTCAATTTTTGAAGATCAATACGAAACAATAGTTGCTACCAGCGAAAAACGTGGCGAAGATTATGTAAACCTTGCTTTATTAACCGATGGCCTAAAAGCCGAGCGAGAGCAAGGAATTACTATTGATGTGGCTTACCGTTATTTTGCTACACCAAAGCGAAAGTTTATTATTGCAGATACACCAGGCCATATTCAGTATACCCGAAATATGGTTACTGGTGCATCAACAGCAAATTTGGCCATAATTTTGATTGATGCCAGAAATAGTGTGCAAGAGCAAACCAAGCGACACACATTTATCGCATCTTTATTAAATATTCCGCACATTGTAATATGTGTAAACAAAATGGATTTGGTTGACTATTCTGAGGAGGCTTTCAACAAAGTAATGGAAGATTTTAAAGATTTTGCCTCAAAATTACAAACCAAAGACATTCGTTTTATACCTATTTCGGCTTTAAAAGGCGATAATGTTGTCGATCGATCGAAAACAATGGATTGGTATGATGGCCCAACCTTGTTGTATTTGTTAGAAAGCATACATATTGGTAGCGATCATAATCATATTGATGTGCGGTTTCCGGTGCAATACGTAGTTCGTCCCTTTTCAGATGAATATCACGATTATCGGGGTTATGCAGGTAGGGTAGCAGGCGGTGTTTTAAAACCTGGCGACGAAGTAATGGCATTGCCATCGGGTTTTACCTCAAAAATTAAATCTATTGATACTTTTGAAGGGCCGGTAAAGCAAGCATTTAGCCCAATGTCGGTTACTATTAGGTTAGAAGATGAAATTGACATTAGCAGAGGCGATATGATTGTGCGGCCAAATAACCAACCAGAAGATGGGCAAGATATTGAAGTAATGGTTTGTTGGCTAAGTGAAAAACCTTTGCAATTAAAAGGTAAATATGCCATAAAACATACCAGCAGAGAAGCTAGATGTATTATAAATGAAATTAAGTACAAGGTTAATATAAACACCCTGCACCGTGTAGAAGAGAACGTAACAATAGGTTTGAACGACATAGGAAGAATTTCGATACGAACAACACAACGTTTGTTTTATGATGGCTACCGACGTAACCGATATACTGGCAGTTTAATTATTATTGACGAAGCTACTAACGAAACTGTTGGTGCTTGTATGATCGTTCAAAAATAATTTTTAATTTAGAATTACTTTCGTCCGAAATTGTTTTATCTTTGTGATAAAATAATGGCCTAGTAGCTCAACTGGATAGAGCAGCTGCCTTCTAAGCAGCAGGTTTCAGGTTCGAGTCCTGACTGGGTCACTCCAAAATTGGCAACATACTTTCACATATTGTGTGTTGCCAAAGTTTTGTTAAACTAAAAAGTGTTGCGCCTGTAGTTCAACTGGATAGAATACCAGATTTCGGTTCTGGTGGTTGAGGGTTCGAGTCCTTCCGGGCGTACTTGAAAGCCTTGTAATCGTTTGATTATGAGGCTTTTGTTGTTTCAAGGTGCAATATAAATAATTATTATTAAACCTTAATTATCATTAGTAAACATTACTCCAAAGTATTTGATTAATTTAATTCTACCTAAGTAATGTCTCTTTAAAAGCTTAATTTTTTTTTTGTAGGATAATTTTTCAATTAATTATGTTTAAGTTTAACAAGCACCTTGTAAGCCATATTATCTTGCACGTTTGTGGTAAGGTTAACTTTACTTTACAATTTCTCTTTCACTCTGTTGTACCTCTTTTTATAAGAAATGAGTTTAGACTAATATTAAAAGAAATGAAGGCCTTAGGCTACCTTTCTCAAAAAGGGCTTTTGCTTGGCAGCGGCTTATTTTATGGCCGTGCGCTCATCGACTAATAATTTGCAACCCATTTTTTAAATTATAGGCACTAATAGCTAAGCCGATATAACGATCGAAATGATGCTGGCCTTTATCAAAACAGCGGTTCAAACCGCTATGCTCTAATTTGTTGATGTTAGATTTTACTGCGCTGTTTTTTTTTCTTTACTGTTTAAAAGCCTTGCTGGTTGTTAGGGCTATTTCGGTTTTATTGCGCTGGCGTTTTTTGGGTAACACTAAGGTTTGTTAAACTACTCCAATAAGCAACTCTTTTTTTTCATTCTAAAAACTTTTAGCAAAACTGCAACTGGCTATGTTATATTTTTTGCTGATAAGTTTTGATAAGATGGAAATAATGCTGCCCCAAAAGCCTTTAACTTAGCCCCGACAGCAACGGAAAGCCCACAGCGCAGAGAAACGGAGCGAGGACTTGGAGAGTATGGCGGGACCAAAGGTTTTATGAGGAAAAAACTTTCGCTTCAAAAAAAATTAAATTCTAAAATGAACCACTACTTGACAGCCCGGAGTTTCTTGCTGTTGACGTACTACAATATTGTGAGCAAATTGGCGCATTAAATAAACGCCTCTGCCGTTAGGTTCTCCAATGTTTTCGGGCGAAGTAGGATCAGGTAACTTGCTGGGGTCGAAGCCTTTACCTTCGTCTTGAATAGTAAAGGAAAGTAGGTTTCCTTTTACCACTTCCGATATTACTAAAACTTCTTTATTGGGGCAACAGCGGTTACCGTGGTGAATAGAGTTGTTTACCGCCTCTGTAAGCACCAACATTATTTCGTTAAAAAACTCTTCGTTTATCCTATAGGTAGTACATACCCTTTTTACAAAGGGTTCTAAAAGGCTTATGTTTTTTGGTTCCGAATGAAGTTTCAGTTGAAACTCTTTATTTAAAAAATTAGCGCGCACGTAATTAGAAACTGATTTCGTTAAAATATCGTTCCACTAAACGTTTGTAAAATGGTTTTAACGCTGGTGGTACGGTTTTGTAAAGCTGAACTTCGGCTTCACGCTTTTTAAGGTATTCTTCAATTTCGGGTGGAACTACTTTGGGTTTTTCTCTTGCGGTTTCGGCTTCTCGTTTATCGTCAATTTCTCGCTGTCGCTCAGCTTCTTCAGCTTTTAGTAAACGGGTTAATATATCTTTTTGACGATTAATCATTTGGGAGGTTAATTTTTTGTTTAACAAATCTTCTTCTGTTTTCTCCATTTCATCGGCTAACTTTTGCAAATCGCCCAAACTATTTTTACCGTCTTTATTACTTTCTTTGTCAATTTTTTGAATAGCATCTCTAATAGCAGCTTGGCGTTGTGCCATTTGTGCCATTTGCTTGCTCATACCGCCACCTTCACCGGGTTTTTTACCGCCTGGTTTTTCTCCTTTTTGCATCTCTTCCAGCATTTTTTCTAACTGGCTATTCATTTGTTCTTGTGCCTTTTTCATATCGCCCATACTGCCAGGTTTGCCACTACCACCAGGTTTGTTACAGTTTTGACTGCCAGGCATGCCTTCACTCATTTGTTGTTGCATTTGCTGCAAAGTTTCATCAAACATTAAAGCAAGGTTGTTAAAACCGGTCATTATATATTGTTGGTTAATGGTACCATCTTTTACTTTACGGTCTTCTAAGTAATCCAAACCATCATCCATATTTTGATTTATGCTTTTCAACTCTTTAGTAACAAAACTTTCAATTTGAAAAACCCGCTTACTTAAAGCAATAATACTATCCTCAACCATTCGGGCATCTTCATCAATTTTATGTTGATTTTGCACAAGAGTTTTGTATTTAGGGTTGTTAATATCAGTTACCAAAATTTGATCCATTGTAGATTCTTGATCTATAGAAAGCTTTACCAAATTTTCTAACAACTGACGTAAAGACTTCATATCTTCTTCTGCTTGGTCTTGCTGTTCTTGGTTCATTTGTTGTTGCATGGCACTTGCCATTTGCTGCATTTTTTGAGCCGCACTTTCTTGTTTTTTTGAAGCCCCAGATTTTTGATTTTGCTCCAACTGCTCTTGCGAATCCTGCATTTCCTGTTCAATTTCTTCTGCTGGTTTTTCAAAGTCTTCCATACTTTGAGGCTCTTCCAGCTCTTTACCCATTTCGTCTAATTTCTCTAAATCTTCCTTTATATCTTCAAACTTTTCGTTTAGTTCTTCTTGTTTCTTTTCTTGTTCTTCTAAATTATCACTTTCGCTTTCTTGTGTTTCTTCTGCTAATTTTTCCTCCTCTTCTGCTAGTTCATTAAGCTTGTCAATGGTCTCTGTCATTTTTTCTTCAAACTCTAACTGCTTAAAAAGCTCCAACATACGATCCAGTTCTTGTTCTAACTGCTCATCATTCATTTCAAACTCTTCCAACTCTTCAAAGGCATCTTCTTGCTCTAATTTTTCAAGCATTTCTTCCAACTTCTCCATCAACTCCTTCATTTCGTCGGTCATTACTTCTTCAAACAACTCTTGCAATTTCTCTTTCTTTTGTTGTACACTTTCAGAGTACTCTTTATACTCTTGTTCTTGCTTCATGTTTTTTTGAAAATCTGACTGAATTTGCTCCACCTGATTTTGCATTTTTTTGTGCTTTTGAATTACGTTTTCTATTGCTTTTTTGTCTTCCCAATCCAGTTCTTTTTTCTGCAAAACACGTTCCTTCATTTCTTTCACTTCCTCTTGTAAGTCTTTTACATCATCTAAAGTTTCCTTTAAATCTTCTTTTATTTCCTTATTTTGATCGTCAGTTTTTTCTTCCAACTCTCTAATAGAAGGTAATTTAAAAGCCATTTCTGGCGAACGAGTAACTTTTGTGCCATTAATACCATCATTATCCCAAACTTCAAAATGGTAATATACTTCATCGCCAGCATTAAGGCCAATACCAGTTAAATTCCAAAAATGACTGTATTTGGCGGTCTTACCTGTACTTTCAAAATCAATCGCTAATTTTTCGTACTCCGCATTATCTTTTAATCTCCACTTAAAATTAAGGTTTTTTATGCCATAATCGTCAGAAGCATTTCCAATAAAATAAATTAAATTTTTATCGGTAGAATCCTTCACTTCTTCAACCGAAATAGCTGGATACATATCTGGAATGGTACTTATGCTATAACTAATAGAATCACCTTTCTTTATTTTTTCGTTACTAACATAAACCGTGTAGTTATCATCTTTATAAAAACGGTTACTATAATTAAAATCTAAATCGCTTTGTCTTTGAGTAGTAATGGTTTCTTTTTTGAAACCCATTTTCACTTCCTCGGTATTTTTAGCTTTAAACCGCCAGCTTACTTTTGAGCCAAAAGGAATAACAATATCACCAGTATTTTCTAAAACCTCATCTTTTATGCCCGTGTATTTAGGGTAATCTAAACCTACCTCAAAGCCAATAATGGTTGGTTTTGGAATAACTGATAGGTTAAAAACATCCGAACTATAACCATCTGCCTCAAAATAAAATTCCACATCTTTTTGAAGATTAGCAAATTGATAACTAAACTCGTTAGCAGCTTTTTGATTTAATTTATAAGAAAAATTGTTGAAATGAATGAACGCCTCTTTGGGCAAAACTGCTCCATTAACACCAACATCAATTGTTAAGCTTTCATTTTGAATCGCTTCTAAATCCTTTGAAATTAAATTAAAATAAAACGGTGCCGGTTTAGTAAAATCTTCATCATTTCTAAGCAAACGATTGGTACTAGCCGAAATTAAATCGGGAACGATAAAGGAAAGCAATCCAAAAATTAAAATAGGAATTATAGCATATTTTAAATACTTTGTATTGCGTTTTAAATTTACAGCATTAGCAAAAGGAACCGGTTGTAAAGAAGCTGCTTTCTGATTTATACTCGCCTCTATTAAAGATTTACTAAAGGCATCTTGCGATTGTTCTTTTAACTGCAAAACATTTAGCAAACGATCTTTCACATCAGTAAAATGCGTTCCAATAATAGTTGCTGCTTTTTCGTGAGAAATTATTTTACCTAATTTTAAAATTTGTAATAGTGGATAAAGCACCCCAACTACAAAAATAACTCCGCTCAATGCCAAAAAGCCATAAAACAATAACTTTCTAACAGGCGAAGAAAAGTAGAAAAAATACTCCAAAACAGCTATTAATAGAAATGCTAATATTACAATACCAATACTATATAAAAGCCCCCTAATTAACTTATTAACGTAAAATTTTCGTGTAAACCCATCAATTTTCTGTAATAGTAAATCGTAATTGTTGTTAGTATTTGCCATTATGTTTTATTGCCCCTTAAACGGCTAAAGTAGTTGAATATTTGGTCACTTACAAATGGTTATTTTTTAAAATGTTTATAACTTTTTTTATAGCTCTTTTTGAAGCGAAATTTTAAAACCCGATTAAACACCTCTCGTGCCATCCGCTCCTATCTTTTTGCTCCGTAAACTCCACAAAAAGGATATCCACTACTGTCACGGCTATTTCAAAAACTTCGCCCCCTCGCACATACGGAAGATAGATTTTAGAATACAGCGTAGAGCAGATAGATTTCAGAATACAGATTACAGAATATGGATAAAAGATTATAGATTAAAGAACACAGATTACTCAAAAAATAATTCAACAGAAGTAAATAGCCTCAAACACTTTAATTAACTTTGTAAAATAGTAGACTTAATATGAAAGTAGTTTTTATGGGTACGCCCAGCTTTGCCGTAGCATCTTTACAAAAGTTAATTGAAAATAAAATAGCCGTAGTTGGCGTAATAACAGCTGCTGACAAACCAGCAGGCCGTGGCCGTAAATTACAAAAAAGTGCCGTTAAGCAATACGCCGAAAGTCAAAACTTAACAATATTACAACCCAAAAACTTAAAAAATGAAACATTTTTAGCTGAACTAAAAAGCCTACAAGCCGATTTATTTATTGTAGTTGCTTTTAGAATGTTGCCCGCCCTTGTTTTTAAAATGCCACCAAAAGGCACTTTTAACTTGCACGCTTCTTTACTGCCACAATATAGAGGCGCAGCACCTATTAATTGGGCAATTATAAATGGAGAAAAAGAAACTGGCGTTACCAGCTTTTTTATTGAACAGCAAATTGATACCGGTAAAATTATTCATCAACAGAAAGTTGCCATTGAAGCCAATGAAACTGCGGGTACTTTGCACGATAAACTAATGGTAGTTGGCGCCAATTTAATACTAAAAACGGTAAATGACATTGCTGCTGAAACTTACACAATAACAGAGCAAGATGATACCAAAGCCACCCAAAAAGCGCCAAAAATTTTTAAAGAAGATTGCAAAATTGATTGGAATAACACCACCCAAAACACTGATTTATTTATTAGAGGATTGTCGCCTTATCCAGCAGCTTACACTTTTTTAAACGATCTACAGTTAAAAATTTATGCTTCGGAAACCGAAATAGAAGATCATAATTTAAAAGTAGGTGAATATTTAACCAACAATAGATCTTACCTAAAATTTGCTACTAAAAACGGTTTTATTATAGTAAAAGAATTACAACTGCAAGATAAAAAAAGAATGGACATAAAGGCATTTTTAAATGGGTTTAAGTTAGATGCTTAAACCTCAAATTCAACATTTCGGTAAATGGCATCAAAAGGAATTTCAATATCGATAGATTCTATTTTTAGTATTTCATTATTTACATCAAAACGTTTAATGTTCCAAAAACCTCCATCACCTCTTACAAAAACATCAATTTGCTTTTTATCTTGAGCAATCAAAATGTACTCTTTTAAACTTGGTATTTGGCGGTAGAAATAAAACTTATCGCCTCTGTCATAACTTTCGGTACTATCTGATAATACTTCTACAATTACAGTTGGGTTTGTTATAGATTCTTTTTCTGATTCAGCTTTTTCAATTTCACCACAAACAACCATTGTGTCAGGATAAACAAGTCTATTTCCTACTTCTATCCTTAAGCGTACGTCACCATTAAAATGTTCACATTTTGATTTTTTAGAAAGCAATTCGACTCCCAATTTAGTAATAAAATTTGTGGTAATTCTACTGTGGTTTATCGTACCCTCTGCCATTGCAAATATGCTCCCATTGTGATATTCATATTTCTGGCCTTGCTTTTGACTGATTGATATGTACTCGGCAATACTAATATTATTTATGGCTTTGGCGTCCATTTTTTATTTCTTTACAGCGGTAAATTTACAACAAAAATGATTACAGTTATTAATCGGTAAAATAAACCCTTACTTTTAACCCGTGAACTATGTAATAGCGCAAAACCTAAGTAAGTATTATGCCGACAAATTATTGTTTGACGGTATTGATTTAAGTATAAATAAAGGCCAAAAAGTGGCATTGGTAGCCAAAAACGGCACGGGCAAAACTTCTTTACTAAACATTTTGGCTGGCTTAGAACCGCAAGATGGTGGTACTTTTAATATACATAAAGATGTAAAAATTGGCTATTTAAAACAAAGTCCCGATTTTCGACCAAATGATACTATTATTGATACCGTTTTTTACACACAAAATGAAGATATTCAACTAATTAAGGCCTATGAGTTAGAGCAAATTAAAAAGCAGCCCGATTCGGAAAAATTGCAACAATTAATGGGGCAAATAGATGCCAGGCAACTGTGGGACTTAGAAACTAAGGTTAAGCAGATAATGGGTAAATTGCAGCTGCACGAGTTAGATAAAAAAATGTCCACACTTTCTGGTGGGCAAATAAAACGAGTTGCTTTAGCAAGGGAGCTAATACACGAACCCAATTTTTTAATTTTAGATGAGCCAACCAATCATTTAGATATTGAAATGATAGAATGGTTAGAACGTTACGTTCAAAAAAATGCAGATGCGGTTTTTTTAGTAACTCACGATCGTTATTTTTTAGATAATGTTTGCGATGAAATTTTAGAATTAGACGAAGGTGTTATTTTTAAATATAAAGGTAACTACAGCTACTTTTTACAAAAAAAGGAAGAACGCCAGCTAAACAATGTGGCAACTGCCGAAAAAGCAGGAAGTATGTTGGTTAAAGAATTAGAGTGGATGCGCAGAAGCCCGCAGGGCAGAGGTACAAAAGCAAAATCACGCATTACTAACTTTTACAACTTAAAAGATAAAGCTAATAAAAATTATGAAGAAGGAGAAGTTAAAATAGATTTAACGATGAACCGCTTGGGCAAAAAAGTAATGGAAATACAAGACATTACAAAAGCTTATGGCGAGCATACTTTAATTGAAAATTTTACCTACATATTTAACCGCCACGATAGAATTGGTATTAGCGGAGTAAATGGTTCTGGCAAATCAACATTGCTAAACATAATAGTGGGTAATGTAAAGCCCGATGCTGGTAAAATTGTAACCGGCAGCACCATTACCTTTGGTTATTTTAGGCAAGATTTGGGCGAAATGGATCTTAACAAAAAGGTAATTCAAGTAATACAAGATATTGCAGAGGTAATAAGGTTGGCAAGTGGTAAAGATCGTACCGCTTCGCAAATGTTAGAGTGGTTTCAATTTGATAGAAAGAAACAACATCAATATGCAAATACTTTAAGTGGTGGTGAAAAAAGACGTTTGTATTTATTAACCGTACTTATGAAAAACCCTAACTTTTTAATTTTAGATGAGCCTACCAACGATTTGGATTTACAAACCCTTAATACCTTAGAAGAGTTTTTAGAAGATTTTGGTGGCGTATTGGTGATGGTAAGTCACGATCGATATTTTATGGATAAACTGATAGATCATTTATTTGTGTTAGATGGCAAAGGCAAAATTAGAGATTTCCCGGGTAATTATACACAATATCGATTAACGGTAGATAAAGAAAAACAAGCGGCTAAAAAAGAGAAAGCAACTGTAGAAAAATCAATTCAAAAAACAGACAGTAAAACCAAAAGAAAATTAAGTTACAACGAAAAGCGAGAATTTCAACAATTAGAAAAAGACTTAGCTACTTTAGAGAAACGAAAAGTAGTGATTGAAAATGAAATGTCAGTCCATCAAAACGATCATAAAAAAATAATGGAATTGAGTAAAGAAATTGGAGAAACTATAGCTGCTATTGACGAAAAAGAAATGAAGTGGTTGGAGTTATCTGAGTTAATGTAAGGTTTACAAATTTAGTTTACAAAAGTGCCTTATAACCTTTATAACATCAATTTTTATCTGTAAATTTTTATTTTTTTCAATAACTATATTCACTTATTAAACCATAAAATAAACTATATAAGTATTATAAAAATTTTAATTTTTGAAATTCAAAAGTAACTGTTTCTAATAAATATACTTTTACTATTTTAGCAGAAATAATTATAAAAATTGAATATTGATCAACATAGAAAATTGCAAGAACGACTTGCGCTTTTGAGGAGGTATCTTTGACGTAGATAACCGTAAAATCTTACTGGAAGAAGAAGAACTAAAAGCTGCCGATCCTAACTTTTGGAACGATCCTAAAAAAGCAGAAATTGTTTTAAAATCAATTAAACAACACAAATATTGGATTGAATTGTTTAACACTCACCAATCTGAAATTGATGACTTATTGGTATTGTTAGAGTTTGTAAAAGCTGAGGAAGTTACTGAGGAAGAAGTTGAAGCACAATACCAAAATAGTTTAATTAAAATAGAGGAATTTGAATTACTTTCTACCTTAACCGAACAGGAAGATAGCCTGCCTGCTGTTATTACTATTAATGCTGGAGCTGGTGGAACAGAAGCTTGCGATTGGGTGATGATGTTGAGTAGAATGTACCAAATGTATGCGGAAAAAAGCAACATGAAAATTAAGGAACTCAATAGGGTTGATGGAGAAGTTGCTGGCTACAAATCAATAGAAATGGAAATTACGGGAGGCGATTTTCCTTATGGTTTTTTAAAAAATGAAAATGGCGTTCATCGTTTGGTTAGAATAAGCCCCTTTAATGCGCAAGGAAAACGGCAAACCACTTTCGCATCTGTTTTTGTGTATCCAATGGTAGATGATACTATAGATATTAAAATAAATACAAGCGATATTGTGTGGGATACTTTTAGAGCCGGAGGCAAAGGCGGACAAAATGTAAACAAAGTAGAAACTGCCGTTAGGTTACATCACGCACCAAGTGGCTTGGCCGTTGAATGTCAACAAGAACGAAGTCAACTTCTAAATAAAGAAAAAGCCATCAAAATGCTAAAATCACGCTTGTACGAGTTGGAACTTAGAAGAAGACAAGCAGAAAAAGATAAAGTAGAAGAAGGGAAAATGAAAATAGAGTGGGGCTCTCAAGTACGCAGCTATGTGTTAGATGATAGATGGGTAAAAGATTTAAGAAGTGGTTACAAAACTACTAACCCCGATAAAGTTTTAGATGGCGACCTACACGATTTTGTGAAAAGCTTGTTAATGATGAAAAAATAATAGAACGCAGTCTTACTTT
>Ga0209831_1000690_pt1 | contig 32488 bp, 34 predicted proteins | sample Maine_Asex4_meta_FD_187451 | JGI IMG/M metagenome (GOLD analysis project Ga0209831, IMG submission 187451) | Marine algal microbial communities from Maine, USA - Maine_Asex4_metaG (SPAdes) (version 2) | ecosystem: Host-associated > Algae > Red algae > Unclassified | place: Maine, USA | collected... | reverse complement strand
TAAAAACGGGCTGTCTTTATCTAACAATAACTCAATTCGCTCACGGGCCAATAGTTTGCCTTTTTCTTTAGCTCGGTTAATGTGTTTTTCTTTTCCTTGAAAGCTGGCCTTTTCTAAATTTTGGTGGAGCAAATCAACCAAAGCCAACATCTCTTTTAAGTTGTTTTGATGGGTGCTGTCATTAATGTTTAAACGCGATTGTAGAACTGCCAAACTTTCTATTTAAATTGTTAAAAGCTAAAATTAATAAAGAAGTTGGGTTTTGGAAAGCGAATTGCGGTTTATACCATATTCTTTAGCTTTTAAAAACCAAGCTATTGGTAATAAGAACTTAGAAATGATGAGAATTATCCTTTTTATTACACTTCATCTAAATAAGGTTTTTCATACTTTGGTTTTATCAATTTCCAAATTCTGTTGTCTATTTTTTTACCATCTAATAAAGCAAAAAATAAACTGGGGTTGTTTTGTTGCTTAGCCCAAATGGCAAAATCTTTTCTATTTCCCATATTTGGAGCAGCCTTAAATGTTTCCATCGTATCGTCATAAATTTTTTGAAAGTTGCTTTCCAGCTTTTGTTTGGTTTGTTGCACCCATTTGTAAAATTCATCTGGCACCCGTTCTATTAATTCCTCCATATTTTCTCCCGCCATTAAACACTCCCAAATACTTTTTGCAGAAACTTGAGTGAGCAGTTTATGTAATCTTATATATTCTGCAAATTTTACCTTCACCCTAAAGCCCGACTGAAAGCGGATTACAAAACCTTCTTTACCATTATCCTTTAAACTTTTAATTTGCGCTATATTGTTGATGCTGGCATACTTCTTGGCTTTTTCAGGAAAATCAAAATCGTCAATTGATTGTTCTAATCCACTCTCCGTATCAATTATAGTCAATAATATTAATGCTTCTTTATTGCCATAATCAACTACAATTCTGTTTTGTGGGTAAATTATTTCAAATAAATAAGTTTTATCTTTTTTAAATTTTGGTAAGAAGGCTTGGTATTTAGTGTGCAATAATTCTGTAGCCTTTAAGGCCTGTTTTGAGTAGAAAGCACCTCTTGTTGCAATGCGCCAATCTTCATCAAAATATAAAATCCCTAAACTGCCATCTAACTTTTCATACACTTCAAAAGGTTCGTTTGGTATTTCTTCTTTGGTATGTTGATCTAAATTAAAAAATTTGGGTAATGGCCTGGCTACAATTTTTCCAGCATTGTCAATAATTAAACCTCTGCATTGTTTTATCAAATCTGTCCATATATTATTGTATTGAACTTTGGCCGTATAATTGGCAATAAGTAGCGTGTTGCTTTTGTTAGGTTTTAAGGTGATTAGCCTTTGTGTTGCTAAATTTTTTAATTGTACCAATGAAAGCTCCATAATTCATTTAAACTATTACTGTAAAATTAAGAGTTAAAATGAAACAATACAAAAATTAGTTGTTGTTCATTTCATTTAAAATAAATGATTTTTATCAATTCCTTTTACTTATACACAATTATAACACTTGGTAAAACGATAAAAATAAGTTAACCCAAAATTCATGCCCTTATTATGATCTGGGAAATGACACTTCTTAAAGAAATGCCATTTTTGAATTTGGAAAGTTTTCCTTATGCTTAAAAAATGCGATGCGTTTTAGTACCGACATCTTGTAAATCGAAACCTTCCCTACATCCCGACAGCTATTAAATTAAATTTTTTATCCTATTAATAGATATTATGTGTTTTAAAAAACACACAGAATATAAATTTTATCAAAAAAAATTTTAGGTTGAGTTTTTGCAGGCTTGCAAGACCTTATATTAAATACAAGTTAGTGACAGAAACACCTACCTGATTTTACAAATTAATAAGTATTGCTGATTATTGAACTACTTATACTGCTTAGGTTAAAATAGTTTTAAGCGAATTAGTTTGCTTGATAAAAAAATAATTATTTATTCAATATCTTTGCATCTTAAAATAAAAAATAATGACGTTAAACGATAAAATTACAGCTGCTTTAAAAGAAGCAATGAAAGCAAAAGACCAGGTTGCTTTGCGTGCTTTACGGGCTATTAAATCGGCCATTTTAATAGAAAAAACTAAAGAAGGTGGCCACGGGGAATTAGCTGAAGCCGATGAAATTAAAATTTTGCAAAAAATGGCGAAACAGCGTAAAGATTCTATTGCTATTTTTGATGAACAAGGCCGTGGTGATTTAAGTGAAAAAGAAAAAGAAGAGTTAAAGGTAATAGCAACCTTTTTGCCAGAACAATTAAGCGAAGCAGAATTAACCACCGCCTTAAAAGCTATAATTGCTGAAACTGGTGCAACAAGTATGAAAGATATGGGCAAAATAATGGGAATGGCCAACCAAAAATTTGCTGGTAGGGCAGATGGTAAAACTATTTCTACTATTATAAAAAAAATATTAGGCTAAAATTTTTTAGAAACTAAAGTGGCATTTTTTTAATTTACACGGTTTAATAATACAATTATGATTTTTGATTTTATAATTGCAACAGTTTTAATTTATGCATTTTACAGAGGCTACAGTAAAGGTTTTGTAAAATCAACGGCTTCTTTTTTTTCGGTATTTATTGGCGTTATTTTAGCGCTTAATTTCAGCTATGTAGCTGCTGGCTTTTTAGATGGTGTTTTTAATATAAATCCAAAATTTTTGCCCCTTTTTAGTTTTATAATGGTTTTTGTAATTGTGCTAATATTAATAAGTGTAGTTAGTAACTCTATTGATAAGCTGCTTCAAAACTTGAGGTTAAGTATAGTAAATAAGTTAACTGGTGGTGCTGTTATTGCGTTTTTATATGCCTTTTTAATTAGCACAGCGCTTTGGTTTGTAAACAAGGCTGGTTTAGTTACCAATAATGTTAAAGTTGAATCAATTACCTACCCGTGGGTAGAGCCTGTTTCGCGAAAAACGGTTGCAGTATTAGGTGATTGGATACCAGGTTTAAGTAATGTTTTTGAAAGTTTTGAATATATGGTTTCTGATAAACAAGAACCTAAAAACAATTTGACTTATTGATTTTTCTATTGGATAACTACGACTCTTTTACCTATAATTTAGTCGATTATTTTTATCAAGCGGGTGAAGAAATTTTTGTGAAACGTAATAATGAAATTAGTATTACTGAAATTGAAGCCTTAAAACCAAAAGCTATTATATTATCTCCTGGGCCAGAAACACCTGCTGAATCTGGCATTTTAGCGGAAGTAGTAAATAGTTTTGCTGGTAAAATTCCTATATTAGGTATTTGCTTAGGACACCAAGCTGTTGGCCAATATTTAGGAATGAAATTAGTTAAAGCACCTTTGCCAATGCACGGCAAAACAAGTAAATGTGTTCATAATAATCATTCGCTTTTTAAAAACGTTCCTAATATTTACGAAGCAATGCGCTATCATTCTTTACTGTTACAACCTAAAGAAGTTAATGGTTTAGAAATAATTTCAATAACTAAAACCGATCAATTAATAATGGCTTTGCATCACCAAAAATTAATGCTTACTGGTTTTCAGTTTCATCCAGAATCAATATTGACCAATTACGGTTTGCAAATGATTGAGAACTGGTTAAATTTGAATAAAAATAGCAGATAAAAATTTGTGACAAAGAATGCATCAATACATTGGCAATATCATTTATAATAAGTTAAGCAAATGGTAAAACAATAATCACACTATGGAATTATTTATTAAGCCGAAATGCCTTACAATGTTTACACGCCAATATCTTCATTCCACAATTGAGGTTTTGCGGCAATAAAGTTGCGCATCATTTCAATACAATCTTCATCATTTAAAACAATTACTTCTACGCCTTTCGATCTTAACAAATCCTCTTCACCCATAAATGTTTTGTTTTCACCAATTATTACTTTGGGTATGCCGTACAACAAAATTGCACCTGTACACATTGGGCAAGGCGACAAAGTGGTGTACAAAACACTTGCTTTATAAACGCTTGCTTTTTGTCGGCCAGCATTTTCTAAAGCATCCATTTCACCGTGTAAAATAACACTACCATTTTGCACTCTTTTGTTATGGCCGCTTCCAATTATTTTATTGTTATGCACAATTACAGAACCAATAGGTATGCCGCCTTCTTCAAGTCCTTTTTTGGCTTGTTGTATAGCTGCTTCTAAAAATTGATCTTTCATATTTTTTTATACTAAATCTACATTTAAAACTTACAAGTTATAACTAATGAGGCAACATTGCCTGCATCAAAAACAAAACCGTTTATAGAAGCTTCCTCCAAATTTCTGCCAGTCATATTTGTTCTTTTACCAATATCGTAGCCAGCCAAAAATATAAATTCTACACCAACATTAATTGCATTATTTAAAACATAGTGAAAACCCAAAGTACCAATTATATCTGGTGTATAATTAGTATTCTTTGAAATTACTTCTTCATCTATTACTGTAGTATTATCTTGTATTGATTTTGAAAATTTATATTCCAACGAAAGTAAAGTTCCATATCTAAATTCAAATTTGTCAGCAACGGGTTTTTCTCCACGCTCTCCCAAAACTAAAAGAATAACCCGCACGTGTAGTTTTTAAAACATCATTGAGGGTTGTAGTATTATTTATTACGGTTATAAATAAGTACTGTGTTAATTCGCCAAAGAGCTTTTTGCGTACCAAACTTATAGCTTACACCATACTGGCTAAGGCTTCGTACCGTTAATGCTACTTCTTTTTCGTTTGTGTTTAGTATTTCATTTCAGTTAAAAAAGTGATACTTAAAACGAAGGCAAAATGCAAAACAAATGTTTTCATAAATTATTTTTTTTTAGAATTTTATATGATTTTGATATCATTGTAATAAACATTAATAATTTGGGAAAGGTAGGCAGGCTTAAAAATAATTAACAATAAACAGGTTGGTAAACATATTTTTTTACAATTCTTAAGCACATTTCAATAATTTTAATAAGAAAACCCGAATTTTTAATAAAAGGTAAAGTGCAACCAAATTTTAAAAAAAAACATCTTAACTTCAATATTATAACATACCTTTAAGCTTTACGTATAAAGTAAACAATGCGCTTTGTAATTACCATAGTAGTTTTAATAATAACCATAGTTGGTGTTTCGGCACAACAAATAGAACAATTTACGCAACAGTCTTTTGGGCATTTTCAGTTTAACCCTGCTGCAACTAGTAAATATAAAGACGCATTGTTAATGTTTAAATACAGAAGGCAATGGGTTGGTGCTTTTAATGGAGAAGAACCAAGCACTCAAATATTGCGCTACCAAACCAGAGTACCCAATTTTAAAAATATTGGTATTGGTGCAGGTATTGTAAACGACAAAACCGGACCTACCAGCAGAACTGCCATTGAATTGGCTTACTCCTATCGTTTAAAATTTAAAGAAAATGGTGCTAATTTATGTTTTGGCCTTTCGGGCGTGTTAATGCAATACCGCATTAATTTTAATGAACTAACAACCAACGATCAAGACCCGGCATTGCCTGGCGCAGTAGCAGATAACAATAAATTAGCCACAGATTTAAATGCAGGAATTTATGTGTACGATAAAGATTATTTTTTGGGCATATCTGCAGCCCAATTGTTTAAAAATAAATTAACCTTTAATAATGATGCCATTGGTTTTGTAAAATTAACCCGGCACTTTTATGTAATTGGCGGTTACGAGTATAACCTAAGCGGTAATTTTGAATTAGAACCTTCTGTTTTAATAAAATTAGTAGAAGCTACTCCGGCACAGTTCGATTTAAATGTTCGTTTAATTTACGATAAAGATTATTGGTTTGGCCTTAACTACAGAACTTCAGATGCTGTAAGTATTTTTGCTGGCTTTACTTATAAAGATAATTGGCACTTTGGTTATGGTTATGATATTACTATCTCCGAAATTCCAGGAGGATCGCACGAATTATTATTGGCTTATTCTTTTAGCAAAAAAGAAAAAATAAAAATACCTTCGAACCCAAATTAAACGGGTTTTGGCAATCAAAAAATCTACTCTTTATTTATTATGTTTGTTAACCTTAGTTGGTTTCCCTGTGCTTGCTTATGTGGTGTTATTTTTTTTTGATGATAATTATTTTTTTAAAGATGCTTTTGTAAAACACACTTCAATACCAATACAACTGCTTGCAGGTTTTTTGTATGGATGCGCAATTGGTGGTTTTGGTATAGCCATAGTAAAACATAATATTGCCAAGCCTATTAAATCAATGTTAAATAAAGTATTGGGCAATATTAATATAACCTGGTTAGATGTTGTTTTCTTTTCGTTTTGCGCTGGCTTTGGAGAAGAGATATTTTTTAGAGGAGCTTTACAACATTTTGCAGGTATTTGGCCAACCGCAATTTTTTTTATTTTTATTCACGGTTATCTTTCTTTTAATAAAGGAACACAAATATTTTATGGTATTTTTATGGTTGTAATTGTTGCAGGAATGGGTTATTTAGATAATTATTTTGGAATATGGGCCGCAATAATGGCACATTTTGTTTACGATGTTTTTATGTTTGCTTATCTAACAAAATATCAAAAACCTTTAGCAGACACAACATCATAAAATTATGAAAAGCCTTAACAAAGTAAACATTGTAAAACTAAATTGTGCAAACAATACTGTAAAAATTGAAGATCAGTTAGCAGTAGAAGAACCTTTGCAAATAAGTGTAGATTTCGGTAAATCAATTAATAGACAAAACACCAACATTGCTATAACTATGCGCACCCCAGGCGCAGATGCATTGTTAAGCATAGGCTTTTTATTTACCGAAGGCATTATTAAAACTTATGAAGAAGTAGAACTGATTACCGTTGACCCGCTTGATGAAAACAAAATAAGCCTACAACTAAGCCCAACTTGTAATTTTGATGTAGCCAAATTAAGCCGCCATTTGTTTACCTCTTCTAGTTGTGGCGTGTGTGGCAAAACTTCTATTGATAATTTACAAAGCACCATTACTTACCAAGCTTTGTCAAAACAACCAAAAGTAGCAACCGAAACTTTATATAGCTTACCTCAAAAATTACGAGATGCTCAAAACCTTTTTGATAAAAGCGGTGGCATACACGCAGCAGGTTTGTTTAACCCAAAAGGCGATTTGTTAAATGTACAAGAAGATGTAGGCCGCCACAATGCCTTAGACAAACTGCTGGGTTGGGCTTTGCAAAACAAACTAGTTCCCTTACAAAATCATTTAATTTTAGTAAGTGGTCGCAGTAGTTTTGAATTGGTGCAAAAAGCCCTTATGGCGGGTTGCTTTTTTTTAGCCGCTGTTGGCGCACCAAGTTCTTTAGCGGTTGAATTAGCCAGTAGTTACAACATGACGTTAATTGGCTTCTTAAAAAATAAAAAAGCTAATGTATATTGCGGGGCGGAAAGGTTGGAAACAGTTAGCGGGTAGATAATACAATTTAAATTACAACTATTTTACTATCTTATAAAGACATTAAATATTGAAGTTCAATAAGCTATCTTTGTGTAATAGAATAATATGAAGTTTGAAATTCTAACGGCTCATCTATTAAATGATTTCATTGAAAAAGTGAAAGAATCTCCATTTGATAAATTAGACAAAGTAAAGCAGTTAGAAATACCTGTTGATTATTTTCAATTTTATAAATCGGTTTCATCTGTCTATTCTTCAAAAATTGAAGGAGAAGATATTGATTTTGATAGTTATTTCAAACACAAATTTTTAAAGGTAAAATTTAAACCAGATTATACTAGCAAAGCAGATGATTTATATGCGGCTTATGATTTTATTGACAATCATAAATTAAATATTAAAAATGTACAAAAAGCACACTCAATTTTAAGTTCTAATTTTTTACCTAAAAGCCAGCAAGGTAGTGGTAGAACAAACCCAATGTTTGTAATTAATAATGAAGATAGAATTGAATACATTGCAGCAAGTCCGGAAATTGTTAAAAGAGAATTAGCTAAACTGTTCAATGATATTGATGTATTGCAAACAACAGACATGAGCGATTTTGAAATTTTTTATTATGCCGCATTAGTTCATTTAGTATTTGTAAAAATTCATCCTTTTCAAGATGGGAATGGACGAACTGCTCGATTGTTAGAAAAATGGTTTTTAATTGAACAGATTAAAGAAAAAGCAATTGCTGTTCAATTAGAAAAAAACTATTACACAAGGATAAACGACTATTATTCCAATATAAAAAAAATAGGGTTGGAGTACGATTTTCTGGATTACGATAAGTGTTTAGATTTTCTATTAATGACGGTTTCTGGAATCGGAAATGAAAAATAGGGCAAGTCTATAATTGGATTGACATTAAAAAAATTGGAGAAGAATAATTATATGAATGATATGTCTTCTAAAGATACAAAACCACCAAATATATTAGCTCCCATCTTAACACAAAAACCATCTTAATATATAAAAAAAATAACTGCTACATAGTAATTAACAGCAATTGTTATATTTGCATTCACTTTACTTTTAAATATGACACACAACCAAAATGATATTAATGAACTGCTTGCAAAACTGGAAACACTAAAGGAAAGACAAAATGACTTTTCTATAGAAATTCAAAATTTACAAATTGAAATAAATAAGCTAAAAACTGTTGGTATAAATGAGCTTTCTGAAAAAGAAAATAGAAAAGCAGGCAGTACCGAAATTAGTAAAAACTATGAAACAAATAATGAAAAAGTAGCTTACGATTATAGTACCCAAACATCACAAAAAATTGAGAAAAAGAAAAAAAGTGCTTTCCCACAAGTAAGCAAAGTTCCAAAAATTAATATAGATCTTGAAAAATTTATAGGCGAAAATCTTATTAGTAAAATTGGGATAGCAATTACCGTAATTGGGGTTGCCATTGGTGCAAAATATTCAATTGAAAATGATTTAATTAGTCCACTTACCAGAATAATTTTAGGCTACTTAACTGGAGTTAGCTTATTGGGCTTTGGCATAAAATTGAAAGAAAAGTACGATAGTTATAGTGCAGTATTGGTAAGCGGTGCTATTGCAATTTTGTATTTCATTACCTTTTCTGCGTATAGTTTTTATCAATTAATTCCGCAAGTTTTTGCATTTGCACTTATGGTGTTTTTTACTGCTTTTGCAGTTGTAGCGGCAATTAACTATAACAGGCAGGTTATTGCGCATATAGGTTTAGTGGGTGCTTACGCCATTCCATTTTTACTTAGCGAAAACTCTGGAGAAATAGCGGTGCTTTTTAGCTACACGGCTGTTATAAATATTGGCATTCTTGCAATAGCATTTAAAAAATATTGGAAATCATTATACTATGCTACATTTGGCTTTACCTGGTTAATTTATTGTACTTGGTACTTTACAGAATACGAAACCAGTAAGCATTTCGTATTGGCGCTACTCTTTCTTACCACCTTCTTTGTAATATTTTACATTACCTTTTTGGCTTATAAGTTACTTCAAAAAGAAAAATATGACAAGGCCGATATTTTGCTGTTACTGGCTAATTCTTTTATTTTTTTTGGTATCGGCTATGTAATTTTAAACATTCACAAAACAGGAAGTCAACTCTTAGGGATCTTTACACTTGCTAACGCTGTCGTTCATTTTATTGTAAGTTCAATAATTTACAAACAAAAAGTGGCTGATAAAAACCTGTTTTATTTTGTAATAGGCTTGGTATTCGTTTTTATTACAATTGCTATTCCTGTTCAATTAGATGGTAGATGGGTTACCTTATTGTGGGCAGCAGAAGCCCTTTTATTATTTTGGATTGGCAGAACCAAACAAATTTCTATGTACGAAAAACTATCGTACCCTTTAATGGCTCTTGCTTTTGCCAGTATTGGTCATGATTGGGCGACTGCTTACAACAACTACATACCAGAAAGTCCAGAAACAAAAATAACGCCGCTGTTAAACATTAATTTTTTGTCTTCGTTGCTTTTTGCTGCGGTCTTTGGGTTTATAAATTTTATAAATCAGCGAGAGCCACATCAAACAAATTCAACATTACCAAAATGGTTAATGGCATTTATGCCTTATGCAATTCCAGCAATATTTCTTTTCTCTCTTTATTATGCTTTTCATATAGAAATAGTTACCTATTTTAATCAATTAGTAGTCGATTCCTTTCTTGAGGTTAAGTCGGAAAATCAACGTTCATCTTTTTACAGAAATTTAAATTTAGATGCATTTAAAACAATATGGCTTATAAATTATACAATGTTATTCGTCTCCGTTATTTCTTTTATAAACTTTTTTAAATTAAAAAACCAGCAGTTGGCTTGGGTTAATATTGGCCTAAACACAATAATTATTATCATCTTTTTAACGCTGGGCTTGTCCGATCTTAGCTTTTTACGAGCTAACTATTTAGAGCAAACCTTAGCTGAATATTACAACATAAGTGCTTTTAACATTGGCATCCGGTACGTTTCTTATGCTTTCTTTTTGCTAACAATTGTTTCCTGTTACCTTTATGTTCGTCAAAAATTTGTTAAGGGCAATTTTAAAATAGCTTTTGATGTTTTGCTACACATTTCAATAATATGGATTGCCAGCAGCGAATTAATTAACTGGATGGATATTGCAAAATCTACCCAATCGTACAAACTCGGTTTAAGTGTACTTTGGGGAATTTATGCTTTGTTTCTAATAGCTTTAGGAATTTATAAAAATAAAAAACATTTACGGATTGGCGCAATCGTATTATTTGGAATAACTTTAGTTAAACTTTTCTTTTACGATATTTCGCATCTTAACACCATTTCAAAAACCATTGTATTTGTATCTTTAGGTATACTACTTTTAATAATTTCATTTTTATACAACAAATACAAACATCTTATTTATGACGAAAATGAAAGTTAATGTAAAAATTTTAGTTCTTATGTTGTTGTGTTTTTCTTCTTATGGTAAGATGCAAGAGTACAATTATAAGCAAGAATTGAAAGGAGTTTCTGAACAATGGCATAACATAGTTTTACCAAATAATGTTTTTGGAAAGGTGACACAAAACCTAGCTGACATTAGAATATTTGGGATACTAACAAATAACGATACCATAGAATTTCCATATTTACTTCGCTTAAAAAAAGAAAAAGTATTTAACAAAGCTGTTGACTTTAAAATGCTCAATAGTTCCTACAATCAAAAGGGCTATTATTTTACTTTTGAAGTTTCTGCAACAGAATCAATTAACCAAATAAAACTAAAATTTAAACAACAAAATTTTGATTGGAGGCTTAAACTTGAAGGTAGCCAAAATCAAAAAGAATGGTTTACCGTTGCAGAAGATTATCGTATTTTATCAATTAGAAATGAAACAATAAATTTTCAATTTACAAATTTAGCCCTGCCAAATTTAAAGTATCGTTATTTTAGAATGTTGATTGATAGCAAAGAAAAACCAGACTTAGAAGTGGCCAGTATTGCTAAATATGAAATTACTGAAGGTACTTATAAAAATTATGCAATTAAGAAACGTACTTCAAAAATAAATAAGCAAAACAAACAAACAGAAATTGATATTGAACTGAAATTGCCAGCTGCAGTTAGTAATATTAAAATAGATGTTGCCAACACGTTTGATTTTTACCGACTCATAACCATAAAGTATGTTGCCGACAGTTTAAAAACAGACAAAGGTTGGAAATATAATTATAGAACGCTAACATCGGGCACGTTAAACTCTATTGGAAAAAACAAGTTTAAATTTAAAAGTACAACACTTCAAAAGTTAAAAATTATAGTTTATAATGCAGATAATCAAAGCCTATCTTTCGACTCAATTAAAATAAAAGGCTATGTACACGAATTAGTAGCGCACTTTACCGAGCCTGCCGCCACGTACTTTTTAACTTATGGAAACAGCAAAGCAAAAACCCCAAATTACGATATTGACCGATTTGCGCATAAAATTCCAACACAACTAAAAACGTTAAAATTGGGCAAAGAAATAACAATTGAAAAAGAAGCCGTTGCGGTAACAGCACCTCTTTTTAAAAACAAAAATTGGCTTTGGCTAATTATGGCCGTAATAATTGTTTTGCTCGGCTGGTTTTCGGTTAAGATGATGCGGACAGTTTAGTTGGTGGTAACCTTAAACCATATAAAGATAGCTGCTAATTTTTGAGTGATTACCAACAAGCCAAGACCAACTCTTGCAACGATTACACCAACTAATCAATGCAAAAATCGCAACAATTACTCTAAATGCGACGAATAAAGCCTATATTTGTTGCAAATATCGCAACGATTAATACGTACATACATCAAAAAGATAATTGGCCAAATTTTACTTGGAAGAGCGACGAAATAGTAAACTTACTAAGCGAAGCTAGAAATTTACAAGGACGACTAACTGGAAGAATGGAAGCAATAGGTTTTGATTTAAGAGCCGAAGCCTTATTAGATACATTATCGTTAGACGTGTTAAAATCATCGGAGATAGAAGGAGAACACTTAAAACCAGAACAAGTTCGCTCGTCAATTGCACAAAGATTAGGAATGGAGGTTGCTGGCTTTGTTGGCTCCGACAGAAATGTTGACGGCATGGTAGATATGATGATTGATGCCACTCGTAATTGTTTTAAGCCATTAACCAATGATAGACTTTTTGATTGGCATGCAGCATTATTTCCAACAGGCAGAAGTGGTGCATTTAAAATAAAGGTTGCTGATTGGCGCAAAGGAACAACTGGGCCAATGCAAGTTATTTCTGGAGCTTTGGATAAAGAAAAAGTACATTTTCAAGCTCCCGATGCAGCATTAATTGCAAAAGAGATGAACCGTTTTTTAGTATGGTTTAACGAAGAAGCAGATATTGACTTGGTAATAAAAGCTGCCATTGCTCATCTTTGGTTTGTAACAATTCATCCTTTTCAAGATGGAAATGGGCGAATAACAAGAGCAATAACCGATATGTTATTAGCGCAAGCCGATAGTAGTAATCAACGATTTTATAGCATGTCGGCTCAAATAAAAATAGAGCAAAAACAATATTACCAAATATTAGAAAAGACACAAAAGGGAAACTTAGACATAACTGACTGGATAAAATGGTTTCTAAACTGTTTAGTTAATACTTTGAAAGCAACCAATTCTATATTGACAAGCGTATTATTTAAAGCGGATTTTTGGAATAAACATTCAAAAACTATTATTAACGAACGACAAAACAAATTATTAAATAAGTTATTAGATGATTTTGATGGAAAATTAACTTCTTCTAAATGGGCAAAGATTGCAAAGTGCTCAAAAGATACCGCAATTAGAGACATTAACGACTTAATAAAAAAAGCCATATTACAGAAAGAAGATGCCGGCGGAAGAAGTACAAATTATGAATTGAAAAAATAAAAACCTAAGCGAACAATATGTTATCTGTTCAGATAATTGTTTGTTAACCAAAGCGTTTATAATAAAACAAAATATCGTTTTCAAAAAAACACCTAAATACATTATAGGTTTTATATTATGGGAGAAATAAAAAACATATTATTTCAAGATTTAGCTCAAATAATAGAGCAAGGAAAAAAACAAGTAGTTGCTAAGGTAAATAGTACAATTACTTTGGTCTATTGGCAAGTTGGTAACAGAATAAATACTGAACTGCTTCATAATGAGCGTGCAGAATATGCCAAAGAGGTTGTCTCAATAGTAGCGGAACAATTAGCAATGAAATATGGTAATAGTTTTGCCGAAAAAAATTTAAGGCGAATGATTCAGTTTGCCAAAGAATTTTCTGATTTTGAAATTGTCGTGCCACTGGCGCGACAATTAAGCTGGTCTCATTTTACTATTCTTATACCCTTAAAAAACGAAGAAAAACGTTTGTTTTATGCCATAAAAAGTGCAGAAGAAACTTGGAGTAAAAGAGAACTCAGACGCCAAATAGAACGAAAAGCCTTTGAACGAAAAGAGATTGCTAAAATACAACTTAACGAAACACCTTCGGAAGTGCAAAACTCATTTAAAGACCTTTACTTTTTAGATTTTTTGGGCTTAAAAGATGGCTACTTAGAAAACAATTTAGAAGCGGCAATATTGAAAGAATTAGAGCACTTTATTCTTGAGTTAGGTAAAGGCTTTGCTTTTGTAGAACGTCAAAAAAGAATAATTTTAGACGGGGAAGATTTTTATATTGACTTACTGTTTTTTCATAGAAAATTAAAACGTTTGGTAGCTATTGAACTTAAGCTAGAAAAATTTAAACCTGCCTATAAAGGTCAAATGGAGTTGTATTTAAAATGGCTTAACAAATACGAGAAACAAGAAGGTGAGCACCAACCAATAGGTTTAATTTTATGTGCAGAAAAAAGTAGCGAACAAATAGAATTGTTAGAAATGGGAAAAGATGGCATAATGGTAGCCGAATATTGGACAGATTTGCCACCAAAAAAAGAATTAGAAGCAAAACTACACAACGCACTTGTAGAAGCGAAAGCCAGGCTAAATGAAAATAAATTGATAAAGTAATAGAATTAAAAAGCTACCAACAAAAGCAATAAAAAATCTGGAAGAACATTTGAATTATGATCGTGAACATTTGCTTAAATAATGCACTAGGTTTTATATAAGCTGGATGCAGAAGCAATAACAAATAGCATAAAAAAACAAACACAAAATTTTGATTAAAAATAAACTTAGCATATTTATATTAATGATTTTCTTCATCTTTGCAAGTTTAGAGGCAAAGAGTAATTCGGATTTTGAAAAGAAAAACATATACTTAATTCCGGGCCAAGGGGCTGATGAAAGGTTGTATAAAAATTTGAAATTAGACACTTCTATATTTAAAATTCATCATATAAAATATGAAATTCCGTATAAAGAAGAGGATTTAAAAGCTTACGCATTAAGGTTATCTAAACAGATTGATGCTACAAAAGAGTTTTATTTAATTGGCGTTTCGTTAGGCGGCATGATTGCTACTGAAATAAATGAAATATTAAAGCCAAAGCGGGTTATCATAATTTCATCTGCCAAGTGCCGAGGTGAGTTACCAGGTCAATATACTTTTCAAAAAAAGATACCTGTTTATAAAATTGTACCCAAAGGGGTAATAAAGCAAGCATCATTTATAATGCAACCATTGGTAGAACCAGACAGAAAAAATGAAAAGGAAACTTGCGTAGCCATGCTGAAAGCCAAAGATCCTACCTTTTTAAAAAGAACAGTAGGTATGATTGTAAATTGGGATAGAACAACTTATGATCCAAACATTATTCATATTCACGGAAATAACGATCATACCATAAACATTAAAAAAGTAGACTATACTTATTTAATAGAAAATGGATCGCATATGATGATGCTAACCAGAGCTGATGAAATTACAGAAATTATAATGTCGGTAATTGAGTAATGGCTTTTTAAGACTAATGATAATTTTATTTGCAAAGCACCAAATTTGTTTAAAACTAAAACAACCAGCTTTATAACTAAGCCTTACCCAAACGTTAAATTTATAAAGATGTAGAAAATCGACCCAAAAATTTTATTATCATTCATCAAAAAAAATTATAAAGGTAGTTGGATTTTATTTTGAGAGTAAGGAATTAAAAATTGATTTTATTGAAAAACAAAATATGTATTATGTTTGCAAAATTAAACCTTTAATGAAAATATTGTTATATACTTTTTGCTTTGGTATGATGCTTTTTTCGTGCGTAACATCAAATGAAAAATCTTACCAAAATAAATTAGCAACTAATAATGAGGCGGAAACACTAACTGAAATAAGTGAAGTGCAACAAGGCGCTTTAGATGCATTAACTACAATTCAAATAATGCTAAAAGCTAATCAACTTTACGCTACCTTTGCAAACCAGCAACATAAATGTTTGCCTGCCGATACCAGCTTTGTAATTTCGCAAGCAGAATTTTTAGTCGCTATAAAAAAAATATTGGCGAGTAGTGACAAAAAATTTCCTATTGAGCAGCAAGATAGTTTAACCGCAAAAGCCGTGTTAGCACAAAAAGAATATTTGGTAAAACATTGTTATGATTCTTCATTAGAACTGCTTAACGATTCGTTTAAACACAAACCAAAAAAATATGGAGGCAAATGGATATTACCAAATATACTTAACCGTAGAGATATTATTTTGGAATGGTAATTATGCAAAATCAGAATTTTTACAACCTGCCCTTCACATCAAAAGCATCGCGCAAGCCGTTGCCCATTAAGTTAAAAGCCAATACCAAAAGCATTATTGCAAAGCCTGGTATTAAGGCTAAAAACGATTTACTGGAGCCAATGTATTGATAATATTCATTTAACATTATACCCCAACTTGGGCGAGGTGGCTGTACGCCAATTCCTAAAAAACTTAAACCAGCTTCTATAATAATGGCCGATGCAAAATTGGCTGCGGTAATCACTATTATTGGCCCAATGCAGTTGGGTAAAATGTGTTTTACTATTATTCTAAAATTATTAAACCCTAAACTTTCGGCAGCTTCTACAAACTCTTGTTCTCGTAGGCTTAAAAACTGTCCTCTTACAATACGCGCAATTTCTACCCACATTACCAAACCCACTGCCAAGTAAATTTGCCAAAACTGGCGACCTAATGCTAACACCAAGGCAAACACCAATAGCAATAATGGTATGGACCAAAACACGTTAATAAACCACATTATAATATCATCAACCGGTAAGGTGAATTTTTTATTAAACAAAGGCGACAATATTTTTGCAAAAAGCAAATAAAATAAATAACCAATAATTGGACTTATAACTAAACTGGCAATTCTTACAGGGGTACTTTTAAAACCAAATAAATAAACCAATACTATAATGGCTACTATTACGGCAGGTAATAACCAAACACTAACTTTTGGTGGGCTGGCTTTGTAGTAACCAGCTAATGCTCCAAAAAACACACCAATTACTAATGAAATTAAAGCTGCCAAAAGCCCTACGCTAATACTTACCCGCACGCCTAAAATTAGGCGGCTTAGGTTGTCTCTGCCAAACTTATCTGTACCCAGCCAAAAACGTTTTTTATCAATGGCTTTATTTTCTATTGAGCTCAATAAGTCTGCCTTATCTATGGTTTTGCTTTTGCCATTAACATCTGTAAATTTATAGTTATCGGCAGTTGCGCTAATGCTGTTTTCTTTTACGGCATACAACACATCTACCACATGAAATTGATGACTTTTGGTTTTGCCTTCAATGCCTGTGTAGCCAGCAGCAAATAAACTATCGCCTTTTACTTCAAATTTTTCAATTGGGTATAAGGTGTTTTTATTTTCTGTACCAGAAAAAATTCGTTTCAAAAAAGTGAAAGATGATTCGGGTCGGTTTTTGCGCACTTCCAGCATTTCCATTTCAAAACCTGGCGAAGAAGTCGCAATTTCTAAAACCTGTTCGTTGGCAAAAGGCGTAGAATCGGGTGCTAACAAATACCCAAATATGGCAATAAAAACTGCGAAAGTAATAATCCAAAAACCGCCAATAGCAGGCTTGTTTTTTTTAAAGCGTTGAAATGCCTTTTGGTTTGGCGACAAATATCTATTTTGTACTTCGCGTTGGTTCTGCTGCATTTATATTTTTTGTAAGATGCGAAAATAAATAGAATAGTTGGTTATACCATTTTTAAAATGCTTGGTTGTGCTTATGTTTTGTTTTTTGAGGAGGATGCGGCATATTTCTCTATTTCTAATTTGTTGATGTTATAACTTTCCGATCTCAAATTATCAGGATTTCGTGAAAGGCAAATGAAATAAGCTGCTAAAAATGCAATGAAAGCAATTATAAGCAAGACTAATAAAATCAATATTATCCACCAATCACTTTTACTATACATGCAGAGACCAAATAGGCTTGTAGGAATAATCATCGCCCAATAAAATGGTCGCAAAACGGTTGAGCGAGGTTTTGAATTTGATAGGAGTTCTATTAGTTTCATTATCCATATAGTTTTTTACCACTTTCAAATCTTTCTTTCGCATATTTTAAATTTTCTAAAAATTGAAATATAAAAGAATGAAAATCAGGTGGAAGTTTTGCTAACGCAATTTTCATTTCTTTAATGTTTCCCAATAAATTAGGTATCAGTAAAATATGTTCTAATGCATATAAAAAGTTGCTCATAAAACCCTCTTTATCAACAGAACTTCTTAACTCAGAAATAATATCAAACATCAAATCTTTCTTATCATAAATGTATAGTCTTTCTAAATACGTTTGAAGTACAAAATTATAAGAAGAACTAAATTTCATTTCTTCTTCTTTAAAAAAGTTAATAATTGCCATAATTACAGTAAACATCTCATGCCTTGGGCGGTCGCGAGAATTATCTAACACTTTGCCAAAAACTCTTGGGAAAATATAATCTACAGGGCCCGACCTTTCAATAAAAGATTTTTTAACATTTGCATTAACTTTAGATGCTTTATCCAGATACTTCAGACCTTTTTCATCGTTCTGCAACATAAAATGAAGTAGAGCAATATCAATTAAAGCTCCATAGTTTTTAGGTTCTATTGACAAGCCAGCTTCATAAAATTTCAAAGCTTCATTAAAGTGGTCTTTCGAAAGCATTGTTGCACCTAAGCGAAATAAATTAAATATGTTTTCAGGGTTTATTTTAATACTCTTTTTAAAGTTTATTATTGACTCATCTAAATTACCTATAAATAATTTTGCATAAGCAAGGTTGTTATATGCTGAGCAGTTTTCTTCTATTTCAAGACTTTTTTCAAAAACTGAAATGGCTTTAGTTATATACGGAATTCCATCTTTTTTCTTGATCAACATTCCATACTTTAGATTTAAAAAACCTAGGTTATAGTAGTTTGGATAAGTTAGAGTTTGTTCTAATTCCTTTTCTACCTTTTCAATATTTGATTTACATTCTTCAATTTCTTTCAGTCTATCTTCTTCTCTTTTAAAAATATAATCGGCTCGTTCCTCAAGATTAGATTCAAAATCATATTCATTACAATAGAAATTTAGTAGTTCAAATTTAATTGGTGAATCTTTAAACCAAGCTTCATTTATTTTCTCAAGCAATTCCTTTGGCCCAAAAAGCTGAAACAATAAACCTGCGATCAAAGCAATTACTGATTGATCTTCACTCAACATTTCACGTTGCTGCCAATACAAACTATACACTCTATCATTAACAGAATAATGATAAGTATTACCTTGCTTTTGCTTAACAGCTTTTACATAATAATTCTCTTTCAGCCATCTAAACGGTTTGGAGATTACGTTTTGCTGTTTACCCAACAACTCAGCTAATTTGCTTTGGGTCATATTTTCACCATTGCGGATTAAAGTGTCAAACAACAGTTTGGTTTTCGGCGGCATGGCTTTGGTTAAATCTTGATAGTATGGAGTTAGTTCATCAATAATGCCACGTAAGGTATCTGCAACACTTTCAATATTTTCTTCAATGACCAAACGGTTTAATATCACAGCAATTCGTGGACTTCCGCCTGTAAAAACAGAGATGGCTTTTACCTTTTGGCGGTTGAGTGCCACATCTGTAAGTGTTTCGCCCTTTTCTTTTAAATAGGCTACTCTTTTATCATAATAAGCCAAGCAATCTTCTAAAGTCCAGGGTTTGATGGTATATTTTTTAAAAACATGGAACAAACGTTTGTTGTAATTATTATCTAAATCTGGTCGAACGCTGGTGCCAATTAAACTCACATCTTTAAACTGTTCTAAAAATTCACGAAGTCGTCCATTTTCAATTTCATCTAATGGTGGAATAAAATCCTGAAGGTTTTCCATCGAAAAAAAGAGGTGGAAATTGGGCTTGCTGACTTTTTGTTCTTTAATTAACTGCTTCAATTTTTTTACAGAATTTCTCCAGGCATTATCATCTACTTCCCATTTGGCTTGCACGTTTTGAAATGATTGATTTTGAATAGCAGCACAAAGCATATCAATTAAATCACCCACAAATTGAAGGTTGCTTTGCTCTTCTGGTAATTGAATAAATAAGCTGTTATCAAATAGTGGCTGTCTTTTACAATGAATTTTTAAATACTTAGTGAAAAACGATTTTCCAATTCCACGTGGACCATGCAATAAAAAATGGTTATTAGATTGGGGCTTTAGACAAACCTCCATTTCATTCAATAACTGCTTCAACAAATATTCTCTGCCAGTTGTCAAAGCTACAATTTCGTGTTCCTCCATACTAAGAGGATTAAAAGTTGATATATAAACACTCATTACTATTGATTAAAATCTTCCCACCAATTTTTTATAACATTTAAAGAGAAGCTGTATTTCAGATTTCTATTCATAGTTATAAATTCGTAGTCCATTAATTTAACTAAGATTTGATAGGTGTTTTCCGCTTCAACATTGTTCAAGATTTCATTATTACTTGATGGCTGATTTTGTGATATATAGGTTAAAATTTTTTTCGCAGTTTTGTAATCCGCTCCCTTAAATGCTTTTAACCTATCTTGAAATTGATAAATAAAGTCAACAAATAAATGGGGAAAGACTGCCTCTTTGTAAATATCTCCAATTATACCAGCATCTAACTTGCCTTCATAATTTTGAACACAGTGGAAAAAAAATTGTATGAAATTGGGAACATAATCAGGCAGCCGGTTTAAAATTTCCTCAATAACTTCTTCACTCATATCCAGTTTATGGTTTTTATGGAGTACATTTAGCAAACCTTTTGCTTCTTCTCTTGTATATGCAGGAAGCTTTTGAGTGACTAAACCAGCCAATAATTTTCTTGAGATACCAAGTTCTTCTAATTGTTGGTGCAAGTTGATTGAACCACAAACTGCCATTGATACTTTTGAATTGCGCCAATGACGTAAAGTAGTCAATACCGATTCTATTTCAAGAACATAATTTTGTTTATTAGATTTACTGATGGTTTCAAACATAAAAGGCAATTCATCAATAAACAGAATAATGCGTTTTTGCTCTTTTAAAAAGAAGTTGCTAATCTCAATCCGAAGTGGATTGGCATAATCCAAAATGTCGTTTCGAAGCTTTACTCCAAAACCACCCGGTGCTTTAAATTCTTCAATATAATCTGTTATAGAATCTATAATTTTTTTAGGAATTCTTTTGGTGCTGCTTAAATACCGGGAAAGTCGCTCTCCCAAATCTCTCGGTAATGAAAGAAAAAGTTCTTTGTAAAAATCTTCAATACCTTGATAAGTTTGACAATTTAAAAAGACCACTTCAATTTCATTTGCTTCAACAATTCGTCTTTTTACTTCTTCAATTACCGAACTTTTACCAATTCTTCTAAGCCCAAGTAATAAAAAACTATTGCCTTTAGTTAAAAGACTAACTAATTGCTTCACAAACTTTTGTCTGCCATAAAAGTTTGAACCTGAAACCGGATTATTCCCAAATAAATTATCCATAAAATAACTATTACCTTTGAGTAATATTTACAAATGTACGACTTTAAATATAATTACGCATGTACAAAACTATTTCTTTTAAGTAATAGTTGATTTTTTGAGTTTTATTGATAGTTGGCAAGAAACTTAAAATGGCAATCCCATTAATTAAATGAGTTGGTAAAGAAGTGTAGATTGGATATAATCATACTTAAACAAAGGGGAAATATCACTCCAATTTAAAACGAACAGGCATTTTAAAAGCTACTTTCACGGGTTTGCCATTTACTTTTCCTGGTGTCCATTTGGGCAATTGTTTAGAAATGCGAAGGGCTTCTTCTGCAATACTTGGGTCAATGCCTCTGATAATTTCAAAATCCTTAGCAGTGCCATCTTCGTAAATATTAAAACCAATAACCACAATACCTTGCACATCATTTTCTTTTGCAATTTGAGGGTATTGAATGTTCGTTCCATAAAATTTCAAGAGTTCTATGTCTCCGCCGGGAAATTGTGGCATCTCTTCATCTAAATCTGGAGTGTTAAGATCTTTATCTTTGAGTATTTCTTCATCACAATTTGATTCAATTAGTTTTCCATTTTCATACGTACCACCACAAATTTTATTAGCCATTGAATCAAACATTTCAAACTTTGCATCAAATACATCGAATTTATTTAGAGGGCTGTCATCAATTTTTTGTTTTTCAGGCTCAATATCCAAAATGAGTTTCTTTGTCCCATTTTTATAATAATAAACCCTTGGTTCTATCTCTTCGTTGTCTTTATAAACATAGGCTACTTCAATCTCACCAGATTCATAATATTCGTAAGCTTTCCCATTTTTCATATCTTTTGAAAATGGGATGACGCTTTTTTCTTTTCCAGATTTGTAATAGGTAATTTGATCTCCTTCTAACAGGTCATTTACATACTCCTCTTTTTGAATGAGTTTGCCATTATTTAAATCAAATTGTTGACTAATACCATGTTTTATTTTTAAACGAGAATCCGAAAAATTGGATGTTCCGGTTAATACAGTGCCATAAAAACCTCTCGTCATAAAACTACCATCTGTCTTTTTTGTAGTAAAAGAGGTATAGCTGTTTTCAATTATTTGTTCATCAGCAGGCAATTGAAAGAAATCGAATTTCGATTGGTAATGTAACGCGTTTCTATGTTTTATGATTTGGGGAGTAGAAAAACAACCGCATAAAATAAAAGCGATCACAATACTGAAAGAAAAAAGTGTCTTCATATATTTAATATTTAGCTGCAAATGTATAATATTTAGTTTACTTATTCTTATCCTTTGAAAAGGCATCTAATCTATTTCAAATAATAGCTGCATAACTGAAACAATCTCCACCAAAACCACATTTTTTCCATCAATCTTGTAATAAATTTAAAACCACAGTATCTAACAGCTGAATTAACCATTTTGACACGACAACAAAAAGAAAAAATATTTCTAAGCATTTTAGAAAAACACGACGACAGGATAAAAAGAATTTGCTGGGGGTTTTCTATAACAAATGAAGATTCAGATGATATATATCAAAACGTGTTGCTTAATATTTGGCGAGGGTTAGAAAAATTTGAAGGACGAGCGGAAATTGCCACCTGGATACATCGAATATGCATTAACAGTTGTTTGCTTTGGAAACGTAAAGAAAAGAAAGTGCTTGAGAAATCAGCAATGAGCGAAAGTACTTTAGGACTGAGCGTTGAAGATGAATATATTAAAAATGAAAAAATAAAGGCACTCCACGTTGCTATACAAACTTTGAATAAAATGGATAAAAGTATTGCGCTGCTAATATTAGAAGAATGTACTTATAAAGAAATTGCAGATGTAACAGGTTTGACCATAACAAATGTAGGCGCAAGGATTAACAGGATAAAAAAGCAGCTCAAAAAAAGATTGGAAAAATAAATAAATAAAGATGAATTCATTGGAAGAATATTCTAAAGATTGGAAACAGATCAAAAGCCGGCAAGGATCTGTGGATATAAATTTAACTAAAATAAAAAATAAAAAAATTATGAACAAGATTATTCAATTTGAAAAAAAAGAAAGAAGAGAAAACAAATGGGGATTAATTTTAGGCTTTGGAGGTATGTTGCTTGGCTGCCTTTTTGGAGTAGCTTTACCCATTTATTTAACATCCCTCAATTTTAATTTTAGTATCGCTGTAGGTATAAGTTTAATGCTATCAGGCATACTGTTTTTTGTTTATATTGCCCGAAATGAAAAAATTGATCTGGAGAAACTGAATGAAAACAGTCGCTCTTATTTACTGGCAGTAAAACAAAAGCTGCAAAGCTCAGGTAGCAGAAAAAACTGGCATGGTATCGGCTATGTAGCTTTTATTATATCCGGAATGCTTTGCATCTATTGGGGTGTTTTTTCTCAAATTAGTGATGGAGAAAGTTTTTTTTATTATAACTTCTGGATGCCTGTTTTGTTTGGAATATTAGGCTGGATGTTCTGGCGAATACGTTATACTAAAAAGGAAAAAATAAAAATTACTCCTTTGCTTGAAGAAATTGATCAAATATTAGCGAGTATAGACTAACATCAATTTAGGTGTGAGATTTATTTGCCTAAAAAAGCCTTAGATATTAAAACATCTAAGGCTTTTTTGTTACTTTTTGGGTATAAATTAAGGCCACCGTAAAAAAAAATGGGTTCTACCACGAAGTTAGTGAAACATTATAATTTTTTGGATATAAATTAAGCCCTCCGTGAAAAAATAATTCTGCACTTCTAAAGCCCTCAAAAGTTCTATAACCTCTTCCTACTGTCTTTATCCCATTTAATCTTTCTGCCATGGCGTTGTTATATTTTAAACACAAAGCATTAGCAACTCCTATAAAGTGATTACTAAACGTGTTTACTATTTTTTGTACTACTTCGCTGGTTACTTGCTTTTCTTTTTAATACATATATTAAGTAAAAGCCTTTGGTCTGTGATATCATGTTTTTATAATCACATATATTTTTAAGGCGTGACTTACTAATAAATTTTCTTGTTCTATTAAGCCAAATTTAGGGTGTTTTGATTCGTTTAAATTTTCTTAGTTCTTTAACATATTACCTATTTAATATAAAATTGGTTTTTACTTCTATTATATATTACCGTATCAATGGCTTTATTTAGGTATTAGGTCAAATGAAATTTAACAAACAACAACCATCTCATCTTATAACTCTTCAGTAGAGGTCAGAAGTTAGACCGCTTCGCTGTCAGACGTTAGATAAATTCGGCTGACTGAAATCAAAACGCTCTTTTTCGCATCAATTATGTCTGACCTCTAACGTCTGACAATGAAATGGTCTGACTTCTGAATAGTCACCCCATCTTAAAAAAAATAAAAAAACTAAACACAATAAAAAACACTCCACGCTGTTTTACTTTGAAATACAAAGTGAAAATGGAAACAAATTACCTAAGTGATATAAAAGAGATAAAATCCTTAATGGAATCGCGTTCGCGTTTTTTATCTTTAAGTGGTTTGTCTGGTGTTTTATCTGGTGTATATGCTTTAATTGGTGCTTTTATAGCAAATCAACTTGCCTCAAATGCCAGTTCGGTTGCTTACCACGATGTTAGAGCAGGTATTTACTCGCCAATAGTAATTAAGTTAGTATTGGTGGCGGCAGTAGTTTTTATAAGTGCTTTAGCAACCGCTTATTACTTTACGTATAAAAAAGCAAAAGGCCAACAACAAAAAATTTGGACCAAAGCCACCTACCGAATCTTGGTAAGTTTTTGTGTTCCATTTGCAGCCGGTGCAATAGTTACCTTAGTATTGTTTTCAAAAGGTCAGTTTTATAACATAGCAGCTTTTACGCTTATTTTTTATGGTTTGGCTTTGTATAGCGCAGGCGTTTACACTTATAAAGATGTACAATGGCTGGGCATTTCGGAAGTGATAACCGGTTTACTGGCATTAATGTATACAGGCTATGGTTTATATTTTTGGGCATTTGGTTTTGGCATTTTACACATTGTTTATGGCACAATTATGTATTTTAAATACGATTTACAAAACAAATAATGAAAGATTGATTGTGATGCTATGAATAAACATTTTCAAAATTTAGATAAAGCTTTTGACAACAAAGTGCGCTTAGGCATAATGAGTATTTTAATGGTAGAAGATAAAGTAAGCTTTAACAACCTAAAACAAAGCCTTCAATTAACTGATGGTAATTTAGCCAGCCATTTAAAAGCTTTGGAGAAAGTGGGCTATGTAACTGTAATAAAATCTTTTATAGGTAGAAAACCAAACACCGATTATAGTGCCAGCAAAGTTGGCATTAAAGCCTTTAAAACACACATTAATGCTTTAGAGGCATTACTTAAAAATATGAAATAATTTTTTTCTCTTTTAACTTTGAAATTCAAAGTTCTTTTAAATAAAACATAATGACAAACAACACATTAATCAACAAATTTAAACAATCGGTAGGCTTAAAAGTAATAACTATTTTGGTAATGATTGTTTTATTAATAATACCCAACGCACTAATACAAGAGGTAATAAACGAACGTAGTGCACGTAAAACTACAGTAGAAAATGAGGTTGCTTCATCTTACGGGCAGGAGCAAATAATTTATCCGGCCTTTGTAAAAATACCATACGTTCGCACGCAATATAATACTGATAATAAGCCCTACACTAAGGAAGGTTACATTGGTATAAGTGCCAACAACTCTGTTTTTGATGCAAGCGTTACTACCAGCACCAGGCAAAGAAGTATTTTTGAAGTAGTAGTGTATGATGCCAAAGTAGCCAATAAATCCACTTTTGATTGGCAAAGTTTTAAGCCAGAAGAATGGAAAGAATATCAATTTGACTTTGAAAAAGCGTACCTCGTTTACGGTATTAAAGATGCTAATGGCATTACCGATTCTGTAGTAGTAACCGCCAATGGCACACCTTTAACTATTGAAGGAAATACCAACATAAATGTAGGCGGTTTCTATTGGTTAAAAACAGAAAACTTTGTTGTAGATGTAGAACAGCCGCTAACTATAAATTCTAATTGGTTAATAAAAGGCACAAAAGGTTTATACTTTGAACCAATGGGCGATTTGGTAGAAGTAAACATGCAAAGCCCTTGGCCCGACCCAAGTTTTACGGGTAAAAACCTACCCACCAAGCACGATGTTACTAACAATGGTTTTACCGCAAAATGGAAATTGAATAAATTTAGTCACAAACACCCACAAATTTGGCAAAACGACAAAACTGCTATTACTGCCAATGCTTTTTTTGGTGTAAACTTAATTCAACCGATTAACGAATATGGTAAAAACTTTAGAACTTCAAAATATGCATTGCTAATTATTGCTTTAACATTTGGTATTTTCTTCTTTTTTGAAGTGTTACTTAAAAAGAGCATCCACCCAATACAATATACTTTGGTTGGTTTTGCACTTACCGTGTTTTATTTACTTCTGCTTTCTATTAGTGAGCATTTGGGTTTTAATTTGGCTTATCTTACCTCTAGCATTGCAACCATTTTACTCATAGTAGTGTACACGCATTTTATTTTGAAACGCATTGGTGCCAGCACTTTGTTACTTGGCCTGTTAAGCGCCTTGTTTGCTTATGTGTTTATTATTTTACAAATGCAAGATTTTGCTTTGCTGGCTGGTGCTATTGCATTGTTTGTAGTATTGGCAACCGTTATGCTACTTTCTAGAAACATAGATTGGTATAACTTGGGTAAGAATGAGAAAATTAATGGTGAAACTGCATAAGTGAGACATAATTTGAGCGAAAAAGAGCGTTTTGGGCTTCACTTAGCCGAATTTATCTGACGTCTGACAGCGAAGCGGTCTGATTTCTGACCTCTACTGAATGGTTTCCTAACATTTCAATTTTGAGCTAAGTAAAAAATGTTACTACGAGGCAGCAAGGTTTCCAAATTAGCCTTGACAGTAGCGGAAATCCTTTTTTGCAAAATGTGGCGTTAAGCCCATTGCAAAAAAGATTGGAGCGTATGGCAAGACTGCTTTTTGTACGAGCGATATTTTTTCGCTTCTAAAAAAAATAACAAATTTAAATGGGCATGGTACATTTGTGGAGTGAACGAAAAATTTAAGGATAAGGAAATTTATTTTCACGTAGGTTTGGGTAAAACTGGTAGCACATTTTTGCAGTACAATGTTTTTCCGAAGTTGAAGGGTGTGCATTATATACAGCGTACACGTTATAAAAAGGCTATTGAAATTATTAAAAATACTAATAAGCAAAAGTATTTTGTATCTAACGAGTTTGACCAACAGTTAGAGTATGAGGTGCTGCGTTTTTCTAGTGTTTATCCTAATACTACGCCAATTATTGTTTTTAGAAGGCAAGATGAGTGGATTGCTTCGCAGTACAGGCGGTTTATAAAAAACGGCCACACTTTTAGCTTTAAAGCGTTTATTGATTTAGAAAACGATAGTGGTTATTTTAAAATTAAAGATCTACGGTTTTATGATATGATTAGGCTTTTAGAAACACATTTTACCAATGCGCCTTTGGTTTTATTTTATGATGAAATGAAAAATGCACCAGAAGTTTTTATACATAAAATTGCATCTGTAATGGGTGCTACCTATAACATTGAGGATATTAATTTGAACCCGAAACATACTTCGTACAACACCAAACAATTGAAAGCAATGAAATATATGGCTACCAAATTTGATATTCGCAAACGAAAAACGGTTAATAATTTAGTGCTTCGTTATTTTAACAAGTTATACTTTGGTTTAATGCGCTACACTATATTGTATAGTGCCAAAATATTACCAAATACTTATTTTGATAAAAAGCCGTTAATCAACCCTGCCGAGTTGGATGATGTAAAAATATATTTTAAGGAGGATTGGATGCGTTGCTTGAGATATGTAGCATAAATCTGACTTTTATAGTTAAAAAATAGTTAAGCTTGGTAGCGATCGTTTAATAAACAGAAAAACATAAATAGTCTTTCATCTAATTGGCCTATTAAGTAAACTTGAAAGGCAAATTCTATTACTTCACTTCCTGGAGCCTGGGGTATTGTTTCAGTGGGTACTTTGTTTAAATTGTCCACATTCATTATCTTATGCTTTATATAATTTCTTTTACGTCAAACTGTTAAATAAGTTTCTGAAAAATGTAGTTTTGTAAGCTATGAGCAATTTTATCTCTAAAAAAAAGAAGCAATACCCTATAATTCCTCAGCTTCAAAAATATTTGGAAGCTCATAAAAGAGCAATTGTATTGCCTGTGAATTATGAAGATTTATTAGCTTTTAGCAATTCTATACCAGTTTACGATTCTAATGGGGAGGATACTTTGTGGCTATCTGTTTTATACGAACAGGGTAGAATGGAGGAAATTCATACTGGTTTAAAAAAAATATATTCAATAATAAAATCGGATGGTAATACGGAGTTAACCAAACACCTTTCGGTTGATAGGATAGATTTTTGCACCTTTGGCAATAGTAAACCTTTTAGAATAAGAATTATTAATAAATATAATGATAACTATGATTATTATTATGTAAAATTGGCAGATGCGAGTAGAGTGTACGGTTTAGAATTGGAGCATTTGTTGGCTCCTAATAGAATACAATATTTAGTGCATAAAAATACTTTAATTGAAGAGCATATTGCTGGCATACCAGGTGATATGTTTTTAAAAGATTACATGAATCACCGAGGTATGAACAGAACTCGTTTAGCAAAAGAGTTTATTAAATTTAACGAGCGTTGTTTTGTTAAACTTTTAGGTGATATGCGTGCTTATAATTTTGTAATTGATATAACGCAAGATTTTGATGACACTCAATACCGAGTACGGGCAATTGACTTTGACCAACAATGTTATGAAGGGAAACTTAATTTATACCGATCGCAGTTTTTTAAAGAAAATTTACCTTATGTAAAAATGTGTACTTCTTTAATTAACATTACTACAGCGGTACAATACCAACAAGAGGAAAGGGCATTAATGAATAAGCGCCTTAATAATGATTACAGAAGAATAGATGTACTTTTAAAATGTATGGAAGTAGATACAATTTCGAAAAAAGATAAAGTTAAAACGCTAAGTAAAGAACTAGCAGATTATTATAAACAACCGGCTTTTTTAAAATGTACAAATATGGGCAGCATTGTTCGTTTAAGTTTAGATATTATTTTAAATAAACATCGTATACATTTGTAATAGTAGCTTTTAAATAATTAGTTTAGTTTTTAATTTTCACTTTATAAAAATAGAACAATATCGCTTTAGCAAAAACAAGAATAGATAAATGGTTATGGGCTATTAGGGTTTTTAAAACTCGAAGCCAATCGACCAATGCATGCAAGGCAGGCAAAGTAAAAATTGATGGTGAAAATTTAAAAGCATCATATATGATTGCGCCAGGCGAAATTGTGGTGGTGCGCAAAGGTCCTTTTAAATATACTTATAAAGTTGTTGAAATAATTGAAAAGAGAATGTCTGCCCAAAAGGTGGCAGGTAAGTTTGTTGATTTAACTCCAGAAGAAGATAAAACAATACCTCGTTCTCCATCTGCCTTTCACATACCTACTATAATACGTAAACGTGGTGAAGGACGGCCTACTAAAAAAGACCGCCGCGATATGGACAAATTACAAGAAGGAATTGATGAAGAAGACTAACTATAGGATAGTGTCGATAGTGTCTGTCTTTATTTTGTTTTAACGCTTATTCTATCGTTTTTATCGTTACCTGGGTCGCGTGCATTTACTGGTTCGTTAAAACCTACGCTCATTGCTTTTACCCTACTGCTATTTACACCATTATTTATTAAATAATTTAACGCAGCATTTGCTTTAGCTTCTGCCTCAGCATTAGCATTGTAATTTTCGTTTGAGTCTGTATATTTTTTATGATGCCCTCTAATAGTAATATTTAAGGCAGGGTTTGCTATCATAATTTCAGCAACATCATTAAACATGCTTTTTCCTTTGGCTGTTAACTGGTTGCTGCCATCTGTAATACTACCAAAATCAAGTACTGATGCGGTTGTTCTATTGGCAACCATATCTAACAATGCTAATGGGCCTTTATAGTTTTTCTTTTTAGGTTTTTCTGGCTCTTTTTCTTCTATTTTCGGTTCTTCTTTTTTTTCCTCAACAGGTTCGGGTTGCTTTTCTTCTGCTTGCGGTTTATCTTTTAATAAGATGGGTTTTGCTTCGTTTTCTTTTGGTTTAACTGGTTCTACTACACTACTTTTTTCTTCAATTTTTTCTTCAACAATTGCTTCTTTAACTTCTTCAGGTTTTTCTTTTTCAATATCGGTTTTTGTTACTTCTTCAGGTTTTTCTTTTTCTATATCGGCATTTGTTACTTCTTCACTATTTTTATTATCTGGGTCGTTTTTTTTCGATTCAGCAAAGTAATCCTTATTGAAATAATCTTTAGTATAATTGTTACTGTTTTCTTCCTCTTTAGGCTGCTCTTTTTCAATACCTGGTTTTTTGTCAACAATATTATCTGCTATTGTTTTATTTTCAGGTTGGGCTTTTGTTATTGATGCCGGCTTTTCTTCATTTCGTAAACCAAGTTGCAAGCCAACTATTAGCATTGCTAAAACGCCTAACAACATTAACGGCCACAACCATACAGGCATACCCGATTTTTCTTTTGTTTTTTGTTCTTGTGGTTGGTTTATAATAATTTCTTCTTCTTCAATTTCTTCAACTACCTGCAAGCCTGGGTCTTCAATGCTATCATCTACAGTTTTGTTTAAATGCCAGGTGCCCATACCTAATTCTCTAGTTATGTCATCATCTGCCTGCATTCTAACATTATATTTTTGAGCTCTAAGTGCTTTAACCAAATCTTTTTTGTTATATTTTTTTACTTTTAGTTCTTTACTTAAAACACTAAGTAAAACAGGTATAAGCAATGCAAATATTTTTTTTGTGCTTTGGTAGTTTTCTTTTATAACCCTACTAATGTGGTTAATAATGTTTTCTTTAACTATACTACTAATTAACAACACGGGCATTAACTGCTCTCCGTCAGTTTTCCATTTGTTGTATTCGGCTTCGGTAGCTTCTCCAAAATTTTTAGCAATGCTATCATCATAGTCTTCTAAAAGTCTGTATAAGTAGTCGGTACCTCGCTCCGTACTCACCTTTCTTATTAAGCCTGCTAATGATGCTGCTAATACCAAATCTTTAGCTTTATCTAAAGTTTTACCTTTTAAAGTGGTTTGTGCACTTAAACCTTTTTTAATTTGGTTGCCAAAGGTGGTTTCTAATTCTTGCAAAAAATTCATACTGCTTTAAATTAATACATCTATTTAAAATGCTTAAACAAACTGGTGAAACTTGTGGTTTAAATTGCTACTCAAAAGTAATTAATAGTTTTATGCAAATTAAGGTAAACTTATAAATTATTTTAGCATTGAGCTAGCTATTAATTAATTATTATTGAATTAACCTTAATAGTGTAAAATAGAATGTGATTTATTAGTAACTATTCATCCGTATTTAAGATAGTTTCTTAAAAATCAGCCTGTTTATCCACAATTGTTATTAAACAATTAATAACAACTTGTTTTTATTTTACTGTTAGCCTTTTTAAATAACGACCTTTGAAGTGAAGATTAAAAGGTATTCACAGATAAACAAATCATATCACCATTATTAAGAGAATTAGAGGTTTTCAAGGAAGAAACCTCAGAAGTAATAAGGGATTTAACATTGGAGGTTAAGGTGCTAAAAGAGATCCCTCACCAAGGCAATCACAAAAAAAATGATTTAAATAATTAGCAAAAAAATTAGAAGCGAAGTGGTTTTCCCCCGTAGAAATTTTGGTCCCGCCATCCGTTCAAATACCATTTTGCCAACGCTTCAAAGGCCAAACATAAAATGGTATAACCACTTCTGTCCTTTAGGTTTGCAAAACAAAAGTTGGGGAATAAATAAATGTGTAATCATTCCTTTCATTTTTGTAATTTTTATAGCAAGTTATGTCCTTTAATCATAAAATATTTAAATGAAGTTAAAACCGGGGATGGCGCGTTATACTGCTGTCAAGGTTAAAGACCTACCACCCGTTTAAATCCATCTCCGGTTTACTAAGCACAGTTTCAAATAGAAAA
>Ga0209831_1000689_pt1 | contig 32499 bp, 24 predicted proteins | sample Maine_Asex4_meta_FD_187451 | JGI IMG/M metagenome (GOLD analysis project Ga0209831, IMG submission 187451) | Marine algal microbial communities from Maine, USA - Maine_Asex4_metaG (SPAdes) (version 2) | ecosystem: Host-associated > Algae > Red algae > Unclassified | place: Maine, USA | collected... | reverse complement strand
AGCGCGGCTTGCCGTCGCGCAGGCACAGGCGCGCGAAGATGCCGACGATCTTGGCATTGCGCTGGGCGCCGAGCAGGGCGTAGTCGCGCCGGAACGCGGCCCCGTCCAGATCCGGTCGCAGGGCGAGGAACCGCGCGATCATCGCTTCGGCCAGTCCCGGCGACACATCGCGCCGTGCATCCTCCAGCAACGACACGAGGTCGTAGGCCGGGTGCCCGAGCAGCGCGTCCTGATAATCCAGCAGCCCGACCCGCGCCGCGCCTTCCCGCTCCGGCAGCCAGAGCAGGTTCTCGGCGTGGTAATCGCGCAGCACCAGCGCCGAGCGATCCGCCGCCACCTCCGCCAGATCGCCGCGCACCACCGCCGCCCATTCCGCGCGCATGTCCTCCGACACGGCGACCCCGGCGGCGGGGCACCACCAGTCGGTCAGCAGCATCGCCTCGCGCTCCAGCACCGCCAGATCGTAGGGCGGGACCGCATCGTCCTCCCGCGCCGCCAGCATCGGCAGCAGGTCGACCGCCGCCTCGTACAGCGCCGCCTCCCGCGTCGGGTCGGCCTCACACAGCCGCGCGAAGAGACCGTCGCCCAGGTTCTCCAACAATAAAAACCCGTTCGCGATATCCGCCGCCAGAACCTCCGGCGCGCTCAATCCGCGCCCGCGCAGCATATCGGTGACGGCGACGAAGGGGCGCACGTCCTCGCCCAGCGCATGGGGCGCGTCCATCGCGATGCGCCCGCCCGCGTGGTAGTAGCGCCGGTTCGAGGCATCCCCGGGCACCGGCGTCACCCCCGAAATCCCCGCCGCCTCGACGAACGCGGCCAGTTGTTCCTCGCGCGGTTGCATCAGCGCCGAGACCAGCGCCGCCCCCCGCACCCCGTTCGCCGACAGGACAGCCCGCCGCCCCTCGTCCGCCTGTTCGAGCGTGATGTGCAGCGCATCGGCAGGGGCGAGGTTTTCGAGGCGGTCGGGCCATTCGACCAGCGTGATCGCTTCGGCGAAATCCTCGACCAGCCCGGTTTCCTCCACCTCGTCCGGCCCGGACAGGCGGTAGAGGTCGGCATGGACGATGCGCGCGTCCGGCGTCTCGTACTGCGCGGTCAGGGTGTAGGTGGGGCTGGGCACCGGCTCGCCCTCGCCGACCAACGCGCGGATCGCGGCCCGGGCCAGCGTCGACTTGCCCGCCCCCAGATCGCCGCTCAGCAGGACGGCATCGCCGGGGCGCAGCAGGGCCGACAGGCGCATTCCGAGCGCATCGGTCGCCCGCGCGTCGGGGAGGGGGACGGTATGCACCCCGTTATTCCGCGGCGCTGGTCGCGGGGGGGTCGCGTTCCTGGTTGATGGCGTTGCGCACGGCGTCGGCATCGCACAGGAAGCGGCAGACGATGGCCTCGTGGGTGCCGCCCTCGCCCGTCTCGATGGCGATGCGCCCGCCCTGTCGTTCCACGAACTGGCGCACCAGCGTGATGCCCATCTCGACGCGGCGCAGCTGCGGGATCGAGCTGCTCAGGTCGTTGCGGCCGAAGATGTCGCGGATCGACAGCGGAATGCCCGACTCGCGGCACCCGATCCAGACGGTCATGTACTCGCCCTGCCGCCGCACGCCGATCTCGAGGGTATCGTCATGCTCGGCCTCGTTGCGCAGGGCGTTGGTCAGGGTGTGGATCACCTCGCGGAAGCGCGGGGCATCCCCGGGGACGGTCCCGATGCGCGGCGGACAGTCGACGACGATCCCGGCGCCCTTGCCGGAGTTGCGGCGGATGAACTCGGCCACGGAATTCAGCATCGGCTCGATGTCGATGGCCTCGATGCTGAACTCGAAATAATCCGATTCCAGCATCGCCAGATCGATGATGCCGCCGATGAGCTGGCGCAGTTCGTTCGACGCCTGGCTGATATTGTCGACGAATTCGTGCTGGCGGTCGTTCAGCTTGCCGCGCATCTCCTGCCGCAGCAGGTCGGAGAAGCCGATGATGGTGTTGAGCGGGATCTTCAGTTCGTGCGACGCGCCGTGGATACTTTCGAGGAACTGGCCCTTGAGGTCGGAAATCTCGTTCAGCTTCTCGTTCTGCTCCGTCAGGTTGCGTTCCTTGTGGAACGAATCGGTAATGTCCTGGAAGGCGAACATCGTCGCCCCGTCGGGCAGGGGGGCGGAGGCGAGGCGGATGACGGTGCCGTCGTTGCGCTTGAGCGTCTCGATCCACACCTCGCGGTCGCCATCCGCCGCCGAGACGTGGGCGATGGCCTTGGCCCAGATCGCGCGGTTGCTGAACAGGTGCGCGCAGCGCTTGCCCAGTTCCGTGATGTGCATCGACTTGAGGTTGTCGTCCTCCAGCTCCCACAGCTCGCGAAAGGCGCGGTTGGCGAGGCGGCAGCGTCCGTCGAGGCCGAAGACGACGACCCCCTCGCCCAGTCGCGAGAACGTGGCGTGGTAGACGGCGGAGACGGTCGCGGCGTCTCGGCGCATGGCGTAGTGGTCGGTCACGTCCTCGAACAGGACCATGACCCCGCCCATGGGGTGCGGCTGGGCGATGACGTGGAGCGAGCGCCCGTCGGGCAGGTGCCATTGCCGCTCCAGCGGGTCGCGCACGTTCCTGCAATCGGCGATGAAATCGTCGCGCCACGCCTTGAAGTCGCGCGCGTGGGGCAGGCGGTTCTTCTCGCGCAGGGTATTGAGGATTTCCTTGAGCGTCGGATGCGCTTCGAGCGTGGCCGGTTCCAGGCCCCAGGTATCGGTGAAGGCGGTATTGGCGAAGCCGAGGCGCATGTCGGAATTGAAGACGGCGACGGCGCGGTGCAGCCGGTCCAGAGTCTCCTCGTTGATGCGCATCTGGCGGACCAGCGCCTCGGACGCGCTGACCTGCGCGCCGATGTCGATGGCATAGCCGAAGGTGCCGCCGTTATAGGGCTTCTCGTAGAGCTGGAGCGTGGTGCGGGTGCCGCCGAGGATGGTGGCGTGGCGTTCGCTCACCTCCTCGCCGATCTCCAGCGCGCGGTCGGCGAGCGCGCGCACGACGTTGGCCCCCTCGCCGCTGAGCAGTTCGATCTGGCAATCGATGACGGCGCCGAGACCCGGCGCCTCCACCCCGTCGATGTAGCGACGGTTGACCCAGTCGATGCGCCCGGACCCGTCGCGCCGCCACGCGTAGAAGGGCGCATTGGCGAAGCCCTCGTCCAGCATGCGCGACTGCGCTTCGGCGGCGACGAGGCGGTCGCTCAGGCGGGGCAGGTTCTCCTGTGATCCGCAGGCGTCGATGAAGGTGACGAGCGCGCGTGCGCCGAGCGTGACGCCCGAGATCAGGCGCTGGCGGTCGTCCGGCCCCACGAAACTGTTCTCGAAGGGCGTGCCGTCCTCGATCAGCGCGCGCAGCCGTTCGGCCAGGTCCTCCGCATCGCGCTCGCGCACCATGGCGCGGGCGGCGGAAAGGTGGTCGCCGGGATTCTCCACCGTCTCCAGCACGCGGGCATGGCCCGCCGTCACCTGAAGCGTGGTGCCGGACCAGATGGCGGCCCCGTCGGCCCGGTCGAGGAGGAGCGCGTCGAGGGCTTCCTCCGAGCTGAGCCGCGCTTCCTCCATCCGTTCGGACGTGTCGGCCAGACCGGCGCGGCGCACGAATACCCAGAGCGCCGCCAGCCCCGCTCCGATACCCACCCCCGCCAGCGCGATGGCAATGGCGTTCCACGAGGAGCCACCGACCGGAGATACGTCGGCAGCCAGCGCCGCCGACGCGCCCAGTGCGAAGGGTACGGAGGAAAAAGCGGTTCTCACAGGAACACTTGTGCGCGCCATAGCATCCGGTCGGGGTTAGGACGTTCAGCGTCTAGATAAGGGCTGAAATGATTAATTACCAGCCGAAACTGCCGAGTCCGCTCGCGGTTGAGACCGTGTTCGGCGCCTCTACCGGGCGCATCAGGGCGTCGGTCTTCCACCGGATCTCGACCACCGCGCCGGACAGGCTGTCATGCCCCGGGCGGCGGTTGGCGAAGGTGATCGTCGCCCCGCGCCGCTCCAGCAGCGTCTTCGCGATGAAAAGGCCCAGCCCCATCCCCTCGTACCCCCCCTCACGCGCCCGCCTGCCGCGCCGGGTGGTCAGGAACGGGTCGCCCAGCCGGTTGAGCACGTCGGCCGAGAAGCCGGGACCGTCGTCCTGGATGCGGATCGCGAGGCTGTCGGCGGTCTCCTCCACCTCGACCCAGACCGTCGTGCGCGCGAAATCGACCGCGTTCTGGATCAGGTTGCGCAGGGCGTGGATGATCTCGGGCCGGCGCGGAAAGACGGGGGAGGGCGTGTCGCCGCTCCCGACGATCTCGCCGTCGATGAAATACTCGATCCGCTTGCCGCTGTCGCCATGCGGCCTCGCCGCTTCCTCCAGCACCGAGAGGAGCGGGGCGGTGCGGATATGCTCCATGTCCTCCTGACGGATGCGCGCAAGCTGCGACAGGATATCGCGGCACCGGGTCGTCTGCTCGCGGATGAGGGCCAGATCCCCGGGGTCCAGCGCGTTCCGCTCCAGATCGCGCTCCATCTCCCGCGCCGTCAGGGCGATGGTGGCCAGCGGACTGCCCAGCTCATGCGCCGCCGCCGCCGCCATGGTACCCAGCGCCGAAAGCCGCTGTTCGCGCGCCAGCGCCAGCTGCGTCGCCGCCAGCGCCTGGGACATGCCGAACGCCTCGTCGGCCACGCGCCGGACGTAGACGGCAATGAACCCCACCCCGATGATGAGCGCGCAGCCGATGCCGAGGCTGTAATTCTCCGGAAGGATCAGATGCCCCTGCTCGGGGTGGTAGAGCGGCGTGTCGACGAGCTGGAGCGCGAAGATCGACAGGATGGCGATCCCCACCACGATCCGCGCGTTGAAGCGGTTCAGCGCCGCCGCCGCCACCGTCGCGGGGGCGATGAACAGGAGCGCGAAGGGATTGCCCAGCCCCCCCGTCAGTGCCAGCAGCGCGCCGAGCTGGCCCAGATCGAACAGCATCCACAACAGCGCCGTCCGCTCGGACAGGCGCGCGTTGGGCGGCATCGTGATCATGGTGATGACGTTGAACCACACCGCCGCCATGATGACCGCGAGGCACCACCCCAGCGGCAGGTCGTAGCCCAGCCCGTAGCGCGTGACGACGACCGTCATCAACTGCCCCGAGATCGCGATCCAGCGCAGGTTGCGCAGCGTGCGGGCGCGCAGCCAGTGACGCTGGCGCATGCCGAGCGCGAAATGCGCGCCGAGGGCCGCGTCTTCGGCGCTCTGGGGAGTATGGGGCATCGCGGCGGTCTCCTGGGATGGACGAGGGTCCAGATAGCCCGCCGCGCCCCGCCGTCTCGCGAAAGTGACGACTTGCCCCGTTGCCCGGCGCCCCCGCCTGCGATAGCCCTGAAGACCCAGCGCATTCCCGATCCGGAGAGAACCCATGGCCTTCGCAACCCGCTCCCTCGTCGCCATAGGCGCCTCCATCGCGGTCGTGGTCGTCGGCGCGGCGGGGTTCTTCGCCATGGGCGGCACCGCGCCCGGCGCGCGGGACTGTCCCGGCGGCCTGACGGGGGCAGACATAGGCGGGCCGTTCGACCTGATCGACCAGAACGGCCAGCGCGTGACCGACCGCGACCTCGCGGGCGAGCCGAGCCTCGTCTATTTCGGCTATGCCACCTGCCCCGACATCTGCCCGACCGAACTGGCCGACGTGGCGGCGGCGACCGACATCGTGTCGGCGGAGACCGACCTGAACGTCAAACCCGTCTTCATCACCGTCGACCCCAAACGCGACACGGTCGAGAACCTGAGCGAATACATCCCCTATTTCCACGATGACATGATCGGCCTGACCGGGTCGCAGGAAGCGGTCGCATCGGTCGCCAAGGCCTACCGCGTCTACTACGCCGAACGCCCCGACGAGGATTTCCCGGACGGCTACTCGATGGACCATTCGAGCTATATCTATCTATTGGGCAAGGACGCGGAGTTCATCACGTATTTCAAGTATGAGGACAACCCGGATCATATTGCTGCGGGGGTGGCGTGTCATCTGGGGGCGTGAGGGAGAGGGCTTATCTATGGGCGTATCCGCAGGAACGCCGTTACGGTCTCAATTTCTTCCACCCAAGATGCAGCAGCCTGATTCCGCCATCTAATACATCTCATGATTCCTTCTAAATCGTCCCGGATATGACGGGAGAAGATGGGTTCATGATGTGCAATCCGGTTGCGAAGTTTTCTGACCCGTTCGATATCTTCCCTTAGTCTGGCACGCCCCTGACTCGACTGCATTATGCGCGGACAATCGGGAAAAACTGCAAAGAACTGCTGGTCCCACAACCTGTTCTGAAAGCGACTCGTCAACATTTTCTCCCAGAATACGAATTTCAGCTCAGCGACGACTTTACCCGCAGTCGGATGCCTCTGTGCGCATAGAGAAAGGTCGCGTTTGGGGCTGTATGCCGGCGATCCCGGATCGGTAAGAGAGCGAATGAAACCTTGCGTCCATGGCCATGTTCCGCCGTGGATCGCTTCTATTGCCTCTACGATGGCGTTTCGCGTCGACACTTCCACGATGTGCAATGGCACCAAGAGCGCCGCCGAAATCTGAAGATTCCAGTGGTATAGATCGAGTGCGGCTCGTTTGTCGTTGTTCTTTTCTCTAAGGTACGTAGCGAAGCGAGGCGCAGAGATGACGGTCGGCAAGTGAACCAGTTGGTCGGATGTAAGCGGTGGATACATTGACAATCAAGACTTTCGATGCTAACTAGCTTACGCGCTTTGAGATTGCAGGCACTTGTTGCCTCCCCTCATTGCACGAAGCAATTGGAAAGCCCGTCGCTATGCGGCGGGTTTTTCTGTGTCGATCATGGCTGGAATCGAGTTGTAGAAGATTGAAATTTCGATCACCCTGACCTACCCCCGATTCACCGGATTCCCGATCACCGTCATGAATTCCTGACGCGTCCTCGGGTCTTTCCGGAACAATCCCATCATCTGGCTCGTCACCATGCTGACGCCGTGCTTGTGGACCCCGCGGGTGGTCATGCACTGGTGTTCGCCTTCCAGCACCACGGCCACGCCGCGCGGTTCCAGGACGCTCTGGATGGTGTGGGCGATCTGGGCGGTCATCTTCTCCTGCACCTGCATGCGCTTGGCGTAGCTTTCGACCACCCGCGCCAGTTTCGAGATGCCGACCACCCGCCCGGCGGGGATGTAGCCGACATGCGCCATGCCGATGATCGGGGCCATGTGATGCTCGCAGTAGCTTTCGAACCGGATATCGCGCAGCACGACCATCTCGTCATAGCCGTCCACCTCCTCGAAGGTGCGCTCCAGATAGGCGTGGGGGTCGACGTCGTAGCCCGCGAACCACTCGCGATAGGCCCGCGCCACGCGCCCCGGCGTATCGAGCAGCCCCTCGCGCGTCGGGTCGTCCCCGGCCCAGCGGATGAGCGTGGCGACGGCGGCTTCCGCCTCCTCGCGTGTCGGTCTCGTGTCGCTCACTGTCCTGCCCCCCTCCGGCGGTTTCCGGTCCGATATATCCGCTCGGGGGGACGGTGGCGAGGGCGAAGACCGGGGCGGGAACCGATACGGGGGGAGGCGCATAGGGCCTTGCAGGTCGGCTCGCCGACGGCGGAAAGGCGTGCCGGAAGAATCCGAACTGTCCGCACCGCGAAGGCCGTCGCCCGCGCGTCCTCGCCCGTAGGCGGTAAGGCTGGACAAGCGGCGGGAAGCGGCTTTAAATCGATAGGATAGACGAGCATGCGAGTGGAACGTGCTGTCAGGGGCCTGGAATGCCCCTTTCCGAAGAAACAGCAGGATGACTGTCATGGGATATACCGGCGTTCGATACACCATCGAAGAAGGCGATACGTTGTGGGACATCGCGGCTGAAAAGCTCGGCGATCCCCATGCTTGGTCCAGACTCTACGCGTTCAACAACCAGAAGGACGTCATCGCGGCGGGGGCCAGACGGATTTCCGACCCGGACATGATCTATACGGGGGCGACCCTGATGCTGCCCCTCCCTCCCGGTGTTTCGCCGCGTCCCGTACCGTCGGCGTCCCGTCCCCCGGCCATGGGCGATCTCAAGCGTCAGATACCCGCGATCCGGATGCCTGTTCAGATCGCTTACGATATCAAGGGCGACACGCTTACCCTCGACTACGGCAGTTTCATTGCGCGTGTCCGCCAGACAGGGCGGGTGATGATCGATCCGGGCGCGTCCCTGCCCCTGACCATGGTGGTCGATGGCGGGACGGAAATAAGCGCCAAGATAATGGCGAAGAACGCTTTCACCACGCTGATGTCGGAAAACAAGGTGACGTTCGATCCCGCGACGAAGGCCGTGAAATTCTCGAATACCCTGATCAGTTCGGCCAACAACATCAACGGTCCGAAGACCGAGATAGCCATGGAAACGTCATCGAGCAGCAGGATGCCGGTCCTGAAGGTCGCGGTGGCCTATCCCCAGATAAAGGGCCGGGTCGGCGCGGACAGTTACGTGGCGCTGGACTACAAGGTCGAAATCGAGATCGAGCCGCGCATGCCTTCGCTCAAGCCCGTACCCATAGCCGCCCCGAGCGCCGCGCGGGTTCCGCAGACGGACTGGTCGCAGGTCCTGCGCGGGGCGAGCAAGAAGGCGTTGATCGCCGCCGGCGTGATAACCGTGTTGTACGGGGCGAGCGTCGTCTTTTCCAGCGGCGGTACTCTGGCCGGTTCGCCCGCCTATGCGAACACCATGGCCGTGATCCTGGTCGGAGCCAGCGTGACGGCCGTCACGGTTCATAACTAGGTGCTTCGCAAGGGATTGTGGGTCGGCCTTCTCGGGGTGCTGGCGCTCGCGGGGTGGTGGATTGTCCTTCCGGCGGCGGTGTCGGGACTGAAGGACCGGGTCGCTTCGGAAAGCGGCCTGTCCGTGATCCTCGACGCGCCAACGGGGTTCGGCTTCGACCCGAGGATCGACGGGACCGCGCCGAAACCGTGGCAGGTGCTGATCGCCCTCGGGGGGCTTCGGGAGGCGGCGGCGGTCTATCCGGAAGGCGTCCTCGATACCTATGCTCCCCGCGTGCTGCTCGCCGGTCGGCTAGAAATCCTGAGCCATCGCGTCGGCGGGACGCTGCAACCGGGGTGGGTCCTGCTGGCGACGGATTATCTGGGGCCGGGCAACGGAAGCGGGGCGCTGGCGCGGGTCTACCATCACGAGGTTTCGAGCCTCCTGATCGCGAGCAGGCCCTTCCCCGACGCCCTCTGGCGCGCCGCCCTGCCCGATGCGTTCTCCTACCCCGAAGGCGACGCGGCGCGGCTGGCGGCCACCCGGGTCCATGCCGACGATCTCGAACCCTTTCACGCCGACGGGTTCGTCTCGGATTACGGGGTGTCGAGCATGGAGAACGATATCAACACCTACGCGGAGCTTCTTCTTTCGGACCCGGGCCGGTTGGCCGCGCTGGCCATCGAGTACCCGGCCATCGCGAGGAAGGCGCGTCTCGTCCGCGACTATTACGAAGCCCTGCATCCCGACTTCGCCGCCCGATTGGCCGAAAACGGCGGATAGACCCCTCTTCGCGCGAGGTGTCACGCCCGCCCGCCGCGCACCACCTCGTACCCCTCCTCCTCCGGCTCCTCGTCCGTCATCTCTGTCGGAAACCCGTCCGCCAATACCGAAATCCCCGTCGCGTCCTCCAGTCGCCGGATGATGTTGGGCGACAGTTCACGCTCGCCGTAGCGGGCGATCCCGTCGTCGAAGATTTCCACCATCTTGGGGCTGATCTCCAGCGGCACGCCCGCACGCTCGGCGATGGCCTGGAACAACCCGATATCCTTCTTCACCAGATCCATCGTGAAGCTGATGTCGCGCGAGCCGTTGAGGATGATCTGGCTCTCCGTCTCGTGCACGAAGGAGGTGCCCGAGGAAATGCGGATCGCCTCGTAGGTGGTGGCCAGATCCATTCCGGCGGCCTTCATCGTCACCAGCGCCTCGCAGCAGGTGAGGAGGTTCGCGGTCGCGAGATAGTTGGTCATGACCTTGAGTACCGACGCGCTGCCCAGCGGCCCGGTATGCAGGATGCGCCGCCCCAGAGACTTGAGCAGCGGCAGCACCCGCTCGAACGTCTCGCGCTCGCATCCTGCGAAGATCGAGATATTGCCGGTATCGGCCCGGTGGCACCCGCCGGAGACGGGGCAATCGACCGCCGCGCCCCCCTTCCCCGAGACCAGCGCGCCGAGACGTTTCACCTCCGCCTCGTCGGTCGTGGACATCTCCAGCCAGATCTTTCCGGCGCCCATCCCTTCGAGCAGACCGCCCTCGCCCTCGACCACCGCGGCGCTCGCCGCCGGGGAGGGAAGGCAGGTGATGACGACCTCGCAGGCCTCGATCATCGCGCGCGGGCTGTCCCCCCATGCCGCGCCCCGGTCGAGGAACGGCTGGCCCGCCGCCCGGTCGAGGTCGCGCACCGTCACGTCGTGGCCGTTGCGGATCAGGCTGCCCGCCAGCTTGCCGCCGACATTGCCGAGGCCGATGAAACCGATCTTCATGGTGCGTGTCTCCCTTGCTATCGTTCCGGTCGTTCTTCGCGCAACGTTGGCCCCCTTCGATGGTGCCAGTCCATGCGAAAGAGCGGGACAGGGGGACGATTTCGCGTGCCGTATCGGGAAGCGGGCGGGTGCCGGGGTCTTAACCCTTGCGTCCGCTAGCGTTCTCCGTTTCAGTCCGTGCATGCACGCTGCGGGTTCGCCCGCGCCGGATTTCGTCGTTTTGAAGGGAAAAGGAATGGATGGAGCCGATCACAGCGGACTCCTCATCGACGACGTGTCGATGACATTTACGTTGCCGGGTGGCGGATCGGTCCACGCCCTCAAGAACGTCACCATGAACCTGTCGTCGGGCGAGCTGCTCTCGGTCCTTGGCCCGTCGGGGTGCGGCAAGACGACCCTGCTCAACATCATCGCCGGCTTCCTCGGCCCGACCGAGGGCGCGGTCTTCCTCAACGGCAATCAGGTGAAAGGTCCCGCCGCCGAACGCGGCATGGTCTTCCAGCAGGGCGCGCTGTTCGAGTGGCTGAACGTGCGCAAGAACATCTCCTTCGGTCCGCGCATGATGGGCAAGCCGCGCAAGGAGACGAAGGAGAAGGTCGACCACCTGCTGGAGATCGTCGGCCTGCGCGATTTCGGCGAGAAGCCGGTCTACCAGCTGTCGGGCGGCATGCAGCAGCGCGTGGCGCTGGCCCGCTGTCTCGCCAACGACCCGGACGTGATCCTGATGGACGAACCGCTCGGCGCGCTCGACGCCCTCACGCGCGAGAAGATGCAGGGGCTTGTGCTCCAGCTCTGGAAGGAGACGGGCAAGACCATCGTCCTCATCACCCATTCGGTCGAGGAAGCCCTGTTCCTCGGCGAGCGCCTGATCGTCATGGCGCCGCGCCCGGGCCGCATCCACCGCGAGTATCGCCTGCCCTTCGCCGAACAGGGCCTGACCATCAGCCCGCGCGAGATCAAGGCCAGCCCCGCATTCGTCGAACGACGCGAGGAGATCCTGTCGATGATCTGGGAAATGGAAGAAGAGATCATGGGGGGAGCCACCACATGACCGATGCCCCTCAGCAGACCAAGCGCCCCGTCGCCGCCGAAGAGAAGCAGCCCTCCGCTCTCATGATGTGGCTCGGCATCGCCGATAACAGCTTCACGCGCCAGAAGACCGTCAAGTTCGGCGATGCGACGGCGGTGAATTCGGGCCGCCTCTACAGCATCATCACCGTCGCCGCCCTGTTGCTCCTGTGGTGGGTGTCCACGTCGCAGGGCTGGGTCAAGCCGATCTTCTGGCCGTCCTTCGAGGCGATCGGTGCGCGGTGGGAGAAGCTGACGACCGACGGCTTCCGCAACGTGCCCCTGTTCGAGCATGTCTATATCAGCGTGTACCGTGTGATGGCGGGCGTGTTCTTCGGGGCGCTGGTCGGCATCCCGCTGGGCTTCGCCATGGGCCTCAGTTCGGTGGCGAAGGGCCTGTTCGACCCCATCGTCGAGTTCATGCGCCCGATTCCGCCGCTGGCGCTGATCCCGCTGTTCATCCTGTGGCTCGGGATCGACGAGACGGCGAAGATCTCGCTCCTGTTCCTCGCGGCGCTCTTCATCATGATCATCGCGGCCCGCTCGGGCGTGTCGGGGGTCAAGATATCCAAGGTGCATGCCGCCTACAGCCTGGGCGCATCCAAGTTCCAGGTGCTCAAGAACGTCATCCTGCCCAATGCCCTGCCGGAGATCTTCACCGGTATCCGGACCGCCATGGGCGTGTGCTGGGGCACCGTCGTCGCGGCCGAACTGGTCGCGGCGGAAAAGGGGGTCGGGTCGATGATCATGATCGCCAAGAACTTCCTCCAGACCGACACGGTGGTCATCGGGATCATCATCATCGGGCTGATCGGCTACGCCATCGAGATGCTGATGCGCCTGCTCGAACGCTGGCTGGTGCCGTGGCGCGGCAAGGGCTGAGGCCCGCCGCGCGACCGTGACGCCCACGAAAAAGGCCCCCGCCGGATAGGCGGGGGCCTTTTTGGTATCGACGGAACGGGATGCTCTAAGCAGGTTTTCAGAAAAGTGGGCACCGGTTTTCGGTTAAAAAACCTGCAAGAACAAAGAAACTAAGCAGGCATTCCTTGGCGAAGCCAAGAATGTCTGCTTAGTGTGAAACTCGATCAGGTTGAGCCAAAGAGCGTCAGGAAATGCGCAGCGCTTGGCGCAATTCCTGACCCAACTTGATCGGGTTTCACTCTAGAGGATCACCGTATCTTCACCGGGCGACACGCTTGCGAGTACTTTCATCGTCATCTTCGGAAAACCCTTATTCACTACCTGATGCATCATCCGGCTTTTTCGCAAGCCCTTGTTTCAATGCACATAAAGAGCAAAATCCGTAAATAGGAGCTTAACTCACCTAAAATGGATTATCCTCTGAAACAAGAACATAAAGGGATTTCAAAGCGGATTTCGACCGTCTTGAAACGTGTTCCGCGATTGTCTTGAGATGGAGCATTTCATGACGATTTCGAGTGCACGGAGTTCGACACACCGGCACGAGCGCGCCGGACGGTTCCCGATCAAACCACTCTTTTCGCCCAGAGGTCGTGATCCCCCGTCTCGTCAACCTCGACCTCGACGAAATCGCCGGGGGCGAGATCCTCGAAATTCTCGTCGATGAAGACGTTGCCGTCGATCTCGGGCGCATCCGCCGCCGAGCGCGCTTCGGCCCCGTCCTCGTCCACCGCGTCGACCAGCACGCGCATCCGCTTGCCGACCTTGCGTGACAGCTTGGCCGTGCTGATCGCCTGCTGCGCCGCCATGAAGCGGGCGAGGCGGTCGTCCTTGACCTCCTGCGACACATGCCCGGGCAGGTCGTTCGCCGCCGCGCCCGCGACGTCCTCGTAGCGGAAGCACCCGACCCGGTCGAGCTGCGCCTCTTCCAGCCAGTCGAGCAGGAACCGGAAATCCTCCTCCGTCTCGCCGGGGAAGCCGACGATGAAGGTGGAGCGGATGACGATATCCGGGCAGGCCGCGCGCCACGCGTCGATGCGGTCCATCGTCTTTTCCTGATTCGCCGGGCGGCGCATGGCCCGCAGGACCTTCGGCGAGGCATGCTGGAACGGGATGTCGAGATAGGGCAGGATCGCGCCCGATGCCATCAGCGGCATGATCCGGTCGACCGACGGATACGGGTAGACGTAGTGCAGCCGCACCCAGACCCCGAGCGTGCCCAGCCCCTCGCACAGATCGTGCAGGTCGGTGCGGTAGGTCCGCCCGTTCCACTCCGCTTCCCTGTGCTTGATATCCACCCCGTAGGCGGAGGTATCCTGCGAGATGACCAGCAGTTCCTTCACCCCGGATGCCACCAGCCGTTCCGCCTCGCGCAGGACCGCGTTGACGGGACGCGAGACCAGCTTGCCGCGCATTTCGGGGATGATGCAGAAGCGGCAGGAGTGGTTGCAGCCCTCGGAAATCTTGAGATAGGCGTAGTGGCGCGGGGTCAGGCGCACCCCGTCGCCGTCTTCCATGCGCGGCGGGGGGATGAGGTCGACGAAGGCATCGGGCCGGGGCGGTACGGCGGCATGCACCGCGTCCATCACCTGCTCGTATTGCTGCGGCCCGGTAATGGCGAGCACCTTGGGATGCGCGGCCTCGATCGTCTCGGCCTCGGCGCCCAGGCACCCGGTCACGATGACCCGCCCGTTCTCGCGCAGGGCTTCGCCGATGGCCTCCAGGCTCTCGGCCTTGGCGCTGTCGAGGAAGCCGCAGGTATTGACGATCACCGCATCGGCCCCCTCGTAATCGGGGGCGAAGGCGTAGCCTTCGGCGCGCAGGCGCGTGAGGATGCGCTCGGAATCCACGAGGGCTTTCGGGCAGCCGAGGCTGACCATGCCGATTTTCGGCGGTGCGGGGCGGAGGAGGGCGGCGGGTGCTTCGGTCATGCTTCGGGTTTTGCGCGGGGGCGGGGCAGCGCGCAAGGGTTAATCTCCATACGCGCTTCGCAACACCGCCTCGCGCCGCGCCCGGGCGACCGGACTGGTGCAATGGACGGTCTTGTCCCAGAACTGCGGATCGGTGAAGAGTTGGCCCACCGCCCGGATCGCCGCGATCCCGCCCAGCATCCAGTACGGCCACAGCATCGGCACCCCGATGGCGACCCGCCATCCGAACCGCCGCCGTGCCGCGACGAAGGCCCCGGTCATCAGCAATACCTGCCCTCCGAGCAGCACGGCGAACACGATGCCGGCCCCGGCCATCCCGGACAGGCCGATCCACGGGGCCGCGCCGCTCGCCGTCGCCACCACGCCCGCCAGTACCATCACCGGCTGGATCAGGAACGATAGAAAACCGTCGAGGAGCAGGATGTTGATCGCCACCATCGGCAGCCAGCCAAGCTCCCGCCCCAGCCGCACGGGGTCGCGCATGTGCACCGCCCATGTCAGCATGTACCCCTTGATCCAGCGCGAGCGTTGCCTGATCCACGAGAGCGCGTTGCCGTTCGCCTCCTCCAGCGTCGTGGAGTCGAAGATCACCGTCCGCTTGCCCGCCCGCGCCAGCCGCAGGCCGAGATCGGCATCTTCGGTCACGTTATGCGGGTCCCACGCGCCGACCGCGCGCAGGGCATCGGCGCGAAAATAGAGCGACGTGCCGCCCAGCGGAATCGGCATCCCCGCCCGCGCCAGCCCGTTCAGCAGCAGGTCGAACCACAGCGCGTATTCCATCGCCACGCAGCGCGTCAGGATATTGTCATCGACGTTGTAATGGCTCAGCCGCGCCTGCGCGCAGACCACGTCGTCGCCGCCCTGCTCCAGCGCCGCGACGGCCCTCGATATCTGCGCCGGCTCCGGCGCGTCCTCGGCGTCGAAGATCCCCACGATCTCGCCGCGCACGAAGGGAAGGGCGAAATTCATCGCCTTGGGCTTGGTGCGCGGCCCGCCGGGCGGCACGACGAGGCATTCGATGGAGGACGCGGTCGTCAGGCGGCGCGCTTCCGCGATGGTCGCCGTGTCGTCCTCTTCGAGCAGGATCTTGATATCCAGCGCGCGCACCGGATAGTCGAGCGCGCACAGGGCGTCGATCAGCGCGGGCAGGCTGTCCGCCTCGCCGTAGACCGGCACGAGGATCGAGACGACCGGCGTGGATTTGCGCGGCGGCAGGGCGGGCGGCACGGAGCGCAGCGTATTTGCCATCAGCAGGGTGCGCAGCACCATGGTCGCGAGAAAATAGGGGGTGAAGGCCAGCCACAGGATCAGCACGGTCGCGCCGGGCGAGAAGACCAGCCCCGCGAGCAGCAGCAGCATCGCCCCGATCGCGCTCCACCGGACCCACGGGGCGAACCCGGTGGCCGCCGAATACTCCGGCATCGACCGCTGCAACCCGTCCGTGGCGCACCGTGTCAGCGCGGGACCGTACCGCTTCGCAAGCCCGTCGACGATCCCCGACCGGGGAACGAGGTTGACGCTGACGGGACCGGTCCCCATTCCCAGCGCTTCCGCCGCGCGCAGGGCATCCGTGAAGGTGCTCGCCGCGAGGACCGGCCCGTCGGGGTCCATGCGACAGGGCAGAACGGCGTGGCGGCACAGGATATCCTGCCATTCGTCCTTCGCAAGCGCGGGATCGAACGGGAAAGGAGCGCCGTCGGATGCCTCGATGCGCGTCGGTCGTATCCAGGTCGGCGGGAATCCTTCGACAGGAAGCCGGGCGTGATATTCCGTTTCGCTTTCCGGGTAGTGCTGCATTGAGACAGCGAATAAGTGCAGGTCTTAAAAGTCAATTAGTGCAAATATTGCACGCGCAACCCTGAATTTGTATTTCGCTAATAAATGATGAATATTCTATGTATTGTGCAATTCGGTCACGAAGCGACGGGGTCAGGTCGCGCCGATACGAGTGTTCTTCGTAAAGAATTCCTGTACGGATGTTCCTGATTCGCACATAAATCGGGCATGCATTTCCGCTATATGGAACGGCGTTTCCGATCTCGCGCACCGATGATACGCGGGTGCGTTGCGCGGTTTACCATGAGTCGAAGGAAGCGCCGAAGGGTCAGCTATCCATCTTCAGCGCGTTGATGAAGGCTTCCTGGGGGATGTCGACCTTGCCGAACTGGCGCATCTTCTTCTTGCCCGCCTTCTGCTTGTCGAGCAGCTTGCGCTTGCGGCTCACGTCGCCGCCATAGCATTTCGCCGTCACGTCCTTGCGCAGGGCGGAGATCGTCTCGCGGGCGATGATGCGCCCCCCGATGGCGGCCTGGATCGGCACCTTGAACATGTGCTGGGGGATCAGCTCCTTCAGCTTCTCGCACATCACGCGCCCGCGCGGTTCGGCCTTGTCGCGGTGGACGATGGTACTCAGCGCATCGACCGGCTCGTCATTGACCAGCACGCTCATCTTGACGAGGTTGCCCGCCTCGTATCCGTCCATCGAGTAATCGAAGCTGGCATAGCCGCGCGACACCGATTTCAGGCGGTCGTAGAAATCGAACACCACCTCGTTGAGCGGCAATTTGTAGACCACCATCGCGCGGCTGCCCGCATAGGTCAGATCGAGCTGCACGCCGCGCCGATCCTGGCACAGCTTGAGGATGTCGCCCAGGTATTCGTCGGGAACCAGGATCGTCGCCTTGATCCACGGCTCCTCGATCGCCTCGATATGCATGGGGTCGGGCATGTCGGCGGGATTGTGCATCTCGACCGTCGTGCCGTCGCGCATCTGGAGGTGATAGACCACCGAGGGCGCGGTGGTGATGAGATCGACGTTGTACTCGCGCTCCAGCCGCTCGGTGATGATCTCCAGATGCAGCAACCCGAGGAAGCCGCAGCGGAAGCCGAAGCCGAGCGCCGCCGACGTCTCGACCTCGTGGCTGAACGACGCATCGTTGAGCGCCAGCTTGTCGACGGCGGCGCGCAGATCCTCGAACTCCGCCGCATCGACGGGGAAGATGCCGCAGAAGACGACCGGGACCGAAGGCTGGTAGCCGGGCAGCGCCGTCTCGGCTCCGCCCTTCTCCAGCGTGATGGTATCGCCGACCTTCGTGTCGCGCACCTGCTTGATCGAGGCGGTGAGAAAGCCGATCTCGCCGGGGCCGAGGATCTCGACCTGTTCCATGCCGGGGCGGAAGACGCCGACACGGTCGACGGGATAGACCGCGTTCGCCTTCATCATGCGGATGCGCTGGCCCTTCTTCAGCGTGCCGTCCATCACGCGGAAGAGGACGACGACGCCGAGATAGGCATCGTACCACGAATCGACCAGCAGAGCCTTGAGCGGCTTGTCGGCGTCGCCCTTGGGCGCGGGCAGGCGGGTGACGATGGCCTCCAGCACGTCGGGGATGCCGAGGCCCGATTTCGCCGAGATATGCACCGCGTTCGACGCGTCGATGCCGATGACGTCCTCGATCTGGGCACAGACGCGCTCGGGTTCGGCGGCGGGCAGGTCGATCTTGTTGAGGACGGGGACGATCTCGTGATCCGCCTCGATGGCCTGATAGACGTTGGCGAGGGTCTGGGCTTCCACCCCCTGCGACGCGTCCACCACCAGCAACGATCCCTCGACCGCCTGCATCGAGCGGCTGACCTCGTAGGCGAAATCGACGTGGCCGGGGGTGTCGATCAGGTTGAGGATATAGGTCTCGCCATCGTTCGCCTTGTACTCGATGCGGACGGTCTGCGCCTTGATCGTGATGCCCCGCTCCTTCTCGATATCCATCGAGTCAAGCAGTTGCTCCTGCATGTCGCGGTCGGCGACGGTGCCGGTCGACTGGATCAGCCGGTCGGCGAGCGTGGACTTCCCGTGGTCGATATGGGCCACGATGGAGAAGTTGCGGATGTTCTCGATCTTTGTCATCCGCAGGTTATGGGGTCGGGTGCGGGAGCCGTCAAGCGGATGTGGAGACGCGGGGGGTGCGACTTTGACAACGTTGGCGCCCATCCTTAGGTTACGGTCTCTTCCGAAGAGAGTTCGCCCATGTTCGATCCGTCGATAACCCTGTCCAACCTGCCCGTGGATACGTACCGGAAATTGCAGGCAGAAGCCGAACGGAACGGGCGAAGCCTCGAAGACGAGGCAATTCTGCGACTCAAGCTGTCGCTGAATCCCGGCGGTGTCCGGTTTGGTATCCTCAAGGGCAAACTGGGCACCGCGCCCGACTTCTCGGAACCCCTGGGCGAGGATGAACTCGATGCGTGGGAAGGGCGGGACCGTCGCTGATGGCCATCCTCGTCGACACCGGTGTTTTCGCGGCCATTCTGGATGACGGCGCTGTCGGATTTCGGTTATCCGCCATGCAGGTCGATGCACTGTCCAGCGGCGAGCGTATCGTCGTATCGGCTATCAGCTTCTACGAAATTGGCCAGAAGGTGCGGATCGGTAAATGGGCGGAGATGGCTGCCTATGCCGCCGATCTGGAAGCAGTTGCGAGGGCCGCGAATATTTCGGTGCATAGCTTGAACGGTTCGATCCTGTCGAGTGCGGCGCTCATGGACTGGGATCATCGCGATCCGTTCGACCGGATCATCGTCGCAACAGCGCGCGACCGGGACATGACTCTCCTGACCACCGACGATCATATGAAATCGTTCTACGGCAAGACGATATAGGGCACCGCACGACGAAAAACGGCCCCCGGAGATACCGGGGGCCGCTTCGTCGCGTCACAGTGGAAGGATCACTTCGTCGTCGGCCAGTAGAAGACCGAGTGGATCGAGCCGCCCTGCGAGAAGTTCTGCACGTTGTTGCGCATCGCGACCTGCTGGATCAACTGGAACATCGGCGCGAAGGGCGAGGACTGCTGGTGCAGGCGCTGAATCTCCATGTACATCGCCGCGCGCGCGTCGCTGTCCTTCTCCAGCACGGCGGCGTTGGTCATGTCGTTGACCTCCGTCGCGGGCCACGCGTTGCGCCATGCCAGCACGCCGGTATGCATCCCCTCGTCGGAGTTGTCGGGGTTGCGCGCGAAGGTGTCGGCGTTGGTGTGGGGGTCGGGGTAATCCGGTCCCCATGCGCCGAGATAGATGTCGTGGTTGCGCGCGCGGTACTCGCCGAGGATTTCGGCGCCGGTACCCGTGCGCAGCTCCGCGTCGATGCCCGCCTGCGCGAGCGTGTTCTGGAACGACTGGGCCATTTCCAGACGGTCCTGATCGTTGCGCACGAAGATGCGCAGGGAGATGTCGCCCACGCCCGCCTCTTCGAGCAGCGCGGTCGCCTTCTCCACGTCGAACTCGTAGGGTTTTTCGGTCGAGGCGCCCAAGAAACCTTCGGGCAGGAACGCCTGATGGACCGTGTACTGGCCCTTGAGGAACGTATCGGCCATGCCGTCATAGTCGATGAGGTGCTTGATCGCCTCGACGACCTTGGGGTTGGCGAGCGCCTCGACCTTCTGGTTCATCGCGACGTACATGAGGCGGCCGCGCACCTCGTCGTTGATCGTGATGTCCTCGTTGCCGGAGATGCCGTCGATATCCACGGTGGTCAGCTTGCGCGCCACGTCGATATCGCCGCGTTCCAGCAGCAGGCGCTGGGTCGACGGTTCGGGCACGTGGCGCACGAAGACGCGCTTCATCGGCACGTCGCCGCGCCAGTAATCGTCGGAGGCGCGGTCAAGGACGTAGCGGTCGGACGGCTTGAAGTCGCGCAGCGTGTAGGCGCCGGTTCCCGCCGTATTGGTCTTGAGCCATTCGTGGCCCATGTCGCCGTCGACCTCGTTCGCCATGGCCGCGTCCTTGTCGACGATGGAGGCGACGACGGCGGTCAGGCAGTTGTAGAAGAACGAGGGCGCGTAGGGCTTGTCGGTGACGATGGTCAGTTCGTACTCGCCGGTCGCCTTGATCGTCTCCATCGCGTTCTCGGCGGTGAAGCCGAACTGGTCGAGGATGAAGGAGGGCGTCTTGTCGAGGATGACGGCGCGCTGGAGCGACCAGGCGGCGTCCTCGGCGGTCAGGTCGTTGCCGGAGTGGAATTTTATGCCTTCGCGGATGGTGAAGGTGTAGGTCACGCCGTCATCGGCCAGCGACCAGTCGGTGGCCAGACCCGGGACGAGGGGGCCGAGATCCATCGGGTCCAGCTCGACCAATGTGTCGTAGACGTTGTTGAGCATGTCGTTGCCGGAGAACTCGAACGATTCCGCCGGGTCGAGCGAGATGATGTCGTCGATCTTGTCGGCGATGACGAGGGTATCGGCGGGGGTCTCGGCCCATGCCGGAGCGGTCGCGCCCAGCACGAGGGCAAGAGCGGCCGCCGACATGAGGCTGACGGGTTTTCTGTACAGCATCGAAAATCTCCTTGCTCGAAAAGCGGGTACGGCCCGCTTCGGGATGGGGCGTAGTGTGGGGAGGGCGGGGCGAGGCTGTCAAGCGGGGTCCGCGCGCAGACGATGCCGCATCGGACGGGTCGGAGCGGTGCCGGGCGCGAGGAGACGCCCCCTCGCGGCAATGTGGCGGAAACGGGCGTCAGGTGGTCGAGATATCCGGTGCGTCCTCGGCCTTCATGCCGACGACGTGGTAGCCGCAATCGACGTGATGCGTCTCGCCCGTCACGCCGGAACTGAGGTCGCTGCACAGGTACATCCCCGCCCCGCCCACGTCGTCGCGGGACACGTTGCGGCGGAGCGGCGAGTTGTACTCGTTCCACTTGAGAATATAGCGGAAATCGCCGATGCCGGAGGCGGCCAGCGTCTTCATCGGTCCGGCGGAGAGCGCGTTGACGCGGATGTTCTTCTTGCCCAGATCCATGGCCATGTATCGCACGGAAGCTTCGAGCGCGGCCTTGGCGACGCCCATGACGTTGTAATGGGGCATGACGCGCTCTGCACCGTAATAGGTGAGAGTGACGAGGCTGCCGCCCTCGGTCATCAGCTTCTCGGCGCGCTGGGCGACGGCGGTGAAGCTGTAGCAGGAGATGTTCATCGTCTTGTCGAAATTGTCCGACGTGGTGTCGACGTAGCGGCCCCGCAATTCGTTCTTGTCGGAATAGCCGATGGCGTGGACCACGAAATCGAGGCGGCCCCACTCCTTCTCCAGCGCGTCGAACACGGCGTCGAGCGAGGCCGTGTCGGTCACGTCGCAATACATGACCTGTTCCGACCCGACGCTCGCGGCGAGCGGGACGACCCGCTTCTTGAGCGCGTCGCCCTGATAGGTGAAGGCAAGCTCGGCCCCCTGGTCGGCGCATTGCTTGGCGATGGCCCAGGCGATGGAGCGGTCGTTGGCGACCCCCATGATGAGGCCGCGCTTGCCGTCCATGAGCTTTGCAGAATCTGTCATCCGTGAGGACCCGTGCCGGGCGGCGGACCGAAGGGGGCCGTACCGCGCATTTCAAGCCCGGGACAACCCCGGACAGTGTGCGGCGTATCCTACACGATGGAAACCGGGCGTCAACGCGCGGCGGACCTCTCAGGCCGCCTTCATCGCCTTCGACAGGATCCTGTAGGCGTTGTTGATCTCCGCGAGGCGCTCCGCCGCGTAGGCGATCTTCTTGTCGGAAACGCCCATGCCGCGCAGGCGGTCGGGGTGATAGAGCTTGACGAGGCGGCGATAGGTACCGTGCAGCTCGTCATGCGTCGCGTGGTCGCCGATGCCCAGGGTGTCCAGCGCGTCGTATTCTTCCTTGCGGTTGTAGGGAGACTTGCGCTTGCCGCTGTTCGCCCGCTCGGCGGCCCGTGCGCGTTCGCGCTCCTCCGCGAGGCGGGCCTCGGCCTTCGCCTTCTCGGCGGCGGCGGCCTGGCGCTCCTTCTCCTCTTTCTCGCGCTGGCGGGCGGCGGGATCGACGACCGGGGTGATGCGCTTGATCCCGCTCATGTTGAGGTAGGTTTCCTCGCCCGATTCCATCTCGAAATTCAGGAAACCGGCGGTCTGGCCGATGGTGGTCGTGAAATCGCCGCCGACGGGCACGAGCACGAAGCCGGAGGAGACATCCCCGTCGACGTGATCGACGCGCGTCGCGTATTTTTTCGTTGCTCTCTTGTAACCGCTGGCGGACATCATCTTCTCGCATGGGTCTGAAGGCGTGTTTCGAGGCGACGCTAGCGGGTATTGGTAAAGAGCGTGTTGTGTAAGGGACGGTAAAATCGATGAAAACGATGCAATGCTGGACGATCGAAAGCCCCGGCACGCCCGCCGATCTCGCCCTCGCGAGCGCCATGCCGCCCGCGCCGGGGCCGGGGGAGGCGGCGATCCGGGTGCAGGCTTGCGGGATCAACTTCGCCGACCTCCTGATGCTCAAGGGCACGTACCAGTCGACGCCGCCCTTTCCCTTCGCCCCCGGCGCCGAGGTCTGCGGCATCGTCGAGGCGGTGGGCGAGGGGGGCGATGCGGCAATGGTCGGCGCGCGGGTGGTGGCCTATTGCGGTCACGGGGGGCTGGGCGAGGTAACGCTCGCGCCGCTCGCCGCCTGCGCCCGCGTGCCCGATGCGCTCGATGCGGTGACGGCGGCGGCGATCCCCATCGCCTACGGGTCGTCGGAACTGGCGCTGGCGCGGCGGGCGCGGCTGGCGGCGGGGGAATGGCTGCTGGTCGCCGGGGCCGGTGGCGGCGTGGGCCTGACGGCGGTGGAGATCGGCGCGCGGATGGGCGCGCGGGTCTTCGCGCTGGCGAGGGGGGCCGAAAAGGGCGCGGCGGCGCGGGACATGGGGGCCGCGCATGTGCTGGACCCGTCCGATATCGACCTGTCGGGCTATGCCCTGCGCGACGCGATCCTGGAGCGGACGGAGGGCGCGCGGATGGACGTGATCCTCGACCCGGTGGGCGGCGACCTGTCCCGCGCGATGATGCGCGTGACGGCGTTCGAGGCGCGCGTCCTGCCGCTGGGGTTTGCGGGGGGCGACGTGCCGGTCTTCAAGGCGAACCACCTGCTGGTGAAGAACGTCGACGTCATCGGCTTCTGGTGGGGCGATTATTTCCCTCGGGCGCCGGGGGTCGTGGGGGAGAGCCTCGCGCGCCTGCTCGACCGGGCGGCGGAGGGGGAGATCCGCCCGCTGGTGTCGGACGTCGTCCCCTTCGACCGCGCGCCCGAGGCGCTGGAGTTGCTGGCGGGGCGGCGGGCGACGGGCAAGGTGGTGGTGGATTTGCGCGAGAAGTAAGAGGTTTTCCCGTCCCGGCCTCGCGCCGGGACCTCCTTGAAGCGGGGTATTGAACTCGAAGGAGGCCCCGGCGCGCGGCCGGGGCGGGGATATCCGCAAGTTCCGCCCCCTCACCCCATCGTCAGCACGATCTTCCCGATGTGATCCGCATCCAGCGCCGCGTGGCTGTCCGCCGCGTCGGCCAATGCGAAGCTGCGATCCATCACGGGCTTCACCTCGCCCCGCGCGAACATCGGCCAGACGTAGCGGAGCAGGGATTGCGCGATCTCGCCCTTCTCCTCCGGCGAGCGGATGCGCAGGGTCGAGCCGGTCAGGGTCAGGCGTTTCAGCATGACGGGCAGCATGTTGATCTCGACCTTCGCGCCCTTCTGGAACGCGATGTTGACGATGCGACCGTGTTTGGCCGCCAGCTTCATGTTGCGCGCGACGTAATCGCCGCCGACCATGTCGAGCGTCACGTCGATGCCGTGGCCGTCCGTTGCCGCGCGGATGACCTCGACGAAATCCTCCTCGCGATAGTTGACGCAGCGTTCCGCGCCCAGTTCCTCCGCCGCCCGGCATTTCTCCGCCGACCCGGCGGTGGCGAAGACCCGCGCGCCGAAAGCCTTTGCGAGTTGGATCGCCGTCGTCCCGATGCCGCTGGTGCCGCCATGGACCAGAAAGGTCGAACCTTCGCCGAGATCGCTGCGCTCGAACACGTTGGTCCAGACCGTGAAGAACGTCTCCGGCACCGCCGCCGCCTCCTCCATCGTCAGGCCGTCGGGCACGGGCAGGGTGCACAACTCATGCGCCACCGCGTAGTCGGCATAGCCGCCCCCGGACAACAGCGCGCAGACCTTCTCGCCGACCCGATAGCGCGTGACGCCCTCGCCCAGAGCCTCGACCGTGCCGGAGACTTCCAGCCCCGGAATGTCCGACGCGCCGGGGGGCGGGGGGTAGTTGCCCGCGCGCTGCATCGCGTCGGGCCGGTTGACCCCGGCGGCGGCGACCTTGATCAGCACCTCCCCGATCCCCGGATGCGGCACGGGACGGGTGGTCAGGACCAGCGCCTCCGGTCCGCCGGGTTCCGGTATCTCGATCGCGCGCATCGTGGTCATGGTCGGGTCCCTCCTGGTATTCATGGGGAGAGTAGTACGCGGGCGGTCCCGATAAAGCGACCGCGCGGCGCATTCGACCCCGCGCGCGCCGCTTGTCGCGCTTTCGGACGGCGCGCGCGCTGTATCGTGGGGCATCCGCGTCCCCGGGAGTGCCCCCATGTTCCTCAGCGTCTTCGACATCTTCAAGATCGGCGTCGGGCCGTCCAGCTCCCACACCATGGGGCCGATGACCGCCGCCGGGTTGTTCCTCGGCGTGCTGCGCGAGCGCAGGGTGGGGGCCGCGCGCGTCACCTGCTCGCTCCACGGCTCCCTCGCCTTCACCGGCAAGGGGCACGGGACCGACCGCGCGGTGCGCCTCGGCCTGCTCGGCTGCGCGCCCGACACCATCGACCCCGACGCGGCGGAGGCGATGGATGCAGGGTTGCGCGAGACGGGGCGCATCGCGGCGGAGGGACTGCCGGAATTCGCCTTCGATCCGGGCGAGGATCTGAGTTTCGATTACGGCCCCGCCCTGCCGGGCCACGCGAACGGGCTGATCTTCCGCGCGCTCGATGCCGGGGGCGAGGTACTGCTGAAGCGGACGTACTATTCCGTCGGCGGCGGTTTCGTGGTCGGGGCCGACGATATCGAGGAGACGCAGGAGGGGGGACTGGGCGAGATGCGCCGCGAACTGGGCGTGCCCTACCCCTTCGACAATGCCGACGAGATGATGGCGATGGCCGCCGAGAGCGGGCTGACCATCGCGCAGATGAAGCGCGCGAACGAGTTGCTCCTGCGGGACGAGGCGGCGCTGGATGCCGGGATGGACGCGATCTGGGAAACGATGAAGGGCTGCATGGAACGCGGGCTGACGATGGACGGCACGCTTCCCGGCGGGCTGAAGATCCGCCGCCGCGCCAGAGCCATCCGCGAGGCGCTGACCCGCGAGCGGGGGAGCAACGCGCCCGACCCCTACGCGATCAACGAATGGCTGTCGCTCTACGCTATGGCCGTGAACGAGGAGAACGCCGCCGGGGGCAAGGTCGTGACCGCCCCGACCAACGGGGCCGCGGGCGTCATCCCCGCCGTCTTGCGCTGGTATTTCGAACATCATCCGGGGGCCACGCGGGAGGGTGTGCACGACTTCCTGCTGACGGCGGCGGCGGTGGGCGGGCTGATCAAGCACAACGCCTCGATCTCGGGAGCGGAGGTCGGATGCCAGGGCGAGGTCGGCTCGGCCAGCGCGATGGCGGCGGCGGGCCTGACGGCGGTGCGCGGGGGCACGGTGATGCAGGTCGAGAACGCCGCCGAAATCGCGCTGGAGCATCACCTCGGGATGACCTGCGACCCCGTGGGCGGGCTGGTGCAGGTGCCCTGCATCGAGCGCAACGGCTTCGGCGCCGTCAAGGCCGTGACTGCCTCCTCGCTGGCCCTGCGCGGCGACGGGGTGCATTTCGTCTCGCTCGACGCCTGCGTCGAGACGATGCGCCAGACGGGCATCGACCTGTCGGACAAGTACAAGGAGACGTCGAAGGGCGGACTGGCGGCGACGTTGCCGGCGTGTTGATCCGGGCATGAAAAAGCCCCTCCCGCGAGCGGAAGGGGCCATGGCGGTGTGGCGTCTGGGGAAAACTCAGTTGGCGGGGAGCAGGACCTTGTCGATGACGTGGATCACGCCGTTCGACTGCTTGACGTCCGCGATGGTGACGTTGGCGACGCCGCCGTTCTCGTCGCTGATGGCGATGCCGCCGCCGGGGGTGTTGCGCACGATCAGGGTGTTGCCCGCGACGGTGCGGACGAGGTGCGCGCCGCCGTCGGCCTGGATCATGCCGGTGATGTCGGTGCTCAAGGCGGCGGTCGGGACGACGTGATACGTCAGGATCTGCGACAGCTTGGCCTTGTTCTCGGGAAGGAGAAGCGAGTCGACCGTACCGGCGGGCAGGGCCGCGAAGGCGGCGTTGGTGGGCGCGAAGACCGTGAACGGGCCGGGGCCGGACAGCGTGTCGACCAGACCGGCGGCCTTGACGGCGGCGACCAGCGTGGTGTGATCGGCAGATTCGACCGCGTTCTCGATGATGTTGCGGTTCGCGAACATCGGGGCGCCACCGACGACAGGGCTGTTCGCGGTGGCGGCGGGCGCCGGAGCGACCACGGCGGGGGTCATCGGCGTGGTGGCCGTGCTGGAGCACCCTGCGACGAGAAGGGCGGCCGTTCCGAGGATGATGCTCGTGATCTTCGAGGTCATGTAGTCACTCCGTTCCGATTAGAATAACGCCGGCCATACGCCCGGCACTTACTCCATCATATGCCTTTCGAGACCAAAAGGTTTCATCTCGGTTAACGAAATCCGCTTCTTTTGCGCGTTTATTTCGCGAAGTGTTGACGCGTACTCCGTACGACGTGCCGAAACAGAGCGCTTTACCATGATTTTCATGGCTGTTGTCTGTTTTCGGTATTTTCGGCGATGTCGCGTGTATTCCTTCTCCCGGATGAAGCGGCCCTGTCATTGATCGACGGTTCCGCATATGCTGCGATGCAACGAACCGTGCCACGAAGAAAGAGATTGGGCGTCATGTCGATCCAAGCCAGTATCCACCACCTGACGCATTACCGCTACGACCGGCCCGTCACGCTGGGGCCGCAGGTCATCCGCCTGCGCCCCGCCAGCCATTCGCGCACGCGCGTCCTCTCCCATTCGCTGAAGGTCGGCCCCGAGGGGCACTTCATCAACCATCAGCAGGACATCTACGGCAACTGGCTGGCGCGGGTCGTCTTTCCGGAGCCTGTGCGCGAGTTCCGGATCGAGGTGGACCTGACGGCGGACATGTCGGTCTACAACCCCTTCGACTTCTTCATCGAGGAAGACGCCAAGGAATGGCCGTTCACGTATCCCGAAGCGATTCTCGACGATCTGGCCGTCTATCGCGAGGTCGCCCCGACCGGGCCGTTGTTCGAGAAGTTCATGGCGTCGGTGCCGCGCGACCCGATGCAGGTGATCGACTTTCTGGTGATGCTCAACTCCAAGGTCGCGGGCGAGATCGGCTACGTCATCCGCATGGAGGCGGGGGTACAGACGCCGGAGGAGACGCTGGAGCGGGGCACGGCGTCGTGCCGGGATTCGGCGTGGCTGCTCATCAATGCGCTGCGTCAACTGGGGTTCGCGGCGCGGTTCGTGTCGGGCTACCTGATCCAGCTCAAACCCGATCTGGATGCGCTCGACGGGCCATCGGGGACGCAGGTGGACTTCACGGATCTCCACGCGTGGACCGAGGTGTATCTGCCCGGTGCGGGCTGGGTCGGTCTCGACTCGACCTCCGGCTTGCTGGCGGGGGAGAGCCATATTCCGCTGGCCGCCACGCCGCATTACGCCAACGCCGCGCCCATCGCGGGGGTGGCCAGCTTCGCCGAGGTCGACTTCAACTTCGAGATGAACGTGACCCGCGTGGCCGAGCATCCGCGCATCACGAAGCCGTTCTCCGAGGAATCGTGGCAGGCGCTCGACGCGCTGGGCCACAAGGTCGATGCGGCGCTGGAGGAGGGTGACGTGCGCCTGACCATGGGCGGCGAGCCGACCTTCGTCTCCATCGACGATTTCGAGAGCGACGAGTGGAATTCGGGCGCCGTCGGCCCGGCCAAGCGCGCGCTGGCGGACAAGATGATTCGCAAATTGCGCGACCGCTTCGCTCCGGGCGGCTTCCTGCATTACGGGCAGGGAAAGTGGTATCCCGGCGAGACGCTGCCGCGCTGGACGCTGTCGCTCTACTGGCGGAAAGACGGCAAGCCGATCTGGCGCAATGCCGACCTGGTCGCCGCCGAGGATGCCGATACGGGCGTGGGAAAGGTGGAGGCCGAAAAGCTGCTCACCACCATGGCCGGGACGCTGGGGGTCGAGCCGGAGATGGTCCTCCCCGCCTTCGAGGACCCCGCCGAGTGGATCGGCAAGGAAGCCGAACTGCCCGAGAACGTGACGCCGGAGAATTCCAAGCTGGCCGACCCCGAGGAGCGCAACCGTATCGCCCGGGTCTTCGCGCGCGGGTTGACAGAGCCGTCGGGCTACATCCTGCCAGTGCAGGCGTGGCAGTCGAAGGCGGTCGGCAAGAAATGGCGGTCGGAGAAATGGACCTCGCGGCGCGGGCATATCTACCTCGTGCCGGGGGACAGCCCGGTCGGCTACCGCCTGCCGCTCGGGTCGCTGCCTCATATCCCCGAAGGGAGTTTTCCGCATGTCTACCCGGTTGACCCGACCGTGACGCGCGGCGATCTGCCGGACTACGAACGCCGCCGGGCCGACGAGGCGGGCGAGGCGCCGACCCCCGAAGCCAAGGCCGCCGAGCGGGAGCAGGCGCGCGCCTCCTTCACCGCCGGGGGCGAGGTGCAGGACCGCGTGGAGCAGAAGATCGGGGAGGTGGGCGGCAAGGTCCGCACCGCCATCTCCGTCGAGCCGCGCGACGGGCGATTGTGCATCTTCATGCCGCCCGTCGAGGATATCGAGGACTATCTCGACCTGATCGCCGCCGCCGAGGATGCCGCGCGCGACCTGAACCTGCCGATCCATATCGAGGGCTACGCCCCGCCGCACGACCCGCGCGTCAACGTGCTGCGCGTCGCGCCCGACCCCGGCGTGCTGGAGATCAACGTGCATCCGGCGGCCAACTGGAGCGACTGCGTCTCGATCACCGAAGGCGTCTACGAGGACGCGCGCCAGTGCCGCCTCGGGGCCGACAAGTTCATGGTGGACGGGCGCCACACCGGCACGGGGGGCGGCAACCACGTCGTCGTGGGCGGCGCGACGGCGCTCGACAGCCCGTTCCTGCGCCGCCCGGACCTGCTCGCGAGCCTCATCCTTTACTGGCAGAGGCACCCGAGCCTCTCCTACCTCTTCTCCGGCATGTTCATCGGCCCGACGAGCCAGGCCCCGCGCATCGACGAGGGGCGGATGGATTCGCTCTACGAGCTGGAAATCGCCATGGCGCAGGTGCCGCATCCCGGCGAAGGGGAAGCGCCCGCCCCGTGGCTGGTCGACCGCCTGTTCCGCAACCTGCTGATCGACGTGACGGGCAATACGCACCGGGCGGAGATCTGCATCGATAAGCTCTACTCCCCCGACGGCCCGACCGGGCGGCTCGGCCTGGTCGAGTTCCGGGGTTTCGAGATGCCGCCCGACCCGCGCATGAGTCTGGCGCAGCAACTCCTGATCCGCGCCATCATCGCGCGCATGTGGAAAAGCCCCATCAAGGGCGAATTCACGCGCTGGGGCACGGCGCTGAACGACCGGTTCATGCTGCCGCATTACGTCTGGGCCGATTTCCTCGACGTGCTGGGCGACCTGTCCGACCACGGCTTCGACCTGCGCCCCGAGTGGTACGAGGCGCAGGCCGAGTTCCGCTTCCCCTTCTGCGGCGAGGTGTCGGTCGAGGGGATGAAGCTGGAAGTGCGTCAGGCGCTGGAGCCGTGGCACGTGCTGGGCGAGACGGGGGCCATCGGCGGCACCGTGCGCTATACCGACAGTTCCGCCGAGCGCGTGCAGGTGACGCTCGAAGCCGCCGACCCGGCGCGCTACGCCGTGGTCTGCAACGGTCGTCCCGTGCCGATGCAGACCACGCTGGAGAACGGCAAGTCGGTCGCCGGGGTCCGCTACAAGGCGTGGAAGCCGCCCCTCTCGCTGCACCCCGCGCTGCCCGCCGATGCGCCGCTGACCTTCGACATCTACGACACGTGGACGGGCAAGGCGATCGGCGGCTGCGTCTACCATGTCGCGCATCCCGGGGGCCTCAGCCACGAGACCTTTCCCATCAACGGCAACGAGGCCGAATCGCGCCGCCTCGCCCGGTTCCAGCATCACGGCCACACGCCCGGACGCTACGAACCGAAGCGGGAGACGCCGCACCGCGCCTTCCCCATGACGCTCGATTTGCGGCGTCCGCCGGGGTTGTAGGGCGCGGCGCGGGGTCGTTACGCCTTTTCCGTGAGGACGCTGCGCATCAGGTCCACATCCGACAGGTCCGCGTCCTGCTTCGGGATCACCGTCATGCTGCCATCGCTTTCGAGGATGACCCAGTTCGCGTCCGAGAGGGCGGTGAAGCCCTGACCCCGAAGGACGGCCTCGATCTCGTGCCTGCTGATGCGCTCCTTGCGCATCGGGCCTTCGAGCAGCTTTCCCTTGTGGGTGAGCATTCTGGGGGAGGGCTTGATCAGGTTCGCGAACCGGTCGGAGCGGATGACAAGCCATGTCGTCAGCCACTGGAGGAACGCCAGCAGGACGATGGCGAAACCCGCGTCGGCGATGGAGACGTTCTCCAGCAGGATCCCCGACGACGCGAGACTCCCGATCGCCACGAGGACGATCCAGTCGAAGTTGTTCATCTGGCTCGTGGTTCTCTTGCCGCTTATCCGGATCAGGACGACGATGAACACGAAGAAGAAGACGGTTCCTTGCCCCACGCTCCAGAGACGCTCCCAACTGTTGAACCAGGTCGATACGTCGTTTTCCATGGCGAGGGTCCTCGTGGTTGGGGCGGTTGCCACCGATGCTTCCGGCAGGGGTCGACGATCCGGTCGTCCGGGGGGGAGCGTGCGGATGGGCGCTTCTTGCAACTCCTCCGCGAGTCTCGTCCATCGCCCTTCGCAACGCAACAGGGGCGCCTTCCGTTCCGCTTGGCAAGGTGGTCAAGGGTTTCTATGCTGGTTCCATCCGATGCTAAAGATACCCCAGTGATTCCCGATCGGACCCCGCATCCATGACGCAGCAGATCAACCCGTCCGACGACGCGTTCGGGGCCTTGCTGCGCTCCTATGCGCTGAAGGCGGGATCGTCGGACGAGCTGCTCGACAGCACCGGGTCGATCCGTCCGGTCTGGTTGCCGCTGATGCGGCATCTGGCGGCGTGCTCGCCGGAGCAACTGGGGCAGGACTGCCTGCGCGGTGACCAGTACCTGCGCGATGCGGGCGTCTTCTTCCGTCATTACGAGGAGGGGGCGGCGAACGAGCGCAACTGGCCGCTCAGCCATATCCCCGTCCTGATCGACGAGGCGGAGTTCGCGCATATCTCCGCCAGCCTGATCGAGCGCGCCGACCTGCTCGAATGGGTCGTCGCCGACCTCTACGGCGAGAATTCGCTGGTCTCGGTCGGCCATCTGCCCGCCGAGCTGGTGGCGGGGAACCCCGAATGGCTGCGCCCGCTGGTCGGGGTGCCGCCGTCCTCGGGGCACTACCTCGACTTCATCGCGTTCGAGATCGGGCGCGGGCCGGACGGCAAGTGGTGGGTGCTCAGCGACCGGACCGACACGCCCGCGGGCGCGGGCTTCGCCATCGAGAACCGGGTGGCGACCACGCGCGTCTTCTCGCAGACCGCGCTGACGGGACAGGTGCACAAGCTGGCGCCGTTCTTCCGCGCCTTCCGCGACACGCTCTACGGCATGCGGGACGACGAGACGCGGCGCATCGGGCTGCTGTCCTCCGGTCCCGAGACGGAGACGTATTTCGAGCATGCCTACATCGCCCGCTATCTGGGCATGCTGTTGCTGGAAGGCGAGGATCTGGCGACCGAGGACGGGCGGCTGATGCTGCGCACCGTCGCGGGGCTGCGCCCGATCGAGGTGCTGTGGCGCCGCCTCGATGCCGCGCAATCGGACCCGCTGGAGCTGGACGACCGCTCGCGCGCGGGGGTGCCGGGCCTGCTCAATGCGGTGCGGCAGGGGCACGTGAAGACGGTGAACGCGCTCGGCACCGGCATCCTGCAATCGCGCGCCTTCCTCGCCTTCCTGCCCAGCCTGCACCGCAAGCTGCACAACCGGCCCCTGTCGATGCCCAACGTGGCGACGTGGTGGTGCGGCGACGAGCGCGCCCGCGCTCGGGTCATCGCCAATG